>Ga0210410_10000816_pt1 | contig 31241 bp, 25 predicted proteins | sample IncBWC4MmetaG_FD_161058 | JGI IMG/M metagenome (GOLD analysis project Ga0210410, IMG submission 161058) | Forest soil microbial communities from Barre Woods Harvard Forest LTER site, Petersham, Massachusetts, United States - Inc-BW-C-4-M | ecosystem: Environmental > Terrestrial > Soil >...
AGGCTCGCCGCCCGCTTTTCCGGCCGGATTGACAGTGTTTTGCGCCTGAACGGCGCTGATGATCTCTGGGACCGTAACCCCGAGCTTCGCTAATCGGTCCGGTTCCACCCACATACGCATCGCGTATTGCCCGGCGCCGAACACATTGACGATACCGATACCGTATGAGCGAAGCAGCGGATCGACCAGATTGATGTAGGCGTAGTTGGCCAGAAACGTGGCGTCATATGTTCCGTGGGGAGAGTAGAGGTCGAACAATATCAACGGTGCAGTGGGGGATTTGCGCACAGTGATCCCATAATTGTTAACGTCCACGGGAAGCTGCGAGGCGGCCTGCGTCTCGCGGGATTGTGCGAGAATGAAATCGTTGTTGGGGTCCGTCTTCGCGTCGAAATCGACGATCAGGGTCGTCGACGAGTTTCCCGTAGTATTCAGCGAATACATGTAGTTCATGTTGTCTACGCCGCTCATTTGTTGCTCGAGAGGGGTGGCCACGGCTTGTTCCAGGGTTTGCGCATCGGCGCCGACATAAGTAGCGAGAATTTGAATCTCTGGCGGCGCGATATTCGGAAACTGAGCTACCGGCAGGGCCAGGATCGTCAGGGAGCCGATGAGCACCATGACAATGGAAATCACTATGGCGACAATGGGTCGATTGATGAAAAATTTTGACATGGCTTATTTTCCCTTTGCTTGCTGTGCACTAAAGGGCTTCGGATTCACCTGCACGCCGGGCCGCACCTTCTGAATCCCTTCGGCGATCACTCGTTCACCCGGCTTCAGCCCCTCGGAAATCACCCATTCGCTCCCGACCCGGTCGCCCACCGTGATGGTCCTGATGCTCACCTTGTTGTCCGGGCCCACCACCGCGACCTGGTAGCCGCCCTGCAGTTCAGACACCGCGCGTTGTGGCACCACCAGCGCATTCTGCTGCAGCCGGATCACCGCTCGAACTTTGCCGTATCCGCCGGGCCGCAAAATATTCCCCGGATTCGGAAACAGCCCGGCAATCCTGATCGCCCCCGTCCCCACATCCACTTGCCGGTCCGCAAAGTAAAACGAGCCCAGGTGCGGATAGACGGAACCGTCCGCCAAAATCAATTCCAGTCGCAAGTTCTTGTCCGCTTCCAACCGGCTGCTCTCGGTTGGAAACCGTCGCCGCCAGTCCAGATACTGCGGCTCGCTCACCGTGAAATAAACCTTGATGGGATCCACTGTCGAAACCGACGTCACAGGCGCGCTGCTGAGATTCACCAGCGCCCCCACCTGAAGTTGCGCTTGCCCAACAATCCCATCGATGGGAGCCACCAGACGCGTGAAATCCAGATTGATTTTCGCCGTCTCCACGGCCGCTTGATTCGTCTTGATCTGCGCCTCTGCGGTCTGCACAGTGGCTTTGGCAGCTAGATTGTTCTGTACCGCGTTATCCAAATCCTGCTTGCTGGCTGCCTGCTCCTGCGCCAGTGGCGTGTAGCGCTCTACGTCAAGTTGTGTCCGAACCTGCACTGCCTGCGCGTTCGCCAGCAACGCCCTCGCCTGCGCCAACTGCCCTTCCGCCTGGTCCAGCGCGGCTTGAAACGGCCGCGGGTCAATCTGAAACAACAACTGCCCTTGCTTGACGAAGGCGCCTTCCTGGTAGGCCTGCTTCATGAGGTAGCCGGTGACCTGCGCCCGGACATCGGCATTTACAAGCCCGTCGAGCGTCCCGATCCACTCACCATAAATCGGAACATCTCTCTGCTCCACCTGAACGACTTCAACATCCGCCGGAGCGCCTTGCGCGCCGGAAACGTGCTTCGGCCGCACCGCCCCTATCACCACTCCGATCACCACCAGGCCAACCGCCCCGCCTATCCAAAATTTGTATTTCGAAAGAGTATTCATTTTGTCCCCCGGAAACACCCACTGCTTCGTCCCAGCTATGCCCGCTGGCGCAGAGCCACTTCTCCGTTAACCTGCCGCAGGAAAGGCTCACGCCCGGCATTCCAGATCGGGCGCGACTCGGAATGCCCGCGCCTGCAGGAAGTCTCCCTTCCTCGAGCGCCTCTTTCTTCGCTTTCGCCGAGGGGAGCCATCCTATTCCTGAGAATTGCATTAGACAAGCACCCTATCTGCCGAGTGGGGTTTGGATGCGGGGAAAGCCAGAACGGCCACAAACTTTCTTCGCAAGTCCTTTGTCGGCAAAACGGTCAACCCTCTCTGTTTAAGTCGCCCCGCGAATTCCACAGTCTGTTTTCTTATCCGCCCCACGCGGCTTTCCTTTGGCTTTGCATCTGGGTAAGATTGAGTGGAGGAGAAGGAAGCGTATCGTATCAGTCCACAGTCTGAACGCGAAAATAACCTGGTTGAAACATTGCCGAAACTTAGGTCACGCGAAACTGCCAGCAGCCAGAGGTCAACTGTGAAAACGGTAACGAGCGATCCCCTCTTAACCGAAACTTCCCTTTTTCGAGTCAGTCTTGCCCAATCCGCTGAGCATCTCACTGCCTGCCAGCGCCTGCGTTACTCCGTTTTCAACGAGGAACTCGGCGAAGGCCTCTCCACTTCCGAGCGCGAACACCTCGACATCGATCCCTTCGACAGTTTCTGCGACCACCTGATGGTCACCGACCTCGAGACCGGAAAGCTCGTCGGCACCTATCGCCTGCAAACCGGCGAAGTCGCCCGCAAGCATCTCGGCTATTACGGCAACCAGATCTTCGATTTTTCCGTTTATGAACCCGTCCGCAGGGAAATGCTCGAACTTGGCCGCGCCTGTGTCCATGTGGACTTCCGCAATATCATGGTCCTGCACGCGCTCTGGAAAGGCATCGCCGTCTACGCCACCCGCCACGAATCACGCTACCTGATCGGTTGCAGCTCGATCACCTCGCAGGACGAAAACTACGGCATGGCCATGTACGACGCCCTGAAGGGAACATACCTCATCGCGCCGCCCCTTCGCACGAACCCCCAGCCCGGCCAGGCTTGCCAGTCCACCGGGGCGCCCGTCGAATCTACGCGCCCGCCGCGGCTTTTCCGCGCCTACCTCGAAATCTCCGGGCGCATCTGCGGCCCGCCGGCCATCGACCGCGAATTCAAAACTATAGACTTCCTGACCCTCGTTGACCTGGCCAACTTGCCCGATCGCGTCCGCAGCCGCTTCTTCTAACCATCTCCCGTAGCGGCCACCTTCAGGTGGCCAGCATTTCCCTTCCAGCGCCGAGTTCCGAAAGACGCATCTCATGTACTATGGAACAATGTCCGCCGAATTCAACCCTCTCGACTGGCAACTCCTCTACCGTTTTCCCGAGCGGATGCACAAGAAATCAAGCTGGACGGAACACGTGCCGTTCGCCATGGCGCTTGTCGAGATGCTGCATCCTCGCACCTTGGTCGAACTCGGCACCCAGCACGGCGTTTCCTATTGCGCCTTTTGCCAGGCCGTGGCCGAACTGAAACTCCCCACCCGCTGCTACGCCGTGGACACCTGGCTGGGCGACGTCCACGCCAACTACTACAGGGAATCCGTCTTTCTCGATCTGCAGAAATACCATCGGCGATACGAAAACTTCTCCACCTTGCTTCGAATGACCTTCGACCAGGCCCTGACGCACATCCCCGACGCCTCTGTCGACTTGTTGCACATCGACGGCTTGCACACTTACGACGCGGTCAAAAACGACTACGAAACCTGGCTGCCCAAGCTCAGCGACCGCGCCGTGGTCCTTTTTCACGACACCATGGAAACCCAGCGCGACTTTGGCGTTCACCGGCTATGGGCCGAGCTATCGCCGAACTTTCCGAGCTTCAATTTCGAACATGGTCACGGCCTGGGCATTCTTGCGGTCGGAACGCAGCAGCCACCGGTCTTCCTCGATTTTCTTCGCACCGCAAACGCCAAGCCCGCCGCCACCCGCGCGCTCTTTGCCTCTTTAGGTCGCAGGATCATCCTCGAAACCGAAAAGCGCTGGCTAAACCAGAAATCGCCAGTCGACCGCGCCCTCACAGTGCTCAAATCCAAATCCCTACTGCGGTAATCCAAACTAGCGTAGCGGCCACCTTCAGGTGGCCCAGCAACTCTTGCCCGTGTAGGGGCGGCTTTACGCCGCCCTCTTGGGTTTCTCCCCGCCTTTGTAGCGGCCGCCTTCTGAGGCGGGCGCCTTTCCCGTCCTGGCCGATTCTACGGGCCAGCCACTTTTCTCACGTCTGTAACAGCCGCCCCTCTTTCACGCGGGCAGCACAGTCTTCCCCTCCGCAATCAATCCCTTCGCCAACTCCAGCGCGGCCGCCGAATTGCCCGGATCCGCCAGCTTTGCCCTCACAAAATCCCTGCTTCCGCCTCCCTTCCCCGGATGCGCCGCCAACACGCTCTTCAACACTGCGCCAAGATCCTTCCCCGCGGTCGGATGTTGCGCGAACACCAACTGCCCGGCCTCTTCCAACACCAGCAGCGCCACGGTCCGCTCGTTCTTCGCAATCTCCGTGGCCAGCGGCTGCAACAGCTCCGGATGCGCCCCCTGCAACAACTGCGCGGCAATCCGCACCCCGTCCGCCCCAACAGGCGCGGCCATAGCCAACTGCGAGGCCCACACCGTCGCCAGCTGCTGCAGCGCAGCCCGCAGGCTCTTGAAATTCGTGTCGCGCTCGCCGGCCAGTCGCTCCACCGCCAACGGCAACTCATCCAGTGCGCAACCCAGCGAACTCATCAGCACCCTCGCGCGTTCGAAATCCTCCGTGGCCGCCTGCTCGGCTCGCCGTCCGCAAACAAACTCCACGCGCCAGTCCTGCCGCACCTTGCTGCAGCCCCGCACCAGAATCATCCCAATCTGCCCCGTGGACTTCACATGCGTCCCGCCGCACGGCTGCAGGTCCGCGCTTTCGATCTCGATTGCGCGCAGCAACCCCTCGCGCTCCACTTCCTTCCTCACGCCAATCCGCGCCAGTTGCTCCCGCGTGCCATAGCGCACCGTGACGGGGCGATCCTCAAAGATCGCCTGGTTCGCCGCGCGCTGCGCTCCTATCAGTTGATCCCTCGACGGCTCGCCTCCGTGAAGATCGATGGTGCAAATCTCCCCGCCCAGGTGAAACGATACCGTCGGCAATCCAAATCGTTCCTGAAACATCGCCGAAAGCAGATGCTGGCCGGTGTGTTGCTGCATGTGATCGAACCGCCGGGGCCAGTTGACGCAACCCTTCACGCCGCCCGTCTCCACTTCGCGATCCACAATATGCGCGATTTCATCCGCCTCATCGCGCACATCCAGCACCACCGCGTCTCCCAACAGGCCCAGGTCGTTCGGCTGGCCACCCGACGTCGGATAAAACGCCGTCTGGTCCAGCAAAACCTCCCATGCCGGCTGCATGCCCGAAGGCCCCTGCACCGGCTCCACGGGAGCACAACTCAACACCCGCGCGTCAAAATTCTGCAAATACGCATCGTCGTAATACAGCCGGTGGGTAGCCATGCGAAAAATTCTAACACACGCGTTTTCGCCGGCTGGTTGACGAAGCCCGATCCAATTGTCATCCCGGGCAGGGCGAGGGATCTGCTTCTCCGCGCCCCTGTAGTGGCCGACCTTTAGGTCGGCCACTTCGCTAAACAACAACAAACAAGGCTAAAATAGATAGATGCCCGTGCAACTCATCGCGCTAGATATTGATGGCACGCTCCTAAGCAGTCGCTTCACCGTCTCCGAGCGCAACCGCGCCGCCATCGCAGAAGCCACCCGCCGCGGCATTGAAGTTGCCCTTGTCACAGGCCGCCGCTACGACTTTGCAATGCCCGTGGCCACCCAGATCGATTCCCCGCTGACGATGATCGTCAACAACGGCGCGCTCGTCCGCACCAAAGAAGGCCAGACACTCGCGCGCCATCTCCTGCCCCGCGACACCGCTCTCCGGGTCCTGCAGGCGACGCAATACTGGCGCGATGGCGCCTCGGTCGTTTTTGATCGCCCCCGCGCCAACCAGGTAATGCTGGAAACTATCGACCTCGAAGACGGCATCCGCGGCGCCTACTACAAGTGGAACCGGCCGTTCCTGGGCGAGGCAAAGCCTCTCGAAACCTGCCTGGTCGAAGACCCCATCCAGGTGATGTTTTCCGGGCCTGTACAACCGATGCGGGCAGCCGAACAGGCCCTCCGCGCCGTCCAATTCATTGACGAATTTGCACTGGCCGTGACCTCCTACGAAAGCAAGGATTTCTCCATGATCGATGTAATCAACCCGCGAGTTTCGAAGGGCGCGGCGCTTGCCGAATGGGCGGCTCTGCGCGGCATCGCCCGGGAGGAAATCCTGGCCATCGGCGACAATCACAACGACGAGGAGATGTTGTCCTTTGCGGGAATCCCCGTGGTGATGGAGAACGCAGTGCCCGAACTGAAAACGCGCGGCTGGCACATCACCCACACCAACGACGATGACGGCGTCGCCGCCGCCATCGAGCGATTCGCCTTGCCGGAGTTGCCCGAGTGCGCCTGAGCCTTCCCAAATGCGCCGCCGTCACGGGCCTGCTGCTTTTTTCGGCGTGCGCTCCCGCGCGTGCCGACTATGTAGTTCTGCGCAGCGGCGCCCGGCTCAACGTCACCGGCTACGAGATCCTCGGTGATCGTTACCGCTTGCACGTGCAGGGGGGCGTTGCCGAAGTTCCTGTCGAAGACATCGTGGCTATCGAGCCCGAGGAGATTTTCGAACCCAGCACCGAGCCGCTGACCGACAAAACTCCCTTTCAGAAACTCATTCATGACGCCGCTGCCCGCTACAATCTCGATCCCACTCTCATTCACTCCGTGATTTCCATCGAGTCCAATTTCAACCCCAAAGCCGTCTCGCGCAAAAATGCCCGCGGCCTGATGCAGCTGATGCCCCGCACCGCCGAACTCATGGGCGTGAAAGACTCCTTCGACCCCGCACAAAATATCGATGGTGGTTCGCACTACCTGAGCGATCTGATGAAGAAATACAAAAATGACCTGACGCTCGCGCTCGCCGCCTACAACGCGGGCCCCGATTCTGTGGACAAATACGGCCGCCGTGTCCCGCCCTACCTCGAAACCATGAAATACGTGCAACGCATCGCAAAAACCTACGCGAAGCTGAAGGCCGATGCAGCCGGTCCCGCAAACTCTGCAGGCGGCCTCACTCTCCCCTAAGATTGTTTGAAGAAATACGAAGTGGCGCGCAGAGGCGCGCGTGAACTACTGCGGCATTTGCCCCGGCGGTGCCTGCCCTGGAGGGGGATTATTTCCGCTGCCGGGATTCGGGCTCCCCGTCGGCGAACCCGTGGGCTGCTGGCCGATCCCGTTGTTTCCCGTCGGGCTGCTGAATATACCATTCGAACCATTCTGCGTGCCCGCCGGCGGCGTGCCAATCACGCTCGCTGTCCCACCGTTAATGGGATCTTTGGACGGGTCCCAGATGAACTCAAACTGCCGGTAATTCTTCGCTTTGTCGTACCAAATGACGGAAGCCTTGTTGACCTTGCTCCCTACGCCGATAATGTTTCCGCCGAGCACTTCCGTAGTGCCATCGTCATTCGCAATCGGTTGCGGCGTCGACATCGGATCCGATGGCGCGCCGCCCTGCGTTCCCTGCCCGGCCGTTTGTCCCTGGGGATTCGCCCCGTTCGCATTCCCGCCGTTATTGAACGATGAATTTCCAAACGACGAATTTCCGAATGACGAATTTCCAAACGATGAATTTCCAGACGATGAATTTCCAGACGAATTCCCAAACGAAGAGTTATTCCCGGTTTGCTGCTGCGACCCTCCGAAGAGCGATCCAAATCCGCTGCTGCTGCCAAACGCGCTGGAGCTTTGGTCGCCGGGGTTCAGCGGCCGGACCTTCAAGCTCCCAATCAATTGCCCATTCGGCCCCACATAGATGAACCGCCACGAGCCATCCACCGGATTCATCGGGTCTTTGTAGGCCTGCCGCATGAACCGGATTCCCACTTTGTTCTTGGTCAGATCCTCGATCGAAGTGGGAAACTTCGTCACGCCCCCGTGCGTCTGGTAGTAACGCACGTACAGCCGGATTCCCCGCACGTATTGCTTCCCGCGCCAGATCATCTCTTCTTCTTTGTCGCGCCGGCCGTTCGTAAGAATGTTCGGCGCGGCCGCCGCACACGCAATCGCGACCAACGCAAGCATGAAAATCACCAGCGTCAGGGCGTAGCCTTCCTGCCCCGCCATTTTCCGCCGCATTGGAACGCTACTTCTCATGCCGCCGGCGCCGTCTCCAGATTCTTCGAACCTTTCTGCCCGGTAACCGTATCCTCAAAATCGATCCGCTCGTTTCCGATGTGCAGGATGCGGATGTGGTTCAGCACCACGTCACCCTCGCTGACGATGTGCACTTCATCCCCGCTCTGTTCTTTCAAAAACGCTTGCCGCGCGCCCCCTGCGGGCAACATGCCGTAGCCAAAAAATACCATGGGCAACTCCGCGGGTGGAGGGGGGCCGGGCGGCTGCGGCTGGTTATAGACCACAAACGGTTTCTTGACAGGTCCCTGGTTCACCGCTTCCACCGGCACCGCGGTCATCACAAAAATATTGCGCCCCGCGCTCTTGTATTCCGTCGACTGGGCTTTGGCCAGCCCCTTGATGATCACGTTATAATCCTGCGCGTTAATCGGCGAATATTTGGTCCCCGAAGCTCCAGAGTTCGGCGCCGCCGACCGCCCCGCGTACATATACCAGACCGACACCGCGATCGCCGCCAGCACCGCGAGCACAATCAACTGTTTCTTTTGCCCCGTTTGCGCCATCACGTCTTCCTGAAATACGAACGCAGGTGTAGTGAAACCTTCACCGTTCCCGGAGGCGCTTGATTCGCGGTGCCCGAACCCGTCGCCGAATCCAGCCCCAGCGAGTCCACGACGTAACTATTCTTCGACCGTTGCAGGCGGTTCAGGAAACGCACGATTCCCGTGTAATCTCCTGCGAGCACGGCGTCAATTTCGACTTCATTCACGTTGCGCCCCGAAATCTCTTTCTCGTGAAATTTCATGTCCTCCACCTGCACGTGCGTCTCGTGCGCGATGTCGCCGACCTCCTGCGACACCAGGGAATACCCTTTTCCCGCGGGAGGCAAGGTCGATTCAAACTGATCGAAATACTTTTGCACTTCGGGGAGGTGTGTCTTGATTTTGTTCGCCCGCTCCACGTCGGCTTTCACCAGGGTCACCTGCCGGGCTTCCATCTTCAACTTCAGATCCGGATTTTCTTCCTTCGCCGCAAGCCGGGAGTTGTGATACGCCAGTCCTCCGTCTATCACGAGGAGCAACATCAGGCCCGCGAGGATGAGTCGTTTTTTCAGCGCAAAATCGCCCATGGTCAGGTACCCGGATATTCCGCCACAAATTCGACCGTCAGGGGGTCCGCCCCTGTCTGTGTGGCTGCTCGCTCGGACAGCAACTCCACGTGCGAAAACGAACTGGAATTTTCAAACGACTTCAGCAGCTTCAGCTTTGCTTCCTGGCTGCTGGCTCCCACCACGAAGTGAACTGAAACGATCCCCTTCTCCAGCTTCGGCTGAATATGCACAATCCGCACGCCCGCCGGCAGGATGCGCTCCAGGTCCATGAACATCTGCGTCCAGTTGATGCTGCGCGCCTGCAGCACTTCCACCACGAATTTCGCGTGGTCCTGGAATCCCGCGGCTTCCTGTTGCGCGAAATAATTCTCCAATCCGTTTCGTTCCTTCTCCACCGTTGCCATTTCCTTCTGAATTTTATCGCTCCGCCCTCGCAAATCCTCTTCCGCCTTGCGCAGGTTGTATGCGCGCCACCCCAGTCCCAGCAGCAAAACCAAACCAAGAACGCCCGCGGCCGCCGAACCGGCCAGGAAGCGCCGGTGGCTCAGCAGTGGATTGGTTGCGAGATTCAGGCGAATATACATGGCTCTATCGTTTTCTCTCTCAACTGCGGTGCATCATCCAGCCAACCAGGCCATCCAGATCCCGGTCGGCCAGCGGCCGCGCATCGCTGCGCAACTGCCCGTCCGAAACCGCGGCATTCAGCAGCGACCCCACATCGCACTTGAACTCATCCTGCAGCGGGCGCACAAATTCCGGCAACCGCCGCTGCAATCCCGCCACTCGTACCGCCTGAATCCCTTCCTGCCACGTATCCTGGTAATACGCCGCCAGCGGATAAACTTCCTCTAACAGCATGTGCGGCGTAATTTCAGCCGCCGTCGCCGGCATTTCGGTGCAGCGATATCCTGCCAGCACTCCCTCGCGAACGATGGCGGTCGTCAGCGAAGTGCCCGAAAGCCGCGCCAGCAGCGTTGGTTTCGAATCCTCAACCAGCGAAATCGCCGCCAGGGTCGAACTCATCACCACGCCCGCGCGCACCCCCTGCGCCTCCAGCAACGCCTCGTATTCTTTGATGATGCGCAACCGGGCAATCGCGGTCAGCACATCCACTCCCTCGCCGCGCGGTGGTTGCCGCATGTACGAAAGCAGGGTCTCGTCGACTTCAAACGGAACGCTCTTCTTCAGCTTCCACCGGAGCATCGGAATCGCTTCTTCCGCCGACCGTGGAAACTCATCGAAGTGCTGCACGAACACGCGGATCACGGGATCGGGCACCAGCAGCGCCGCGGGCTCATCTTTTATTTTCAGGTTTTTCGAAACCGCGGCGACCGCTGTCTTCACCGCCACCGGATTGGCAAGATTCGTCTCGATTGCCGAGGGCGCCAGCGCCCCCGGCGGCAGCGGTTCCACGGCAAACCCATCCAGCGATCCGGTTCGCGTGAAGCGCGCCGCGGAGACCTGCTCCGGCGTGAACTCGATCACCACCATCGGATGCGGTGTCGCATCCAGCCACCGCATGAATCGCCGGAAGGCGTCAATCTTGTAAAGCCCGTCCTGGTATGTGCCGGTGTTACTCAACAAAAGTCACCTTGTTAATTTCGCGCAGCGTGGTCAAGCCGCTCTTCACCTTCGTCAAGCCGCTTTCACGAAGCGTAATCATACCCTCTTCGATTGCTGCGCGCTTGATCTCCGAAGTCGGGCGCCGGTTCACAATCATTTCCCGGATGTGGTCCGTCAGGTCCAGCAATTCGCAGATGGCCGAGCGCCCGTGATATCCCGTGCCGGAGCACTCCAGGCAACCCGCGCCTTCCGCGAAAATAAAATCGGCCGCTTTGACGGGATCGATTCCGGATTCGCGCAACTCTTCCGTACTAATCTTCTTCGGCCGCTTGCAATTATGGCAAATCAACCGCACCAGGCGCTGCGCCATGATGCAGTTCAACGCGGAAACAAAGTTGTACGGCTCCACTCCCATGTTGATGAACCGCCCGATCACGTCCGTCACGTTATTGGCGTGCACGGTGGTGAACACCAGGTGTCCCGTCAGCGCGGACTGGATGGCAATCTGCGCGGTTTCCTGGTCGCGGATTTCGCCGACCATGATCTTGTCCGGGTCGTGCCGCAGGATGGAGCGCAATCCGCGCGCAAACGTCAGCCCCTTCTTTTCGTTCACCGGAATTTGCGTGATGCCGCGAAGCTGGTATTCGACCGGGTCCTCGATGGTGACAATCTTGTCTTCGTCGGATTTGATCTCATTGATCGCCGCGTACAGTGTGGTCGTTTTCCCCGAACCCGTCGGCCCCGTCACCAGCACCATGCCGTACGGTTCGCGGATGTACCGCCGAAAACGCTTTACCTCGTCCGCCGAAAAGCCGACCACGTCCAGGCTCAAACTTTGGAATTTCTCGGAGAGAGTTTCTTTGTCCAGCACGCGGAGCACCGCGTCTTCCCCGTGGCTCGCGGGCATAATCGAAACGCGCAGGTCAATGTACCGCCCCTTGTACTTCACGCGGAAACGCCCGTCCTGCGGCACGCGCCGCTCCGCAATGTCCAGGTCGCTCAGCACCTTGATGCGGGAAAGCACCGTGGAGTGCCATTCCTTCGCAATCGGGTGCATGGCATGTTGCAGCACGCCGTCAATCCGGTATTTCACCGCCACTTCCGCGTCGCGGGCCTCAATGTGAATATCGCTCGCCCGCCGCTCCAGCGCCGTAAAGATGATTGTCTCCACCAGCCGAACCACCGGGCTCACCGTTGTGTCCCGCGTCAGGCGATCGCCGGAGATTGTCTCCTCGCCCTCTTCTTCGTCTTTCGAAACCTGCAGCGTGAACGCTTCCGTCGCCTGCTCCAGCACGCGCTGCGACTGCTCCGTCCGCTTCAGCAGGTCGCCAATCTGCCGCGGCGTCGCCACCTTGTACGCCAGCTTTTTCCCAAGCAGCAGCGGCAGCTCATCGCTCAGGATCACCATTCCCGGGTCCGCAACCGCAATCACCAGCGTGTTGTTGTTCGCCAGCAGCGGCACAAAGTTGTAACGGAACATCAAATCGGCGGGAATCGTGCGGAACAGCTCCGGGTCAATTCGCTGCTCGGTCAAATCAATAAACCCGCAGCGGTAGCGTTCCGCGAGCCGGCGGGCCTGTTCCCGTTCCTGAGCCGCGTCCGCCGGGCCGCCCGGCAGGGTCGAATCGTGCAAATTGGAATCTGGCGTAGCCATTTTAAATCGTTTTCCTTATGCTCCCGGTCCTGATCCATTAATTGAGAACGAGAAGATTGGCAGATACAGCGAAATCAGGATGAAGGCGACCAAAATGCCCATGAATACAAGAATAACCGGTTCGATCAGCGACACCATCGCGCCCAGTCGTAGCCCGACCTCTTCCTCATAAAATTCCGCCACGCTGTTCAACATCGGCGCCAGCGCGCCGCTCGATTCGCCGACTTCGATCATGTCCATCGCCAGCTCGGGCATTACCCCTCCCGCGGCCAACGCGCCATGCAGCGATTCGCCTTCCCGCACCATTTGCGTCGCCTGATTCACCGAACCGCGCACCAATTGGCTGCTGATGGATTCCGCCGCCGTCTGCAGCGCCGCAACCAGCGGCGTGCCGCCGGTCAATAGCGTGGACAGCGTGCGGCAGAACTGCGACGCCTGAAACTTCAGCAACGTGTCGCCCAGCACTGGAATCCGGAACACTATCCGGTCAAACGCCACGCCCCCTTCCTCGCTGCGTGCCCAGAAGAACACGCCCACAATGCCAACCAGAAACGCTCCCAGTGCCGATAGGATGTACACCCGGTAATCGACGGTGATGGCGATCAGAAATTGCGTCGGGCCCGGCAGCGGCACGCCCAAATCCCTATACAAAGCCGCAAACTTCGGAATCACTCCGGTCACAAGGTACGTCACAATGCACCCTGCCACCACCACCAGCAATATCGGGTACACCAGCGATGCCACAATCTTCTTCTTTACGCCCGTGCTCACCTTCTGATAGGCGATGTAATAATCCAGCACGCCGGAAAGATTGCCGCTCTTTTCTCCGGCCAGAATCGCCGTCGAATACACTTTCGAAAAAACGCCGGCTTCCTCGATCGCTTCCGAAAGAGACTTCCCTTCCCGCACGCGGTCACGCACTTGCACAAGGATGGGCCGCAACTTCGGCGCTGTCGCCCGCGTCGCAAGCAAATCCAGCGCCTTCAGAATCGGCAACCCGGCTTTGATAAGTGTATTGAACTGCTGGTTCAGGATCAGGAAGTCGTTGCCGCTGATTTTGCGCTCTTTGCGCACCCCCAGCATGCCGCTGATCAGGCTGCTGCGTGTCTCGACAGAATAGATATACAGCCCTCGATCCGAGAGCTTCTGGCGAGCTTCTTCAACGCTGGCGGCCGCCTCCACGTGCGAGAAAACCCGCCCGTTGGCATCGGCTACCCGGCAGACAAACTCCCCCATAGAGCTTTAGTTTACCTCATTCGAAGAGTACCCCAAAAAGGGTCTGGGGCTGGTGGGTTCACTGAGTCAACGGCAAGCGGGCTTGAGGCCTCGACTGAGTATCCGCATCGGAGCACCTGCATCCTTACTGACGCATCCCGGGTGCCTCGGGTAGCAAGCCATTTACGATCACCGTTCCCGGTGGCGGGTCGAATTGAAAGAGCGTCTTTGCGAGCGCCGGATTCCACTCCCAATCTTTGAACTCGAATTCGATCTGCATCCCGGCTTCCTGGGGAATCACGATCCGCGCCAATTCGCTCTGCGGAGAAATTTCGAACAGCACTTTCTGGGCCGCCCCGCTCTTCTCGTCCTCCGGCCCGCGCACCAGACAGCGATAAATCTCGTTCCCTGCTTTCGAGGCCTTTACATCGGGCGCCGGGCCTACTTCAGAACAGATGCGGGATAGCTTCATCCCGGTTGTCAGGAACGCAATCGGGGTCCGCCAGTCATCGCTCTTCTTCGCCGGCATGCGTGTTGCGGTATGATCGTCCGGCGCGTAAAACCACACATATTTTCCGTCCACCAGAAACAGGTTTTTCTCGGGCTTCTCATACTCCCAACGCATCTTCCCCGGCCGCAAAAAATACGCCTTCCCCGCCTCCACCCGCACCTGCGTCCCATTCTCAGAGTAGCGTTCCAGAAAATTTGCCTGAAGACTGCCGGAGTTGCGGTATCGCTCCTCAAATCGGCGAAGCTGTGGCGTTCCCGGCTCCGTGCTCGCAGGACGGGGTGCGCCGGCAGCGCTTTGACTGCGGGTGGAAACAAGCGAGAGAGAAAAAATCAGGAAGGCGCACGATCCGCACTGGAGAATGATTCGCACGTACAAAGTATACCTTTAACAAAATAGGAAGGGGGCCCAGCGCGATGCTGAGCCCCCTCCATGCTCACAGACGAACTGTAATTTTAATTACTGGAGAACCTGGGCAGCCGGAATTGCTGCACATGCTCCAGCGCCTGTCCCCATGACCGCGCCCGCGGGGTCATAGCGAATCACGCCGCTCTGGTCCGAGCAGAAGGAACGCTGACCGGTGGTTCCCACGTTCAGAGGGTTCGCGGTGACTTCCACTCCCGTGAACGGGCTGATCGTAGTGCCCGCGCCGGTGTTTGGCAGAGCCTGGAAAGTGTAACCGCTCTTGGTTCCGGCGCTCAGAAAGGGGTCAATCAGGCAAGCTGTCGCGGCGGACGCCGTGCAAGGCGTAACCCCGCCAAGGTTAGTCAAGGCTGGCGCATAGCCAGTCCCGTAAGTCGTTGCATAGCTCACTTCGGACGTATTGACGGTGCGGATCGAACCTACCGCAGATGATTCGTTTGCGGAAATCTTGGCTCGCAGCAAGTTCGGAATGGCAATGGCCGCGATGATCAGAATAATGGCCACTACGATCAGCAATTCGATAAGTGAAAAACCCTTCTGCTTCCTCATTTAAACTCCTTCTAGAGAGAAATTGAAAGTCTGGTGGTAGAGCACACACTAAGGGGAGCATTTTGGCAACCATATTCGTGGCTTCTTACATCCCATTGAATCCACGAAGCTTATCACCAAAGGGGCGGCCCGGCACTCGTCGCAGTAGTACCAATCTCTTGTAGTCTGACATTTCCTGTCGCAGGTGAATGACGGAAATTGCCTATTCCCGCTCGTCTTAAAAAATAGAGAGGGGGCCCAGCGCGATCCTGAGCCCCCTCTCTACTTACAACCGAACCCTAATTCTAATTACTGCAGAACCTGAGCTGCCGGAATTGCTCCACATGCTCCAGCGCCTGTCCCCATGACCGCGCCAGCGGGGTCAAATCGAATTACGCCGCTCTGGTCCGAGCAGAACGAACGCTGACCGCTGGTCCCCACGCTCAGGGGGTTCCCGGTGACCTCAACTCCCGTGAACGGGTTTGTCGTAGTGCCCGCGCCAGTGTTTGGCAATGCTTTGAAGCTGTAGCCGCTCTTCGTCCCGGCTCCCAGGAAGGGGTCAATCAGGCAAGCTGTCGCGGCGGACGCCGTGCAAGGCGTAGCCCCTCCAAGGTTAGTCAAGGCTGGCGCATAGCCAGTCCCGTAAGTCGTTGCATAACTCACCTCCGACGTACTGATGGCGCGCATAGATTGGGAGGCCGAGGCCTCGTTGGCCATGAGGCGCGAACGGAGATAATTCGGAATGGCGACCGCTGCGATGATCAGGATTACGGTCACCACAATCAAGAGTTCGATCAATGAGAAACCTGTTTCCCGCCGCTCCCTTAAAAAGTCCTTTGACTCTCGCATAGTTGATCCCTTACATCGCTAGCCGATTGCCATTCACAACCGCAACTTTAACAGAAAAGGGAGGGGGCACAGCGTAAAGCCTGAGCCACCTCCCTACATACAACCGAACCGTGATTATATTTACTGGAGAACCTGGGCAGCCGGAATTGCTGCACATGCTCCAGCGCCTGTTCCCATGACCGCGCCCGCGGGGTCAAAGCGAATTACGCCGCTCTGATCCGAGCAGAAGGAACGCTGACCGGTGGTTCCCACGTTCAGGGGGTTCGCCGTGACTTCCACTCCCGTGAACGGGCTGATCGCAGTGCCCGCGCCGGTGTTTGGCAGTGCCTTGAAGGTGTAGCCACTCTTCGTACCGGCTCCCAGAAAGGGGTCAATCAGGCAAGCCGTGGCGGCGGACGCCGTGCAAGGCGTAGCTCCTGAAAGGTTAGTCAAGGCTGGCGCATAACCAGTCCCGTAAGTCGTTGCATAGCTCACTTCGGACGTATTGACGGTGCGGATCGAACCTACCGCAGACGATTCGTTTGCGGAAATCTTGGCTCGCAGCAAGTTCGGAATGGCAATGGCCGCGATGATCAGAATGATCGCCACCACGATCAGCAATTCGATAAGAGAGAAACCCTTTTGCTTCTTCATGAAATCTCCTTGAGAGAAAGTATAGTGCCTGGACACGTGAGACATATATGCAACCCTGTAGCCAATCTTTTGTGGCCTTTTCTAGTTGTGTTTCACATTGGTAAGCGGCTCATTATCTATAGTTTACGGGAACTCTTTCCGCTGCGACTCGCCCTTTGTGAGCGATGTCACATGGAATTGAAAATTATCAAGCACTTAAAGGCACCATGGAGTGACAAAAAATGTCGACGTTTTTTGACTGGCCCGATCTCAACTATTTCTTCTCTATTAACTTCATTCATCTGTTGTGAACACGCACTGTCAAGCGTTTGTGCAATCCGCTTCTCGGAAACTTGCGCTTCAGACGGCTGGACGAGCGAGTTGCTTGCGCAAGCGTGAACGTCCTTAGTGCGCCGCGACAACAAGCCCGCACGGTTCGCCCAAACTCCATGCTTCCCTTTTGTCCGCCCTTTCAAACGGTCACCGCTTCGGCCTCTACCGTCTCTGCGCTTATTGCTCCGCATTCCAAACCTCGCGCACAATACCAACCAAAAGACAGTGTGCATGCACATGCAAACCAGGGCACAAGTGGAGATGCCCAGAAGAAATGATTCGCATAGCGCAGCAGCGCAAACCAGAGCAGCGTCGCGCCAACCCCGGATCCAAGAGCGGCCCAGGGCACTGGGGCGCCCCTCACGCTGATCACTTGGCTGATGCCTAGGATCATCAACGTGAACGGGACGGCTACAATTAGGTCCACAAAATAATGTTCCCCGCTGCCCAGGGTTGCGCAAAGCGTGAAAAACACAAAAGCAGCCGCTCCAATTCTTTCCAACAGGGAAAGTTTGCGTGCATACCAGAAGACAAGAAATATCCACGCGGCATGCAATGAGGGCATCGCATTTCGTGGCCCCGCAACGGCAATTGGCTCCAGAAACAGACGTCTCACTTGATCCAGCGTCAAAGGCTCCCACGGAAACTTAGCAAGAAAAATATGTACCGGCCCCAGCGCCGGGAACATCATGTAAAAACCTGCGCCGACAGGTCCGGTTATGAGGAACGAGACGACCGCCGGTATTGCATTGGCACGGTCCCGCATCACGCACCCCGCAAAAACCAGCCCAATGGCGACCGGAAGGGCCAGGTAGATCACCATGCTGGCCGCCGCAAACGCGTGCACTTTCGCGAATAGCTGTCCCACCAGGAATGCCGGCTGAATATGCAGGCTGACGTCGAACGAATAAAGATACAAATCCAGCGTCTTCGGCCGAACTCGCTCACCCCATACAAGAAAATAGTCCGCGAACCACTCCGAGGCCACGAACAGAAACGCCGGGATTAGTGTCAGGTAGGCCGTTCGCCGATCCGCCTCGGACGCCCAGATTGCCCGAACGGCGAGGGTCGCCAGGCCCGATATGCCAAGAAACGATACCAGCACCGGCCACTTGAACGGGTAAGCCAACAAGCGGACATCCAGGCAGTACTGCGTGGCCGTAAGCAACGCCACCAGGCTCAGTTCACGCAAATCCCGGCGGGTGCGCAACAGAATCAGGAAAATACTGAGCAGGGCCACGCCAAGGAAAGGGGACAAAATCGTGCTCGCATAAAATGTTTTGCGGCTCCCGATCCACAGGAGCAACGCGGTCACGCCAACACTCATTATCCAGCGGCGAAGCAATACGGCGTTCACACGCACTCTCCTGGACTGCCCGCTAAATTTTTGTGCCTCAGTGATTTGATTGTTGCCGGGACATCCGGCAGTGGCAAGGCGGAATCGATTCTGGGTTGCTTAAAGAAACAGGCGTTCTCCCGCCCAAATCCAGACTTAGAGGTTGTGCTTCTTTGCGAAATGCCGGAACGACCGGTAGCTGATTTTCAGAATCTCCGCGGCTTGCGTTCGAACGCCTCCCGCCTTCTCCAGGGCCGCGGTCAGGTAGCGTCGCTCGGTTTCCGCCACCACTTCCTCGAAATTAATCCCTTCCTCCGGAATCACAATCGCGTCGGCCTGCCCAAGCGAAGCGGCCACCGCCGCGCTCGCCGCCCCTACCCTATCTGGCAGGACCTTGGTGCCGATCTCTGTCCCGTTCTCAAGAGCCACAGCCCGCTCAATCGTATTCTCCAGTTCCCGGACGTTCCCCGGCCAGTCATATGCTTCCAGGCGGCCCATCGCCTCAGGCGAAATCCCCTGGACCGGCTTTTCCATGGACTTGCGGAATTGCTCCAGAAAATGCCGCGCCAGCAGCGGAATATCCTCGCGGCGCTCGCGGAGCGATGGCACGTGAATTGGGATCACGCTCAGGCGGTAAAACAGATCTTCGCGGAACTCTCCCGCGGCAATCGCCTTCTCCAGATCCTTATTGGTTGCCGCGATCACGCGCACATCCACGTCCAGTTCCTCGTTGCTTCCCAGCGGCCGCACCTTCCCTTCCTGCAGCACGCGATACAGCTTCACCTGCATGGCCAGGTTCATGTTGCCGATTTCGTCCATGAACAACGTGCCGCCATCGGCCGCCTGGAACAACCCGCGGCGATTTTCGTTCGCCCCTGTAAACGCGCCTTTCACGTACCCGAAAAGTTCCGATTCCAGCAGCGTCTCCGGAAAAGCCCCGCAATTGATCGTAATAAACGGCGTCTGCGCCCGCGCGCTGTGTTCATGAATGGCGCGCGCCACCAGCTCTTTGCCGGTCCCGCTCTCCCCTGTAATCAGCACACGGCTGTTCTGCGGCGCAACGGTCTGTATCATGTCGAAGATGGCTTTCATCTTCGGGCTCTGGCCGATGATATTGTCCAGTCCCGTCAGCCGCCGCAATTCCCGCCGCAGATACCCTGCTTCTTTCTTCCACTTCAGGCTCTCCGAAACCTCGCCCACCGCCCGCCTCAACTGCTCCACATAGTTGTGGTCTTTGATAACAAACCGGTCCGCCCCGGAATTCAGCGCATCCACGGCGGTATCCAGGTCCGGCAGCGCGGTCATCAGCAGAAAAAAAGAATCCGGAGCGATCTCCTTTGTAAACCGCAGCAGGTCCAGCCCGGTTCCTCCAGGCATGCGGATGTCGGAAATGACGATGTCGAATAATGCGCCTTCCAGTTTGCGTCGCGCGGCCTCCACTCCATTCGCCACCTCCACGCGATGGCCCTCCTTCCGGAAGGTGATCTCCAGAAGTTCGCAAAGTGATTTCTCGTCATCCACCACCAGAATATGCGCCGCTTCTTTTTTCGTCTCTTTTGCCGCCACTTTCGTCGCCTGCATAGAGCCTCATTCCGTCCGCGGGAGTTCAATAATGAACTCCGCGCCTTTTTCTTTTTCACTGTAGACCATGATGCGCCCGTTGTGTGCCTGCACTATCTGATAAACGATCGCCAGTCCCAGGCCCGTTCCGCCCTCAAAATTCGATTGCAGCGGTTCAAAAATCTTTGCCCGCTGCTGCGGGTCCAGTCCGATTCCGGTGTCGCGAAACGAAATTCGCAACCAGTCGGGAACGCGCTCCATGCCCACCGTAAGCGTTCCGCCCTCTGGCATGGCCCTCACCGCGTTATCGCAAAGGTTCCAGAACACTTGCTTCATCTTGTTCGGATCCACTCGCGCCACGGACTCTTCGCCGTTGAACGCCCGCACAATTTGCAATTTCTGCGCAGCGCCGGGTTTTCGTTCCAGCAGCATCAATGTTTCGTCCAGCAGCGGCCGCACGTCCGTCTCCTGAAACACAAACGACTTCTCGCGCGAAAAATTCAGAAAGTCCGTGATGATCTGATTCAGGCGCTCCGATTCCCGGCTGACGATATTTACCAGGTGCTTTTCGTCTTCTTCGAGCGGCACCAGCCGCGCCAGTTCCTTCACCGCTCCCGCCATCGCCGTCAGCGGCTGCCGGATTTCGTGCGCGATTGCCGCCGAGAGCCGCCCGACTGCCGCCATTCGCTCCTTGGTCGCCACTTCCTGCTCCAGTCGCCGCAGTTCCGTCAGGTCCTGAAAATTGAAAACGTAGCCGCTGCGCTGGGCGTCCCGCGTCCGCAGGGGTGACACCGAAATCCCCAGATACCGCTTTTGCCCGCCGGGAATCCGAACCTCAATTTCTCGCCGCAGCGAAAGCTTCTCCGGCACCGTGCTATTTTCGTGCTGCCAAAACTCGGCGCTCACTTCCCGTAAATTCCGCCCTCGCAATTCCGCAAATGTCCTTCCAAGGATTTCCTCGCCGGTCCGGTTTAGCAGCACCACCCGGCCATCCAGATCCGTTGTCACCAGCCCGCCGCGCATGGAATGGATGATGTCCGACGTGAATTCCTGCAATTCCAGCAGTTCTTCCCGTTTCTCCTCCAGTTCCGAACTCTTGCTGCGCAAAGAATGGGCCAGCAGGCTGGAAAGGTACGCAATCGCCAGGAATCCCAGGGAATTGCTCAGAAACCAGGTGCGCAGATTTTCCGCCGCAGGGGCAGCCACCGAAGTCTGCGGAAGCCGGCCTGCTTGCACCAGCCACGTCAATACCCCCAGCCCCGCCAGGCAGAATGCCGCTGTAACGAACGCCGCTTGCCGGCTGAACAATATGCTCGCCACAATGATCAACAGCAAATAGAGCGATGTAAAGTAGCTGTCCTGAAGCCCGGTCGAATACACGATGCCCGTGATCATCACCACATCGCAGGAGACCTGCAGCCCGCCCAGCCACGACGCTTGCGGCAACAACCGCACCAGGATCAGGTGCAGAATTCCTATGGTGATCCAGAGGATGACTATTGGCAGGAAATAACGCGGTGCGGCATTGCTCGGAACATATTGCGGCCACACCACCCCGACTCCCAGAATCAAGGCGATCAGCAGCAAGCGGACCCGCGTCAGCCAGTCCACCCATTCCCGGCGATTCAGCGATTGTTCCATGCCCCGAGCGGCTTCCATCCGCCGCGCGCCCTCATCTCAGCTTCCATCATAAACAGAAAATGGAGGACCGGGGCATTTCCCCGGTCCTCCATTTCCAAACTGCCATTGTTCTAGTGACTCGAGAGTTTTCCGATCAGCGAGAACAGCGGCAGGTACATGGATATGACCACGCCGCCGACCACAATGCCCAGGAAAACGATCATGATCGGTTCCAGTGCGGTCAAAAGGTCCTTCACCGCCGCGTCCACTTCGTCCTCGTAGAAGTCCGCAATTTTCTGCAACATGGCGTCCATCGCGCCGGTCTGTTCGCCGACCGCGATCATTTGCGTAACCATGCCCGGAAATACCTGGGAATCCTTCAACGGCTCGGTTAGCGATTTCCCTTCCTCCAGCGCTTTGCGCACCTGAAACAGTGCTCTTTCGACAACCGCGTTGCCGGACGTCTTCGCCGTTATGTCCAGTCCTTCCAGAATCGGCACACCGGAGGAGATCAACGTGCCCAGCGTTCGCGTGAACCGCGCCACCGCGATCTTGCGCATCAGAATGCCTAGAACGGGTAGCTTGAGAACGATGGAATCCAAGATGTAACGTCCTTGCGCTGTTCCATACCATATCTTGATTCCAAAGACGGCCGCGACCCCGCCCACCACGATCAACAGGCCGAAGATACTGCCGACGAAATTGCTCGCCGCGATGACGATCTTCGTCGGCAACGGCAGGTCCACTCCCAATCCCGCAAAGAGAGTCGCGAAGATCGGAACCACTTTCCACAGCAACAGGGTGATGACGCCGCCGGCTATCGACAACACGCCGATCGGGTAAATCATCGCCGACTTAACCGCCGCCTTCAATTTCACGTTCTTTTCGATGTACGTCGAAAGCCGCTGCAGAATGGTGTCCAGAATACCGCCGGTTTCGCCCGCTTCCACCATGTTGCTGTAAAGCGGATCGAACACCTTCGGGTACAGTTTCATCGCCGCGGAAAGGTTGCTGCCGCCTTCCACCGCCGACCGGGTTCCCGTCAGCACCTTCTGAAACAGTTTGTTCTCTTGCTGGCTGGCCAGAATTTCCAGGCACTGCACCAGCGGGAGACCTGCGTCAATCATCACCGAGAACTGCCGCGTGAACACCGCCAGTTCCTTGGCGCTGACGCTGCCGCCGAACGTGGGCATGTTGAACTCCTTGCCCTTTTCGGACATCTTCGTTGGCGTGATCTGCTGGCGCCGCAGCAGGGTCTGCAGTTCTGCCTTGCTTGCCGCCGTCATTTCCCCGGCGACCGATCCGCCCGACCGATTCGTCCCTCGATAAGTAAAAACCGGCATAACCTTTCCTCCTCAACAGCTAATATTTTTTCCTTCCGTCTCCCGAAAACAATCCCTTAATGTTTTGAACCCACCGGGCTGCGCCCCGCCGGCGCCTTCCCCGTCGATCCGGCCGTGGTTGCTACCCCTCGATTGATCATGTCTTGCAGCTCGTCTGCGTTCGATGAGCGCGACAACGCCATCTCCAGCGTGATCTGCTTCTGGAAAAAAGCGTTTGCCAGCCCCTGGTTGAACGTCTGCATCCCCGTCTGCCCGGTGCCGGTCTGCATCGCCGAATACACCTGGTGAATCTTGTCCTCGCGAATCAGGTTGCGAATCGCGGGCGTGGGGATCAGAACTTCCATCACCATCAAGCGGCCACGGTTGTCCGAGCGCGGCAGTAGCGCCTGGCAAAGTATCCCTTCCAGCACCATCGAAAGCTGCGCGCGAATTTGCGGCTGCTGGTGCGCCGGGAAAACGTCAATAATACGGTTGATGGTGGATGCGGCGGAGTTCGTGTGCAGCGTCGCAAACGTCAAGTGGCCGGTTTCCGCGATGCGCAGCGCCGACTCAATCGTCTCCAGGTCGCGCATTTCGCCGATGAGCACCACGTCGGGGTCTTCGCGCAACGCGGCGCGCAACGAGTTGGCGAATGAGTGCGTATCCGCGTGCACTTCGCGCTGGTTCACCAGGCACTTCTTGTGATTGTGCAAAAATTCGATCGGGTCCTCGATCGTGATCATGTGCTCTTCGCGTTCGGCGTTGATCTTGTCGAGCATCGCCGCCAGCGTCGTGGACTTGCCGGAGCCCGTCGGCCCGGTCACCAGCACCAGTCCGCGTGGCTTGTCGCAAAGCCCCCTGACTACCGCCGGCAGTCCGAGTGCGTCGAATCCCTTGATTTCCCATGGAATGGTACGAAACACCGCGCCAACCGCGCCGCGTTGATTGAACACGTTGCCGCGGAAGCGCGCCAGATTTTTTAACCCGAAGGAAAAGTCCAGCTCCAGATTTTCCTCAAACCGGTGTTTCTGCGCGTCGGTCAGCACGCTGTATGCCAGCGATTTCGTGTCCGCCGCCGTCAATGGCGGCATGTCCAAAGGTCGCAGCCGCCCATGGACCCGCACCCGCGGCGCGCTGTTCGTCGTAATGTGAAGGTCGCTGCCTCCCATTTCGATCATCTTCTTCAACAATTCGCTGAGCGTTATTCCTGGCATTTCCGCACCCTTTCCTGCTTATAAAATCGTTTCGCGCAACACTTCTTCCATCGTCGTCTGGCCCAGCGCCACCTTGATCAGCCCGCTGCGCCGCAGCGTGATCATTCCCTGTTCGATCGCCTTCTTCTTCAGTTCTAGCGCCGAAGCGCCAACCAGGATCAGCTCGCGCAATTCATCGTTAATTTCCATCACTTCATACAAGCCCGTGCGTCCCTTGTAGCCATTCTTGTTGCAGGTTGAGCAGCCCTTCCCGTGGTAAATTTTCGTCGTCTTTACCTCTTCGGCCGTATAACCCGCGTCAATCAAGGCCTGCTCCGGAACCTCCAGCTCTTCCTTGCAGTTCACGCAAATCCGGCGGACCAGGCGCTGCGCGCAGATCAGGTTCACCGATGTGGCCACCAGGAACGGCTCGATACCCATGTTCATCAAGCGGCTGATCGTCGAAGGCGCGTCGTTCGTGTGCAGCGTCGAAAGCACCAGGTGTCCCGTCAGTGCGGCTTTCACGCCGATTTCCGCCGTTTCAAAGTCTCGAATCTCTCCGACCAGAATAATGTTGGGGTCTTGCCGCAAAAAGGCGCGCAACGCCGCCGCGAAGTTCAACCCGATCTGTTCCTTCATCTGCACCTGGTTGATACCCGCCAACTGGAACTCAACCGGGTCTTCCGCCGTCATGATGTTCGTGTCCACCTGGTTCAACCGCGCCACCGACGAATAAAGCGTGTTCGTCTTGCCCGATCCCGTCGGCCCCGTCACCAGCACCATGCCGTACGGCTTCAAAATGTTCCGTTCGAATTTCTTCAGCGACTCCGGTTCGAAACCCAGCTTGGTCATGTCCAGCCGCAGGTTTTCCTTGTCCAAAAGCCGAAGTACGATCTTTTCGCCGTAGAGTGTCGGCACCGTCGAAACACGGAAGTCCAGTTCTTTCTTTTTCCCGTCCGCCCTGTACTTGATCATAATGCGGCCGTCTTGCGGCAACCGCTTCTCTGCGATGTCCAGCTTCGCCATGATCTTCATGCGGCTGGTGATTGCGTCACGCAGTTTCATTGGCGGATTCATCACCGTCTGCAGAACGCCGTCAACGCGGAACCTCACCCGCATTTCCGTCTCGTACGGTTCCACGTGAATATCGCTCGCGCCCCGCTTTACCGAATCCGTCAGGATCAGGTTCACCAGCTTGATGATCGGCGCTTCTTCCGCGGCCTTTTCCAGTGAAGCCGCGTCCAGTTCCTGCTCTTCCGCCGCAAGTTCCAGTTCCTGGTCCTCGTCCACCAGGTCCTTCATCAGGTTGCTTAACTCTTCGTGGCTGGCATTGCCGCCGCCGTAAAACCGGCCGATCGCTTCGCCAATCGCCGACTCCGACGCCACCACTGGCTCCACGTTGAAACCGGTCATGAACTTGATGTCGTCCATCGCGAAGACGTTCGTCGGATCCGTCATCGCGATTGTCAGCACCGAGCCAACGCGCGAAAGCGGCACCACCTGGTAGCGCAGCGCCGTATCCTGCGGGATCAGCTTTATGACGTTGGGATCGATTTCGTAATATTTCAGGTTGATCGAGGGCACGCCGTACTGCCGCGAAAGCACACCAGTGATGTCATCATCGGTGATGAACCCCATCTTCGTCAGGCAGCTACCCAGTTTCCCACCGTTCGAACGCTGAAATTCCAGCGCCTTATCCAGTTGGTCCTGGGTGATGAGGCTTTCCTTTAGTAGAATTTCACCTAGACGGACAGACATCCGCAGCGCTCCCTGGAAACAGTGCACCCAACGCCAAACATAGCAAACACGCTGTATGCGCGGTGACCCATTTTGTCATCCCGTTGTGAATTCGCTAATACCTGTACAGTTGAACAGGGTACCGTAACGAAGGTCGGTGCCGTACTCTTGACTTGCAAGTGTAGGGGCAGATTTAGGCCGCCTTCTTCTCTTGCTTCTCCCTCTCAAATTCTTGACTTGCTGACAACCCGTGGATATCGTGCGAATGAGATGTGTACGAGCCCCACTTTGCCCGCCTCTCCCCGCTCCGGTGCGCCGCTTCGCCGATCCACCCGCGGCCCTCAATCTCATGCTGCGAAGGCCCCGCAGAAGAGCCTGCCCATACTCCCTCAATATTTCGATGCGTTGTTGCAAGCCCACGGCGAACAGCACTGGTGGCCCGGCCGAACGCCGTTCGAAGTAATCGTCGGCGCCATCCTGGTTCAAAACACCGGTTGGATAAACGTGGAGCGCGCCATCGCCAATTTGCGCCAGGCGGGGCTCCTCACACCTTCCGCCATCGAAAAAGTTCCCCGGGCAAAGCTCGCCCGCCTCATCCGCTCCTCCGGCTACTTCCGGCAAAAAGCGCGCAAGCTCAAGGAATTTGCGATGTTCCTGCGAAAGGAACATCGTGGCTCCCTCACGGCGATGTTCCGCATTCCCACCGCGAAGTTGCGAGCGCAGCTCCTGGCCGTTCACGGCATTGGCCCGGAAACCGCCGACTCCATCCTGCTCTACGCAGGGAATCACCCCGTCTTTGTTGTGGATGCCTACACGCGGCGCATTCTTCAACGCCATGGGCTCGCTACCGGAAAAGAATCTTACGAAGAAATCCGAGGGCTGTTCGAAAAAAGTTTACCCAACGACCCCCAACTCTTCAATGAATTTCACGCCCTGATCGTGCATACCGGAAAGAACCACTGCCGCACTCGCGCCCCGCTCTGCTCCCAGTGCGCGCTGCAAGAATACCTGCCGAAGCCGCTGGTGGACGCCCAATGAGCCCCTCCACGGACAAACAGCCCCGCGTCCGCCTCGCCCTCGGCGGCGTACTCGTCACACTTTTGCTCGCCGCCGTTTTCACCCTCGGCTCGCTCGACGTCCCGCTCGAACCACAGTCCTGGCGCGAAGTTATCGCTCTCTGGGCGGTTTCCAGCTTCATCATCGCCGCTCTTCTGATCTTCGGCCTGATCGTCATGCGTAACATCGTTCGGCTGCTGGTCGAGCGCAGCAAAGAGCAACTGGGCGCGCGCTTCAAAACCAAAATGGTCATGGGAGCCGTGGCCGTCTCTCTTCTCCCTGTCATTTTCATGTTCTTCATCAGCTATGCCCTTCTTAACCGCACCCTTGGTCGCTGGTTCCCAAGGCCTCTCGAAATCGCCTCCGAAGAAACTCAGAAACTCCTCAATGACCTCGGCCGCGGCACGCTTCCCCGCCTCCACACCCTGGGCTATCTGGCCGCTCAACACGTCGGCGAAACACCGGAAGCCTTCCTCCAGCACGCCTTCACCAATGGCCTCGACGCCGTCTGGGTGCTCGACTCCAACGGTAAATTCGTCAAAGGCGGCGTGGTTTGCGACGACCAGCAGGAAGACCGCACGCTCAACATCTGCAGCGTCAGCGGTGAACAAGGCACCCTGCAAAACACGTTGCCCAGCGGCGTCGAAATCTGGCAATCCAAAAGCAAAAGTTTTTTCGCCGCCCACGTCCCGGTCACCTTCAACGGCACGGAACAAGGAACCCTCGTCGCCGCCTACCGCACCGGCCCCGATTTCCTGAAGCGATGGGCCGCCATTCAGCAGCAAACCAGCGATTACGAAAATTTGAAGCAGAATCTTCGCGCTTTGAAAAAGCAGATGCTCCTGATTCTCTTCTTCTTCACTCTTCTGGTGCTCTCCGCCGCCATGTGGGTCGCCTTGTTTCTCGCCAAGCAGGTTACGGTCCCCATTCAGGCCCTTGCTGAAGGCACCCGGGAAGTCTCCTCAGGCAATTTCGACTACCAGGTTCCCGAACAGGTGCAGGACGAACTCGGCGTCCTCGTCCGCTCCTTCAACACCATGACCACCCAGCTCCGCGACAGCCGCTCCCAGATTGACGAGTTCACCCGCAACCTCCAGCAAGCCGTCCAGGAACTCGAACGCCGCCGCCAGCTAATGGAAACCGTGCTTGAAAATATTCCCGCCGGCGTTATCTACCTCAACGCCGAAGGCATGATCCAGCGCACCAACGCCGCCCTCCTCCGCATGTTTAACATCGGCGAAAGCAGCATCGAGTCGCTCGAAAGCCTCCTCGGCCCCGACCCCCACCGCACCGTGCAATCCCTGATGCGCCGCGCTCTTCGCATGGGAGTCGTCTCGCGCGAAATCGAAGTCATCGTCAACGGCCGCGTCCGCCACCTCGCCGCCACCGTCAGCTCGCTCGGCCCGCGCCGCGCCAACATGGGCTACGTCCTCGTGTTCGACGACCTCACCGAAATGCTCCACGCTCAGAAATCCGCCGCCTGGCAGGAAGTTGCACGCCGCATCGCCCACGAAATCAAGAATCCCCTCACGCCCATCCAGCTCTCCGCCCAGCGCCTCACTCACCTGCTTCAGCGCCGCGAGGCCTCTCACGAAGCTCCGAAGGACCCCGAACTCACCCGCATCACCCAGGAATGCGCCGGCCTGATCGTCCGCGAAGTCTCCACCCTCTCCTCGCTCGTCAACGAATTCTCCCAGTTCGTCCGCTTCCCCACCGCCAAGCTCCAGCCTACGGACGCCAACATCGCCGTCGGCGAAGCCCTGCAGCTCTTCTCCGGCCGCCTCGACGGCATCCGCCTCAAAATAAATCTGGAGCCCAATCTCCCCGCCATCCGCGCCGATGGCCAGCTCCTCCGCAGCGTCATCGTCAACCTGATCGACAACGCTGCCGAAGCCCTCGAAGGCGAGCCTTTCCGCGAAATTTTTGTCACCACGCAATTGCGCCAGGAATCCGATACTATTGAAATCTCCGTTTCCGATACCGGCAAAGGCATTTCGCCGGAAGACAAGGACAAATTGTTTTTACCCCATTTTTCAACCAAGGATCGCGGCACAGGACTCGGCCTCGCCATCGCCGCCCGCATCATCGCCGAACACGGCGGCTCCCTGCGCATGGAAGACAACCAGCCCAAAGGCTCGCGCTTCCTAATTGAATTGCCCGTCGTGGAACTTCCCGCCGCCGCTGCCGCCGAACGCACCGGAGCCGATACCGCCCCAGAAGACAAAATTCGATGAGCGCTAATCCCAAAATCCTCATCGTGGATGATGAAGCCGGCATCCGCGAGTCGCTCTCCTCCATCCTGCGCGACGAGCGCTACTCCGTCGACGCCGTCGAATCCGCCGAACTCGCTCTCGAGCGTCTCCACTCCGGCTCCGTCGAAGTCGTTCTCCTCGACGTCTGGCTCCCCGGCATGGACGGCATGGAAGCCCTCAGCCGCATCCAGAGCCTCCCGCAGCCGCCGTCTGTCATCATCATCTCCGGCCACGGCACCATCGAGACCGCCGTCCGCGCCACCAAACTCGGCGCCTTCGATTTCATCGAAAAGCCGCTCTCGCTCGAACGCATTATCGTCCTGGTCCGCAACGCCATCGAGCAGCGCCGCCTGCAGGAAGAAAATCAACTCCTCCACACCGAACTCGGCCATCGCTACCGCATCGTCGGCGACAGCGTTCCCATGAAAGCCCTGCGCCAGCAGATCGCGGTCACCGCCCCAACCAACGGCCGCGTTTTGATCTTCGGCGAAAGCGGCACCGGCAAAGAACTCGTCGCCCGCTCGCTGCACGCCGCCAGCCTCCGGAACAAAGCCTATTTTGTGGAAGTAAACTGCGCCGCCATCCCCGAGGAACTCATCGAATCCGAGCTCTTCGGCCACGTCAAAGGCAGCTTCACCGGCGCCAGCGAAGACAAAATCGGCAAGTTCGCCAAAGCCGATGGCGGCACGCTCTTTCTCGACGAAGTCGGCGACATGAGCCTCCGCACCCAATCCAAAGTCCTGCGCGTCCTCGAGGAACAACGCTTCGAACGCGTCGGCTCCAATCAAACTCTCAACGTGGATGTCCGCGTAATCGCCGCCACCAACAAAAATCTCGAGCAGGAAATCGCCCGCGGCGCCTTCCGCCAGGATCTTTTTTATCGCCTGAATGTGATTCCCTTCTTCGTTCCGCCCCTGCGCGATCGCAAGGAAGACATTCCCGTCCTCGCGCGCTATTTCCTCGCGGAATTCAGCTCGGAATATGGCAAGAAGACGCGCGAGCTCACCGACGGCGCAATGGAAATCCTGCTCCGCTACCCCTGGCCCGGCAATGTCCGCGAATTAAGAAACCTGGTGGAACGCCTGGTAATCGTCTGCCCGCAAGCCCGCATCGAACCGCACCACCTGCCGCCCGAACTCTTCCGCGGCGTGGCCGAAAGCCCCCAGCAACCATACTCCACCCTGCACGAAGCCCGCAGCGCCTACGAACGCGAATTCATCCTCCGCAAGCTCCAGGAGCACCGCTGGAACATGACCCAAACCGCCAGCGCCCTCGGCCTTGAGCGCAGCCACCTCTACCGCAAAATGAAATCCCTGGGCATCGCCGCCCCGGAATAGTCGCTAGTTTTAAGTTTTAAGTTGTTAGTGCTCGGACAAATGAACTTGAGGGTGCCCCATCCTTCGCGCTTTTTGCGAAGGGTGGGCTCTTACGATCCAACGCCACAACTTTCCAACTCTTCTCTTGGTTTTCCTCTTCTCCGTGCCCTCTGTGCTCTTCCTCCGTGTCCTCTGTGTTAAATCCGACTCTTCACTCTTCTCTCTTCCCCTGATCCTCCGCCAACGCCTCCAACTGCGAATGCCAATCCAACTCCCGCACCTTCCCCGGATTCTCTCTCCAGTCCGCCACCACCTTCACAAACATCTCCAGATAAATCTTAGTCCCAAGCAGTTTCTCAAGCTCTTTCCGAGCCTCAGTTCCGATCCTCTTGAGCATGTCGCCCTTGTGCCCAATCAAAATCTTCTTCTGTGAATCCCGCTCCACATGCAACGTAGCGTGAATCTTCAGAAGCGTCGCTCCCTCTTCATACTTGTCAATGATCACCGCCAACGCGTGCGGCACCTCGTGATACGTCAGCTGAATCGCCTTCTCCCGAATCAGCTCCCCCGCCAGAAACCGCTCCGGCTGGTCCGTAATCTGATCCTCCGGAAAATAAGCCTCCGCCTCCGGTAGCGCCTTGAAAATCTCCTTCACCAGCGCGTCGCAACCGCTGCCCTTCAGCGCCGAAATCGGCACCAGCGCCGCAAACGGAAACGCCTTCCCAAACGCATCGAGCAGCGGCAACAGCTTCGGCCTGGGCACGCGGTCAATCTTGTTCAGCGCCAGAATCGTCTTGTTCGGATAACGCTTCGCCCGATCCAGCAGCAGCGAATCCGCATGCGGCAAAGTCCGGCTCGCATCCACCA
>Ga0210410_10000817_pt1 | contig 31210 bp, 28 predicted proteins | sample IncBWC4MmetaG_FD_161058 | JGI IMG/M metagenome (GOLD analysis project Ga0210410, IMG submission 161058) | Forest soil microbial communities from Barre Woods Harvard Forest LTER site, Petersham, Massachusetts, United States - Inc-BW-C-4-M | ecosystem: Environmental > Terrestrial > Soil >...
GCGCGCGCACGGAAGAAAATTTCGCGGCGTCCATGAACCCCCAATTGTAATATGTCCCGCGCTATTCAAGCGGGAGCAATCTCCCCGTAAGAATCCGCAGTCAGGCTTTTCCAGAAACACTGCCACTTCGCGTAAACTAGAGAGCTTCGTATACCTTGTAATCCAGCACCGGAGAGCACATGGCCCAGGTCTTTCCCTTTCGCGCCTACCGCTACAACCCCGAGCAAGCGGCGTTCGATCGCGTACTTACGCAGCCTTACGACAAGATTTCCGTGGCCATGCAGGAGAAATACTACGCCGCCGATCCTCACAACCTCATCGCGGTCGAAAAAGGACGCGTGTACCCCAACGACGACCCGCAAAACAACGTCTACACGCGCGCAGCGTCCGCGCTTCACGATTGGATCAACAAAAATGTCGTGATTCGCGATCCCGAAGTAGCCTTTTACGGATACACGCAGGAATACACCGTGCCTGGCACGGACGAGCGCCGCACCCGCCGCGGATTCATCGGCGCCGGAAAGCTCGAGGAATACTCCGCGCACGTGATCTTCCGCCACGAGCACACGCTTTCCGGTCCAAAAGCGGACCGCCTCGAACTCCTCCGCCATACGCGCATGCACACCGGCCAGCTCTTCATGCTCTATTCCGATCCGCAGCGGCGCGTCGACGCGGTTCTCGCCGAGGCCGAAGCCGCCGCTCCAGCCGCAACGGAACTGCGCGACGAGTACGGCGTGACTCATCGCTTGTGGATCGTCGCCGAAGCCGACCGCGTCGCGGCCATCCAACACGCCATGGAAGACCAGAAGCTTGTCATTGCCGACGGCCATCACCGCTATGAAACCGCGCTCAATTATCGCAACGAATCGCGCGCCCGCACCGGCAGCAGCGATGCCAGCGCCCCCTATGAACGCGCCATGATGACCTTCGTCAACGCCCGCAGCGAAGGACTAACCATTCTCCCCACCCACCGCGTGGTCGCCAACGTCCACGATTTTTCCTGGACCGATGTGCGCCGCCATCTCGAGCCGTGGTTCACCGCCGAAACGTTTGGTTTCGCCAGTGAAGCCGCCAAGCCCGAAGCCCTCGGCAGGTTCCTCGCGTATTTGGCCAACACCCACGGAAAAGAACGTTCTATCGGTGTCTACCCTGCCGCACCCTCGGAAAAACGAGCTTACTACGTCCTAACCCTGCGTCCCGGCGTCGACCTCGCCCAGCTCCTCCACAGTGTCTCGCCCCTCCAGCGCGAACTTGATGTCGTCCTCCTCCACGAAGGCATCCTCGAACCCGCCCTGGGCATTACCCCGCAAGCCGTAACCTCGGAGAAGAATCTCACCTACGAGCGCGAAGTCTCCGCTGCACTAGATGCTGTCGACAGCGGCCGCGCGCAAATCTCCTTCCTGCTCAATCCTTGCGACGTCGAGCAAGTCATGAAAATCGCCACCAGCGGCGAAGTCATGCCCCAAAAATCCACCGACTTCTTCCCCAAACTCCTCAGCGGCATCACCATGTATCGCATCGATGGCTAACACATCGCAGTTGAAATGATTCAAAGCGAATACGGCTCCGTTCGTTGACTTGGCTGGAGCCGCAACCTAAGATGAGCCACGGTTGACCGTTTTCACGGGCACCTTCCGAATGGCAGAATCGCCGTCACTCATCGGGCAGACGATCTCGCACTACCGAGTTACAGAAAAACTCGGCGGCGGGGGAATGGGCGTGGTCTACAAAGCCGAGGACACTTCGCTCGGCCGCTTCGTCGCGCTGAAATTCCTGCCGGAAGACGTAGCGCAAAACTCGCAAGCCCTCGAACGATTCCGCCGCGAAGCGCGTGCCGCTTCCGCGCTGAATCACCCCAACATCTGCACCATCCACGAAATTGGCGAAGTAAATGGCCGCGCCTTCATCGCCATGGAATATCTGGACGGCATGACCCTGAAGCACATAATCACCGGCCAGCCGCTCGACCTGGAACGGCTGCTGGATGTGGGCATCGACGTGGCCGACGCCCTCGATGCCGCCTACTCGCAAGGCATCGTTCACCGCGACATCAAGCCTGCAAACATTTTCGTCACCAAGCGCGGACACGCCAAGATTCTCGATTTTGGTTTGGCAAAAGTCGCAGCCGCCAGGGATCCCGGCAAGAGCGCTTCGATGGCCACGCTGACGATTGACGCGGAGAATCTCACGAGTCCGGGAGCTGCTCTCGGGACCGTGGCCTATATGTCGCCCGAGCAAGTTTTGGGGAAACCGCTGGACGCCCGCACGGATTTGTTTTCCTTCGGCGTTGTTCTCTTCGAGATGGCCACCGGCGTCTTGCCTTTCAAAGGCGACAGTTCCGGCGCGATTTTCGACGCCATCCTGCACAAAACGCCCGTGTCCGCCGTCCGTCTCAACACAGACATCCCCCTCGAACTCGAGCAACTCATCCACAAAGCCATGGAAAAGGATCGCGACCTGCGCTACCAGAGCGCCGCCGATCTGCGCGCGGACTTGAAGCGCCTCAAACGCGACACCGGCTCCGGCCGTGTGAATGCCTTGAGCGCATCCGCTGCGGTTGATCCCGCGCTCGCTTCTACTCCGGCGGCCGCATCTTCGGGAGTTGCGCTTCTTGCCGGCAAGCGAAAAATGAATGTTTCAAGAAGCGCGATCTCTGTGGTTGTGTTGGCGCTGCTTGTGGTCGCCGTCTTCGGCGCATTCAAACTCTTGACCCGCCCTCGTGCTCTCAACCTGCAAAACATGCGCTTTACCAGGCTCACCGACAGCGGAAAGGCAGTAGAGGTGGCCATAGCCCCTGATGGCCGCTACATCGTCTACGTACTCGCCGATGGCGACCAGCAGAGTCTCTGGGTCCGCAATGTGGCCACAAAAAGCGATGTGCAAGTCCTCCCGACGGATGCTCTTCACTTCGCCGGTCTGAGTTTTTCCCCCGATGGCAACTACATCTATTTCATCCGTTCCGACAAGAGCTCCACCAATTACCATTATCTTTACGTAATGCCGGTACTCGGCGGCACTCCCCGCCAGTTGATTCGCGACGTCGACGCGCCTCTGAGCTTCTCCCCTGATGGCAAGCAATTTGTTTTTATCCGCGGAATTCCATTTCGAACGCAGACGGAGGTTCGCCTCGCGAATCTTGATGGTAACGGTGACCGTCTGGTGGCCACGCTGGCATCCCCTGCATTCAACCTGACCGCCGCGGCTTGGTCTCCCGACGGAAAAAGCATCGCCGTGTCTTCTTTCCAGCTCGGAAAAGAGAACAGGTGGATTCTGAGGGTCATTCAATTGGCGGACGGGAGCATCCGGGAATTGTACGCAGGGCCCGATCAGACAGGTCGGCCCGTTTGGCTGCCGGATGGCAGCGCCCTTGTGGTTCCCTTTGGCCTGCTCGGAGAAAATCGCCAGCAATTGATGATCGTCGACTATCCCGGTGGCGAACGGCGCAGGTTCACCAATGATCTCACCAACTATGGCTTCAACATCGACCTGACTCGGGACGGCCAGATGCTCGCTGCCATTGAAAACAGCCAGATCGCACACATCTGGGTTCTCCCGCAGGGGCAAACATCGCAGGCCACACAAATCAGTTTTGGAGAAGCGGCCGACAGTGCCGTCGCGCAGGGGCCGGGCGGCAAACTCCTGGTTCGTACTCACGTCAGCGACCTCGTCCTGATGAACCCCGACGGCAGTCAGCGTACCCCCTTGCTGCCCGACGCCCACAATTTCAATCGAGTTACGGCTTGCGGCGACCGCTATATCGTTTTCGACTCCTTCACGCCAACTCAGATCGACTTGCTGCGCGCGGATGCCGATGGCGCAAACCCAACTAAGCTCGGGGAACAAGCGTTTGACTCCGAATGCTCGCCGGATGGCAAGTGGGTGTTGTACGGTACGGGGAAAAAATACTTCCGGGTCCCAGTCGAGGGTGGTGCTCTCCAGGAATTTTTAAGTGTTCCGGCCACTTCTGGCCTCACGGCGATTTCTCCCGACGGCAAATGGATTGCCTACGCATTTCAAGAAGGAAGCCCGGTGCCGGTGGCAAAGTATGGAGTGATTGCCATCGAGGGCGGAGCCCCGGCGCGTACGTTTTCATTGCCCAGGGGCGCGCAGGGTTTGCATTGGTCGCCCGACGCCAAAGGATTGCAGTTCCGCCTCACGCGCAACGGCGGCACGAACATCTGGGAACAGCCGCTCTTGGGCGGAGCCCCCCGCCAGGTCACCAGTTTTACTTCCGGACTGATCTTTGATTTTTGCTGGTCCCGCGACGGCAGGCAGTTGTTTCTCTCCCGCGGCGAAAACACCAGCGACGTCATCCTCATCAGCAACTTCCGCTAGAACGGAAATTAATTTTCTCAACCAGCATTTCTAAACAATATCCGCATCAGATTGAATTCTTGCGCATCTGATAACCCCAGCGAGGCACATATGAGCACACCACAGTTTGGCTTGGCCAACCCCCAGGAAGCTGCCAGGATGAGCGGCAGGGAGTTTCTCCAGGGGATGATCGACGGCCGGTTGCCGCAGCCGCCGATTGCGCAGCCGCTGACCTTCCGGATTGTCGAAGTCGGCGATGGTTTCGCCGTCTTCGAGGGCGATCCGGGGCCGCACCTGCTCAATCCTATGGGCACGGTCCACGGCGGCTGGGCGCTCACCCTGATCGACAGCGTGACTGGGTGCGCCGCCCTCACACTGTTGCCCCCCGGCTCGGCCTACACCACCGTCGAAACCAAAGCCAACTTCTCACGCCCCATCAAGCCGGACACCGGCCGCGTCCGCGCCGAAGGACGCGTCGTCTCCGCCGGCCGCCAGATCATCTCCGCCCAAGCGCAAGTCCTCGCCCAGGATGGCCGCGTACTCGCCCACGGCACCTCCACGCTCTTGGTGCTCACGCTCAAGGCCGTCCAGTCTTGAAATTCCCGATTCTCGCCAGGGCAGCGTGAGAATCCGCTGAACGGGTTTGTCGCTTAGTTCAGAACAATCTCGGCTGGCGTTTTGATAGGTCGCGTCCGAAATACTCGTACGCGCGCGGCGTGGCCACGCGCCCGCGCGGCGTGCGGTCGATCATCCCGATCTGCATCAGGTACGGCTCGTACATCTCTTCGATGGCGTCTTCTTCTTCGCTCAGCACCGCCGCCAGCGTGCCCAGCCCCACCGGACCGCCGGCGTATTTATCGAGCAGCGCCAGCATCAGGTTGCGGTCCACTTCGTCCAGGCCGTTTTCGTCGATGCCCAGCATTGCCAGGGCTTCCTTGGCCACGGACTCCGTGATGCGTCCCTCCGCGCGCACCTCGGCAAAATCGCGAGCGCGCCGCAGCAGCCGGTTGGCGATGCGCGGCGTTCCTCGGCATCGCCGGGAAATTTGCTCCGCGCCAGACTCGTCCATCGCGATATTCAGAATTTTGGCGGAACGATGCAGGATGATCAGCAAATCTTCCGGCTCGTAAAAATCTAGCCGGTGCACAATGCCAAAGCGCGAGCGCAGCGGCGCGGTGATCAACCCCGCGCGCGTCGTCGCCCCAATCAGCGTGAAATGCCCCAGCGGGAACGGATGGATCCGCGCCCCCGGCCCCTGCCCGATAATCAAGTCCACGCGAAAATCTTCCATCGCCGGGTACAACACTTCTTCCACCGCCGGCTGCAAGCGGTGAATCTCATCCAAAAAGAAAACTTCCTTCCCTTCGAGCGACGTCAGGATCGCGGTCAGGTCGCCCTTGCGCTCCAGCAGCGGACCGGCGCTCGTTTTAATCGGCACTTGCAGTTCGTTGGCGATGATTTGCGCCAGCGTGGTCTTCCCCAGACCCGGCGGCCCGTACAGCAGCACGTGGTCCAGCGCTTCCCCGCGGCTGCGCGCCGCGTCCACGGCAATCTGGATATTTTCCTTGACGCGCTTCTGCCCGATGTATTCGTCCAGCCGCTTCGGCCGCACGCTCACATCAATGCGCGCGTCTTCGTCCAGTGCCTGCCCGGACACGATCCTCTCCGGCTGTCTCTGCGGCATCATCCGTTTTGCCGTTCCATCCGCCATCGGTTTGTGTGTTGCCTTGTAGGGGCGCAGCATGCTGCGCCCCTACCATCTCGATTTCCACAACCTAGGGTGTTTTTGCGGCTCGCGATTTCGGCGCGCTCAACGCCTGCAACGCACCCCGCAACAACTTCTCGAAATTCCCAGCCCCCGCTTCGCGCTTCGCTTCCGCCACGGAATTCTCCGCCAAACGCGCGTCGTACCCCAGATTCACCAGCGCAGAAACCACATCCGCCTCAATGCCCGCAGGCGAAGACGTCGCCGGCCTTTCCGCTTCTATCGCCACGGCTTCCAGTTTATCTTTCAACTCGACGACCATGCGCTCCGCGGTTTTCCGCCCAACGCCGGGAATCCGAGTCAACCGCGCCAAATCACTGCCGCGAATCGCCGGCACCAGTTCCTCGACACTCATGCCCGACAAAATCTTCAGCGCCAGCGACGGCCCCACGCCCGATGCCGAAAGCAACATCTCAAAAAAATGTTTCTCCCGCGAAGACACGAATCCGTACAGCGCAAGCGCGTCTTCGCGCACATGCGTATGAATCAGCAACGTCACTTCGGTGTGGAGTTCGCCGAGCGCGGCGTAGGTGGACAGCGGCACTTGCACGACGTATCCAACGCCACCGACGTCCACCAAAACCTGGTTCGGCCTTTTTTCAGCGAGCCGTCCGCGCAGTTGCCCAATCATCGCTCGCCAGTATTGCCGCCTTATCTTCGCCTGTCAACGCGTCACAACGGCAAGCGGTCCAAAAAACATTCCGCACGCCGCCCGGCCAGAAAGATAATGACCGGCGGGTCCCGCGGAGATACCCGGCAGGAATGCGCCCATTCGATTTTAGGTTGATACAAAAACGGAAGCTAGGAAGCGGAAGCTGATTTGTGCGCCGGCTGGTAATGACCTGGCACGGCGCGCATGGAGATGGCCAGGCGGTTCCAGGCATTGATGGCCCCGACGGCGTGCGTGAGGTCCACAATTTCTTTTTCGCTGAAGTGCTTGCGCACCTCGTCGAACACGTCATCGGGGACGTGTGTTTCGGCGACCAGCGTGAGGGATTCGGTCCAGGCCAGCGCGGCGCGCTCCCGCTCCGTGTAAAACGGCGTCTCCCGCCAGGCATCCAGCTCGTAAAGGCGCTGCTCGGTCTCGCCGAGGGCCCGCGCATCTTTCGAGTGCATGTCGATGCAATAGGCGCAGCCATTGATTTGCGAGGCGCGCATTTTGATGAGATGGATCAAGCCCGCTTCCAGACCACATCCATTAAGGTATTTCTCGAGGTCCAGCAAGGCCTTATATGCCGCTTGAGAATATTTTGTGTATTCGATGCGAGGTTCCACGGAAGCACCTCCTTAGAGATTTCACCACCTGTTTGGTTGATGAAAATCAGCCGGTGCGGGATACATCGCCGCGACTTTTTGAGGTTCCTGCGGGACGCATTCAGCGGCGCGCGCGGTCCTTGCGTACGGCTTCGTCGATCAAAGCGTCGAGTTCGTTCCTAGCAAGGGTGACGCGATCGCCGGAGCTTTCGCCGCGGTCGCAGGTAATAGGCAACTCCGCGCCGCCGCCCGGCGGGGGAGCCACAAAATATCTAGAGCGCGCGGCCATGAGCCGGGCCACTTCGCGGCCCGAGAGGAGCGTCGGAGTGCCGGCCATCTCCGCGGCCAGAGTGATTTTGGCGCAATGCTCGATGGTTTCCATGCGGAAAAACGCGGTCAAGAGATCGGTGCCGCAGGTCACCGCGCCGTGATTGGCAAGCAAGAGCGCGTCATAGTGTGGAACAAACGGTTCGATGGCTGCGCTCAACTCAGGAGTTCCCGGCGTGGCGTAGCGCACCAGTGGAATTTGTCCCAATCCAATGATCACTTCGGGCAGCAGCGCTTGATCCAGCGCGCGGCCAGCGACCGCGAACCCCGTGGCGGTAGGCGGATGCGCATGACAGATGGCATTGACGTCGGGCCGCATGCGGTAGAACAACAAGTGCATGGCGAGCTCCGAGGAGACTTTGCGCTCGCCAGCAAGCTGCCGGCCGTCGAGATCGGTAATCACCAGATCTTCCGGCGCCAGCGTTCCCTTGTTCATGCACGTGGGAGTGGTGAGGATGCGGCCATCACGCAGGCGAACGGATAAATTACCTTCGCAGGCGACGATGTATCCGCGTTCGTACATCCAGCGGCCGGCGATACAAATGTCCAGGCGGTGTTGCGGTTCGCTCTTGGAAGAGCCGGATATGATTGAGTCCGCGGGCACGAGAGGGACTCCTTCCTGGCGCCGAATTTCTTCCGGGCCTTGGAGTTTGGTCTTGTCTGGCATAACCCGCAGCGGAGTTGCGGGATGCCTCGCGTTCTACGGCCAAGCCGGAGCGCACCGAAGAAACTAATACAACTTGGCCTTGGATGCTAGGCGTAAATTCCGCGAAGCTTGAGAGCGCTGGCCACGCGGTCGATCGCCAGCATATAGGCGGCGATGCGGTTGTTGACCTTGTGTGCTTCGGCGTAGCGAACGACTTCGTCGAAAGCGTTTTCCATGACGTCGAGCAGGCGTTCGTTCACTTCACTCTCGCGCCAGAAGAAGCCCTGGCGGTCCTGCACCCATTCAAAGTAGCTCACGGTGACACCACCGGCATTTCCCAGGATGTCAGGTACGGTGAAGATGCCCTTGGCATCGATGATGGCGTCAGCTTGCCAGGTAGTGGGGCCGTTGGCGCCTTCGCAGAGAATCTTGGCTTGCACCTGGTGGGCGTTCTTCTCGGTGATCTGATTTTCAATAGCGGCAGGGATGGCAATGTCGCAGGGCTGAAAGAGAACGTCGCGCGCGCTCATTTTTGTGCCGCCGCCGGGAAAGTCCTGCAGCGATTTCTTTTGTGTGTATACCCAATCGATGACGCGCGGCACATCGAATCCGCTCTCGTTGTAGAGGCCGCCGCCGATGTCGGCGAGGCCCACGATTTTGTATCCGGCCTTCTGCATGAGTTCCGCCGCCAGGGAGCCAACGTTTCCGAATCCCTGGATAACCACGCGGCAGCCTGGTTTCTTCATTCCGAGTTTGGCGAGGGCTTTGTCGCAGCAGATCATTACACCGCGGCCCGTGGCTTCGCGGCGTCCACGCGAGCCACCCAGCTCGATGGGCTTGCCGGTGACGACCGCGGTCGTGGCTTGTCCAAGGTGCATTGCGTACGTGTCCATCACCCAGGCCATGGTCTGCTCGTTGGTGCCAACGTCCGGAGCCGGGACGTCTTTTTCGGGACCTAGCCACGCGGACAGCTCCGCCGTGTATCGCCGGGTCATACGTTCCAGTTCCCCGCGCGACATCTTGCGGGGATCGCAGATAATTCCGCCCTTGGCTCCGCCAAAGGGAATGTTTACGACGGCGCATTTCCAGGTCATCCAGGTGGCCAGGGCGCGAACTTCGTCGAGAGAAACGTCGGGAGCGTAGCGGATGCCGCCCTTGCCAGGCCCGCGCACGGTGGAATGCAGCACGCGGTAGCCGGTGAAGACTTCGAGGGTGCCGTTATCCATTCCGATGGGAATGTAAAGAGTGACTTCCTTGCTGGGATATTTCAGGTACCGGTAGATGCCCTGCTCGAGTCCCAGTTTGTTCGCGGCAACTTCGAAGCGGGCTTCCGCGTTCTGGTAGACATTCATCTCTTCCGGTACAGGCGCTTGCGACATGCGGAAAATCTCCTTTTGACGGCTGACGCCGGGCGTTGCCGGGTCAGGCTTTTTTGCACAATTTGGCCCGAGAAATTCCTTCAGGCACGATTTTGTTGGCCGCGGGAGGAGAATTTTGGCGGGCTACCCACTCGCCAGACCACCCTAAGGCCGGGCCGCCAGTATACGAACGTCCCTGTTTGACCGCAAGGCCACGCAACTTCTGGTCAGGACCGTGGGGATCGAAAACTACAACTAAAGGAATTTCAAGGGGTTACGGGGAATGCCGAGGAACACGAAGTCGCTGGAATGGAGCGATGAGGCCTGCCAAGGAATTCTTATTGATTCTTACTCCCAGTCTCTTGAACAACGCCCGCTCGTTGTGCTGATTCTACTTTGAATTGCCTGTGGGTCCAGACGTTCGACTGATTTATGTAGCACCGCAGGGTTCGGCCAGAATACATGGGTTATAGGCTATTGGCGGATAATTATTTGGAGCCTTGATGTCATTTGCGTTGGTTCTCTTGAATCGCCATAGGAACGCGGGTGCTGTGCATGAAGAGGATCTTCCAGGTGCCTGCCTGTTTCTCCAAGAAGGCCGATTCCAGCCAGTTCTGGTTCACGGTGCCGGAAGCGTCGGAGATGCTGCCTTTATTGACGTAGGCGATCCAAGCAGTGTTGCCGCTGATATGGACGTCCGGTTCGGTCACGTTCCATTCGTAGCGCTTACCAGCGGCATGTTGTGCTTTTATGAAGGCCATGATGGTGTCTCCGTTGAAGCGGGCGCCAGCATCGAATATGTAAAAATCTGATGCAACGACCGAGTCGAATTTCGCAACATCGTCTGCGCGGGCTGCAGTGAATATTGTGCTCACTGTATCGACGACTTGCTTCTGGTCGGAGGTGAGGCTCTTCTGCGGGGCTCTTGCGGTAGAGACGTTTGGAGAAAAAATTAGGCCGAAGGTAACGGCCAACGCGATCGGGAGTTGCGATGACATGGAAAAAGCCTCCTAGTAGGGCGATCGAATAAATGCGTCCAGATTTTATTCTCCCCGGACGTAAAGCTCTTAAGTCAACCACTTGCGCAGAAGAAAAGGGCGGCGATCACGTCTCCACATCGCAGGTGTTACCAAGAAATTGAGCAGAACTCCAAACATGTTAAATGTCTGATCCACGGGTGTTGCGTTCGCATTGCTTTGCTTGATTGGGATCACCGAACGTCTCCTGCGCCCGAAGTGTCGGCTCCGTTTTTTGTACTGCCAGCGAGCTATCCGTTCGTCCACCGAAGTAGTCCCGATAAACGCGCTTCTCGTCGGTGCTTGATTTCCTGATGAGATGCCGGCTCTCGTTCGTTCCTAAGCCACGACTCTGAAATTTGATCGCTAAAAGGACTCTCCGACCAGTTCCTCACTCTTCTTCCAGAGCGCCTCGGCATTCTTTGGATCCAGAGCATAACCGCGCACTCCTTCGCTGATGGCGCTGATGGTCACGTGGTCCGGAACGATCTGGCCGACATGGCAGTTCTCGCAATATCGGCCGCCGATCTCGTCAGCGGGAGCAACTACGCCGGCCCACACCGAAGTTGCGGCCCCTTGAGGAATGGTCTTCCATTGGAAAGGCGCCTTACCCTCTGCTGCAAGTTGCTGATTCATCTGGTCGAGGATCCCTTGTATGCGACTCGGATCGATGTGGCGTGCCAGTTCGGTCTGGATGCCTCCGGGGTGCACGGCCGCGGCGCGCACACCACGCTTACGGTGCCGCCCGTCGAAGGCAACAGCGAAGAGAATATTCGCCGTCTTCGACCGGCCGTAGGCAATGAAAGGCTCATAGGGCGTCCGCTCAAAGTCGGGATCCTGGAGATCGACCTTGGAGTAACGGTGACCGGAAGAAGATAGGTTGATCAGCCGTCCTCCGGTGCGGATAAGCGACGCGATGCGGTTAACGAACACAAAGTGGCCCAAATGATTGGTGCCGAACTGTGTTTCAAAGCCGTCGGCGGTATGGCCAAACGGTGTGGCCATCACGCCCGCATTGGCAATGACCACGTCGAAGGGTTCACCCTTTGCGAGCAATTTGTCGGCACACGCGCGCACGCTTTTGAGGCTGGCGAGGTCGAGCTGAACGAGCCCGAAACTCCCACCGCTGGCTGCTGCGTCTTTTCGTACTTGCATGGTTGCGGCTTCGGCCTTCGTCAAATCCCGCGCCGCACCCACAACCTGAGCGCCGTGCGCGGCCAGAGACCGCGCCGTCTCCACGCCGAGCCCGGCCGAAACACCGGTGACGAGGATCCGTTTGTCGTGCAAATTGACCCCCGACAAAACGTCCTCTGTCGTTGAAGTTGCCCCAAATGGGTCCACCATTCTCTTCCTCCTTGGTTCGGCCGTTCGAGGCGCGTCCCGGCGCACCGATGTTGACAAGCCGACCGTGCTGCGAATAAAGCGGAGAGTGTCTACGCAGCGGATTAGATAATCGGATACTGTCTCCGGTTACATGCATTTTTGATATGCGCAAAGAAGCGCTCGCGGCGAAGCAGATCACCGCGCCTACACTGAATACGCTCGTGGGAGGCCCCTCAAAGGTGTATGAAGCTTCCGGCGCTCAGATTACAGGGGCGATTCGTGCACTGGTGGAGCGCGCCATCCAGAGCGGCGATATACGCAGGGACCTCGACCCACTCGATTTACTTCGCGCCCTGATTGGGGTGTCCAACGTGGCGTGCGGTCCGGACTGGCAGCAGAGCGCCAGGAGACTCGTGGACATCCCTGATCAAAGGTTCGCGGCCAATGAAGTAGAGCCCGACGAGCTATTCCCTGTTACTTTTAGGAGGCATTCTGTTGAACGAAGCATTCTGGAGAGTTCATGGCGACATTTGGATTGATCGAATACAAGGATGCGAGCGCGGAAGTGCGCGCGGTTTATGACGACATCATGGCCACGCGCAACACGGACTGGATCAACAATTTCTGGAAAGCCATCGCGCATGATCCCGCTCTGCTGAAACGCACGTGGGAAAGCATCAAGCAGGTCATGGCGCCGGGCGCGCTCGATGCGCTGACGAAGGAAATGATCTATGTGGCGGTGAGCGTGACCAACAGCTGCCACTACTGCATCGCTTCGCACACGGCCTCGGCGTTCGGAAAGGGCATGACGGACGCCATGTTTCAGGAACTGCAGGCCGTGATCGGCATGGCCAACGAGACGAACAAACTCGTGACCGGCTACCAGGTGGAAATCGACGAGCGTTTCAAACCGCCGCTCGCGGGCAAGGGCCGCTAAGACAGGTTGACGCACTGTCCGTAAGGCCAGTGTTTCCACTGTAGTACGCGCGTACTATGGCTGGCCCGCGTGCAGGAAGAACAACATATAGAGGTTCGGGGGTCTCCCTGTTTGCGCGGGGAGAGGTCCAAACAATTCTTCCGCGAGTGAGCCAGCCATGTCATCGACCGTCAAAGAAAACGAAGCACTGACCGCGACGCCAGAAGCCGGCGCGCCTCCTTCTGGCACCGCTGTCTTTCCCGGCGAGAGCGCGAGCAAACCGCAACCGGTTGCACTGGAAGTGGCGGTGAGCGTGAATGGCGCGCGCACTGTGGAGGGCAGCGACAAGCGTGAACCGTTTTCCGAAGCGACCAAGACCGTGCTGGTGTTTGGCAATGGCGCGGTCATTCGGCTTTCTTCCTCCGTAGCCGCGGGGCAACTGCTTTTCCTCACCAATGAGAAAACGAAAAAGGAAGTGGTTTGCCAGGTCGTAAAGTCAAAGAATTATCGCAACGTCAGCGGGTATGTGGAGCTGGAGTTTACGGAACCGGTCGCGGGATTCTGGGGCTTGCGTTTTCCAGGCGACCGCATTGGCTCGCAACCCGCGTCGGCACGGCCGGTGGCCGTGACTTCGCCCACAGCGAACGCTCCATCAGCGGCGCCGCCCGCAGGGAAGAGCGAAACGCTTGCACCGCAAGCGCATGTCCCTGCGATGCCGAAAACTGTGACTCCAGCGGCACCGCAAACGAGCGCGCCCGTTGCCGCCAAATCCAGCATTCCACCGAACACCTCGCCGGCGTCGCCAGAGTCACCGGCCGCCCCGGTTTTGCATATGCGCCGCGCTTCGGACGTAAGGCCTGTAGCGCCTGCGCCGAATCCGCCAGCTCCGGTTGCACCCGTCGTATCGCAGAGCGTGAACTTGCCGCCCGTGGCCGAAGTCAAGCTTCCCGCAGCGCCGGTGCCGGCTGCTCCGCCAGCGGCGAAGACGGAGTCTCTTGCGCCTGCGAAAGATAATTCGAGCGACGCACTAAAGCTCGAAGCCGCGCGGCTCCAACAGCAACTCTCCTCGCTGCTTTTCACGGAAGCGCCTAAACCCGCGAAACAAGCGCCAGCCATTCCCGTGGTGAACAAGAAAGAGGCCGCGGAGGCGGCGGCGAAACTTTTCGAGATTGCCAAGACGGAGCCCGCGCCGGCAGCGGCGAAACCAATCCAGCAGATAAGAATTGCGCCGCCAGCGAAATCGCTGCTAGACGCGGAGGAAGTGAAAATTCCAGCGTGGCTCGAGCCGCTGGCGCGCAACGTGGCGGCGCCGGCGTCGACGGAAGAACTGATCGAAAGAGAAAAGGCACGGCACGCGGCCGCGGCGGTAATCGAGGAAACGCCGGTGGCACCCGCGCCGCTCGCGGAGCCGCTTGGAGAAGAAGAGAGTTCTTCGGAAGCAGCAGCGCCGATGTTTGGCGGCGGGCTGGCGATCGATGAAAACCAGAGCGAACTTGAACGGGGTACGGGCGGCTCGAAAAAGGGAATTCTGATCGGTGCGATCGCCGCGGGCGTGCTGATTGCGGCTGCGGGCGGAACATGGTATTTGCGCCAACAATCCGGCGGGCCACAATCCGGTGTGGCTACGGGCACAACAACGCAAGCGGCAGCGATTCCTGCTGCGGGGACTCCCGGCAATGTGCTGCAACCCCCGGCAACGAGCGGCTCATCCGTTCCGGCAAGTTCGGTGTCGAATGTGGCGCCTTCGGGGAAGGCCCCTTCCGTTGTTCCGCCTGTTGGAAATTCACAGTCCGCGTCTTCGGTGCGCGATGTGCGGGAGAGTACAGTCGTAAGCAGTCCAACGGCCCCGGGGCGAAACGCTCCGCCCGCGCAGCCTGTGGCACAGCCGAAAAAGCCGGCGCTCGGTGAAGTTCACTTGGCGGCCCCGACGGTCAAGCACGGGGCTTCGGGACAGGAAGGCAGCGAAGTCGATCCGGCGATCTCCATGAACGGGGGCCAAATCGCGTCGAACGACGATTCGCTTGGAGGCGGAATAGCTACCGCGAATACCAGGCAGCCCGTGGCACCGGCCGCGCCGCTACCGGTGGGAGGCGATGTCAAGCCCGCAAAATTGCTTGCGTCAGTGCCGCCATCGTATCCCACGCTGGCGAAGACCCAGCATGTCGCAGGCGACGTGAAGGTCGATGCTTTGATCGATACCAACGGCCGCGTGACGACGATGAAAGTCATCTCCGGGCCCACGCTGCTGCATCAATCCGCGATGGACGCGCTGCGTCAGTGGAAATACCAGGCAGCCACGCTCGACGGCAAGCCTGTGGCGATGCACCTGACCGTCACGATCCAGTTCCGGTTGCAGTAGATTAGCAATTCCGCTGGTGCGGAGTTAACCCTCAACACTCACTAAGAATTTCCTGGCGGCTGCTCCCCAAGCGAGCCGCGTTCTCATCTATGCAAACACCGCAACGGCCGCCCGGCTTAAACGTTCACGCATAATTCAAGCAAGAAACTGCAGCGCAAGCATCTTCATAAGCTCAGACTTTTGCGGGGGTAAGAAATTCTTCCAGAAGAAGACGTGCGAGGCGGCGCGAATTATGCCGGATGACGCCGTGTTCTTCGAGCAGGTCGTCGAGTATCACGCGAAAGCCGAGCTTCTGGAGTTCGGGAAGATCGGCAGCAACGGGCTGGGCGCCCTTGGCGCGATAACGGCGGGCAACATCAGGAGAAACCGGCTGGCGATTGGCCACTACCCAATCGATCACGCGGCGGGGGACGTGTTTCTGGATGGCGCGGAGATGGTCGGCGAGAGCGTAGCCGGCGGTTTCACCAGGCTGGGTCATGAGATTGGCGATATAGACGCGCGGAGCTTTGGATTTGACGATGGCGGAAGCAATTTCCCGGATCAGGAGATTGGGAAGGATGCTGGTGTACAGCGAGCCGGGACCGAGAAGAATAAGGTCGGCCTGGGTGATGGCCTCGAGAGCATCGGGAACGGGTCGCACGCGGCCGGAAGAGAGAGCCAGCTTCTTGATCGGTTTGCGGCTGGCGGTGATGCGCGTTTCTCCATGGACGCGGCGGCCATCCTCGAGCGTGGCAACCAACGAAACGTTGGAAACGGTTGAAGGAAAGATGCGGCCGCGGATGGCGAGAACCTTGCTACTGACGCGGACGGCTTCGGTAAAGTCGCCCGTAATGTGCGTGAGTGCGGCGAGAAAAAGGTTGCCGAAATTATGCCCGATGAGGCCGCGGCCGGCGTGAAAACGATACTGAAAGAGGCGGCCGAGAAGAGCCTCGTCCTTCGAAAGAGCCACCATGCAGTTGCGTATGTCGCCGGGCGGGAGGATGCGGTTCTCCCGGCGAAGACGGCCGGAGCTGCCGCCGTCGTCGGTAACGGTGACGATGGCGGCGAGATCAGTGATGGGGCGTTCGGTGGTGGGATGTTCGTCCTGGCGGCGAACGACGAACTCTTTGAGCCCGCGAAGGAGAGTAGAGAGTCCTGTACCTCCGCCGAGGGCCACGATGCGGAAGCCGCGTGCGAGAACGTCCGAATTGTTGGCGCGTTTTTTCATGTTCGGGTTCATTGAATCTTAGATGGCCCCATTTTACAGAAAAGAATGCAATGCAGGGCATGCGGCGCGGCAGCCTTGGGCAAACTATGGAGGTCCGCCGTTGTGCTGGGACACGCAACAATCGCTGGGGCTGGCGTTGAGATCCTGAATGCGGCCAGGAGCATGGGCTTCAGGAGGACAGGAGAATCAGGGCCACGGCAGAAGGTCAGCCGGCGGTGCCATCTTTCTCCGGGTAGAGGAGCTCGGTGAAGCGCGGATCCTCCTGAAGAAAGGCGAAGTCTTCGTCGTTGCGCGCGTGATAGCGATTTTCCGGCTTTAGCTGAATGGCGACCTTCAAATTGGCCATGGCGGAGTCTGCTTCGCCGGTGAGGCAATCGAGAGCGGCCAAGGCGTAATGAATATGGTCCGCTTTGGGTGCGGCCTTGCGCGCTTTGATGAGGCTTTCGCGGGCGTCGTCCCAGCGGCCGATGTTCATCATGGCCACGCCGCGCTGATAGTGCTCGTCGGCGGTGCGGGGATTGAGCTCGTGGCTGGGCTTCATGCGCTGCTCGGCGATTTTGACGTGCATGCGTGCGCGGTCGGCCAGCTCTTTGCTGGGGCCTTCGATCACTTTTTCAAGTTCCTGCTTGGCTTTGGCGAATTTCTGCTGATGGAAGAGGGCCAAGGCCTCGTCATAGAGCTTGAGCTGGGCTTGCACGCGCGGATCGACCAGTTCGACGCCGCCGCGCTGGGCGGGAGGAGGTGGAGGTAAGGCCTTTTTTTTGTGTAACTTAGACTGGCTTCGGGAAGCAGCCTTGGGGCGGCTGGAGGAGGCGGCAGAGGATTTACGTGCTTTGGTCATGTGGCGCATGCTAACAGAGGAGTTTTCGCGCGTCAACGCATGGAAAAAGCGCGCGTCCGGAGTTGCCTGTGAGGACAAGCGTTACCGAACGGCGGCAAGGTACGAAAATAGAGTGTGGAGTTCGGAGCAATATCGCGGAAACTGGGTGTGCCGGTACACGGCAGGCGACACCATAGGCCCAAATGCTGGCCTGAGCCCACTGCGTGTGCTATAAGTTTGTGGCCGAGTTCGAGCTGACGACAAGTGCCTTTCATCAATTTTCCTGCGCGCGAAATTAATTGCAAGCTGGTGTACTACGGTCCAGGTCTGGGCGGAAAGACCGCGAACCTGCAATGGATCTACGACCATACGGGGCAAAATCAAAAAGGGAAAATGGTTTCACTGGCGACGGAGACGGACCGCACGCTGTTTTTCGATTTTTTGCCGTTGGATTTGGGAACGGTGCGCGGGTTCAAGACGCGCTTTCATCTGTATACGGTGCCTGGGCAGGTGTTCTACGAAGCCAGCCGCAAGCTGATTCTGAAGGGCGCGGACGGCGTGGTCTTCGTGGCGGATTCACAGGAAGAGCGGCTGGACGCGAACTTCGAAACGCTGGAAAACCTGATGGAGCACCTGCGTGAGCACAACCTGAATTTCGATACAATTCCTTACGTGCTGCAGCTGAACAAGCGCGATTTGCCAAACGCGATGGTGGTGGCTGAGCTGACCAAGCAACTGCAAAAAAAAGGCGAGCCGGTGCTTGAGGGAGTGGCCGTGACCGGGCAAGGCGTGTTCGAGACATTGAAAGAAGTGGCGAAACTGGTTTTGGCCGAATTGAAAAAGGGCGGATAGAATTCGCGGCGTTTGCTATTGCAATCTTCCAGTTGTCCACCTTCGAAGAAAGCTTGTTCGGACGTCCATCCATTCCTTAACTACCCACGTTGTGAGCTGCTCTCCCGTAAAGCTGGAGTTGCCGGCGAACTTCCATCCCCCATCTCGGAGCGAAGTCTCTAGAACACAAGCTTGGATTGCACCCAATTGTAATAATACGGCAACTCAGAACTTGGCGAGGGCGGCGGAATCGGTGTCGAAGGTGGGGATGGCTTCGATTAGACGGGTGACGGTTAGAGCGTCGCGGACGCGTCCGTGGCCACAGACGAGGTGCAGGGCGCCGTTTTCGCGGGTTAGACGGATGGAGATGCGGACGAGCGTGGAGATGCCGGAACTGTCGATCTGCGGGACGCCGTCCAGATTGACCACCACCTTGCGCACGCCGTCCTGAATGACGGATTGCAGTGCTTCGTGCAACTGGTCGCTGGGCTCGCCGATGGTGAGGCGGCCATGGACTTCGAGCACGGAGATGCCGTCGGCCTCGCGGACGTTGATTTCCATCGGTGCGCGTTCGGTCATTCAGCAAGCTCCTGGACTGTCAAACTGCGCGCCCCAGGGTTCCTTGGGACAGAGTTTGGCAGGCCCCTAGGATACGAAGCGGCTAATCCTTGGCCGGGCAGCATTATACGATGAAGCTGGCGCGGCACAATGCAATGCCTTGCGGCGATTGCCTTTCTTGAGGACTGGAAAGTGAGGTCTGCCCGGAGAAATCCGGTGCAGAGTAGAGGATTAGTGCGCGCTGGACATGCATAAGAAAAATCAATCGGTGGGATGCAAATTTCTGACTGTTGGGTAGGACGAGGGTGCGTATAATTCGTGGCGCAGGGTGGCGGGTCCCCGACAATACTCTTAAAGACTGAAAGAAAAGAGATGTCCCGGCTTTTCCGGGCGAATCTCGAAGCACTGGAGCAGAGTTTTATGAGGCGCATGGTGTGCAAGTGTTGTTTCCTTTTAGCCATGGCGCTCACCGCAGTGTCCCTCTCCGCGCAGCAGGCCCCTGTTCCAGCAGCAAGTCCTTCGCCTGCAACAACCTCCAGCACGGCGGCGACTCCCGAAGTCCCCAAGGCCGTAAACGACAAGCTGGCGCAACTGGATCAGCGCGTAACCGCCGCGCAATCGTCGGCGGACAACGCGTGGATGCTGGTTAGCGCGGCGCTGGTGCTAATGATGACCGGGCCGGGCCTGGCGCTGTTTTATGGCGGCCTGGTGCGGCGCAAGAATACGCTGGCGATCATGATGCAGAGCTTTGCGCTTATGGCGCTGATCACCGTGATGTGGGCCTTGGTGGGCTACAGTTTGTGTTTTGGCGGGAACGGTCCATTCATCGGAGGGTTCGAGCACGCGTTCTTACGTGGCGTGGGTGCGGACCCCAATCCGGATTATGCTGGGACGATTCCGCAGTCGACCTTCATGGTCTATCAACTGATGTTCGCGATTATCACGCCAGCACTGATTACCGGCGCGACAGCAGAGCGCATGAAATTCAGCGGGACGATTCTGTTTCTGATGCTGTGGTTTCTGGTGGTGTACGCGCCGCTGGCGCACATGGTGTGGGGCAAGGGCGGATTCTTGAACGCTTCGCTGGGCGGTAAATTTCCGACGCTGGATTTTGCAGGCGGGACGGTGGTGCACATCAGTTCGGGCGTATCGGCACTGGTGTGCGCGCTATACCTGAAGAAACGGACGGGCTATCCAAAGCAGCCGATGCCGCCTCACAGCCTGGTGCTAAGTTTTACAGGCGCATGCCTACTGTGGGTGGGGTGGTTTGGATTTAACGCCGGGAGCGCGCTGGCGTCGAATGCGCTGGCGACGAGCGCCTTCGTGGCTACGCACTTTGCGACGGCTGCTGCGGCGCTGAGTTGGAGCCTAGCCGAGTGGATCAAGAATGGCCGAGCGAGCGCCCTGGGTGCGATATCGGGCGCGGTGGCGGGACTGGTGGCGATCACTCCAGCGTCCGGATTTGTAGGGCCAATGCCGGCTTTGGTGATCGGGTTCATCGCGGGCGTGCTCTGCTATTTGATGGTGACGAAAGTGAAGATGATGTTCGGGTACGACGACGCGCTGGACGCGTTTGGCGTGCACGGAGCGGGAGGAACGATTGGCGCGCTGCTGACCGGCGTGTTCGCGCAGCAGGTGATCAATCCAATTTTTGGAGCGGGGAAAGCGGTTGGCGGGATGGACGGAAACTGGGGGCAGGTCGGAAATCAGTTCGTCGGCGTATTGATCGCGTGGACGGTCGCACTGGTAGGAACCATCGTGCTGCTGAAGATCACGGATATGATTACCGGATTGCGCGTGACGGAGGATCAGGAGATCGAAGGGCTGGACATCACGCAACATGGAGAAGAGGCTTACAACCTGGAAGCGTAGAATGAGCACGCAAGCGAGCGTCACGCATGGGGCGGAGCGGAAACGTACATGATGAAACTTGAAGCTATCATTCAGCCTTCGAGGTTTGAATCGGTGAAGGGCGCGTTGATCGAGATCGGCATCGAGGGAATGACGGTGACCGAAGTGCGCGGCCACGGGCGGCAAAAAGGGCACACCGAGGTGTATCGCGGGCGGGAATACACCGTGGATTTGCTCCCGAAGATCAAGCTGGAAATGGTGCTGCCGGATGCGTTGGTAAATCGCGTGGTGGACACAATTTTGAAGTCCGCCAAGACAGGAAAGATTGGCGACGGTAAGATATTCCTATCCAGGGTAGAGGAAGCCATCCGGATCAGGAATGAGGAGCGCGGGGAAAACGCGCTCTAATGATGTGACGGCCGCCCCCGCCCCGGACTCGATCCGGGCGACCAACCCGCAAAAATGATGCAAGGTCCTCTCACTCCCTTGTCCGTAGCCGGGCCGCAAGCCGACGACGAACGACAACGAATCCAACGAGAATTCGAAGCGGGTGCGAGTGCGCGCGATACGCTGAATGCGTTGTGCGAATTGGCCGACGGCAACATCAAGCAAATCCTGGGAGATGTTCTTCGCACACACCAGGGGATTGATGGCCGCACGGCGGCTGGCGCCTCTGCTCAAGGGCTTTGCCTGCTGGCGCTGGGCGGGTATGGGCGGCGCATGCTGTTTCCTTACTCAGACCTCGACATTCTTTTTCTTTTCGGAAATGAAAAGGCCGAACAAGAATTCCGCCCGCTGATCGCGGAGTTTTCGCGAACGCTGTGGGATGCCGGTTTCCGGGTGAGCTCGGCGGGGCGCACCATCGAGGAATGCAAGCGCATTGAAGAAGACAACGCGGAATTTCACCTGGCGTTGTTGGACCGCAGATTTCTCGTGGGCGACAGCGGGCTTTTTGAGAGGCTGGACACCAAGGTGCTCCCGGGTTCGGAAAAGCAGGCGCGCCCATTTCTCTTCGCACAACTTCGCAAATTAACCCAAGAACGCCACGCGCGTTACGGGAACACGATTTTCCATCTCGAACCGAATGTGAAGGAAGCGCCGGGAGGGTTGCGGGACTACCAGGCGGCGGCGTGGTCGCGGCAGCTTGCCGAGGAACGAAAAGAGGACAAGAGCAGAACGTCGATCGAGGAAGAGCTGGCGGCGGGAGCGGTGGATTTTCTAAGCGCCATCCGTTGTTTTCTGCATTACAGCAATACGCGAAACGACAATGTTTTGACTTACGAATTGCAGGCGGCTGCCGCCGAAAAATCGCTTGGTCTTCCTCGCGGTTCGGCGCAGGGCGCCTCGCGCAGCGCAGCGAATTGGATGCGGGTGTACTTCCGGCAGGCGCGCACGCTGAACCGGCAAGTCCTGCGGTACCTCGAGCAAAAGGCTCCTGCCACGGTGTCTCTGCGTCAGCGATTCTTTAGCGCCGCGCGATTGGGGAAGACGGAAGATGGCGCGGGCAAGCCCTTCACCGTGCGCGATGGGCTGCTTGAGGTGGTGGACCAGCCCGCTCTGTCGGACCGCGCGGTGACGTTCTCGCTGCTCGCAGAGTCGGCGCAAACCGGAATCCCGCTGAGCCGGGAAGCGGAGCGGAATATTTCCTATATTCTGACGCACCCGGAATTGCCCGCCACCAATCAGGAAATAAAATGGAGCAGGCTGCGCGAAATTCTCGGAGCGGACTACCCCGGAGTGGCGCTGCGGCCGATGCAACGGCTGGGACTGTTGACGGAAATACTGCCGGAGTTCAGCGCGATCGATTCGCTGGTGGTGCGCGATTTTTATCACCGCTACACAGTGGACGAACACACGCTGCGGACCATCGAGCACTTGCAGGAGCTGGCGGATTCCACGGCCGCGCGCGGGGCGCGCTTCGCGCCGCTTTGGAAGGCAACGGAAAAGCGCGAGCTGCTGATACTTTCGCTGTTGTTGCACGATGTGGGCAAGGGCTTGCCGGTGGAAAATCACGTGACCGGAAGCCTGCAAGCGCTGGACAGCGCGGCCACGCGTCTGCAGCTTTCGCCGGAAGAGAAGGCCGAAGTGCGCTTCCTGATCGAGCACCATCTGGATATGTCCGCGACGGTGCAACGGCGGGATATTTTTGATCCCGCCACGGTTTCGGCGTTTGCGGAGACGGTGGCATCGCCGGAGCGATTGCAGCGGCTCTGCCTGTTGACGTATGCGGATATTCACGCGGTGAATCCGGAAGCCTTAACGCCCTGGAAAGCGGAGATGCTGTGGCAGCTTTTCGTGGCCACCTCGAACCACTTCAGTAAGACACTGGACCGCGACCGGCTGCACGCGCAGGACGAAGTTTCACTGTTGGAGCAGGTGCGCTCGCAAGCTGGCGGCGCGAACGTCACGGAGATCGAACAGTTCCTTGAAGGGTTTCCGCGGCGATACCTGGCCGTACACTCGGCTGCGGAGATTGCCGCGCACTTTGCGCTGTACGAAAAGCTGGGCGGCGAACCCGTACAAACAGAGCTTGTGGCCACGCGGCACGCGTTCTCGCTCACGCTTCTGACGCCGGACCGGCCGACGCTTTTCGCGACGATCGCGGGGGTGCTGGCGGGTTGGGGGATGAACATCGTGAAGGCGGATGCTTTTGCGAACGCGGCGGGAATTGTTTTGGACACATTTCATTTTGTGGACCTGCACCACACCTTGGAGCTGAATCCCAGCGAGATCGTGCGCTTCCGGAAGAGCCTGGCAGATGTGGTGAGCGGGAAGTCGCCGCTAGAGCCGCTGCTGCGTGGCCGCGAGAGCGCCACCCGCGGGCGCACGCCCAAGGTGGCGGTGGAAACGCGCATCGATTTCGACGATGCCTCGTCGCTGCAAAGCACGCTGCTGGAAATCGCGACACAGGATCATCCCGGCTTACTGTACGAGATTGGCTCGGCGCTGGCGCGGCTTGGATGCAATATCGAGGTGGCGCTGGTCGATACCGAAGGCCAGAAAGCCATCGACGTGTTTTATCTTACCGAGCAGGGCAAAAAACTCGGTGTCAAAAAACAGGAACTCCTCCGCGAAGTGCTGCAAGGCACGCTCGGTTAAAATCCAAAAATTTGTCTGCAAATTTCCTGCCCCGCTAGCCGTCGGCGGGCTAGGCTTGCGCGTGCTGGGCGCTGCCGGAGTGCGCGTGAAGAAAATCGAGAATGGCATGCTGGCTTGCGGCTGGCTTGTCGGTAGAAAAAATGTGGCTGGCTTGCGGAAGAAGGACGAGCTTTGCGCCCGGGATTTTCGCGGCGATTAGCTTGCCGTTTTCCGTGGGAACGAGACGGTCAGTTTCGCCGTGGATGACGAGGGTGGGCGCGGCAATCTGCGCGATGCGGCTGTAGGCTTCCCATCCAAAGATGGCCTGCAGCTGCCCCATGTAGCCTTCGGCTGTGGGATACCACTGCATGCGGATTTTCATGTCTTCGTCGATGAGCTCGCGGGCAGTGGCGCGATCGTAAATGAAGGGGATCATGGCTTCGTTGGCTTCGGCGGGGCTCATGACGCCACGGCTCATTAGAATCTGTACGACTTGGGGTTCAGCTTGCACGGCATGCGGCCCGCCGGGACCGGTGCATCCGAGAATGAGTGATTTTACGCGTTGCGGGTATTGCAGTGCGAATTCCTGCGCGATCATGCCGCCCATGGAAAAGCCGAGAATGTGCGCAGAGGTGATGCCCGCCGCGTCGAGCACGGCGGCGGCATCCGCGGCCATCATCGGCATGGAATAGGCGCCAGAGGGCACATCGCTGCGGCCCACACCGCGATTATCAAAGGCGAGGGTGCGATATCGCGCGGCGAGGGTCGGCCTGGTGCGATGCCACATGTAGGAGGGATAGCTTAGCCCCATGATGAGGAGGAGAGGCTCGCCCTCGCCTTGCTCGTCCCAATAGATTTTCACTCCCTGATTTTCAAGAAAGGCCATTGCCACTCCCCTTTTTCGCTGTCCCGGAACCGCGCGTACGCGGGGCACCACATAACAATAGTCACTAACAGATGAAAGTTTCTAACGCGGCGGGGATTGTATATAATCGCGGCCATTATGCCAAGCCAGGAAACGCTGTACGCCATCAACGACCGGGTGGCCACGATCACTCTCAATCGGCCGGACAAGCTGAACGCCTGGACGGCCGTCATGGAACTGGAAGTCCGCGCGGCGATTGCCGAGGCGGAACGCGACGAAAACGTCCGCGTAATTGTCTTGACCGGCGCGGGGCGGGGCTTCTGCGCGGGCGCGGATATGTCGCTTCTGAGCAACGTGGCGGCACACGGCGTGGATGCGAGAGCCCGTGAACAGGCCATGCGCAACGCCGGTGGCAAACGGGATGGCGTGCGGGCGGACTTCCAGAAGAAATATTCGTATTTCCCTGCGGTGACGAAGCCGATCATTGCTGCGATTAACGGGCCGGTGGTGGGGCTTGGGCTGGTGATTGCACTGTACTGCGATTTGCGTTTCGCTTCGGATGGCGCGAAATTCGGGACGGCGTTCGCGCGGCGCGGATTGATTGCTGAATACGGAATGGCCTGGATGCTGCCTCGCCTGGTGGGCGTGGCCAACGCGCTTGATCTGCTTTTTTCGGCGCGGATGATCGATGCTGCCGAAGCTTTGCACATGGGATTGGCGAACCAGGTGTTTCCCGCGGACGTGTTTATGGAAAAGGTGCATGCGTATGCGCGCGACCTTGCGAACAACGTCAGCCCGCGGTCGCTGCGGGTGATTAAGCGGCAGGTGTACGACGCCATGTTCCAGCCGCTGTCGGAAGCGTTTGAAATTGCCGAGCGCGAGATGTTGGAGAGTTTGCAGTGTGAAGACTTCAAGGAAGGTGTGGCGCACTTCGTGGAGAAGCGCGCGCCCGTCTTCAAGGGCAGATAGGCGGGTCCGATGAATTTCGAGTTCAGCGAAAAAACGAAAGAATTGCAGCGGCGAGTGCAAGCGTTTATGGACGAGCACGTCTACCCGAACGAGCATCGGTTCGAGGAAGAGATCACGCGCGACCGCTGGAAACCGACGCGCATTATCGAAGAGCTTAAACCCAAGGCCCGGATCGCTGGACTGTGGAACCTTTTTTTGCCCAATGATGAAAACGGCGCGGGCCTGACGAACCTGGAGTACGCGCCGCTGTGCGAAATTATGGGCCGCAGCCACATGGCCGCAGAAGTGTTCAACTGTTCCGCGCCAGACACCGGCAACATGGAAGTGCTGGCGCGCTATGGCACCGCGGAACAAAAAGAAAAATGGCTGAAACCATTGCTGGCGGGCGAAATTCGATCGTGCTTCGCCATGACTGAACCGGATGTAGCTTCTTCCGACGCCACGAACATCAGCGCCAGCATACGACGGGACGGCGGCGAGTATGTGATCAACGGGCGTAAGTGGTGGTCGTCTGGCGCGGGAGATCCGCGCTGTAAGATTGCCATTTTCATGGGCAAAACGGACCCGAATGCGCCCACGCACAAGCAGCAATCGATGATCCTGGTGCCGCTCGACACGCCTGGAGTCAAAAACGTGAGGCTGCTCAGCGTTTTTGGATTCGATCACGCGCCACACGGCCACGCAGAACTTCTTTTTGAGAATGTGCGCGTGCCCGCGGCGAATATGCTGCTGGGGGAAGGCCGCGGATTCGAGATCGCGCAAGGACGGCTGGGGCCGGGGCGCATCCACCACTGCATGCGCTGCATCGGCGTCGCGGAGCGGGCACTGGAATCGATGTGCAAGCGCGTGCAGAGCCGCGTGGCGTTTGGGAAACCGCTGGCGGAGCAGGGAACGATTCGCGCCGACATCGCTCTGTCGCGCATGGAGATCGAGCAAGCCAGGCTGCTAACGCTGAAGGCCGCGCACATGATGGACACTGTCGGAAATAAGGCAGCGCGCGGCGAAATCGCCATGATCAAGGTTGTCGCGCCGAACGTGACGTTGCGCGTGCTGGATCGCGCCATGCAGGCGCACGGAGGCGCGGGAGTCTCGCAGGATACCTTCCTTGCCGCCGCCTGGGCCGGCGTGCGCACGTTGCGGCTGGCGGATGGACCGGACGAAGTCCACATGGAATCCATCGCCAAGGTGGAACTGGGCAAGTGGCAGAAGCCCGCGAAACAAGCCGCGGCGCAGTAGTTCCGGACTTTCCATGCAAGGAGGAAATATGGCAGGAGCAACAGCTAATGTATTGAAAATTCCGGGACCTCCAACGTTTGCAAATCCTGAAGAAGAGAGGCGGCATCGCAAACAGCGCCTTGCCGCGGCTTTCCGGCTTTTTGCGCGCTACGGATTCGATGAAGGAGTGGCGGGCCACATCACGGTTCGCGATCCCGAGCGGCTGGATCATTTCTGGGTGAATCCGTTCGGAATGCACTTCAGGCAGATTCGCGCGTCCGATCTTATTTTGGTGAATCATCGCGGGGGAGTCGTCGAAGGTAATTATCCGGTGAACGGCGCCGCGTTTGCCATCCATTCGCAAGTGCACGCGGCTCGCCCGGATGTGATTGCGGCGGCGCACTCGCACTCTCTGCATGGAAAAGCATGGGCGTCTCTGGGACGGCGCCTAGATCCCATTACACAGGATTCCTGCGCGTTTTATGAAGACCACGGCCTTTTTGCGGATTTTACGGGCGTGGTCTATGAAACTTCCGAGGGCGAACGCATCGCCCAGGCGTTGGGGCAGCACAAGGCGGTGATTCTGCGCAACCACGGTCTTCTCACCGTGGGGCATACCGTGGAAGAAGCCGTGTGGTGGTTCCTGGCAATGGATCGAAGCTGCCACGCGCAACTGCTCGCAGAGGCCGCGGGCGATCCCATCAAAATCGATCCTGTAAACGCGGCTATGACCCGGGAGCAGATTGGCTCGCACGCCGCTGGATGGTTCCAGGCACAACCTTATTTTTCGCTCATCATGCATGAGCAGCCGGATTTGCTGGAGTAATTTTTCCGGCCGATGACCGCGATCAATCTCCCGGCGGATGAATTGTGGCCTGCAATCGGCGCATGCCGCGCAGCCACCGCTCGTAATCTATGGCTTTGTGCTGAAAGTATTCGCCCACGATGGCATGCGGAAGAATCAGGAAGCGTTCCTCGGCAAATCCCTTTACCACCGCGTCGGCAACCTGCTCGGGGTCGAGCGCTGTTTGCCTGAGAAATTCGCCCACACCCGAATCGTCGTTCAACAGCATGTCTGTGCGCACGCCCTGCGGGCAAAGCGCCGAAACCCTGATGCCACGGTCGCCGTAGGTAACCGACAGCCACTCGGCGAACCCCAGCGCTGCATGCTTGGTCACAGAGTAAGGCGCGGCGCCAATCGTGGTCAGAAGACCCGCAGCCGAAACAGTTTGCAAGAGATAGCCTTCGCCGCGGGCCAGCATTCCCGGCAGAACCGCGCGCGCGGCATAGATATGCGACATCACGTTGATTTCCCAGATGCGCTGCCATTCCGCGTCGGGCTGTTCTTCTCCGCCGCCGATGAGGATGCCTGCGTTGGAACAAAAGCAATCGATCGCGCCGTACTTCTCCACCGCCTGGTTCACGAGGCGCTTCACGTCACTTTCCTTCGCAACGTCGGCCTGCATCGCCAACCCTCCGATTTCGTCCGCCACTGCTTTCGCCGCAGCGGCGTTTACGTCGGACACCACGACGCCTTTCGCTCCCTCAACTGCGAAGCGCCGACACAGCCCCCGCCCGATTCCGCTCCCCGCCCCCGTGACCACCACAACTTTGTTTTTCAATTGCATGCTGTCCGCCTTAGAATCGCGACGTCTACTATGCCAGTCTCATCTCTTGCGATAACAGGAGTCTTTCATGGCGCCACTGCAGGTTGATTCCTTGCAATCGCTGCACGAGCTCGTGGGACGCGAACTTGCTCCCACCGAGTGGCTCGCGGTGACCCAAGAACGCATCCGGCAATTTGCGGAAGCCACGGAAGACCGCCAGTGGATTCATCTGGACCAGGAGCGAGCGCGCAAAGAATCGCCGTACGGCACAACGATTGCCCATGGCTTCCTGACTCTCTCGCTGATAAGTTTTTTCATGAAAGACGCCATCCAGATCCGGGGCGGTGTGCGCTTGGCCGTGAACTATGGTTCGAATCGCGTGCGCTTTCCTTCCCCCGTGCGCGTTAATGCCAAAATTCGTGCGCGTTTCACTCTGCTGTCGTTGAAGGATCTTCCCGATGGCATCGAAGCCGTCTTCTCCGCGGTGATCGAAAGCGAGGGCTCGGACAAGCCTTGCTGCGTGGCGGAAACGATCGTTCGTTATTATCGTTAACCTCCGCCTGCGATGCGCTTTTGAATTTTCGCAAAGCGAGGATCGCGCGGCGTCTCAGATCGTACCCGATTCGGCGCCGTGCAACGACGCGCGCAATATATCCTTAATTCGCACAGGCATCGCGGCAAACCGTTCGTCTTTCGTCAGGCCTTGATGATAACGGTAATAAATCTGCTGCACGATCACGGCGATCTTGAAACGAGCGAACGTCAGATAAAACGCCATGTTTGAAAGGTCGCGGCCGGTCGTGCGGGCGTAGCGTTCGGCCAACTGGGTCCGAGTAAGACTGCCTGGTAAATTTGTGGGACCCCAGCGGATTTTTTGCAGCTCCTCGGAATCATTGGCGTCGACCCAGTAAGCCAGAGCGGTTCCCAGGTCGGTGAGGGGATCGCCAATCGTGCACATCTCCCAATCTAGCACCCCAATAATTCGCGTGATCTCTCGCGGATCGAGGACCACGTTGTCGTATTTGTAGTCGTTGTGAATCAGCGCGGCGCCGCCGGCTGCCGGCATGTTTTCTTTCATCCATGCGGAGATGCGTTCCACTTCCGGAAGATCGTGAGTCTGGGAGCCAGCGTAGCGCTCAATCCAGCCGCGTACTTGGCGCTCGAGATAGCCTTGCGGCTTGCCGAGATCGGCGAGGCCCACAGCTTCGTAGTCCAAAGAATGCAGTTGCGAGAGATTGTCGACAAATGCGTCACTCAATTTTCTAGCTGTCTCCGCAGGGAAAGTCAGGCCCGGTGGAAGTTCCCGTCGAAGAATGATTCCGCGCACAGGTTCCATGACATAAAACGGCGCGCCTAAGACCGAATCATCCTCGCAGTACAAGAGCACCTTGGGCGCGGGAGGGTATGCCGCGTGCAATTTCGAGAGCACGCGAAATTCGCGTCCCATATCGTGTGCCGATTTGACCTTGCTTCCAAAGGGAGGCCGGCGCAGAACCAGTTCCTTGCTGCCTAGATGGAGCGAGTACGTCAGATTGGAATGACCGCTGGGGAATTGCCGGACTGTGAGAGCGCCACCTTCCTCGGGAAAGTGCATTCGCAAAAATGGTTCGAGCTTTGCGATGTCCAGTTCCTCCCCTGGCCGAACGCTCGTGGCGATATCTTGAAAGTCGGTCATCGCCCTTCACCGGTACGTCTGCATCGAAAGATCATCCAGATGGGGAAACGAATTGAACGTGCTCATGGTAAAACGCTCGCGGGAGAAAATAAATTCGCTGTACGAGCAGTTCTGCGCCATCCAGGAAACTCGCAAAGTATTTTGCGGGGAAAGATCCAGCGCCCGCTGCACGGCGAGAGCTATCGGTCCCCCAGAAGTAAAAATCGCCAGACGCTCGCCTTGCCCGCCAGCCGAAAGAAATGTTTTGAAGCCGCGATGAACGCGGGCGGAAAACGCGCTCCACGATTCCACGCCTTCGGGGGAAATCTCGCCGTTCACCCATTGCCCGATAACGGCCTCGAACAGCTTTTGAAATGTCTTGCGGCGTTCCGCGGGATCCCTGGAATCTGCGAAAGCTTGATGCAGTTTGCGAATTCCTGCATCTCGCCCCAGCAAGCCAGGCAGAGCCCATTTCAGCACCGCTTCCCCACTGTATTCGTCCAGTTCATTCACGATGACGGGGGCGGGAAAATCCAGGCCCGCTTTGCGATAGTTATCGGCGACAATCTTCGCCGTGTCTTTCTGGCGAACGCAGGGACCGGAGCAAACGCGGTCAAAATGCATTTTGTGACGCACCCAATACTCGCCGAGCAGCCGCGACTGCGCTTCACCGAGTTCCGAAAGCTTGTCGTAGTTCTCTTGAAGAAATGAAGCTTGCGAGTGGCGCACCAGCCAGAGACGACCCATTCCTCACCCGATCATTCCTAGAATTGAGGTGCGGAATGCGCTAGGCCGCCGCGCCCTGCTCTTTTTTAAAATCGGCGAAGCGTTTGCCCTGCTCGGCCAATTGCTTCAGCAAGGGCGCGGGCTCCCAAAGTTCACCATGCTGCTTGTGAAATTCACAAATGCGGTCGTAGACTTTCTTGACACCGACAGTGTCGGCATACCACATCGGCCCGCCACGATAGGCGGGAAATCCGTAGCCGTTCAGATATATGATGTCGATATCCACGGCGCGGAGCGCGTAGCCTTCTTCGAGGATGCGCGCGCCCTCGTTCACCAGCGCGTATAGACAACGGTCGACGATCTCTCCGGAAGAAATCTGCCGCTGTGGAATTCCGTCCTCAGCGACCCACTGCCGGATTTTATCTACTATTTCTGGATCGACGCTTGGACGGCGCTGCTCGTCGTATTTGTACCAGCCCGCGCCGGTCTTTTGCCCATAACGGCCCAGTTCGCAGATTTTATCTTCCGTGAACGGTTGGCGCACACCAGGC
>Ga0210410_10000818_pt1 | contig 31181 bp, 31 predicted proteins | sample IncBWC4MmetaG_FD_161058 | JGI IMG/M metagenome (GOLD analysis project Ga0210410, IMG submission 161058) | Forest soil microbial communities from Barre Woods Harvard Forest LTER site, Petersham, Massachusetts, United States - Inc-BW-C-4-M | ecosystem: Environmental > Terrestrial > Soil >...
ATAACCGAAGGTGATCCAGTCTTCTCTCAGCCCTGACAGCGATTCTCCGATCAGATAGACTAAGCAGCCGCGCCTCAATGCGCGCTATATCGCGATACGATATAAGTGCCAGAAGTCAGACAAGTCATAGTCTCGGAGGGCGATCATGAAGGCTGTGGTGATTCACCAGCATGGGGATCCGTCGGTGTTGCATTACACGGAGGCGCCGGAGCCGCATGTTCGTGCGAACGAAGTACTGGTGCGCGTGCGCGCCTGCGCGCTGAATCACCTGGATTTGTGGGTGCGGCGCGGAATCCCGGGCGTGCCGTTTCCGCTGCCGCACATTTTGGGAAGCGACGTGGCGGGCGAAGTGGTGAAGATCGGCTCGGAAGTGACGACAGTCCACGTAGGACAAAAAACCGTTCTGGCGCCGGGGGTGACGTGCGGCAAATGCGCGGCGTGCCTTTCCGGGAACGACAACCACTGCCGGGATTTTACCAACCTCGGTTACATGATCGACGGCGGATGCGCGGAGTTCGTTCGCGTCCCGGAAGTAAACGTCATGCCGTACCCAGAGAATCTCGATTGGGTGCGCGCGGCGGCGGTCCCGCTTGTGTTTCAGACGGCCTGGCACATGCTGGTGAATCGCGCGCAACTGCAGCCGGGGGAAGAGGTGCTGGTGCTGGCGGCCGGAAGCGGCGTGGGAAGCGCGGCGATCCAGATTGCGAAATTTTTCGGCGCGCGCGTGATTGCCACGGCGGGCAACGACGAAAAGCTGGCCAAGGCGAAAGAGTTGGGGGCTGACGAGGTGATCCATCACGGCATTATGCCGATTGCGAAAGAAGTGAAACGCCTGACGAACAATCGCGGCGTGGATGTGGTGGTGGAGCACGTCGGCGTGGCGACGTGGGAAAACAGCGTGAAGAGCCTGGCGACGGGTGGGCGGTTGGTAACGTGCGGCGCGACGACGGGGTACGACGCGAAACTCGATTTGAGGTTTTTGTTTACGCGGCAGCTTTCGATCATGGGGTCGTACATGGGGACGAAATCGGAGTTGCGGACGGTGTTGAAACTGGTGGCGCAGGGAAGGTTGAAGCCGACAGTGGACAAGGTGTTTGCTTTGGGCGATTGCATCGCGGCGCACAACTATCTGGAGAATGCGAAGCAGTTTGGGAAAGTGGTGCTGCGGGTCGAGTGAAGAATAGAAAATAGAAAATAGAAAATAGAAAATAGAAAAGATTTAACACAGAGGACAGTGAGGTAAGAGGGGAAGGACGCAGAGAGGAACACAGGCTGAAGCCTGTGCTACTACTTGGCGGTGCGGCCGATGCCGGCGAGGACGCGGAGTTCGCCGAGGACGACGACATCGAGATTGGTGCGCTGGTTGTTGCGGGAAAGATCGGCTTCGGTGCCGCTGTTGTAGCCCTGGATGAAGAAAGTGGAGTCGCCTTCGTGTTCCGGGCGGGCCGTGTTCTTCAGGATCACCTGAAGTTTCTTGGAATCGTAATGGACGGTGATGATGTCAGGCTTGCCGGCGCAGCGGATACGCAGGTCGCCGAGAATGGTTTCCTTGCAAGTGAGCGATTCGGTCTTGGTGATTGCGTTCCACGCTTCGCATTGGGCGATGAACGTTTCGGCGACCCGCTTCCACACCTTGGGAGCGAGCTTCAGGGCGGCTTCCCGGTTCAGCCGGTCTTCCTCGATTTGACCCGCTTCGGTGAATTGAGCCGCGAGGAATTCCTGTGCCGCGCGCTTGGTTTCGTCCGTGGCCATGGGTCCTGTGGTCTCCAAGAAAATATCGAGGATACACCATCCTAGCGGCAGGGGTATCAGTGGTGTCAAGTAGCTTCGCGGAGTGCGGTTCGGCGAAGGAGCGGGGAGTTAAACCGCTGGGTTGTAGGGCGAATAGTTGATGACAGAACTCTTGAGGCGCGCGGGCAGCGAGCGTTCGAGCCAACGGCCGATCTTGAATTCGACGAAGCGATTGGTGCCTCCGGTTTTGCCTTGCGGGTCGGGCTGACCCCAGAGAATTTTCGCAGTGGCAGCGAGTTGTAATTGCCGGCCATGCTCGAAATCCGGGATGAGCAACCCCACCTGCGGATCGCCGGCCACGTTGCCGAGGGAATTAAACAAACCGTTGCCGGGATAGTCGGGAAGGCGCAACGTATTTTTGCCGACGACTTCGAGGAAGCCGGGGCTGCCGCCGCGATGGGAGGCGTCATTGCCGCGTTGCACGTGGCCGGTGGCCAGGAAGAGCACGTCGGCCGAGGCAATCATTTCTTGAAGCCGCGGAGGCAAATCCGTCCCTTCGGATACTTTGGAGTTTGCTTCGGGCACTTCGGCCAACTCTACATTCAACTCCCGTTTGGTGATGTATTTCGGGCAGTTGGGAAAAGTTTCGGTGACGTTGAGGAGGATTTCCTTGTTTGTGACCTGCGCATCGCCATTAATTCGAAGGCGGCGGCGATTGGCGAGTTCGATGACGAGAAGGCCGAGGCGCGGATCGGACTGGAGATTTTTCCAGAGAGGGTCGCTTGGATCCCGCTCGGTGGCGGCAACAGCCATGTGCAGCGATTGGCGGTCGCTGGGTTCGAGAAATCCCCGGTGACCGAAAACGACGGAAGCCCAGCGATGGCCATCCGTGTCGCGAGTGCTCAGAACCGCCATCTGCTGCTGGCGAATGAAATTCAGCGCGCCGGCGTAAAGCTTGTCGGCAATCATGGCGCTGTTGGATTCGGCATCAGCCTGCTGGCCGGCGCGTTCCTGAACTTCCAGTTCGCCTTCGTGGAATGGTAATTCAGTGGACATCATTCTCTCCAGTGCGAACGGCACCTTGTTGGAGTACCACGCGCCGAGGAAGTTACAGGAGCGCGAGGGGCGGAGCCACTTTACGTGTTTTACGGGCGAGTCGCGAACCGATTCCAAGTCGAACGTTTCGATGACCTGATTGTGCGGGTTCTGGCGATGTGCGAAAATAGGCGTGAACCCGGGGGAACCATGGAAACCAATCTGGCGAAGCACGTTACGCTTACAAAACCCGATGATTTCGGCAAGCTGCTGCAGGATGAGGGAATCATCTTTACGCAACTGGATAAGGCCGTAAACTGGGCGAGGCGCAGCTCGATTTGGCCGCTGGGATTTGGATTGGCTTGCTGCGCGATTGAAATGATGTCCATGGCCGCTTCACGGTTTGACCTGGCGCGGTTTGGCGCGGAAGTGTTCCGGCCGTCGCCGCGGCAGGCGGACCTGATGATTGTGGCGGGGCGGCTTTCGCAGAAGATGGCGCCGGTGATCCGGCAGCTTTACGATCAAATGCCGGAGCCGAAGTGGGTGATTTCGATGGGCGCATGCGCGACGTCGGGCGGCGTGTTCAACAATTACGCGATTGTGCAGGGATGCAACCAGGTGATTCCCGTGGACGTGTACGTGCCGGGATGCCCGCCCCGGCCGGAAGCGGTGCTGTACGCGGTTTTGCAACTCCAGAAAAAAATTGATGCGGAAAAGGGCTCGTTCAAGCGGGCGTTGAATCTGGCCTGAGGCAGCGCGTTTTTTTGCGAGTGGTAGCGCCGGCATCCTGCCGGCCAGCGTGCTTGCCGCCAAGATGGCGGCGCTACAGGAGTCATCCATGGCATCACCGATTCCTCAAACGGTCAGTGCGCGGGATTTGCTCAGGCATTGCCTCGCCACGATTGCCTATCGCGGCGGAAAGGTCCTGCGCGACGTCCCTGATTCCTTCGCCAAATTCCAAGCACCGGAAAACGCGCGCACCCCGGAGCAGATCGTGGCGCACATGGGCGACCTGTTTGACTGGGCGCTCTCGATGGCCAAAGGCGAACAGGCGTGGAAAGATTCGCAGCCGCTTCCCTGGGCCCAGGAAGTGGAACGATTTTTCGCCACGCTGAAGCGCTTTGACGATTACCTGGAAGGGAATGAAGAGCTGCACGCTTCGCCGGAGAAGCTGTTCCAGGGGCCGGTGGCGGACGCGCTGAACCATGTGGGCCAGATCGCCATGCTGCGGCGGCTGGCGGGGATCCCGATGAAGGGCGAAAACTACTTCAAGGCCGACATTGCCGCCGGCCGCGTGGGACCCCAGCAGTCCCCGCCAAAACGTGAATTTGATTGAATTTTCTCTGGACGTGGCCTCCGGCCGTAGGTAGACTTCCCGGCACTGTAAGGACGGGGCCTATGAACGTGATCGAACAAAGGGCCCACCAGCGGATAAAGCCGCCCAATAGTGTGTTGGGAGCATGGCGGTCCGGCGTGCAACGGGAAGTTTCCTACGTGGAGAGCCTCGCGCTCGGCGGGGTGTTTTTGCGAACTAAGAAAAAAGTGGCCATTCGCAGCCTGGTGCAAGTCCTGCTCGACATGCCGCAAGGACAGGTGCGCGGTCGCGGCGTAGTGCGGCGGCATCAAGAACATTACGGCATCGCCGTCCAGTTCATCGCCATGGACCCGGAAGACCGGGGCAGGCTCGTGCGCCAAATCCGGGATTTGAGTACGGCCGCGGGTTAATTCGAGATTCTCCAAACAAAGTTGATCTCTCACCAAGCGCCACCAAGGGAATGTCATCCTGAGGCTATCCGACAAGGATAGCCGAAGGATCTCAGCTTCAAAATCTTGCTAGCAGTTTTAATTGAGGTCCTTCGGGCCGCAAAAGACGCGACCCTCAGGATGGCACCGTTTTTGGCCGGTGCCGTTCACATGAGGGCTGCTGTCGCCTCGTTTGTGCGGGAATCGTCAGCAACACGGATTAGCCCATACGCGTTACGGAATCGGCGTGGCTATAACCGTGGCGGCTCCGGCGGTGCCGGAAACTTCGAGCGTTGACCCAGGGCCAGATTTCTCGCGGCGCACGTAGGCCATGCCGATCGGCGCGTTTAGCGCGGGAGAGAAGGCGGCGCGCGTGGTGTGTCCTGCCTCCTTGCCCTCGGATAGCAACGGCGTGCCTGGAGCGGGTGGCTGTGGCGCGTCGTATTTCATTGTGACTCGGACACGATTGACCTGGCCACGTGAGCGCACGCGTTCCACAATTTCCTGGCCCGTGTAGCAGCCCTTGGTGTAGCTGATGTGCGAATCCTGCAGGCCGGCCTCGTGAGGAATTTGCTTTTCGCCGAAGTCGTAGCTGTACCACGGAACGCCTTGTTCGAGGCGAGTGGCACTGAGCGCCTGGTAACCGGCCGGTCCGCCGCCGTTTTTCCGCACGGCTTCCAGAAGAATGTTCCAGAGCGCTTCGGCGTGCGAGCGATCCACCAGGAATTCCGTGCTGGCGGCGGCTCCGAACGAACGCTTGCCGAGGCGGCAAGGAATGCGCTGCACGGAAACGATGCGCGTTTCAAGTTCGGCGAGATCGGCTGGATCGACGCCGGTGAGTTCTTCAGCAAGAAGCGCGGCCTTGGGGCCTTCAAGAGCCAGAGATGCGAAATCATCCGTGCGGTCGGTGAGGGTGACGTCGTCCATGATGATGTACTTGTCCAGCGCGGCGATCAGCGGCTCCCGGATGCTGGCGTAGGAAACGCAGAAAAGTTTTTCGGGCAGCGCCTGGGTTTCGATTTCGGCGAGGATGCGCCCTTGCGGATTCAGGAAGAGCGAAAGCGTGCCGTGATTTTCGCGCAGGTCCTTGATGTTGTTGGTGAGGATGGCGTTCAGGTAGCGGACGCGATCGGGCCCGGTGAAGTCGAGATAGGCACGGTAGTTTTTATCGAGAAGTGCGACGCTCGCGTGGAGATGCCGGTATTCGGCCTGCCACTCGCCAAAGTGGTCGGGGAGCGAGCACCCGAACCAGGCGCCGAGTTGCGCGCCGGATTGGGCGTGGAAGGCGGCGAGAGGTGTGGAGAGGACTTGGGTGGGGGATTCCAAAGTTGTTCCTTTGTAAGCTTCCAGTTTAGCAAATGCGAGAAGTGGTAGCGCCACGTAAAAGTGCCCCTAATGCGACAGTTCCTGGCCGAGGCTGTACGCTAGAATTGAGGGACTTGGAGAAAATCCAGGGAAAGTGGATATACTTCTGAAATGGACGCGACTCACAAAATGGTGCAGACCTCCGACGCGGCGCACCCGGACATGATTTACATGCGGCTTCCGGTGGGGATGCTGCAGTGCAACTGCCAGATCATCGGCGACCCAAAGACTCTGGAAGCCATTGTGATCGATCCCGGCGACGAGGTGGAGCGCATCCTGGGCATGCTGGGACGCTACAAGCTCAGCGTGAAGGCGATCATCAGCACCCACGCGCACATTGACCATGTCGGCGGCCTGGCGAAGTTGCACATGTACACGGGCGCGCCGGTGATGATGCACGGCGAGGATTTGCCGCTCTATCACGGGATGGAAGAGCAGGCCGCGTTCCTGGGAATGGTCCCGCCGGAACTGACGCAAGTGGATCATTTGCTTAAAGAAGGCGATACGCTGCCGTGGGGCGGTTTTCACGCCAGCGTGATTCATACGCCGGGGCACACGCCGGGGAGCGTGTCGCTCTATATGCCGAAGGATTGCGGCAGCGTGAAGCTGGCGCAGCCGCAATTGTTTGCGGGAGACACGCTGTTTGCAGGGAGCATCGGGCGGACGGATTTGTGGGGCGGCTCGATGGAGCAGATGATGGAGTCTCTGCGCGAAAAGCTGATGCAGCTTCCCGATGAGACGCTGGTGCACCCGGGCCACGGCGGCTCGACCTCGATCGGCCTCGAGAAGGAAACGAATCCCTTTTTGAAGTAGCCGGGCTGAGCAGTCCGGCGAATTGTCATCCCGAGCGAACCGAGGGATCTGCTGTTTGCGACGTGGAAGAAACGACAGGTTCTCGGCGCGAAGAGCGTGCGATGGCGAGAAGTTCATCACCCTGTTTCATGAAACGGACAGGGCGAGGAATGGCTGCTAAAGACGCATGAGGGATTTGAAGAAGCAGGAGCGGAGCGCCATTGAAGCCGTTGCCAGACGGTTCTCGGCAACGTGGAAAAAGGGTAGTGCTCCTCGCGGGGCCTATATTATCGTCGCTGGGAAACGTGTTGCTATTGACATCGCAATCCTCAACCGGCGCGGCACCGGCCAAGGCGACGCCGCCAAGCCTCGTTTGAGGTTCGATAAAGTTGCGACCAGGCTCATTGAGCGTCTGCAAACCACCATTGGCAAAACCGCGCCGAACGACATGACGGTGTTGCTGACAATCACTGCCCCCATCCGCTTGCCATCGAAAACCGCTGCGGCGGTGGAAGACAAAATACTAACTCTTCTCGGACGGGGATCGCTGGGTCGAGATGAGAAAGACACCATTCACGGGAATCGCGTCCGGATTCGACTTTTGAGAGACGAATCTGAGCGAGCGCCAAAAATGATTGGGTTTGTGCACAATTCCGATTCAGATCCACTTCCACTTTTGAACATGACACGTGAATTGCTTGAGCTTATCAGCGGCGGGGCTGGCAGGCGGGCGACGAGGCTTGCGGGTGATCGATGGCTGATTGTGGTACGCGCTGGCGAAATTTCATGCTTAGAGGCATATCGCTGTGTCTATTCGCAGCTACACATGGCGACCGACTTTAAGAAGATTCTCATGGTGTTTGGTGATGGGCGTGTCGGAATTTTGACGGGATGAAACTCGTTTGCTCGCGCGCTGCCCGAAATTCTGCCCAAACAATCGGGTTCAACTCAGTTTTGCGTACCTGGCAAGGCTGCGATAATTCGGCGTTCATCCATGGGCAATTGAGCAAGGAGGGCTGGCCATGGGGCAAGAAGTGATTTGCACCGCGCGATGGGGAGGGAAAAGTTTGCGCGGGAAGGCGTTGCTGGAGACGACGGAGATAATATTCCGCGGAGATGAGCGGAAGAAGATAACGTTTTCGTCGATTCGCAACGTGGAAGCGAAGGATGGCGAACTCCGACTGAAGACCGATGAAGGGATTGTTGTTTTCGAACTAGGCGAGCCCGCGGAGAAGTGGAGACAGAAGATTGCGAATCCGAAGTCGGTGGTGGAGAAGCTGGGAGTGAAGCCGGGGGAGACGGCAGCGGTAATTGGAGAGCTGGATGCCGGGTTCTTGAAGAAATTGAAGGAGCGGAAGTCACGGGTGGTACCGGGGAAGATTGAAGATGGCGTGGGGTGGATTTTTCTCGGCGCTGATGCGCGCGCGGAATTAAGCGAAGTGAAAAAGATCGCGGCGAAGATGAAGGGGAGTGCGGCACTGTGGGTGGTTTATCCGAAAGGGCAGAAGCACATCACCGAGATCGATGTCATCGGCGCGGGCCGCAAAGCCGGCTTGAAGGATGTGAAGGTGGTGGGGTTCAGCCCGACGCACACGGCGCTGAAGTTTGTGATTCCTGTCGAGAGGCGGTGAGGTGCAGCTCGCCTCGGAAAGCGGACCATTAGAATGTCGAGAAAACCCGCACCCTGAAAACCGCAGGGTGCGGCACCCAAGAGAGGGCATCAGTTTGCTTCGCGGGCCTTGCGAAGTTCTTCCATTACGGATTGGATGAGTTCTTTGGCGTGGGTGAGTTCCTGGGTGACCATGCGGAGGTCCATCGCGGGGACGGTGGGATTGCGCTGGCTGGTGCAATAGACTCCGTGCTGGCCGACGAGGACCAGCGCATTGGTGATCCGATCGAGCGATACGGCCAGGCGTCCGCGGTCGCGCCCGAAACGCTGCTCAGAGTGCTCGAGTTCTTCGTGATGCTCCTTGAATGCCGACATGAAAGCTCCTTCCGGCAACTACCACTATTGGCGCAATTCCTGCAAATTTCCGGGCGTTGCACTTCGGGCACAGGGCAGAGGCGCGAATCTTTACCCTATCGCAGCGCCGGAAGATAATCCAATCGAGCCACCGCCCGACCCGGAAAGCAGCGCCACATTTATGAGCCTTGAAAAGCATGCTGGCAAAGAATTCGTTCCATTTGGTGACAAGCCCGGTGGGAATTGGGAGCATCCAAACATGCGACGTTCGGACCTTGTGCAGCACAAAGAGAAGGAAAGCGGGCGGATCGATCGCACTTCGCAGATCGTGTTCGGGGAGCGCCAGCATCTATTGCGCGTCCTGGATTCGCTGGAAGGCACCTCGCTGCCCATCGCGCGGATGCAGCAGGAACGCCGCATCCTGGAAGAGTTGATCCATGCGCGGACGCGGGAACTGAACCAGATCAACACGGCCTGGGACGAGAAGATTGGTCTGGTCCTGAGCGCGGAAGCGAAGCCCGAAATGCTGGAGAAGCTGGTGAAGCAGGCTCCCGAAGAAGACTATTACATGCTCCGGCTGATCAGCGAGCATCCGCGGACAAATGCAAAGACATTGAACAAGCTGGCGAAACACCCGTATGGGGCGATTCGCGAGAACGTCGCGCGGCACCCGAATGCCGATGCGAATACGCTGACTTACCTGAGCAAGGACAAGACCCAGCCGCTGTGGTACCTGGTAGCGTTTAATCCGAACACGCCGAACCCGCTACAGAGGAAATTGCGCGACCGGCTGAAGAAGCTGGGCGAAGCACAGCCGATGCGCTAGCGGTTGGCGCGGCATTCCACCAGCTAGTCCATTCCCCAAGCAATTCACCCACGAAATTGTGATCCCGAACCCACGTTTTTGCGGGTGAGGGATCTGCTTTTTCTTCGGCTTTGTAGTGGCCGGTCTTAAGACCGGCCACTACAAGTGCGCCCGGCGCGCGCTGGCGCGTTTTTGGGTGGGCGGCGGGAAACGTTACAATACTTTGCATGCAAACTGAGGCGGGTGTGGCGCGCGAGCTTCAAGGCGAAGCATTGCCGCGGGCGGAAGAAGTCTCTTACTTCAAACTTCAAAAAAAATCGAAAATAGGATTGGTGTTGCTGGTTTCGGCGGCCATGCTGATTCCGTGCTTCTGGCAGCGCCACATTCAGGCTGGAGATTTGGCGAGCCACGTCTACAACGCCTGGCTTGCGCAGTTGGTGGGGGAGGGAAAAGCGCCGGGAGTCTACCTGGCCTGGCAATGGAAGAATGTGCTCTTCGACCTGATGCTGCTGAAGCTGGCCAATCTTTTTGGATTTACCGCGGCGGAAAAGATTGCGGTATCGGTGTGCGTGCTGGTGTTTTTCTGGGGCGTGTTCACGCTAATCAGCGTGGCGACGCGAAAGCGGCCGTGGTTGCTCGTTCCGGGGCTGGCGATGCTGGCGTACGGATATGCGTTTTACATGGGCTTCATGAACTACCATCTGTCGCTCGGATTGGCCTGCTTTGGATTGGCGGCGCTTTGGCACGGGGAGCGGCGGGGAATTTTGATTGCAGCGCTCATCGCGCCGCTGACGCTGCTGGCGCATCCGCTGGGATTTCTGTGGCTCGTGGCGACCGGTGCGTACCGGCTGCTGTGGCCGCGCATGAAGGGCTGGGAGGAGTGGCTGCCTCCGGCGGCAGCCATCGGAATTGGGCTGGCGGTGCGGTGGGTGCTGGCGCGGCATCCGGAATATCAGCCGGATTGGCCGGAAGCGCCGTTTTTCCGCTGGAATGGGGCGGACCAGTTCTGGGTCTTCCGTCCTGCGACGCGATACGTGATGCTGGCGATGATTCTGTTTGTAGCGGCGGCAACCTTAGCCGATCTGCTCCCGTGGCGGCGCGGAACAGGGAACGGCAAAGAACGGCGGTTGTTCCCGGAATTCTATGCGGTGACGCTTTGTCTGACGTCGCTTTTGCCAGAGAATCTGCGGCCCGACGAAAATGCGGGGTGGATTGGACTGCTGGTGACCCGGTTGACGCTGATCAGCGCCATCTTTATTTTCTGCTGGCTGGGAACGTTGCGGCCGCGGAAGTGGCATTTCGCTGCGCTGGCTGCCTGCGCCGCGGTGTATTTCACGTTTGTCTATCGGGATACGCGGCTGACCAATCAATTGGAAGAAAACGCGGAAAAGATTACCCGGCAATTGCCGATGGGGACGCGCGTGCTCGCGACGATTTTTGAGCCGCCCGATTACCGGATGGTGACGCTCCATGTGGTGGATCGCGCCTGCGTCGGGCATTGCTTCTTGTATTCAAACTATGAGCCGTCAACGAAACAGTTTCGCGTGCGAGTAAGGGAAGACAGCCCGGTGGTGGTCGCCTCCGCGGACGACAGCGAGGACATGCAGTTCGGGTCCTACGAGGTGCAGAACGACGATCTGCCGCTGAAGGAAATTTACCAATGCGACGCGACGGATTGGACGAAACTCTGCATCCGCGACCTGAGGGCAGGAGAAAAGAACGGCGCCGTCGCGATCCGGCCGGAATGAGGCCGATTGCGGAAGACAAATTGGCTCTTTTGTTAGGCCAATATCTGGTAGAATTAGGCTGGGGTGAGAGACAATGCTTCCATTACACCTTCAGCCCGAAAGTCACATTCCCCTCTACATCCAACTGCGCGACCAATTGCGCTCCCTGGTCCATGCGGGCGATTTGCGCCCCGGCGATCGCATTCCCGCCAGCCGGGAACTGGCGCAGACGCTGGGCGTGCATCGCACGACGGTGGCGAACGCCTACGCCGAACTGGAATCGGAGGGCCTGATCCAGGGGCACGTTGGCCGCGGCACGTTCATTCGTAACAATGGAAATGGCCTGAAGATCACGCCGCCCGCGCCGGCAAGTTTGTCGAATGGCGATGGCCTGCGCTGGGAACTCCTTTTTGCGGATGAGCGCAGCGAAGAGATCTTGAGCCGCCTGACAGCCGAGGCGCCGGTGAATTCGTTGTCCTTTGTGATGGCGAGGCCGGATCCCGAATTTTTCCCGGTGGAAGAGTTACAGACCTGCTCGCAAACGGTGCTGCGCCGCGAAGGGCAGGACATCCTGAACCTGGGCGCGTCGGATGGCTACGCACCGCTGAAGCAAGCCTTGCTCGAACTCCTCCGGCAGGACGGAATTCCCGCGAAAGACGAAACCCTGCTGGTGACGGATGGCTGCCAACAAGCGCTGGATTTAATAGCGAAAGCTTTTGTGCGCCCCGGTGATACGGTGGTGATGGAGAATCCAACCTACCCTGGGGCGTCAATGGTCTTTCATGGAGTGCGGGCGCGGTGCCTGGGTGTGCCGGTGCGGACGCACGCGGAGCCGGGCAGCGCTCTTGGCATTGACCTTGAAGCGCTGGAAGCGACGCTGGCCGCGAATCGCGTAAAGCTGCTGGTGCTGACACCGGATTTCCAGAATCCGACGGGAACTTCGATGCCTCTGGCTTCGCGCCGGCGAGTGATGGAAATGGCGGCGCGCTACCAGGTTCCGGTTGTGGAAGACCACATTTACGCGCGGCTGAACGCGCAGGACGAACGGATTCCTTCCCTGAAACAACTGGACCGCGGGAACCTGGTGATCCACATTGACAGCTTTGCGAAGGTGGCGTTCCCGGGATTGCGCGTGGGCTGGATTGTGGCGCCTCCCGCCGCCATCGAACGGCTGCGGCTGGTGAAGCAGATGACCGATCTGCACACGGATCAACTGGCGCAGGCGACCATGGCGGAATTTCTGAAGCGTGGGCTGTTCCAAAAGCATCTGACGAAAATGCGCAGGGTCTATTCGGACCGCTTGCGCGCGGTGGATGAAGCCTTGCGGCGACAGATGCCGGAGGGCGTGCGCTGGACCAGGCCCGAAGGCGGGATGTGCCTGTGGCTGGAATTGCCACCCGGGTTTGACGCCAGCGAACTGATGATTCACGCGCGGGAACGCGGCGTGCTCTTCGCGCCGGGAAGATATTTTTACGTGCAATCGCCGATGCCGAATACGCTGCGGCTGGGTTTTGCCAGTCTCAATGAGAAAGAACTGGCGCGCGGCGTGGCGACGCTTGCGGAACTGCTGAAGAGCGAAATGCGCAAGCGGCAACGCGGCACGCGGCGGGCGGAACGCGCGCACGTGGCGTTGGTTTAAAAATGGGGAAAATCCTCAAACTCGAAACGCAGGAAGCCAACCGCTGCTTCGGCTGCGGCGGTGGCAACGACGCGGGGATGCGGCTGGTGTTTGATCTCGACTTCGATGCCAAGCGGATACGCGGGCGCTTTGTGCTGGGCGCAAACTATGCCGGCGGCGCGGGCTTCGCGCACGGCGGAATTATCGCCGTGGTGCTGGACGAAGCGATGGGCAAGATTTCGAAATTGACGGAAGAAAAAGCCGTGACCGCGGAGTTAAATGTGGTGTACCGGAAGCCCGTGCCCGTGGACCGGGAGATTGTCGTGGAAGGCTGGCAGGAAGAAGCGAAAGGCCGGAACCGTTTTCGCGTGGGAGAAATTCGCGACGCCGAGGGCAACCTGCTGGCCCGGGGCACGGCTCGGTTTGTGGCGATCGACAAGGAACATTTCGAGCGCGTTCGCGCCGAACAACAAAAAGTTTAAGGATTCCTAAATTTTTCAGAGGAGAAGGAACATGCAAGCAAAGAAACCAAACGGCAGCGGCAACGGTCATGGCGGAAAAGCCAAGGGCTCAAACGAATGGCGGGTGAAGGTCGGCCTGGCGGAAATGCTGAAGGGCGGCGTGATCATGGACGTCACGAACGCCGAGCAGGCGCGCATCGCGGAAAAAGCAGGCGCTTGCGCGGTGATGGCGCTGGAACGCGTGCCTTCGGATATTCGCAAGGAAGGCGGCGTGGCGCGGATGGCCTCGATCAAGGTGATCCGCGAAATCATGAAGACGGTGACGATTCCGGTGATGGCCAAGGTGCGCATCGGGCATTTTTCGGAAGCGGAAGTGCTCCAGGCGCTGGAAGTGGACTTCATCGACGAGAGCGAAGTGCTGACGCCGGCCGACGAAGAGAATCACATCTGGAAGCACGATTATCGCGTGCCGTTCGTTTGCGGGGCGCGGAACCTGGGCGAAGCGGTGCGGCGCATCGCGGAGGGCGCGGCGATGATTCGCACGAAGGGCGAGGCCGGCTCCGGCAACGTGGTGGAGGCGGTGCGCCACATGCGGACGATCGTTTCCGAAATGAAGCGGCTGACCACGCTGCGCGATGACGAGTTGATGCGCACGGCGAAGGAGATCGGCGCGCCGCTCGATCTGCTTCGCGAAATTGCAAAGACGGGCAAGCTGCCAGTGCCGAACTTCTCGGCGGGTGGCATCGCCACACCTGCGGACGCAGCCCTGGTGCGGAAGCTCGGCGCGGAAGCGGTGTTCGTCGGCTCTGGCATTTTCAAGAGCAGCGATCCCGATGCGCGCGCCAAGGCCATCGTGAAAGCGACGACGCACTTTGAAGACCCGAAAGCGATTCTCGAGGCTTGCGAAGAACTCGGCGAAGCGATGCCGGGTATCGACGTGCGGCAACTGGAAGAGAAAGATCTGCTCTCCACGCGCGGCTGGTAAGGTGGGCTTTGAAGCGTCGCGTCAAAGTCATCAGGAAGATTGATTCAGGAAAGAAAACGGCCGGGCGGAGTGCGGCGAAAACCGTGCTTTCCCGGCCGCATCATTCAAAAGAGGAAAGAAAGAAGAAGGGACCCGTGAAGATTGGAATCGTGGCGATACAAGGTGATTTTGCGGCTCATGCGGCGATGCTGCACGAGTTGGGCGCGGAAACCGTGGAGGTACGCACCGTACAGGATTTGGAAGGCTGCGACGGGATCGTATTGCCCGGGGGTGAATCCACTACGCAATTGCAATTCCTGAAGGAAGAGGGCTTGTTTGATGCCATCCGCAAATTTTCAAAACAGGGCGGCGCGGTTTTCGGTACTTGCGCAGGAGCAATTCTGCTGGCGACGAAGGTGAAGAATCCTTCGCAGGAATCGCTGGGCTTGCTGGACATGACGGTTTTGCGGAACGGCTACGGGCGGCAACTCGCAAGCGACGTGTTTGTCGGGCCCAGCACGCTGAAACAGGAGCCGCTGGAGATGGTCTTCATCCGTGGGCCGATTATTGAAGAGGTAGGCAAGGATATTGCCGTGCTCGCCCGGCACGAAGGGAAAGCGGCTCTGGTAGAGAAGGGAAACGTGCTCGCCGCAACGTTTCATCCCGAACTGACCGACGACACGACCGTCCACGCCCATTTTCTGGAAATGGCCGCCGCCCATGCGGCCGAGGCCGCTCGTGCCCGTTGATTTGCCTCCAGCCATGATTCCTTATAAATTGAAATCCTGATGGCGCCACAGAAAATAAACGTCATGTTCGTATGTTTTGGGAATGCCTGCCGCAGCCCTATGGCAGAGGCCATCGCCAGAAAGGAAGCTGGCGATGTAATCGAGGCCACAAGCGCGGGACTGTATCCGCTCGGTGAAATCCCGCTGCACACCCGGGAAGCGTTGCAGCAGAATGGGTATTCCGCGGAAGGCTTGGCGTCGAAACGAATAGCTCCGGATGCTTGGAAGCGTGCCGACGTGGTGATCAACCTGAGTGGCAGACTGCGCGAACTGGAGTTCGAGGAATATGAAAAGGTGCAAGACTGGCAGGTCGAGGATCCCTATGGCGAAGACCCTGCCACTTATCAGAGAATTTTGGAGGAAATTCGAGGACGCGTAAGGAGCCTTGCTAAAAGGTTGCGGGAAGAGCAGCGGGTTGCGGGCAAGCACGAGTAGAGGAGACGATGTGCGACGCGAGCGGACAAGTGTTTCGCAGGAAGATTACCTGAAGGCGCTCTGGGAGATGCTGGAAGAGAACCAGTTGCCCATCAGCGCGCGCCTCGCCGAGGAATTAAACGTGACGCCGCCGGCCGTGACCGCCGCCCTGAAGCGCATGACCCGCGATGGCCATGTGAAAATCGAGCGCGGCGGGCGCATCCACCTGACGGAGAAAGGGCGCAAGAATGCCCAGCACCTGATGCTGCGGCACCAGTTGGCGGAAATGCTGCTGACGGAAGTGATCGGATTATCCTGGTCAAAAGCCCATGCCGAGGCCGAGCGAATGGAGCACGCGATTTCGCCGGAAGTGGAAGCGCTGCTGTTGAAGCGGTTTGCTTCGAGGAAAACCTGCCCGCACGGAGTGCCGATGAACGGGGGAATCGCGCAACTGCGCAAGCAGGGCGGAGTGCTGCTTTCCGAACTGAAGCCAAAAGAAAGCGCCGAGATTATGTGCGTGTACGAAAAGGACGAAGGCTTCCTGGAATTTCTGGAAGGCTTGCGGCTGCTGCCGGCGACAAAAGTGGAAGTCCTGAAACGCGAATACGATGAGACGATGACGGTGCGCGCTGGCGGCCACACCATGCACTTGGGCAAGCCCGCAACCACCCGCATCTGGGTGAAGCGCCTGGCCGCATGAATTTTCCAGTTAATTGTAAATTCCGCTTGAATTGTCAAGCCCATGTGGCTAAGGTAGCTGCACTCAATTCAACCAGGCCCAGTTTGGCCTCAATAATTTAACCTTGTGAGGTTTGGATGCCGGGAAATCCACCTTTGCCGCCGCGCACGAGCAGGCCGGGGACTCATTGGATCCTCTATGTCCTGATCGCCTTTTTCGGCGGCTTGATGACGTTTGCGGGCGCGCGGGCGCAGCAGAGAGCTACGGACGATGCAACTTTCCGCAAACTGATTGACGGCTATTGTGCTGCGTGGAGTTCAGGCGATCCCAACAACGCGGCGAAGTATTACGCGAAGGAAGACAGCCTGGTGTTTTACGACGTGACACCTTTTTCTTACGGCGGCTGGAAAGAGTACGACGCGGGTGTACGAAAAGAATTGCTGGATCAGATGATCAGCGGTTCACTGACAGCGGGGAAAGAATTGAAGGTGACCCGGCACGGGAACATCGCTTGGACCACGGTGCCGATGCACCTTTCGGCAAAGATGAAAGATGGCAAGACAATAGACTCTCCGATTCGGTACACGGGTATCTGGGAAAAGAAGGGGAAAACCTGGTTATTGGTGCATGAACATCTTTCCGCCCCGCTCGGCGGGTAGTTGTTCATTTAAGAAAGGCAAGACCGATGTGGAAGACATTTCGGCTTTATTGGATTGCGTCAAGGGGCTACCGGTTGCGGCCGTGGGAAAGCCCGTATCTACAGTGGCGGTTTGAGACGTTTCTTGGCAAAGAAGCGGCTCACATGACCGCCGGGAAATTTTTTCAATTGACGTGGAAATACCGCGACCAGTTGCAGCGCTTTGCGGACTGGTCCGCCGAACGCCGCCGCGTGCAGCGCCGGCACGCCTGAACTCCATCGGGAAAAAGCAAACAACCTGTCATCCCGAAGCCGCGCTTTTTGCGGCTGAGGGGTCCGCTTTCCTCTTCCCTGTGTAGTGGCCGACCTTAAGGTCGGCCACTACATGTTCTTCGTTCCGAAGCCACGTCGTGCTCTTGCGGGGAGTATACTGTCTCCAGGAGGAGGATCATGAGCAATCTGAAGGTCCTCCAGAAGACGGAAGCCCTGCACGAAGCCCTCTGGTGGGAGCCGGAAAGCGGCAGCCGCGTACACTGTTTCTTGTGCCCCAGGCATTGCCACATTCATTCCGGGCAATCGGGTTTCTGTTTCATCCGCATCAATCAGGACGGCAAGCTATACAACCTCGGTTATGGAGCTCCCGCCGCGCTGCAGATTGACCCCATCGAAAAAAAGCCGCTGAATCATTTCTTGCCGGGAAGTCGCGTGTTCAGCATGGGCACGGCGGGCTGCAACATGGGATGCTTCTTCTGCCAGAACTGGGATATTTCGAAATCACATCAGGATCAGGTGCGCTCGCAGCACGTGCCGCCTGAAGAAGTTCCGTTGCTCGCATTGAAGTATGGGTGTGACTCGATCGCCTTTACCTACAACGAGCCGACCATCTGGGGCGAATACGTAATTGATATTTGCCGCGCGGCGAAGGGCCACGGACTGAAAACGGTGATGGTAACGAACGGCTACATCACATACGAGGCATTTCACGACATTTACGATCATATAGACGCGGCGAATGTGGATCTAAAGGCGTTTTCGGAAGGCTTCTACGGGAAGATCACGCTCACGCATTTGGAGCCCGTGCTGAAAACGCTGGAGTGGCTGAAGAACGAGACCAACGTCTGGTTCGAAGTCACCAATCTCATGATTCCGACGCTGAACGATGATCCGGCCGAGACCCTGAAACTGGCAGAGTGGGTCTTGCAGCATCTCGGCCCGGATGTGCCCCTGCACTTCACAGCGTTTCATCCGGATTTCAAGTTGCGGGACAAGCCGGCGACCCCGCCGGAAACGTTACACCGCGCCCGCCAGATTGCCCTGGAGGCAGGCCTTCACTACGTGTATGAGGGGAACATATACAGCAACGCGGCGAATACGTTTTGCCCGGGATGCGGGGAAGTGCTGATCCGCCGGTCGTGGCACGACGTGCTGCAGAATCGGATGAAGCACGGCTGTTGCGCGAAGTGCGGTCTCCCAATCCCAGGCGTATGGGAAGTGAACCCGCAAACGTGTAGCTCACCCCTTCAGGGGTGAGGCTCTCCTCTGCGTAGGCACAATTGCGCCGGCGTAACGAAACCCCTCAGGCCTGAAGGCCCGAGCCGATGAATTATTCTTTCGTGAGCTGGGCGACGAAGTGGAGCTTGCGGCCGAAGATTCGGGAAAAGGGAAACGGGTAAAGAGGGACAGTGGTGATGATCTGCGTTGCTCGCAATCCGCAAGCTGCAAAGTGTTGCTGCCATTGGCGGAGGCTTTGATAGTTGTACGTCAGCGTGACGCCGTGCGGCCGATTGCCCACCCAATCCATGGCCTGCAGCGTCGCGTGGTCGAACGAACTTTCACTCAGGTGATCTTTCAGGATGACGCAGGAGCGCGCGACGCGTGCGGCTTCGCGCAGGAGTTGCGTGATGTCGCTGGTGTGGTGGAGGACATCAACGAAGAGACACACGTCAAACGAACGATCGGCGAACGGAAGGTGCGCGCCGTCGAACTCACGACATGGGATATGACAAGACGGGCGGGGAATGACTTCCACACCCTCGATGGAGAGTTCATGCCGCCGCTCGGCAAGTAAGCTGGCAATTGTCCCGTCGCCACAGCCGATATCAAGAACGCTGCAGGCCTCAGCCGGAATCAGGGGCGTCACGGCATCGGCCAGTACGCGAACCCGCCTGCCAAAGACGAGCGCGCGGTGGCTCCGTGCTATCCAGGAGAGGGGCCAGGTTTGCGGCGAAGGAGTCATCGGATTGGCGGCGGCAGCAGGTTTTTCCACATTTCGTGAGCGAGAATCCATTTCGCCGGAAAACAAAGAGTATGGGAAACTGCTGTGCGGCACTTCCCGCTTAAAACTGTAGCACACGAAGAGGAGGGAGACACTCGGGCTCAATGTCGGAACCAGCGCACGATGTGGCAGAGCAGCAAATCGATCCGTGGGAAGCGGCGTACCTGCGGTTCGAAACACAAGAGGAAGAGATCCGGAAATTCACGGATAGATTGCGCCGGCTGGGTGCGGGCGAATGGCCACGCGAATCCAATGTTGTAGAACTGTTCTGCGGACGCGGAAACGGTTTGCATGCGCTGGCACGGCTCGGATTTCGAAACATCGAAGGAGTCGACCTGTCTCCGCGGCTGTTGGCGGAATTCAGCGGAGAGGCGCTTTGTTACGTTGGCGACTGCCGTGAACTGCCATTCGCGGATCAAACCAAGGATGCCGCAATCGTACAGGGGGGATTGCATCACTTGCCGGTGCTTCCGGATGACCTGGAGCGTGTATTTGCCGAATTAAGGCGAGTGCTGCGACCTGAGGGCCGGGTACTGTTCGTTGAGCCATGGCTCACGCCATTCCTCCGCGCTCTGCACGGGGTGGCGCAGCGTCCGCCGCTGCGTCGCTGGTCCATGAAACTCGATGCGCTGGCAACCATGATTGAGCATGAGCGGCAAACCTACGAGAACTGGCTGGACCGCCCGCAGGAAATTGCGCAATTGGCCCGGCGCTATTTTCGGGCCGAGCACGAATCATTCGCTTGGGGCAAATGGAATTTTGTCGGACGGCCGCGCCTGTAAGAGCAACCTGTCACAAGTTCGAACTCAGGAAGTTTGGTTCGATTACATCGCCAGGCCGGAGCCGCCGCCGAAGGTGATCTGCGGAAAGAGCGTGTCCGGAGACACCGGGCTCAACGGCATTCCGTCGTCGGAATCGTCGATTTGTCCGTGGCGATGGCGATACCGGAACGCGTGAATTCCCATCCTCGTAAGATCATACCCGCCGTAAATGATGTTTCCGCGAACAACATCGCTCTTATACACCAGCACCTGGGTGCGCAGATAACGTACCAACCTCGAACGCGGACGAGCGGGAATCAGGGGAGTCGAGTGAGCGTAGTTTGCGGGCAGAGAATCGCAGCCGGCAAGTTGTACGACCGTGAGCATGCCATCGGTGCGCATTTCGTCGCCGGTGGCGTTGGTCACGGTTTCGCGCAGTTCCGGCCTGGGCAAAAGGTGCACGGATTTAACGCAGCCCGCAAGCGTCAAGTCGCGAACCAGCATGTTCACTCCGTCGTCAAGATTGGGATCTATATGGTGAATGAACTTGTGATTGGTGATGGAGAGAGCGGCGCTCGTCTCCCGCGTATAAGCGCTGAGCCATGCCTCCTGGCCATCCACCGTCCCGGCCTGTTCCCACAGGCGTACGTGTTCGCGCTTGCCATAGCTGTTGAAACTCTTTTGCCAGGTAATGTCCTGGTGCCGTCCATTCAGAAACTGGGTGGAGACGGGCGCTGTCGGATAATTCGATAAAGTCAGGAAGGCGCCGAACTCGCGGAAGAAACTGTGCGTGGAATTATGGTCGCTGCTGAGCCACCCCGCGGCTTGAAAGGCGGACTCGACTTGCTCGCGGGAGCCGACGAATAGCATGTTGACGACGTCGGCGTCTTTGCCTTTGCTGGTGGTGGTGCGCGAAGAGACTTTGTTCAAAAGCATTTCCACATCGCCGCGTTCATATTCATCCATCTCAAAGGACGGGCGGGGGAGTTCGGGTTGGTCTCCTACAAAGAGAGAGACGTTTAACTGTAAACGCAGGTCGGTGCCGGGCGGGAAATAAATCTCGGGCTCGGGAAGAATGGTGAACAGGCGGTAGATTATCAAGACCGTATCGCTATATGGATCGAAAGTGGGCAGGTGGCCCAGCCGGCTGGTGATGCGGCCCTGGGGGGTGTTCGTCGCCAGGATGCCCCGAATCTTGCCATTGCGAACGGTTTCCCGCGCGTTGTCCACTTCCACGACCTGCGCGGTGATGGGAAGCACGTTGCCGTCGGCCGTCACGATCCGGTCGAATTGAATCTCAAGGGAGGCCGTATCGTGGACCAGCCCAATACCAACCTTGCGGGCGGAGAGGACGTGGCCATCGACTTCGAGGCCCGCGGGAAAAACGGGCGCGCCATCGCAATCCGGAGACTGAATGAGAACCGCGCGGATCAACGTGCCAGGCTTGGAGCTATAAGACGCGACAGGATCGAGTAGGCGGACCCAGAAGGATTTTCCCGGCGGAATCTTTTCGCAATTGGCGCGGGCTGGTCCCGCGGAAGCCAATACCAGCATGGAAAAATAGAGGAAGGCTGGGAGAATAGAGTTCATCCTGCCAACCGCAAAACCCGGCCTGCAAAGGCCGTTACGCGAAACACATTTTGACAAGAAACTCATCCCTGTAACAGTTCATCCCTAACGCCGGCTCCATCTTGTTTAGTCTGCCGTTGCCCACCAGACAGTTGGCTCCGGGCGTGAAATTATTTTCCTAAGGTGTAACTGGCTGAGAGGACAGGTGGGTGACCCTTGTTACTGAGCGCCGGGCATCAGCCTGCAATTCAGCAATAAGCGACCGGCCTGTGCATGGGCCGAGGTTCCGGCAATTAGACTGCGGACGCGGCGGTCCGGGTTGTAAGAAAATTTCAGCGGCCTGCTGGGAAGCGCCTAGTGGGGTTCCTTTATCTCCGTGGCCGTGCCCACTTTCACCGTGCTGCCGTAGCGCTTGTAGTTGGAGTAGCGGATGGTCATGCGAATATGCACATCGCCCGAGCGGAAGTGCAGATAATCGTCGGCTCGCGTATAGACAGGAAACCACTGCCCCTTCTCAATGTTCTGCCGGTACGTGCGAAACCTCGGAAAAACGTTTTCGTTATTCTTGTTGATGATGTCCGGAACGGCTTTGCCGTCGGACATCACGACCTGCAGGTCGTTTTCGTCCACCCACACGCGGCCCTGAAAATACCGCTGTTTTTTCTCGATGGTCTTCGGCGCAACGTCAAAGATGTAGCAGGAAAGCTCGTCCACCTGCTGGCGTCCGACGTAGGTGACGTTGTATTTGGGCAGGTCTTCGCTCGTCAGCACAAATGGCTGGACGTTGCGCACGTCGTCCAGGTCTTGCTCGCTTAACATGATTCGCTGCAGCGTGGGTTGTGGCGCGGCCGTGATCCTTTCAAAGCGCTTGCCGTCGGGAGTGAACACGATTTCACTGGTCATACGGTATTCGCCATCGGGCCGGTCGTCGTCGTCGATAGTCTGAATCGCGAAGCTCTGCGTGTAAGTGTAGTTGCTCCGCTCGAGTTTGAATTCAGATTCGCGTTCAGAGAGACGCTTGATGATCTGCTCCACCGGCTGTTTCGGCGGTTCGTTCAGGATCGGGCTGTCGCCCGGGGAATGGATCGACTGCGGTGGCGGTGCAGAGTGGTACGTCTGATTCGAAGCAGGCGGCGGAGGCGGAGGCGGTGCAGCCTGCGTGCGCGGAGAAGGAGGATGCGGCAACGGACCGGGGTCTTGCGCGAGAGTATTGGGCGAAAGTGCCAGCAAGAGAGCGCCGGCGAGCAACACAACCGAACTGCAATTAAATTGTCTGGTCGTCAAGCACACGGCAAACCTCGCGACTGAACAGTTTATATCCTTATAGAGTTTACCTTAAGGCGAGGGGTTGTATGGCGATCAGTTGGAACGCCACTTGAGGAACACGGCGGCGAGGGGCGGCAGGGTCAGCGCCAGCGAATAGCGGCGGCTTTGCCAGGCGTGTTCGCCGGCATTCATGCCGCCGAGGTTGCCGACGTTCGAGCCGCCATAGGTGGCCGCATCTGTGTTCAGCACTTCCTCGTAATGGCCGGGGCGTGGAACGCCGATGTGATAGCCGTAGCGAACCACCGGCGTGGCGTTCAGAATTACGATCAACATATCATCGGGATTCTTGCCACGGCGGATGAAGGAGTACACGCTGTTGTCGGAATCGTTCGCGTCCACCCATTCGAATCCCTGCCAGTCGAAATCAACTTCGTGCAACGCGGATTCGCTGGCCAGCAATTTGTTCAGGTCGGCAACCAGCCGCTGGATGCCGCGGTGCGACTCGTGTTGCAACAGATCCCAGTCCAGGCTCCGCGTTTCGCTCCATTCCTGGCGCTGGGCAATTTCCTGGCCCATGAAGAGCAGTTTCTTCCCGGGATGCGCATACTGATAGGCGAGCAGCAGGCGGAGATTCGCGAACTGCTGCCACATGTCTCCCGGCATCTTGTGGAGCAGCGAATTTTTCCCGTGAACCACCTCGTCATGCGAAAAGGGCAGCATGAAATTCTCGCTGAAGGCGTAAAGCAGGGAAAAGGTGAGCTTGTTGTGTTCGTAGCGGCGATAGATGGAATCCTTGGAGAAATAGCTCAGCGTGTCGTTCATCCAGCCCATGTTCCACTTCAGGCTGAAGCCGAGTCCGCCCAGATACGTGGGCCGCGAAACGCTGGGCCAGGCTGTCGATTCTTCCGCGATCGTCAGCACGCCGGGAAAGCGAAGATGCACCACTTCGTTAAGGCGCTTGAAGAAATCGATGGCGTCCAGATTTTCCCGCCCGCCGTAGCGGTTGGGAATCCACTCTCCGGGCTGGCGCGAGTAGTCGAGATAGAGCATCGAGGCGACCGCGTCCACGCGCAGGCCGTCAATGTGATATTTATCCAGCCAGAAAAGCGCGTTGGAAGTGAGGTAGTTCACCACCTCGTTGCGGCCGTAGTTGTAAACCAGCGTTCCCCAGTCTGGATGCGAACCCTGCCGCGGGTCGGAGTGTTCGTACAGATGCGTGCCGTCGAACTGCGCGAGGCCGTGCGTGTCCCGCGGAAAATGCGCCGGCGTCCAGTCAAGAAATACCCCCAGACCCGCCCGGTGGCAGCGGTCCACGAATTCCATGAAATCGGTTGGTGAGCCATAGCGGCTAGTCGCGGCGAAATAGCCGAGCGTCTGATACCCCCACGAGCCGTCGTATGGATGCTCCATGATGGGCAGAAGTTCGATATGCGTGTAGCCGAGTTCCTTGACGTAGGGAATCAGTTGGTCGGCAAGCTCGCAATAGCTGAGCCAGCGATTGCCTTCTTCCGGAATACGCCGCCAGGAGCCGAGGTGCACTTCGTAAACAGAAATGGGTTCCTCGAGCCAGTTTCTCGCGGACCGCTGCTGCATCCAGTCCGCGTCGTTCCAGGAATGTTTGTCGAGCCGCGCGACGACCGAGCCGTTGTTCGGCCGCAATTCCGCGGAAAAACCGTACGGATCGGCCTTCAGCGGCAAAACATTATTTTGCGGGCCGACGATTTCGTATTTGTAGATCACCCCTTCGCTATGGTCGGGGATGAAAAGTTCCCAGATGCCGGAATTGCCGCGCGAACGCATTGGGCTGACGCGGCCGTCCCATCCATTGAAATCGCCAACCACGCTCACTCGGCGCGCGTTGGGGGCCCAAACGGCAAAGTGCACTCCGATGACTCCTTCGATCGTCTTCACATGCGCGCCAAGCTTTTCGTAAGTGTCGTAGTGGCGCCCTTCACCCATCAGGTAGAGGTCGAATTCGGTGAGGAGGTACGGGAAGGCGTAGGTATCGTGCGCTTCCCAGATGTCCCCGTACTCGTTTCGGAAGCGGAGGCGATAGCTGGACGGCGCGGGAGCGAGATCGCTTGGAGTGGGGAGGGTGGCCTCGAAAAATCCCGTATCGCGCAAACTTCGCATGGGAATCGGATCGGCCTGACCCTGGGGAAGGATTTGAGCCTCGACAGCGCGAGGCTGAAATGCACGAATGGACCACAGCCGTCCCTGCGGCGATTCCACGGGATGCGGGCCGAGCACGCCGAAGGGATCGGCATTGCGCGCCGCCATCAGGGAAGAGACGCGGGCGCTGAAGTCGTCCAAGGCCGCCGGTTTCGCAGGAGAAGGGGTCAGTTCAGGCACTGGGCCATTCTAGCGGAAGCAACCCGCACGGCCAACTGGCGATGCGAAACAAGTTGCACAGATGTTTTGGGAAATAAGGGAAGCGGACCTTGCCGGAGGGCGAGGCGCACGATAAAGTGGCAGGCCACGTTTGATTCCTGAATCGCATTACTGCTTGTAAATTGTTTATGCGGAGAGTTTTGTGAAATTCAAAATCATCTGGGGCGCATGGATGGTATTGGTGATGGAAACTACTTTCGGAATGAACGCTGTTGCGCAAGACCGTTCGCAGGCGCGTTCGATGGCGATTTCCCGGCAGGGAATTGTGGCCGCGGAATCTCCGCTGGCGGCTCAGGCAGGCATCCGCATTCTCGAGCACGGCGGAAATGCCGTGGATGCCGCCATTGCCGTAAACGCGATGATGGGCGTGGTCTCGCCCATGATGAATGGGATGGGCGGGGACTTGTTTGCGATCGTCTACGACGCGAAAGCCAATAAGCTCTATGGACTGAACGCCAGCGGTTGGGCCCCGAAAAACCTGACCCCCGAACTGCTGAAGAAAAAAGGCCTGCGGGAAATGCCGCAATCGGGCGTCGACACCATCACAGTTCCGGGTGCGGTGGACGGTTGGCAGAAACTGGCGGACAAATTCGGCCGCAAGAAATTGAGTGACGACCTGGCCCCGGCCATTCAAACGGCAAGCAACGGCTTTCCGGTGACCGAGTGGGTGGCGATGTATTGGAGCGGCGCAGTGGACTACCTGCGCGGCGACGATGCCGCGGCTAAATTGTATTTACCGCAGGATCGTCCTCCGAGAGTGGGCGACATCTTTGCCAATCCCGACCTGGCTTGGTCGCTCCAGGAGGTCGCCGCCCACGGGCGCGACGCGTTCTACAAAGGCGAAATTTCGAAAAAGATTCTGGAGACGATCGAGCGCCACGGCGGCGTGATGACGCCCCAGGACCTGGCGGATTATTCCAGCGAGTGGGTCGAGCCCATCTCCACTACCTATCGAGATTGGACCGTTTACGACCTGCCGCCCAACGGCCAGGGACTCGCCGCGCTCGAAATGCTGAACATCATGGAAACGTTTCCGCTCGGCCAGCAGAAAGATTACGGCTACGGATCCACAAACGCCCTGCACGCCATGATCGAAGCCAAAAAACTCGCTTACGCCGACCTGAAAAAATACATCGGCGAACCGCGCGGCCAGAAATTGCCGGTGACGACCCTTCTTTCGAAGGAGTACGCCGCCGCGCGCGCGAAACTGATTGACGCCAACCACGCCAATTGCGATCCAAGCGCCGATGCCCGCGTGGGAAACGACACCACCTTCCTCACCGTGGTGGATCGCGACGGAAACATGGTGTCCCTCATTCAGAGCAACTTCAACGAGTTCGGCTCCGGGATCGTCGCGCCCGGAACAGGATTCGTGCTGCACAATCGCGGGGCGCTTTTCACGCTGGAGCCCGATTCTCCGAATCTTCTCGCCGGGCGCAAGCGGCCGCTGCACACCATCATCCCGGCGTTTGCGCAGAAGGGCGACACGCGAGTGGCCTTCGGAATTATGGGCGGTTGGAACCAGTCTCAGGCCCACGCGCAATTCATCGCCAACCTGGTGGATTTCAAGATGAATATTCAGGCGGCGCTGGAGGCGGCACGATTCACCAAGCGCACCTTCGGCGGGTGCGACGTTCAGATGGAAAGCCGGTTTTCGTCGAAAGTGCGCGAAGAACTCGCGGCGAAAGGGCACAAGATTGAGCTGGTGGGCGCTTTCTCCGCCTCAATGGGCGGAGGGCAGGTGGTGCTGCGGGACTTTTCAAAGGGCGTCAACTACGGAGCATCCGACCCGCGGAAAGACGGCGCCGCTATCCCCGAGTTACCAGTCGAGTAAAATACTTTTCAATACATGGAGGGGTACTCTTCGCGACCGGTACGCCTGGGGGAGTACGGCAAAACAGTTCCGACAACACGTGCGGAATGTGCACCGGTGTTCCTATGATCCTACTGGGAAGAACTCGCTACGCTGCGTAAGACATGTGTTATCAATACGTTGTGGAATGCAGTTCTTGGCGAGCCACTTGCACAGTTTCCTGCTTTCCTTGTGCAAGTGAACTGGGAAACAAAAGCGAGTGGGAGGGGCCCGGCCTATGCAATTTTCAAAGTGGTTTCCGAGTAAGATCCTGATATTGACTGGCGCTAGTTTGCTCCTGTTGGCGTGTGCCCCCAATGGCCGCGCGCAGAGCGACGACGTCGCCGGTCAGTATGTCTGCTCCGAAGCCCGCGTGGCTGGGAAATCCGTACCCTGCACGGCGCCGCCGCTCTCCTTGAAAAGCGATGGAAAGTTCGAACTGCAAGGCCGCGAAGGCGACTACCTGGTCACTGAAAACTGGCTCGAACTGAACGGGACGGTCCTGAAGTCACGGGCAAAGCGAGAAGCCGGCCACAAGATCGTTTTCCGGTTTCGTAACAGCAAGGGCGCCTGTGAAATGATTTACGAACGCCGCGTAGCCGAAATGGGCAAAACCAAACTGGGCTAACCACGCGTAGCGGCCACTTTCAAGTAGCCGCGACATTGAGCGCGGAGGCGGAGCCTCCGCTTTTATACATTAAAATTCACCACCCACTGATTATTCCCCGCGCTTTCCCGTGATGCCCGCAACAGCCCGACCTTTCTCCTTATCCATTAATTTTTCAAAAAGTCTCAACGTATCCGGCGCATATCCTCCGTAATGGTTATTCGCAAACGCAAACACCCGAATCTTGCGTTTCATGAAATTGCGGCAAGCCTCCACCCAGTCCTCCAAATCCCCCGTGCGGTCCACAATCGTCTTGTCCCAGGTCTTGGTCAGTTCCTCGATCCCCTTGCGGTCGCCCAGCCACCGGATATAGGTGAAGTCCGTGGTGATGGCATCGCCCTTGGCAAACCACTCACGCGGGCGGGGCATCCACGGATGATCGATAAGCGCCAGGGCCGCATTGTGTTTGCGCAGTAAGTCATAGAGCGGCGGGCCCAGCCAATACTTGTTGCGGATTTCCACGGCGAAGCGGCGGTCGGCAGGAAGCTTTTCCAGAAACGTTTTCAGCCGCGCCAGAAATTCGGCGGGCCCCGTAAACGCCTTTTTGTTGAAGTAGGGAAATTGCAGCAGGATCACACCGAGCTTTTCGCCCAGCGGCTCCGTTACCTGCAGGAATTCCTTCATCGTCGAATCGGCGTCCACCAGCACGCGTTCGTGGGTGATTTCCTGCGGCGTCTTCAGCGCAAACAGAAAATCGGCTGGCGTCTTCGCGTGCCAGCCCTTGACCGTGGACACGGCGGGAATGCCATAGAACGTGGCCTCTACTTCCAGCGTCTTGAACTGCGTCGCGTAGTAAGAAAGATAGTCGCGCGACTGCATGCCTGTGGGATAAAAACTCTTTTCCCAGCCTTCCGCAGTAAAGGAGGCAGTGCCCAGACGCAGAAGAGGATTCGCTTTGCCGTCCACGTGCGCAATCATACTTCAGGCGTCGCTAGGAGTGGGAGCGGGCAAATCGCCCCGGTGGCAACATCGCAGCTCAGGGTAGCGGCGCATCGTAGGCTGCTGCCGCAATTTCGCCGAGCGCCTGCCCGGCAATTTTTTGTGCGCTCTCCGGGTCGGCCGGCATCGAGGTGTGATTCACGTAAGCGGCAAACGCTAGTGTTTTGCCCGATTTTGTCTGCACGAAGCCGGCGAGCCCTTTCCCATTGAGCATCAGCCGCGAATTGAGCCTGTCCTCCGCGGCAAAGGTTCCGGTCTTTGCAAACACGTGGCCCGCCCCCGGATTGTCCTTCTGAATTTTCGCCAGCGTCCCGTCTTTTCCAAGAATCGGCAGGCCATTAAAAAAGATGGGAAAGTCCGGCCGGGTTTTCCAGTACGCCAAGTAGTGGCACATGAAATCCGGGCTGAACAGGTCGGCCCAGTCGCCTCCCGCACCGTCGCCTTGCGATGCGCCGGAAAGATCGAGCTTTGCGTCGACCAAAAACGCATGTTCAACTCTGAATCCGGTGGAAAGCGGATCTCTCGGGTTCTTCGCAACGAAGAGGCCCAGAAAGTACGGTCCCATGCCCGCGTGAAGATTCTGGCTGACCTTCAGCGTGATTTTAATTTCTTCGCTCAATGGCGGGGAGACATGTTCTGCCAGCCGGTTTTCCGGAGTATAGAAACGCTGGAAAGACGAAAAATCCTTTATGGGGGCAGCGGGTTTCTTTTCCTTGATTTCGATTCCCTTGGCTTGCAGCGCTTCCCTCAGCACCCACGTTGCAAATTGAGTGGGGGAGGGAATCTGGAAGGCGATGGTCTGCAGCCCGCTGCCCTGGGGAACATTGCCGGAAAAGGTGACGTCCCAGGAGCCATCGGGCCGGGCGGTGGGATCCGTTGCGTCATACAGCGGCTTGGAGTTCGCCGGGCCAGTGGTCAGCTCATTCTGGAAATGAAAATAGGATGTTTGCGGAGAGACGCCGAACTCCACGGGGTCGCCCACTTTTTCACCCGGCTTGGCCGTAAGGTCGAGGATGTTGTCGTTGACCATGATCGAGGACATCGTGACGCCTGTGCCGCCTTCGCGCTCACCGTCAGGCATCAAGCTGGCGTCCACGTAGACGCGCCCTTCGATTTTGCGAATACCTTTGGCGGCCACTTGCGCGGCGAAATCCTTGATGACGGCAAGCGGATCGCCGGGCAGGGCCGGGCCGTTGTAAGAGTGATCTTCGTCCATGAAGCCGAGCGTGCCGTCCGGTTGAATGCGATTCGAAAGGTTCGGGTCACCGCTCGCCACGAGGATAAGATTGCCCTTCAGTGTTCCTTTCTTATCGACCGGGCCGGTCCGATAGATGCTCGTGTGGAAACGATAGTCTGGGCCGAGTTTCGCGAGCACTGTGCCTTCGGTGAGAAGCTTGGTGGTGGAGGCGGGGACAAAAAGTTTGTCGCCATTCAAGGCGTAGACAACCTTGCCGGCTTCGAGATCGTAAAATTCAATTCCAAAATTCGAACGCGCAAACTCCGGCCGCTCCATCACCTTCTGTATCCGCGCCTCAAGCGAATCGGTTCCTTGTGCATGTGAAACGGCCGTACTTGCGATTGAAAAGACCAAGGCGCATACGATTCGGATTCCTGCGTTTCGCAAAATGGATTCTCCTCCAAACTTATGGCTTACGGCTAATGGCTGACAGCTGTCGGCTGAAGACTCTCGGCTATCTTCTCAAACGGCACATTCAGGATTCCGTATGGCGTCCAATCTTTGTAATCGAAATGCCATCACTCGTCTTCGTTCACGGTAAAGCCTTCGGATTCCATCGCCCGCCGCAACAAATCGCGATGCCAGCGCTGCAGCGAAGTACCCCCGGGAAAATTGGGAAACGAGCGCGGCGACATCTCATCATAAAGGCCGGGCATCTCGACCGGCTGCCCGGTCGCAAGATCATTAAGCGTCAAGTCTACCGCGCAACCACGATTGTGTTTCGATCCCTTCTGCGGGTCGGCCACAAATATTTTCCCTTTAGGTGGCGTCGCGTCCCAGAAGATCTTCGTCACATACCACGGCCGGTAAGCATCGTGAATCAGCAAGCCGTAACCAAGCGGCTGCAACTTGTGCAGCACGCGAAGCAACGCCTCGGCCGCCGGCCGTCGCATGAACGCTCGTGCCTGCGTGTATACCGGTGCCGACAAAAAATTGTCGTAGCGCACGTAACGGATTTCCAGACGGAAGCCTGCATCCAGCTTGACGAGGTCAGTGAGATCCGGCTCGCGAAAAGGCCCGAGTTCCGTGGGTGGTGTAAGTTTAAGAGCCTTCCTTCGGAGCTCTGCCACAGGCGGCGCGGGCGAAACGTGGTAGAAGTGCCCGGGATTATCGCTCGGGTCGGTGCGCGGCCATGTTTTATCGCTGATACTGAGAAAAGGGACATTGCTGAGCGAATAGGCGACTGGAAGATTGATTTTTATGACCGGGGGATCATTTGGATCCGTCGTGAACATCCCTGAGTTAATTCGGATGAGTTTTTTGTCGACGCCCGTCGAATCCCGGTAAAAGAGTTCCTGATCTCGTTCCAGCAAAAGCACGGAGTGATCTTTCCCATAAATGCCGATGATGCGTTTCCGGTCAATCGGCACATCCCCGGGTTTGGGGGCGGGGAGAAGGGAATCAGCGGTATCGACCGCGGTTTGCGCGCGCGCGGCCGGGATAATCGCGAAGAGTGAGATAAAGAGTAAGGAGGGAATCGCGACGGATGGGTAGCAGCGTGA
>Ga0210410_10000819_pt1 | contig 31178 bp, 27 predicted proteins | sample IncBWC4MmetaG_FD_161058 | JGI IMG/M metagenome (GOLD analysis project Ga0210410, IMG submission 161058) | Forest soil microbial communities from Barre Woods Harvard Forest LTER site, Petersham, Massachusetts, United States - Inc-BW-C-4-M | ecosystem: Environmental > Terrestrial > Soil >...
CGGCAGGAGTATTCTGGTTTGTTAGCTCTCGCTCCTCGTAAGGCGCTGGGTGGAACCTCTTTTCCGGTGCAAGTAGCTTAGGCCCAACGACGTTGACGGGGATAGCTATACAGAGGGGAAAACTGCTACACCTTGATAAGCCCGCTTCATTTCTTACGAAGCAGTAAATTCAAGAAAAGGCCACCGAGAAAGATTGTCATGGATGCGCTGAATCGTCCCGCTGAAGATGCGAAGAGAAAACGCGCCGCAAACCGTCTCCCGACTCGTCAGATTGCCAATGCCATGGCGGGCGTCCCCAAGCTTCGTTGGCGCACGTCTCTGGACAGGTGTTCCGAGAATCCGTGCAGCTACGAAGTCGCACCCGACACCGACCATCGCCACCGCGCCATCTTTGGCATTCCTCAGCGTGAACCGAGCAAACCCAAACTGGGGTGACGTATCCCCCTCACACCCGGTGCGAAGCATGGCCGGGTTTCCCATCTTGAACCGCCCAGCCCTCGCATAAGAAACGCGAAAGGCCAGCCCAGCCTCACTTCATGCGCGAAGACGAACTCTCGGCTAGGTATTTTTCTTCCTCTGACAAAACCGGAAGAAACAAATCGAGCTGTGGGGGCATTAGCTCTTGGCGCGCAACGAGTTCTCTGCATTTAGCCAATTCCTCACGAGCGCACTTATGATCGCCAATATGTCTACAGGCCCTCGCCAAGAGCGCATGGCCCATAATCTCTTCTCCGTCAATTCGGATAAGAAGTTCGCCGAGATCCTGGCGATCTTCCAATCGTCCAAGCTGTCCTTGTACAGAGCTGACTCAAGAAACCCCTCTATCTTTGACACCCTCGTCAGAATTGCGGTATCAGGATCATCCATGACTTACTCCGCTCGGTTTACTGAGCCCCGTCCCGTACCCCCTACTGAGAGGAGACGTGGAGTTCTTTCTCAAGAAACGGACCAAAGACTTCGCGCTCCATCGTCGTTAGGTCTCCATCAGCGAAGAGAGTTCGGCACCGGTTGATCTCCTCCAACGCACGGGTGCTATCTCCCAGATGCCTGCAGGCTCTTGCCACCAGCGCGTGGCCCAGAATATCTTCTGGAGCCATCCGTATCATGAATTCACCAAATTGCTTCGCCAGATTCCAATCCTCTAGAGTGTCGTTGCGAAGTGCCACCTCGGCGAAATCCTTGATTTCGCTAAGCTTGGAAAAAAGTTCTTTGTCTGGGTCGTTTTGCATTTCTGCACCCCCTCGCTGCGAAGCCGAGCCGGTAACTGCTATTGGATGGTTCCGCCTGCTTTGCAAAGGTCAAACTTCTGTTTTGCCTTTTTGTGACATTCCTCTCTCGCAGGTCCCGGAGGATAAGCATCGTTGCACGCCTTAACGTCTTCAATGAACTGATGTAAGCATTTGGAAAACTGAGACGTCCAATCAACAGTGTCCTTGACCGTTTTGATGATTTGCGGGCCGTACACGATAATACCGATTCCTATGACGCCCGCCGCAACGCAGAGTTCTGGCTGCGCGACACATATCGGCAGTGCGGCCCCTAGTGTCGCCGTATCCTCAAAACCGTTCCCAATCGGGTTGCAAAGCTCAAAATCACAGCCGGGAGTGAGGCCGAGCAAATCGCCCAAGCTGAGCGGTTGGGTGGGCAATTGCGGGAGTCCCGGCGTCTCGCCATTGGCCCAGCGGGAGGTTTGCGGTCCTGAGGGACCTCCGGACCCACCTTTGCCCGGCCCTCCGCCGCCTGGGCCGCCACCGCCGGGTCCGCCTCCGCCCGGTCCACCGCCACCTCCACAGCCGAAGAATGGATCACAGCCGGGGTCGCAGTTCCCAAACTCGGGAGGGCAATACCACGGGCCGCCACCACCACCGCCGCAGTCGGCGCCAAAATTCCAATCACACGCCATCAGATCCATCCCTGTGGGATCGGTGAAGCTGAGCGGGTTGTTGACGACGTAGGCATAGCGGTTCCAAGACTGCGGATTGGTTGGGTCTGCTGCTGATATTCCCGCCGGGTCGGGTTGGATCCAGCGGCCTTGCACGGGATGCAGTTCGCGGTTTGTGGCGTCGTACTCGTGGCTGTCGAGCACGTCGCCGAAGCTGCCGTTGAAGCTGGGACCGGCGGGGCCCACCGTGCCGTTATCGTAGGGCATGCCGAAAGGTGTGTATTCGGATACCCCGCTTAGGGTTTGGCTCGCGGCCTTGGAGCCGACTCGAATATTGCCCAGCCAATCCGGATGATTGTATTTGGCCAGAGCTCCCGCATTGTAGATGGCCTGTCCGCCCCCGGGAAGCGGGATGCGAATCTTAGTCATGGTCTGCCCGTTGACGAATCCCAGTTTGGCGGTGGGTCCGTACAGAATCTGTTGGGTTACGCCGCTGATGGTCGATTCTACAACCCTTCCAAAGGCATCCGTTACAACCGGGCCGCCGGTGAGTCCGGTATCGATGGAGGTTAACTTATTTTCTGCGTCCCAAGTGTAGATATGGAAGCTGTCGGAGCGCAGATTGCCATTTGCGTCATAGCAAACGCTGCCGGAATTGGGGCACATGCCCGACGCCTGATATTGGTTATTGGTTGCTACATAGGTTTGCGTCCACCACACCGGATTGCCGGTGGTATTTATGTTGCCGAATGGGTCGTAGCTGAAGGTCTGATCGAGGTTGACCCCGTCGCTCGCTTTGGACAGCCTGCCTATGTCATCGTAGGTGTAGGTAACGCTGCTGTTGGGATTTCCTCCGGTGATGCCGTCCACCGTGTTCAGGGATTGCACGGTGCCGTTGCTGTTCCAGCCCACGGTTCCGGCGTAATTTTGACTGCCCACGTTGAGTGTGTACCCGGTCATGCGTCCGGTGTTGGTGTCGTAGCTGAATTGATCGAAGTCGCCCGAGCCGTAGGTGACCTTGGTCAGCGCGCCCACCGGGTTGGTGGAATCGCTGCCGCTGTTGTATACCGTCGCCGTTACCGGATTTTGGCCGCTGGCGCTTACGGTGGAGACGCGGCCTTCTCCGTCCACGCCGTAAGTGATGGTGGGCACGCCCGTAAGTCCGGACACCGTGTTTACCGCCCCGTTCGGCAAGTAGCTCTGGATCACATGATAGAAGCCGCCAGAGTTGGGAGTGGATTCATAGGCATCGGTGACTTCGCCGCGAGCCGAGTAACTGAAGCCCAGCACCGTTTTGGCAGAAGTACACGCGCCGGAGCAGGTCCAGGCCTCCGCCAGCCTTCCCTTGGCATTGGCCATGGCTTGGCCATTGACCGTAGCCGAGTCGTACACAAAATGCCTGGCATCGGAAGCGCTGTTCGGATAAGTGACATTCAGCGCTCGGTGGAGTTGGTCATCGGAGTAGCAGGTGGTATTGTTGGCAGGGTCGACCCGCTTCACCAAGTTTCCCGCGGGATAGCCGCCCGTACATGTGGTGTCGGTGTCATAGGTGTAGGTCGTAGCGACGTTGCTGGTTTCGGGGTTGGCTTCGGATGTGAGGCGGCCAAGCATGTCGTAAACATAGGCTCGCGTTTGCTTGGTGGCACTTTGGGCGTTTTGCGTGACCCCCTTCAGACCACCTAATTCGTCGTATGCGTACGTTGTCCAATAGCCGGTCTGGTTGTTCTTCTGCGCACAAGTGCCGTTAGGCCAAGCGGTTGTTCCCGCGGTAAGCTCACAGACGGATTTGAGCCGCCCCAGCCCATCATATTCCAACTGCTTTTGCCTGCTGGGGGAGGCAACGGTTTGAAGAACATCGTTGTTGGTGTAAACCGAGCTGATAGACCCTCCGCCGCTATCGGTCACACTGGTGACTCGATTCATGGTGTCATAGCCATAAGACGTGGCTGGGCAAGTTCCAGAACACGCACCCCCAGAGGACGCAGCGTAAGGGAGCGTCACGATGGAGACGCGTCCGAGCGCGTCGTAGCTGGTTTCGACCGAGTCGTAATTGCCGCCGGGCCCCTGTTGGGTCTGTGAGACGCTCAACCGGCCGAGCCCGTCAACCGTCGTCAAATGGTCCACCACTGAGCTATTAAACGACAGCTTAGTCTCGGTTTGAGTGGCAATCGGGTAGGTGAATTTGGTGATGTTTCCGGCTTGGTCCGTGGTGCTGTAGGGCCGCCAGAAATCGTTCGTGTAGTCAGTACCACTGTATGCAGTGCTGCTGGTGTTGTTGCTTTCATCGGTGAGGGAGAGGAGCACCCCACCGTTGCAGTCCCAAGTCATCGAACGGGAAAGCGACAGGGGCTCGCTGATCGAGGTCGGAAACGCAAAATCGCAGGACGTGGGCGATGATCCGTATGTGTAAGTAGTGAGTGCACCGTTCGTGGTGTTCGAGGTGCTGACGTCCGTCGAAGTTTTCAGGATTCCTGTATCGAAGTAGGTGAACTTGCGGTAAAGAGTAGTAGTGCTGTTGGCCTGGGCGGCAAGAGTGGTGAGATTGCCTCGCGAGGAACCAGTGGGAGGACAACCTAATTGACCAAAAAGGCAGTGCTGGGTCGCTCCGGAGGGGGTGGTCGCCACCTCATCGTAGGTGTAAGTGGTCTGCGCCTTCGTATGATTGCCGCTGTCCTCAATTGTAACCGTGCAAGGACGGTCAACGATGCCATTCCCCAGACCTACGCAGGTACTGCCTGAGCCGTAATTTGTTATCGTCTTGCGAATCAAGGGACCGACCGCAGCATTGCCATAGTCGTAGTCGTCCACCTCGTTCACCAGCCCATGACCGGTGCTGTCGTAGGTTGTATCCGTCTCAGCCTGCGAACCGGAGGACGTAGGCAGGTAACGGAAGACGGTGGTTCGCTTGATGGGCGAAGTTACGGCGGTGCTGGGACAGCTCGAAGGCGTGCCAATGTTGTTGCTGTTGTAGCAGGTGATCGTCGTGCTCAAGGTGTTGGAACCTTGCTTTACCACCCGCTGGGTTTCGTAGAAATTGTAGTTTGGGTAGGGAATCGCGCTATCCTTTTGGAAATCTAGAACTGTCTCGTTGGCAAGCGGATCGGTGACGGTAGTTGTCCAGGTGGGGTCTGAGCCTGAACGAACGTATGTCCACGGCGTTGAGCTGTCCGGAGTCGTGCGACTCAGCCCGATGGTGCTACCGTCCGCACAGACGATTCCGTCATGGGCGTCATGGGCTGCTGTGTACGTGTAGCTGATCGTGCCTCCGGTGGGGAGCTCGACCGACGCCAGACGACCGGTGTAGGAGCCACCTGAGATTTCGTAGGTGAAAGTGTACTGGGAATTATCGGGCAGCACGATACTGCTGACCAAATAAGCCGTAGCAGTGTACTCGGGAATTCCGCAACCGAAGTTGGTGTGCACGCTGTACGAACCGTAATTCATGGTGTATTTCTTGCTGCCGGAAGGCGAAGTGTAGGTATAAGTGGTAGGGTTCGGGGCGGTGCCGGAAACGGTCAGCACAGGCGTCGTGCCCGAAAGGGTGTCGAAGAATTGGCCGCTGTTGTTTACCGTGATCTGGTTCCCATTGGCATCAGTAGCGTTCCCCGCGCCGACAGTGTCATTAAAGGGCGGGTTGATGACTTTGCCGGTACGCGATGTTAGATTGCCGGTACCGCTCTCAGATGACGTGACATACACGGTGTACCCGGAGCCATCGCTCGCAATCGCAGTCAGAGGATGCCAGAAATCGGAACACCCACTGCCTGCTATTAGCCGCCACACTGCTTTTCCAGGGAATGAGTGAGATGCCCCGAGCGGGTCATGGTATACGTAGTGGGAATACGTCGTATCCATCGACCCCGTTGGGCAATTCGGAACGGACGTTTGTACTGTCTGGAACGAGACGTAGCCCGTTGTGACCTCGGTCACCCCTCGCCAGCCCCAGTTCAGAACCGGCGTCCAGCCACTGTTTCCCGTTGACGGGTCAACCGGACTCCAGATGGATGAGTCGTAGCTAAGGTCATAAGTGAACGGCATTCCGCGACCCGCCTTGTGAACCACGGGAATCGAGAAGTGCACATTCAGGTTACCCAAATTCACTCTGTCGAAAGGTCCCCCGCCAAAGCTGCCGAACAGCTGAGCACCGGTGGTCACCTGGCTTGAGGATGCTGTGACCATGAACATCACGACGAGAACTAAACCTGCTAACTTAGATTTCGGGAACACCGGGCACCTCCGCTGAGTCTTGCTGAATATATTCGCCCTAACACACATACGCGGTTCGATAATTTCCGCCTTTGCCGAGCGCTCACACTTCACAGGGAGAAGCAGCGATAAGGATCACGGACGGAACTGAGAATCCGTCGCCCCCCTCAGGCGAATCTTGCTCGCTGAAAACTGCAAAGCAAACTATGCGAGGGCTCTGCGAATGTCAACAGAAATTAGCAGTGGAGAAATGATTTTACAATTGTCCAGAATTTGGACAAGTGGAAGAGCATTTAATCCGCGTGGCAGCAATGGGCCGACTAAGTCACCTTGTGTACGCACGCCGGAGGCGGAAACAACCACGGATGCTTGTAGAAGCCCCCTTGGCCTACAACTCCAGTTTTCGCCTCCGGCCCCAGGTACAGGAGCGGACGAAATTTAATACTCGCCCACGCGCCGAATGGTGCTCAACGGGATTAGCCCCCAGGGCTATGCTGGTGCATCTGGCGAAACACCAACTAAGAGTGCCAGCGGCTGCCAATGCCGTGGATGCGGTCGGCGTCGGCCCGCGCGGATGTCTGAGGAGTACGGCTCACTCACGCCCAGCGCTGAGCGTATTTGCGACTTCGCAACGGTGGCAAGTGCGGGTTGAATTTGTTTAACGTAAACATCCACCGTAAGCCATGCTGGTAGGCGCGAAGGGTCCCAGTCCTGAATCGCCCGCCGGTGCGTTCGCATGGTTTCCGCTCTCTTGGCAAGGTACTCAGCTTGTTGTGCACGCTTGCGTCCTAGCCGAAAGTTCTTACGCGTTGCCTGCTTCGCGCAATTCAGGCAGAGTTTTTTCCGATTCCGAATCTTGATTCCGCAATCGGAGCACACGTGTTCCGGTTTTGGCAGCTGGATTGACGGCGCAGTGCTTCTCTTAACTTCTCTTCGGCGCGACTGCGTGAGCCTCGTTGCGGGCGGAACGATCCGGTGCTGAGGCTTGGAGCGTGAAGTGCTCGCCCAAAGTAGAAATGAAATTCTTTCTGCCCATGGTGCTATTAGCCTTCGCCAAACAGGAGCAGTCTCCGAAAGCCTGCAACAGAGATGTGACATGAGTCGGACATTTCCTGTGGACGTTTCGTGAAAATCAGACCGACGTAATGGTTCTGTACTTATCCATCGACAGAGCCAACGTTCCACATCCGCGCGGACGGGTTCGATAACATCCAGGGCCAGCGAGTCTCGATTTGCCCGGTCCAAATGAAGAAAGCCTATCGAAGGGTCGAGACCGAGAGCGGATAGAGCCAAACGTCCCTCACTCTCTAAAAGCGCAAAGCAATAATTAAGGATGCTGTGCGCGGGCGAAATTGCCAACCGTGGACTGTGGGAAAGAACTGAGTGCCGAGGCCCTACTTGGAGCCAATGAGTCGGAATTTTTCGCAAGTCCGATTTAGGCCACTGCACTCGAATACCACCAAATGTCCCGAAATAGGCGACTGCCGCATGTGCTTCTAGAACTCGCACCGTGTCCAGGTTTTCAGCGTCGGCCAATCTCGCCCGGAATACCGCTATCGCATCCGCCGTTGACGAGTTCTGCAAATCATTCCGAACGAGCCTCTCTTGGCCCTGGAGTTTTGCTTCAATCAACTCTTTCGCGATCAAAAGTGCAGTCCCGTTGCCAAACGCCAACGATTGAGCCCGACGCAACCGGGCATCGCTCGGCGCAGAGGGTCCGGTTACAAATAAGACTTTTCCCATGCGGTCAAGCATGATGAATGAGGCTCCCACATCCGAGAGCCACTTCAGCGCGGACAAGGTGACGAACCCATCTTCAGAAATGCAAATCAGCCGTTTCAGCCCGTGACCGACTTTGGCGAGCTTGATCTTGCGTCGCTCCATGCCCACGCCATCCTCGATTTCGAGGTGGCCGGTGTGCATCGTGACACGGACTCCAAATCCGTAAAGGGTCAGAACGCCGTGTTTAGAGATTTGCGGGCTTGCGGACGACTGCGGTAGGTTGTGCGTAGCTGCCATCGGAGCTTTATCCTCTTGTGGTGGTTAGGGCTTGTCGTCTGCTGGTAACAGGCGGCAGGCCCGGTCTATTTCACAACGTCCAAATGTATTTCCTGTCAAAAAGAGTCAATCCTTTGGGGTACAGAAGCTATATCCAATCCTCAGAAATGGCCGCGCCACATTTCCGGCAGGCACGATCCAGCGATGGCCCCTCGTAGCCGCAAGAGCACTCGACATAAAACTCAGACCGAATAATGTGGTGGGTACGCTTTTCTCTCGCTCGTTCTTCTGCACAAATGTCTCTGGAGCGACGCGCAGTTACAGTCCCACCACCTGCTATTGAGTCTGCCAAGAACCTGATTTGAGCTTGCCTTCGCTTCGGGAATTTCGGGTCTTTCAAGAGTCTAAGGATTAGCGGAACTGACGGCGTAAATTGCGCCTCATATTCGAGCGCTTTCTTGAGCGCATTGACTACGTCTTCCTCTGACTGTGCAACCGACAGCGAAGGCCACAGTTCATTCCACACGTGGTCCAGAATTCCCTGGTAGTTATCTGCTCGTCCTTTGATGGCGGAAGGAACGACTGTCTGAGGACGCCCCCTGCGGCGTTTTGGCAAAAGCGTGTCAAGCCTTTTTTGGGGTGTTTTTTCACCGTTCCTGTCTCTCGTCATTATTGCGCCGGACTCCCGAGATTCACGACCTAATTATACGTTAAAACGTGGACAATTGGCGATAGTTATGCGTGTCCAAACTTGTAGTTATATTACAACTGACTGTGTACAAAGGTGTTAGTCGAAAATATCATGGCATAATGTGGCAGTGGAATTATGCGATCACAAAGCCACATACCGCAAAATCGACGCGAAGCCGAAACCCGCCAACGGGCCTTGGCTGCTTTGGCCCGGATGCGGCGAGAGAAGCGATCATTGGCGGAAGCCTCCCGTCTGGAACACATCAAGCCAAACACTTTTCTGCGCCATGTCAAGGGAGCAGTACGGCAGGACCGACCCGGTGGTCGTTACCGCGCGAGCCCTGGCGACAGGTTACGGCGTGATCTGCAAATTCCCACTGCGCTCGGTCCGATGAGAGTCCCGGTGTACGGAAGCAAAGCCAGCAGCAAACTTTCCAAGTACGCCAACGCTATCAACCGCTATCTGCGAACCGGCGATACGTCGCGAATTCGCCCATTCAAGGGGAAAACAGTCCGGGTTGGGGGGAAGCGGATTGAACTCATTACGGACCCGGCCACTTTGTCCTCGCTGGCACAGGCAGGTGCGTTGCGGGTCGATCAACTCTACGCATCATTTGCGAGTGCATGATGAAGTTCGGGCAGCCAATTCGCCCAGCGAAAGTAAGGAGCAGGCGGTTACGCTGCGCGTTCTGTGGAAGTACCGATCAGGTGGAGCGCCACCACCTTGGCGGGCGCTTCCACGTAGCATGGTGCACGATGCCGCTCTGCCTGAAGCATCACGCTCGGTTGACGGCGGCGCTCCGTCTGGGGACGGTTGACATGCGCTACACGTCTGACAAGAGAGAGCGTCTAAGGCGGGCGCGACAGGCTGCGATGATGTTCTTGTGGATGTTAGGGGAAATGGAGAAAGAGTAATGATGAAGCAAGACATCTCCCTACGCGCTCATACCGTTGGGCCAACGAAACCTCCGCGAGAACCTGAAGAGGTTGCCAAATGGCCCGACCGCATTCTTGTCTTCGATACTGAGACAACCATCGATACGCGACAGAACTTAACCTTTGGTGTTTATCGACTCTGCCAGCTAGTTGATGGAAGGTACGCCTGCTCCGAAGAGGGTCTCTTCTATACTGACAATCTCGACCCGCGGCAGCGCAAGATTCTCGAAAGCTACGTCGAGAGCGCGATTGCGCACATCGAGGTGAAGTCCTTTCCTCCACGGATCACCTTAAAGCTCCATCCCCGCTGGAAGTTTGTGGAAAAAATATTGTGGAAAGCGGTAAAAGATCATCGTCTGATCGTGGGATTCAATCTTCCGTTCGATTTGTCGCGGTTAGCGGTTCGTTGGGCGAAAGCGGATAAGGGTGGGTGGTCTCTTATCCTCTCTGAAAGGCGATCCCGCAAAACAGGGGTGGTCGAACCGAATCCGCACCGACCGCGTATTTCGATTCAGTCTCCTTTCATTTCTACGACACGACCCAAAGAGCCGGAAGAATGGCCGAAAGCCCGATTCCTCGACGTGCACACTCTGGCCTTTGCGTTGTTTGGAGAATCCGAAGGTTTGGATGACCTGTGCGAACGGTTACGTATTCCGGGTAAGATTCCGCACGACCCGACCGGAAAAGTCACGGCCTCTGAGATCGACTATTGTCGAGGCGATGTTCAGGCGACAGTCCGCGCACTCAACGAAATCAAGCGAGAGTTTGATCGGCATCCGATAGAACTGAAACCCGACCTTGCCTACTCACCAGCGTCGATAGCCAAGGCGTACCTGGACGCGATGGGCGTCATTCCACCAAAACACAAGTTCAACCTGTTGAACCGCATTTACGGAATTGCGATGCAAGCCTACTACGGCGGCAGAGCGGAATGTCGAACGCGGCGGGTTCCCTTACCGGTCGTGCACACCGATTTCAAAAGCCAATACCCGACCGTCAACACCCTGCTGGGAAACTGGAATGTTCTGACAGCCAAGAGTCTTTCGTTCAAGGATGCAACTGGCGATGTGCGCCGATTACTTCGTTCCGTAAAGTTGGATGACATCTTCAATCCCCGCATCTGGAAGGAGTTGTCTTTCTTCGCGCTGGTCCGACCCGATAAAGATATTTTGCCCGTGCGGACTGTATATAACGGGGTAACTCAAAACATTGGAATCAACGAACTCAGTTCTGACCGCCCGATTTGGTTTGCCGGTCCCGATGTCATTGCCTCGGTGCTGCTATCCGGCAAAGTTCCGCGCATCAAGAAGGCAATTCGGATGGTGCCGCGCGGTAAGCAGACAGGTCTGAAGTCAACGACCTTGCGCGGGATGGTTGCGATAGACCCGAGAAAACATGATTTCTTCCGTCACGTTGTCGAGCAGAGAGAACGGAACAAATCTGACCATTCCCTTGAGGGCTTTCTCAAAGACCTCGCCAACTCGGGCAGCTATGGATTATTCGTCGAAATAAATTCTGAGAAACGGGTGAAGCCGGTCACGATCAAAGTGTTCTCGGGGGACGAATCATTTGAGATGGACTCTCAAGTGATTGAAAAACACGGGCAATGGTATTTGCCACCAATCGCCGCACTAATCACAGCCGGAGGACGGCTCCTGCTGGCAATGCTCGAACGATGCGTAAATGATGCCGGTGGGAACCATCTCTTTTGCGATACCGATTCGCTTTGCATCGTCGCCTCGGAGCGAAAAGACCTAGTTCCCTGTCCCGGCGGAGCCCACAAACTGCCGGATGGAAGAGATGCGGTTAAAGCTCTTTCCTGGAAACAGGTGCAGGATATCGCGAACAGGTTTAGAGCACTCAATCCCTATGACCCGACCGTCGTCCCAGAGATTCTGAAGATTGAAAAAGTCAATTACGATTCGTCTGGACATCGGCGGCAACTCACGGGATATGCGATTTCTGCCAAACGCTACGCCCTGTATCAGCGCACTAGAACTAGTCTGACCATCATTGAGCCAAAGGCTCATGGGCTGGGATACCTCTATCCACCCATCGAGACAAAGAACAATGATGGCGCGGGATGGATTTTCGAGGCTTGGGACTGGATGTTGCGGGAGGAACTTGGGTTATCGCGAACCGCACCCCAATGGCTTGATCTTCCCGCAATGATGCGGATTGTGCTGAGTACCCCACATGTACTGGATCGTCTTAACCATTTGACCCGACCCTATAATTTTCTGTTTTGTCCATTGATCGATCCGGTAGTTGGCTATCCAGCCACGGTTGACCCGGACCATTGCACACTGATAACGGCATTCACGAAGAAACGGGAACGTTGGGCACACGCTGAATGCGTCAACGTTTTCGATGGCAAGATTTACCAGTTGGCGCGCCAGCAAAGCAGCAAGCTCGACAAACTGATTCCTCAAACGTTTGGTTACGTCCTGAGACTTTATCTTGGCCATCCTGAGTCCAAATCCCTAGCCCCCGATGGCACGACCTGCATAGCGAGCACGCGCGGTCTGCTGAAACGCGCTTCCATTCTGGCCGGGGAGTTGCACTACGTTGGCAAAGAAACCGACAGGCGCTGGACACAAGGCGAGGACCTGAGCCTGTTGAGCTTTGCGCCGGTCGAATATATCCCATCCGGCAAAATCGTTGCGGACTTGAAGCTCAAAGAACAAATAGCCCGGCACGGCTTGCGGGAATTGATGCGCAGAACCGGATTCAGCCAGCACACGATTGAAGCGATCCGCAGTGGACAATCCGTGCGCCGTACCACGTTGCAACGGATGCAAGTTGCGCTCGGGAAGTGAGACGTGTAGTCGGTCGTGCATTTTCTCGGAAGAAAGGAAAGGTTAAGACAATGCCCTATAAGAATCCAGAAGATAAGCAGCGGTGGGAACGAGAGCACCGCGAACAACGAAATACGAGGCGGAAAGCGCAGCGGATAACTCCAAAGCCAGCGCCCGACCCGATTTTAACTCAAGAACCGACGGACACCTGGAAGACTGCGGCAGGAATTGGAGCCTTCGCGCTCGCAGTCGGGATTAGTCTGTTCGCAGGATGGGTCGGGTTAAGCACGCTTGGTCGCAGTTTGGGAGGCGAATGCGCAGAACTGAATCGAACCAAGTGCACGCGCTAGCCGATTCACTTTCCTTTTCCCCTGATAAGCCCGTAGTCGCTCCGCCCCTGCCAGTCCACTGATTTCTATATTCCGTTCGTCGATGAGCCAGGTGTAGCAGTTTTCCCCTCTGTACAGCTATCCCCCCAACGACGTTGACTTCTGCTCTCGACATCCCTAACATGGCTGCACTGTTCAGTTAGCGCCGCTCATGATCGGTCAAACCGTCTCCCATTACCGGATTCTGGAAAAACTCGGCGGTGGCGGGATGGGTGTGGTCTACAAGGCCGAAGATACCCGGCTGCATCGTTTCGTCGCCCTCAAGTTCTTGCCCGAGGAAGTAGCGCGGGATCCGCAAGCCCTCATCCGCTTCCAGCGTGAGGCTCAGTCTGCCTCGGCGCTCAATCATCCCAACATTTGCACGATTTACGACATCGGCGAACAGGACGGTCAGGCGTTCATTGCCATGGAACTGTTGGAAGGCGAGACGCTGAAGCATCGCATCGAAGGCAAGCCGCTGAAGCTTGAGCAGGTGATGGAGTATGGGGTTCAGATTGCCGACGCTCTGGACGCGGCTCATGCCAAGGGAATCATCCATCGCGACATCAAGCCCGCCAACCTGTTCTTGACGCCGCGCGGCCAGGTGAAAGTGCTCGACTTCGGTCTGGCCAAGCTCTGGGACAGAAGTAAGGCAGGGGTTGAACATGACGCGGCCACTGCGGTTTCGCAAGCACAGCTCACCAGCCTGGGATCGGCGGTTGGCACCGCGGCTTATATGTCGCCGGAGCAGGCACGTGGGGAAGAGCTAGATACGCGCACCGATCTTTTTTCTTTGGGTGTGGTGCTCTACGAAATGAGCACAGGGCGGAGAGCGTTCGACGGCAATACCTCGGCCGTGATCTTTCACGCCATTCTGGAAGGCATGCCGACCGCGCCTCGCACCTTGAACCCGGCGCTTCCGCTCAAGCTGGATGAAATCATCAACAAGGCCCTCGACAAAGATCTGGAGACGCGTTATCAGAGCGCCGCTGAAATCCGTGGCGACCTCAAGCGCTTAAAGCGCGAGATGGACTCGGCGCGTACTGCGGGAGCAACCGCTGGGCGAGTCTCGACTTCAATCCCGATCGTGGCGACTCCGCCGGAAGAGACTGCTACTCCCCCCTCAACTCAAAGATCGCAACTCCGATGGATGTTAGTGGTGGGCGCGCTCGTCCTGCTGGCCGGCGTGGCCGCGGCCTTCATTGTGGGTCAGCGCATGGCGACGTCGCAACTGCCCGCCTATCACCTGCTGACGTATCGCCGAGGCACCATCCGTATGGCTCGGCTTGCCCCCGACGGCCAAACCGTGATTTACAGCGCTGCGTGGGAAGGAGGACCGGTCGAGGTCTACAGCACCCGCCCGGAGAGCCCGGAGTCGCGGGCACTTGGACTGCCCGGCGCCGAGATTCTCGCGGTTTCAGCCACCGGAGAAATGGCGGTGCTGCTCAACAGCCGACAGGTTAAATCGATGTATCACACCGGAACCTTGGCTCGGGTGCCACAGGTGGGTGGCGCCCCGAGAGAGGTTCTGGAAAATGTGCAGTGGGCTGACTGGTCTCCCGATGGCAACACGCTCGCAGTCGTGCGCGAGGTGGGCGGCCGGATTCGCCTCGAATATCCCATCGGAAAGGTTCTTTACGAGACCGGCGGTTGGATCAGCAATCCGCGGATTTCTCCTAAAGGCGATTTGATTGCGTTTCTCGACCACTCGTTGCAGGGTGACACGATCGGAACAGTCGCGGTCGTCGATCTCGCCGGACACGAGAGGAATATTTCCAGCCAACAACCCGGCGGCACGATCGGTCTGGCGTGGTCTCCTAACGGCGACGAGGTCTGGTTCACTGCGGCCAAGGTGGGACTGGATCGCTCTCTGTATGCGGTGAGCTTGTCGGGCAAGGAGCGGATGGTGGCGCGAGTTCCCGCAGATTTGAGCTTGCAGGATACTTGGCGCGACGGGCGGGTGTTGTTGACCCGGGACAACTGGCGTCGCGGCATGACCGTGATTGCTCCCGGCCAAACGTCGGAACGAGATTTTACCTGGCTGGACTGGTCGTACCCTGTTTCAGTTTCCGCGGACGGGAAGACCCTGCTGTTTGTCGAGCAAGGTGAAGGTGGAGGGCCAAGTTACGCGGTTTACTTGCGACAGACCGACGGTTCGCCTGCCGTGCGCTTGGGTGACGGCGCTCCGCTGGCCTTGTCGCCGGATGAGAAGTGGGTGCTGTGCACTCGTGTGGATTCGCTGACCGATTTATTTCTTTTGCCGACCAAGGCTGGCGAGGCCAAGGCGCTCCCGCACGGCGCGCTCGGCCAGATCAATAACGCGCGTGCAGCCTGGTTTCCCGATGGCAAGCGGTTTCTGTTGTCAGGGAACGAACCGGGACAAGGCGGACGACTTTACGTCCAAGACTTAGAGGGGGGGAAACCGCGACCTGTCAGTCCGGAGGGTACCGACTCGCTGACCTTTTCCCTATCACCAGACGGGCGGACCGTCGCGGCCGTTGGCCCGGATGGCAAGGGTTATTTCTATCCCATTCCGGCGGGCGAGCCTCACCCGATTAAGGGATTGAACAATGGAGAAGTTCCGGTAGGCTGGACTTCGGATTCGAGTAGCATTTATGTCGATCGGCCGAGCGACCTCCCCGCCAAGGTCTATCGCTTGAACATCGAAACCGGCCAACGGAGTCTGTGGAAGCAACTCATGCCTCCCGATCCCGCGGGCGTGGAGTATGTCGGCCCGATCCTGCCTACGCCGGATGGGAAGTCTTATGTCTACGGCTATCGGCGGATGCTGTCGGACCTTTATGTGGTTGATGGGTTGAAGTGATATTCACGCCGGCGAGGCGAAAGGGTTTTCAATTCTCATCCCCGCGATCATCTGGCCTGCGTTGAGATCCTCTGAAAGGATGCGTACGGCACCGCACTTGATTGCCGTAGCCACAATCAGCGCGCCCCAGAAACCGATGCGGCACTCGTCCTCGATGCGAAAAGCCGTCGCGATTTCAGCCGGGGTAGTTTCGATGCACCACGTGGTATAGCTTTCTACTATCGGGCGCGCAGCACGCTTTGAAAGCGGAGAAGGAATCTTGCGCGTCACGTTCACGTAAAATTCCTGTAGCACCTGCATGCTCAGAGCGCCGGTTCGCAAACTCCAGAGTTCAGCTAGAACACCCTTTGCAATCTCATGCTTGGCCTTCGCGTCAACGTCGTGGGCATAAATCAGGATGTTGGTGTCCACGAACGTTCTATCGCTCATGCCATTCGTCTCTTGTGCCATGAATCACGCCGCCCAGGGGAAACCCCTTCCCGAGCAGTGCCAAGGCCTGACGCTCCGCACGCTGGTAGGCTTCGTCCTCGCCGACTAGGGTTTCAATCTGCGCAGCAAGAAGTTTGCTGATGGAGGTGGCTCTGCGTGCGGCCAAAACTCTTGCTTTCTGTAGGGTCTGGCGGCTGAGGCTCACCGTGACGTTCAGCTTTGAGGTCTTTTCTGAGGATTCCATAAGTACACGCATATTACGTGCAACACGTCATACACGTGCAGTCAAGGAAAAACCGAACTTGACTTGCCATGGTTGTTGGAATTACGTTATATGGCGAATAAAAAGCGAATATACTCATGACTTCCCTTCCGCTCCTTCCCGACTCCAAGCCCAAACTCATCGGCATCGCTCGGCTCGCGTCGCAAGGCGAATCGCTTCGCCAGGGACACGAGGTTGAATACTTCACACTCCCGGTTCGCTCCCTGCTGAACCGTTGCACCGGTGTGCGCATGCCCTTTACCTGGACCATCAATCCCTACCGCGGATGCGAGTTTGCCTGCAAATACTGTTATGCGCGCTACACCCACGAGTTTATGGAGATGCGCGACGGCGTCGATTTCGAACAGAAGATTTTCGTCAAGCAACATGCCGCGGACCTGCTACGGCAGGAACTTCATCACGTCAAACCGGAGGAAGAGATCGCGCTCGGCACTGCTACTGATCCCTATCAACCGGCAGAGCGGCGCTTCGAGATAACGCGCGCGATTCTGGAGGAATTCGCCCGCCATCGCGGACTGGAAATCGGGATTGTGACCAAGTCCAATCTGGTTTTGCGGGACGTTGACGTACTGCTCCAGGTTGCAAGACATAATCGTCTGTTCGTCAACCTCACAATCACCACACTGAAGGTGAACCTGGCGCGAATTCTCGAGCCTCGCGCGCCGCGTCCCGATCTGAGGCTGGAAGCCGTCCGCCAACTGACCGCGGCTGGAATAAATGCCGGCGTGATCTGTGCGCCCGTGCTCCCGGGCATTACTGATTCCGCACGCGACCTCGAAGCGCTGGTCCGCGCTACTGCCGAGGCCGGCGGAAAATACATCTCCGCCAATTCTCTGTTTCTGAAGCCCTGCTCGGCGGCGGTGTTCCTGCCGTTTCTCGAAAAGGAGTTCCCCCAACTGGTGGAAAGCTATCGGCTACGCTACAAGGATCGAGCATTTCTGTCGGCGTCATATCGCAAACCGCTTGCGCAACTCATGACACGCCTGCGCCAGAAGTACGGGATTCCCAGCAACTACGACCGCTACGGCCAAAGTACGCGCCCCGCCGTTGACGTCCAACCTACCGAGCAAATGAAATTATTTTGAATGGCAGTGCGCCGGGTTCGTATCGCCGCCGTCCCTGCGGCTGTCGCGGAGGCGTCTCGCCGGTTCTCTCCGATCTCTGCGATTTGAGATTTTCGCGAGACTCGGGACAACCCAAATCTTAAATCGCCGAGAGCGCGGAGAACTGCCGCAGAGGGCTCAGAAAAACCCGGCGCGGAGTACACAAGCGCTTTTCCCCATCCCCTTCTATAATGGCTGCTCTCAACGACCGTCATGAATCCTCCAAACTCACAAGCCGCGCCAACCCAACCTCCATCCACTGCAACTCGCAGACCCGAGTTCTTCGTGCAGATCGATAGATTCTGGCAGCGTGTCACCGAGGGACTTGAGATCAGCCAACTGTGGAAGCAGTTCAGCGCCGATGCGCGCGCCAGTTACCGGCTCTACCACCGCGATTTTCGGGCCCGAACTCCGCAAGAGGCCCGCAAACACGGTTTCTGGCATACGGCGCAGGAGTACCTCTGGGCAATCCTGGAAAAACTGACGCCCGCTCGGCGGGTGTTGTTGCTGTTGGGAGTTGTGCTGCTCATTTTTCCGTCCGGCGGGTACAGCTTTACCAGGAAATCTGGAGAGTTGGTAGTTGTCTCCCTCGATCCTCATTTCTGGGGCGGGGCTGTACTGTTCGTCCTGCTGATGCTCGAAGTCGCAGATCGGGTGGTCATGAAACGTGACCTCGAGATCGCACGCGATATTCAACGGTGGCTGCTCCCCGCGAAGCCACCGCAGGTACGCGGCCTCGACATCGCTTTCGCCGCCCGACCTGCGAATACCGTCGCCGGAGATTTTTATGACGTCTTTGCCCGGCCAGCTATGAACTCCGCCGAACCTCATTTCCTGCTCGCCGTGGCCGACGTCGCCGGCAAGAGCATCCCAGCGGCGCTCCTCATGGCCACCTTCCAGGCCAGCCTCAAAACTCTGTCGGAGACTTCCTGCTCTCTCGCCGATCTGGTGACGGGCATGAATCACTACGCCTGTACCAACAGTCAGAGCGGCCTGCGCTTCACGACCGCCTTCCTGGCAGAGTTCGATCCAGTCAGCCGGACATTGACCTACATCAATGCCGGACACAACGCGCCCATCTTGCGGCGCAGCACCGGCGCAATTGAGCGTCTTTCGGATGGCGGACTGCCGTTAGGAATGTGGCCGGATAAATCGTACGAAGCCGGCAACGTGACCCTGCAACCCGGTGATTGGCTGGTAGTCTTCACCGACGGCGTCGTGGAAGCGGTGAACGCCAGTGATGAAGAATACGGTGAGCAGCGGTTGCTGAACGTTCTCCAAGCCGGAGTCACCGCCACTCCCGATCAACTGCTCCGCCGCGTGATGAGCGATCTCGACGCCTTCGTTGGCCCCACCCCTCAGCACGATGACGTGACTTGCATGCTGGTGAAGGCAGCATAGGCGACGTGGCAAGGGCGCCCGCACGCGCGGGCTAGGCTTTCATTGCGTCCGCGTACATCCGGTGGAACGCATGCACGCCTTTCTCCTGCTTCACGCTGTAGCGCCCGCGCTCATAGCTGCGGGAATGCAAGTTCTTCTGCACAGTCTCGCAAATCGCCACGTCCTCAATCTGAATCTGGTTGCTGAATTCTACCGAGTCACTGGCGGCTTTACTGTCGAGGCCTTCCTCTGGAACGTACCATTCGAAGATCGCAATTGAGCGACCGGCATCCAGCGGCAAAACGATGTTCAACGAAACATTGTCGGGGTAGCAGTTGAGCATCCAGTTGGGAAAGATCCAGAAATAGTCGGTGGTCAGATCTTCGCGAGCGTCCCCGTAGCGGCGCGGAGCGGCATCTCCAGGCTGTGCCCCCCGGATGGGGCTGAACTGGCGCACGTGTCGCGCATGGGGTTCCACCGTGTAGGCGCCGTAATCCAATTCACGATTCAGGCCGGGATGCACACTGGGCAAGTGATAGCCCTCAAGATAGTTGTCCACGTAAGTCTTCCAATTGCATTGCATGTCATACGTCCGGCGCTGGAAGAGCTTCATACGGGCAAAATCGAATCGCTCTACTTGCTTGGGCAGTTCACCAAGGGTCGTCACCAGCGGCTCGGCATTGGGATCGAAGTTGACGAAGATCAAGTTGAACCACTCCTCCGCACGCACTGGCGTCAACGAGAAGCCATCCGCCGAGAAGTCGGGCTGGCCTTCAAACTCGGGCGCGCTGATCAGCGATCCGTCCAGTCCGTAAGTCCAGCCGTGGTAAGCGCAGCGGAAGACCTTGCGCGAGCCGCATCCTTCAGCGGGAGGTCCGGCGCGATGGCGGCACACGTTGTAAAAACCACGCAACTCGCCGCCCACCCCACGCACCAGCAGCAAGGGTTCCCTGTGAAGTTCGGTGGTAAAGAAATCACCCGGATTCGCCAGTTGGTGGCGATGGCCCACCACTTGCCAAGTCCGGCTGAAGATTTTCTCTTGTTCCAACGCAAGCACAGAAGGATCGGTATAGAACGGAGCCGGAATCGACCAGGCACGGCCGATGTCTGGATCGATGCGCAGCCTTGAGACGAAGTCGGCCATGAGTAAGCGGATTTTAACTGAAGATGGCAGCAGGAAAGGGCATACTTGACGAAATTTGTCAGGGTACGTTCACGTTAGGCCTATGGTGGGCATTGATTTCAATGCCCGGAGCCATACCATTCTTTCCAGCATACGGCAGACAAGAGACTTAGTCGAACGTAACCTGGCGCCCTGCACCGCCGGAGATCGGCAACCAAATTGCCACCAGCTAAGCGGAGGGTTCACCTAACTCGCCCTCTCAGAGTGAACAAGATGCGGCAACAAAGAGGATTCTCGCTGATCGAGTTGCTGATCGTGGTGGCCATCATTTTGATCATCGCCGCCATCGCGATTCCGAACCTATTGCGGGCTCGGATTGCAGCCAATGAGTCCTCTGCGGCCAGTTCGATCCGCCAGGTGAACACCGCCCAGGTGACCTATCAATCCTCTTATCCCACAATCGGATATGCCACCACCATGATTTCCCTGGGACCGCCCACCGCGGCTGGCTGCGCTGGTATCACGCCCACTTCGGTCAGTTCATGTCTGATCGATTGGCTGCTGGCGAATGCGACGGCCGTGGCAACTCCCAAAAGCGGATACTACTTTGGTATGGGCAACCCGGCTGGCGGCCCGCCAAACATGGGGTACACCGTCGGCGGCGCGGCCGGGGGCTTTAGCCAGAGCGGCGTCCGCGGCTTCTGCTCCGTCGAGGACGGCGTGATCCATTATGACCCGACCCACAACGCCCCGCCGACGACGACCGCTGCAGCTTGCCAATCCGCCCCCTACATTCAGCTAAATAACTAACTGTAGAAACGCAGCTCCGCTGCCCCACGGCCCGCACTCCACTCTCAAGACTCGCATCGGAATAGAATATGGACAAGACTTCCCAGCCAATGCACTTTTCAGCCAACACTCCATCGCTCTTACACCAGCCGAGACGTTGCAAAGCTACGTCTCTACGGTCGCTCAGGAACAGGGTGTCGGCGTTCCAAACTGGGCCAGGCCGAGTCTCATTTGTGCCGTGCCAAAGTGACACAAGTTGTCATGCCCCCGACAAAAACTGATAGAAACCGCCGTTCCGATATAAGCTACTTCCAGGGACCAAGGTTACCGAAGATTGCGGAACCACTGAAAACAAAGCACGCTCAGAAATCCAGACCTGCCCCATAGTAACTTCTGCTTCTGGCCGCTAAAATGCGAACATAATCAGCAATCGGGTCTACTGAGACCACACATTTGATAACGGAGAAGAAGGGAACACACATGCGGAAACAAAAGGGTTTTTCACTGATTGAGTTGCTTATCGTGGTGGCGATTATTCTGATCATCGCTGCTATCGCCATTCCGAACCTGTTGCGCGCGCGTATTGCGGCCAACGAGTCTTCTGCGGCTAGCTCGGTTCGTACTTCGAACACCGCCCAGATCTCTTACCAAAGCACGTATCCCACGTTTGGCTATGCGGCTTCGATGCCGGTCATGGGACCGCCAGCGGTCACTGGCTGTTCCGGTATTCTGCCAACCGCGGCGGCTGCGTGTTTGATCGACTGGGTACTGGCCAATTCGACGGTTGCCGCTCCTAAGAGCGGTTACTACCTCATCGACACGGCTTTCCCGGGCGCTCCGAACCAGAGCTACGTGATTGGCGGCGCTGCTGCTGCCGCTAACCAGACCGGCGTACGCACCTTCTGCTCGACTGAAGAAGGCGTGATCCGGTTTAGCGCGGTTCCTATCGTTCCGCCGGTCACGACCGCAGGCTGCGTCGCATTGGTAGCCTTGCAGTAACATCGGTTTTGGCGAAGTACCTGGGGGAGGGTACCAGCCAGGGAGCAACGGAGCAATCCGTTGCTCCTTTTGTTTTTTTGAAGCGTCTTCAGTAGCGCCGCCGTCCCGGCGGCTGTCGTGGGTACGTCCCGCACTGCGCGAGGGCGGCATGCCGGCGCTGCCGGAGGATGCTCACTTCTTTACTTTCGTAATCTAGTAACTAGCCCACCCTCTCACGCCAGTCCTGGTTTTGCATATAATTTTCTTTTACAGCGAGAAAGGAGGGCAATTCCGTTCTACTACCATGACCGCAATCGATATCCTTGGGCTGGAAAAAACCTACAGCGTGGGTTTCTGGCGCAAAAAACCGAAGTGCGCGTTGCGCCCGCTGCACCTGCGCGTAGAGGAAGGAGAAATCTTCGGCTTCCTCGGCCCCAACGGCGCGGGCAAGACAACGACGCTCAAGATGCTCATGGGCCTCGTCTACCCTACCGCAGGATCAGCCCGCATACTGGACATGGAGATCAACGATCCGCGCATGAAGGCGCAGATCGGGTTTCTTCCCGAACAACCCTATTTCTATGACTATCTCACCGCCGGCGAACTGCTCGACTACTACGGACAGCTTTCCGGGGTAGCGCCCAAAGAACGCTCGCGCAAAGTTCGCGAGGTTCTCGATCGGGTCGGTCTCGCTGACGTGATCCGGGTCCAGTTGCGGAAGTTTTCCAAAGGCATGCTGCAACGAGTAGGCATTGCGCAAGCCATCCTGCACGATCCCCGAATTGTGTTTCTCGACGAACCCATGTCTGGACTGGATCCCATGGGGCGCCGCGAAGTGCGCGACCTGATGGAACAACTGAAGCACGAAGGTAAGACGGTTTTCTTCTCCACTCACATCCTTTCCGACGCCGAGGCGCTCTGCGATCGCGTGGCCATCATTCACCTGGGCGAACTACAGAGCGTGGGCGCGGTGGTTGATCTCACCTCGAGCATCGAAGGACACGTGGAGCTGGTTTGGCACGGGAACAAAATTCCGGCAGCGATGAATGGATTGGGCGCGGAGTGTCATGTGACCGGCGACACCGTTCGTGCCGTTCTTCTCGAAGGCAATCAGGAAGCTGCCCTGGAAGTGCTAAGACGCGAACAGTTGCGCATCATCTCGCTAATTCCGGTACGGACTTCGCTCGAAGAGTATTTCGTGCGCAAGCTGCAACCGTCCCGAGCGGCTGCGGGGGTGACGCAATGAGCGGACGCGTGGTACATATCGCATCCAATACCTTCCGCGAGGCGGTTCGCGATCGCGTGCTCTATAATCTGATCGCCTTTGCTCTGCTGATGTCCGGAGCGGCGATTCTGGTCGGACAGATTTCCATCGGCATCGAGCGTCTGGTGGTGATCAACCTTGGCCTCACCGCGGTTTCGTTGTTTGGCATGGTGATTGCCATTTTTATCGGCATCGGCCTGGTTTCCAAAGAGATTGACAAACGAACCCTGTACACCGTTCTCTCCCGCCCGGTCCAGCGCTGGGAGTTTATTGTCGGCAAGTTTTTCGGGCTGGCGGGAACGCTGGTGGTCAACACCTTCTTTATGGCCCTGGGCGTATTCGCGGCGTTGCTCTACGTTTCCCAACATTTCCATGCCGCTGATGGCTGGGTGCTGGTGGCGTTGTATTTCATCATCCTCCAATTCCTGATCATCACCGCGCTGGCTCTGCTGTTCTCTTCCTTCTCTTCCCCGCTGTTGTCGGCCGTATTTGCGTTTGCCCTGTTCGTGATCGGAACCTTCGCGGAAGACTTGCGAGGATTCGCCGGAATGACTCATGGCCTTACGCGCTGGCTGGCCACCGGAGCAGCTTATCTCGTGCCGAATTTTTCGGCCTTGAACGTGATCAGTTCGGTAGCTCATGAGCAGCCGGTTCCGGGACACCTCATTTTCTCGAATACAGCTTATGCTCTGGTTTATGCCAGCATGGCTCTGTGCGGAGCGGTGTTGATATTCGAGCATCGGAATCTGAAATGAAGCCATCACGCCAAATCACCATTACGGCCAGCGTTCTGCTGGTAAGCTGCCTGGCGGGATCGGTGTTATTGCTGCGCAGCATCGACCGGCAGAGAACCGGAGCGACGCTCGAGGAGGTGCTCTACATTTCCTCTCCCAAACTGCTGAAGCACCTCAGCCTGGGATACGACGGACTGCTTGCGGATATTTACTGGACCCGCGCCGTGCAATATTTCGGAGACCATCTCGACAAGGGCGCCGAGCACTACAACTTGCTGGGTCCGTTGCTTGAGATCACCACCACGCTCGATCCGCACTTGCTCGTTGCCTACGAATATGGCACCAACTTCCTGGCTGCCAACGGAGGCCAGCCGCGTCGCGCCATTGAGTTATCGGAATTCGGCATCCGCAACAATCCTAACGAATGGCATCTCTATTACGGCCTGGGCTTCGTCTATTACATGAACCTGAAGGACTATTCCAAGGCCTCGGAATCTTTCTTGCGTGGCTCCCGCGTGCCGGATGCGCATCCCTTCCTGAAGGTGCTGGCCGCACAGATGGCGGAGCGCGGAGGCGACATCCAAACTGCCCGCATGCTCTGGACCACAACCTTCGAAACCACCAAGGACCGCGATATCCGAGGCAATGCAGCAGCCCACTTGCGCGCCCTGCGGGTGGATGAAGACGTCCCTATTCTGGAGGGACTAGTGGCGCAGTACCGGGAAAAAACCGGGCACCTGCCTCAGAGTTTTTCAGATTTGGAAGCGGCCAACCTGATGCGTGGCACTCCGGTGGATCCAGCCGGCCATCCTTACAAACTGATGCCGGACGGCCACGTGGAAGTCCGCGTACCCGACGATCTGCCCTTCATCCAAAAAGGAACACCGCCTGGATACATCGCGCCCAAGCCGCATTTCAAGCCCATAGACTAAAATGTCGACGCGGGCGTCCTCGCCCGTAAAATGCGCTACAACACCAACCTATGAACACACGCACGGCCAATCCCGACGATGCCGAGGAAATTGCGCGCCTGGTGAATGCCGCCTTCCGCCCTGAACGGTTTTTTACCGACGGCGACCGCACCAATCCGGAAAAAGTGAGGGCCCTGTTGCAGAAGGGGAAGTTTCTGCTGGTCGAGCAAGGGGGCGCGCTTGCTGCCTGCATCTACGTAGAACTGCGCGGCGAGCGCGGATATTTTGGCCTGCTCGCAGTGGATCCCGCGTTGCAGCGTTCTGGGATAGGATCTCGCATGGTCGCCGCCGCTGAGCAATACTGTCGCGCTGCGGGCTGCCAGTTCATGGACCTCACCATCGTGAATCTGCGCAGCGAACTGCCCGGATTCTACAATCGGCTCGGCTACACCGAAAGCGGAACTCTCCCCTTTCCTTCAGACCAACACGCCAACCAACCGTGCCATCTGGTAAGAATGTCCAAGCCTCTCGCCTAGCCCGAGTGCCAGCGTGGGGACAGCCGCCGCTGTCCCGCTGGCGCAGTTCGGCCGATAAATTACCATGGTCTGCGATGGCGGAGGATTCCCTCACCGAACCAAGGCTCCTAAACACCATTCAAGCTTGGTGGAAGGAGAACTCCGCGCGCCATGGATTCTTTCCCACCGCGAAGCGTTTCGGCTCGACGCTGTGGGAGTTCGTCCGCGAATCCACTCCCTCGCGGCGCCGACAGCGCTACGGCGATGTCGACTATGACTGGGACTTCCGGGTGGACACGACTGGCGCAACGGTTGGCTGGCGCGATCGATTGCTGGGACTCTTCCATTCGCCGTATCAACCAACCGAGCCTGCGCTGTTTCGCGAAATGATCGAGACCTTGATAAAGACGATGTCGACGTTGGCGAGCGCGAAATTCGATTTCCGCGAGTTCACTTTCATCGACATCGGCTCGGGCAAAGCCCGCGCCCTGCTGATGGCCGCGGATTATCCCTTCCGCCGCATCCTGGGAATCGAACTGCTGCCTGAACTTCACCGCGTGGCGAAAGAGAATATCGGCAAATACAAAAGCGATTCACAACAGTGCTTCGCCATCGACTGCGTTCTAGGCGATGCCTGCAACTTCGTCTTTCCGCCGGAGCCGACCGTGCTCTATCTATTCAACCCTTTGCCCGAGTGTGGATTAGTCCGGCTGATCGGCAACCTGGAGCGTTCGTTGCAGGAACATCCCAGACCCGTGTTTGTGCTCTACCACAATCCGCTGCTGGAGCCGGTGCTGACTCGGGTCTTCAAAAGAATCGCAGGCACTCATCAGTATTCGATCTTGGCTTGAAATCGTAAGGCATTTTTCGGGTATACCCCCCTCCCCCCTGGTCTTTTGGACTGATGGGATTACGGCCAGACTACCACTAAAATCTTTGAGGAATAAGGACTTACGCGCAAAATATTCCGGAATAAGGAGTTAGCGGCCTCAATTCCCAAATTGGGCCTCCGCTCCGAATTCTTTGATTGTCAAGGAGCTAATGTTACCTGATACACGATATCTTGTTGGGAACGCGGTGTCCAGAGGAAAAAGTGCGCGTCAGTCGGGCCATATATTTACATTGTGTAAATACACTTCAGGCGCTATCGTTGGGACAGAGAAAAGAACGTCCGCAATATCGTCCGGCATGGAATCGCCTTCGAGGACGCGGCGCGGATCTTCGACGGGCCAACGGTCGAAAGAGTTGATGACCGTTTCGATTACGTCGAGACCCGAGTGTATGCGATTGGCCTGGTGAACGGCCTGGAAATCACGGTGGTTTATACGGATGAAAACGATGACGAAAGGCGCATCATCTCGGCGTGGCGGGCGGAACCGCACGAACGGCGGTCCTACTGGCAAAACATCGAAAGCTAAGCGCGGCGCGGGCACGGACTGCAACAAGCTGCACCACATGCGCGATGCTCAGATACGCCGCGGGATTGCATCCGACCCCGATGTGCGTCCCACGGATGAAGAGTTCTGGAAAGACGCCAAGGTGGTGTGGCCCACGAGAAAAACGGTTGTGACCATGCGGCTGGATGCGGACCTGTTGGCCTGGTTCCGGCAAGAGCGCGGGTACCAAACCCGCATCAACGCCATCCTGCGCGCGTATATGAAGGCGCATCTGTCGGGTTAACACGAAGAATCTAGTTTCCGCAATTCACAGTTTGAACTTGCTTGCGAATACCAAGTCCTCGCCGCAATGAAATTTTCCAATTTCCGACAGGTGCTGGTGATACCGTCGCGCCGCGGCATCGTCTTTCCCGATCTCGGCATACCACATAGCGTCAAAATACGCAGAGCAACGCGCACCCTCGGACTTGTTCGCCTGCACCGCCGCCTCAAATTCTGTGCCACTGGTCGACCCTGAAAATAGCTGGAGTACGGCTTTCGTGGTCGATGAATCGTCGTCCAGACGCCCGCCAGCATCCTGCAAGATGCTTTCCTTTCGTTGCCCCCGGCTCAGCTGCAGAAGAAATTCTTCGACCTCCGCGTCCGATCGGTGGCACACGTTCTTGTTGCCTTCTGCTACTTCGAGCTTGTCCATGAGAGCATAGGATTTGTTCACCCACTCCAACTCGTCGTCTCCGGGGCGCACGCCCGTAAAGTAGATAATCTTGGCAATGCTCAGCGCCGACAGCGCGCCCGCACACCGGTATCGAAGCCCGCTGTTGAACACCATCGTGTGCAGATCAAGAGCTTCGTTGACATCCACCTTCTGTCCACCATCGCCCGTCAGCCTGGCTCCCGCCATGACGTTCAGACATCCCGCGTGTCCCTGCCAGGCGCACTTTTCCCAGTACTTGTAGGCCAGAGAATCAGATCGCAAATGATTTCGTGCGACCAGACCGGCCAGATACTGTGCATTCGCAATGCTGACGGCGGGAATGTAGGTGCTGACGCTGCCAAGGGCGATGACCTTGTCGAAGTCTTCTATCGCTCCTCTGGCTAGTGAAGGCTCCAACGCTTCGCCTTCATGCTCATGGGCAGAATTGATCAGCCTGAGACCCTCAGCCCGGTAGAAGTAAGCGACCGGAGCGTCGAGGTCATTGACCTTCTTGCCATGCAACACTGAGCCAAATATCTGCACGTCGCGCTTGAGTTCCGGGATGTCCTCTTTCCGGCGCTTCCCCTGTCTTTCCAGCCACTGCACTTCCTCAATCGCCGATGACAGGTCTGTGGCTGGGCCGGGAGCTACCAGGCGCGGACTAATGTTGGCGGATCCGAGCCGGGCAACCGTCGGCACGCGGTGGCTCTCCGTGCGGGTGGCTGCAGAACGAACCTGAGGACCCCGCGCAGCAGTCCAGGCCAACCCGAAGATGAGGAATCCGAGAAAACATGTTGCCGCAAAGCTGGCCAAACCGACCGGGATTAACAGGGGCATTCGGGAAGCTTTGCTGGCTGACATTTTCGGCTGCTCGGGCTCGGGCCCGAGCGCTTCCTTCAGTTGCATGCGGGCGATGCGATAGGCGTCTGCCCCCATGAGCATCTGGAACACGATGAGCGCCAGCGAGACTGCGCCGCCTGCATATCCTGTCAGCCGAGGCACAGCGAAGCGCACGATTTGCGTCGCGACGAAGATCACTGTTCCCTTCGCCCGCTCTCCCAGATAGAAATAGCCGAACCCGGCGGTCAGGAGGTTGAGAGTGACGGCCACGCGTGGATTCTGCACGTCCACCTGGGCGTCTTCACCGCGATTGATCTCGAGCGCTGTGAAATAGGCATCCAGAAACGAGAATATCCAGAGGACGGGTAGCAGCATAATGCCGGTCCCTTTTAAGTTCTCGTTTGACACAAAGCAAAGCAGCACGCCCAGCAGCCAGAAGCCCAGCGTGATCCAGCCGCGGCCCCTCTTGCCGCAGTAGAATTGGCCCGCGCCCGGAACAAGTAGCGACAAGGCAAAGGCCAGACCAGCGCTTTTGTGTGGAGTTTCAGGCACGAAAGGCCTTACTGGCCGATAATCGTTGAGTCCGAGATTCAATCCGAGAGACATCGGTTCATCACGGGTTATGCGGCATGAGTTTAGCACTCATCGTGAGGCCTGCGGGGGTAGAAATCGAATCCCGCGCGACTACTGAGCGCATGAGTCTGGGCGGGCGCAGCGCATGTACACAATTGTCGCAAGCAGGGTAGGCACGGGTTTGTTTAGTGCTTGAGCGGTTGACGGCGACCGTGACGGATGTGCAGGACGTGCACAGTATTGTCGTCGATCGTGAATAAAATCCGATACACGTGGGGCGGATGGCCGTAGAGGAGATGGCGCACTTCAAATGGGAAGGCCGTGCTCTCAGGAGCTAGCAGGCACCGCTCTGGAAATTCAGAAAGTGATGCGATGGCATCCTGTAGAGCCAGAAACCACCGGATGCCAGTCTCGCCGGCATGCTGCGAAAGCAGCCAGTCAAGAATTGCATCCGCGTCTTGTTCGGCTGCTGCCGTTGTCTCAACGCGAAAGGTCATGCTTGCGGCGCAGATCCGCGAGAAATTCGGCGGCGGGCCTGGTGCGCCCGGCTTTTACATCTTCGTAGCCTCGGCGGACTCCCTCAACAGCTTCCGCGAAGTCCTGGCGCTCCCATTCGAGGTAGGTCGCCAGGGCATCATCGAGAGCGGCGGCAGGGTCTTGGCCACGCCGTTTGGCGTACTCTTCGAGTTGCGCCTTACGCTCCGGCTTGAGTGGGACCATATCCATGGCTGGCCTCGGTTTTCTTCAACCTATCCTAAGACGTTCCGGCGGCTCAGGTCAAAAACTATCTGCCATCATCCTTAGGGGTCGGGACCACTCGCTTATTTAATCTGTTGGGGGCTGACGCGACTCGCGGAGTCGAAGATTCGGCCTCGGTTGGCGGGGGGATCGTGATCACAAGACCATCTGACTTAGGATTATGCGTGCCCACCCTTGCAAAAAGCGCAAGGGTGGGGCAACCTCTTTGTTGGTTGTATTGGCGGTAGGATAAGAACCTGATCCTTCCTGACATTGTGAAGCTCAATTCCATTCTGCTGTCGCTTTTTGTTCTTTTCGTGGCCACGGTGTCCCTGACCGGTGCCGCCGCACCCGACGTCCATGCCATCGCGCAGGCCGTGGACGAGCGTTACAACCATTTGCGCTCCCTGCAGGCTGAGTTCACGGAGATTTACCGGGGGGCCGGAATGGAACGTACTGAATCGGGAACACTTTGGTTAAAAAAACCTGGCAAGATGCGTTGGGAATACCGTTCCCCGAGAGATAAGCTGTTCCTGAGCGACGGCAAGGATGCGTGGTTTTACGTCCCCGGCGAGCGCCAGGTGCAGCGGACGGCGGTTAAGAAGCTGGACGATTTGCGGTCTCCGCTGGCGTTTCTCCTGGGTAAGACTAAGTTGGAGAAGGAATTGCAGGGTTTGTCGTTGGCTCCGGATGTAGCCCCGTTGGCTACGGGCGACCTGGTTGTTCGGGGCGTCCCGAAGAGTTTGGCGGAGCGGGTTAGCCAGGTTTTGCTGGAGATCACGCCCGAACACTGGATTAGCAGAATTTTGATTGAGGAAGTGGACGGTTCGGTCACGGAATTTCGCCTTAGTAGTCAGAAGGAAGACGTGGCTATGCCGGATCAGCGGTTTCGGTTTGTGGTGCCGGATGGGGTCGAGGTGATTGATGGGGAGCTGGGACAGTAGGGCCTTTGTTGCGGCGGCTGAAGCCGAATCAATTGCGGGCGGCTTGCGGTATGCCCGAAGGCATACCCTGATACGAATCTCATGTCTCCAGCACTATCAGAATTGGCGTAAGTAATTGTTTTTAAAATGGTTGCGCCGCATCGAGCCGAGGGCGGGCAGAGCGGGACGAACGCGTTACTCCCGATATAGTTTGACCGGCAATTAACAAATGGCTGACAAGGTGGAATGCTAGACTGAGGTGGGCAACGGTAAACGGACAGCGGCATGGCCGAATTCGTGGTCAAAATCGCGGACGAGCGGGGGCACCTGCTGGAGCAGGTCGAGAGCGGCTACTCCGAAGCCGAGGTGCGCGACCGCTTCGTGCAGCAGGGCTTCCTGGTGTATTGGGTCAAGCCTCGGGGAGTTTTTTCCGGGGGGTTCAACCGCAGCGGCAAGGTCAAGCAAGGGCAATTTCTTATCTTCAACTCGCAATTCCTTACCTTGATCAAAGCCGGGCTACCGATTTTGAATTCTTTGGATTTGCTGATCAAGCGGCAGCGCGACCACTATCTGCAAAGCTTGTTGCAGAATGTGCGCGACCGGGTCAAGGCGGGCGAATTGCTCTCCGACGCGTTTTCCGGACAGGGAGCTTTTCCCAAGATCTACACCAGCACATTGATGGCGGGCGAAAAAAGCGGCAACATGGAAGAAGTGCTCACCCGCTACATTGCCTTCCAGCGGATGGCGCTGACTTTCAAGAAAAAGCTGGCGGTTTCGCTGGTGTATCCGACACTGCTGGTCT
>Ga0210410_10000820_pt1 | contig 31159 bp, 27 predicted proteins | sample IncBWC4MmetaG_FD_161058 | JGI IMG/M metagenome (GOLD analysis project Ga0210410, IMG submission 161058) | Forest soil microbial communities from Barre Woods Harvard Forest LTER site, Petersham, Massachusetts, United States - Inc-BW-C-4-M | ecosystem: Environmental > Terrestrial > Soil >...
AAGACCCATGATCGCCGCCAGCGGCATACCATGCACGTTGCCACTGGGAGAGCTGTCGGGGGTATTGACGTCGGTGTGCGCGTCAATCCAGATGAGTCCGATTTTTTGATTCTGTCGCCGATAAAACTCCGCAACTCCAGCCACGGTTCCGGCGGCAACGGAATGGTCCCCGCCAAGAGTGATTGGCACCTTGCCCGCCTCCAGCGTCTTGACCACGAGTTCGGCATGCTTGGTGCATGTGGCGGTGATCTCCTTCAGATACTTGGCATGTGGATCGCCTTCTTTTTTCTGCTCGGCAATGGCGACGGAGACATTTCCGGCATCTTCAACGACGTGTCCGAGCGCCTCCAATCGGGCTTCCAGGCCGGCCACGCGGACGGCCGAAGGTCCCATGTCCACGCCGCGGCGGGACTGGCCGAGGTCGAGCGGAACGCCGATGACGCGGATTTTCCTGGGCGTAATGCTCGAAAAGGATGGGGCATTGTTAGTCATAAGGTCATGAAAAACCAGTTATCAGTTGCCAGTTTCCGGTTCTGAGTTGGGCCGTTTTATGGGTAGAGCCGGTGCAGCATTCTGGGGAATGGAATCGTTTCCCGAACATGCTCCAACCCGCAGATCCATGCTACTGCCCGCTCGATGCCCATGCCAAAACCTGAATGAGGCACGCTGCCGTATTTTCGCAGATCCAGATACCACTTGAACGCCTCTTCTGGGAGGCCGTGTTCGTGAATGCGTTTGAGCAACAGATCGTACGACGCCATACGCTGCGATCCGCCAATGATTTCGCCGTAGCCTTCGGGAGCAAGCACATCGACACACAATGCCAACTCTGGCCGCTGCGGATCAGGCTCCATGTAGAACGCCTTCACCTTTGCCGGATAGCGATGCACCATCACCGGCCGGTCGAACTGTGATGAGATATAAGTCTCGTCCGGCGAACCCAGGTCTCCGCCCCACTCGAAATTGTTTTCGAGCGCTCCTTTGGCGTGCGCTTCCTGCAGCATCTTTACCGCTTCGTCGTAGGTGATGCGGGGGAACGGAGCTTCGACCTTTTCTAACTTCGAAACGTCACGGCCAATGGTTTGCAGATCAGGGCGCCGGCGTTCCAGGCAACGCTTTACCAAAAAGCTGAGCAGCGCCTCGGCCAGTTCTATGATGTCTTCGAGTTGTGCGTACGCAACCTCGGGCTCGACCATCCAGAACTCGGTCAAATGACGGCGGGTCTTGCTTTTTTCGGCGCGGAAGGTTGGACCGAAAGAATAAACTTTGCCCAGCGCCATGGCGGTGGCTTCGATGTAAAGCTGTCCTGACTGCGTGAGATAAGCCTGCTCGTCGAAGTAATCCACGGGGAACAACGTAGTGGTTCCCTCGCACGCGGCCGGCGTCAGAATCGGCGGATCAGTCAAAGTGAAGCCGCGTTCATCGAAGAAATCGCGCGCGGCCTTGATGATCTCCGCCCGCACCCGCAAAATCGCTGCCTGTCGCGGAGTTCGCACCCACAGATGCCGGTGCTCCATCAGGAAATCGACGCCATGCTCCTTCAGTGAAATGGGGTAGGGATCATTCTCGGCGACGCGCTGAATTACTTGCACATTTGAAATGTCGAGCTCGAACCCGCCGGGCGCCCGCTTGTCGGCGCGCACTTTGCCTTCAACAATTACGCTCGATTCCTGCGTCAGGCCCTTTACCACTTCAAATACTTCGGGCGAGACTGCGTTTTTGGGCACGACGCCCTGAATCACGCCCGAGCCATCGCGAAGCTGCGGAAAGAGCAGTTTGCCGCTCTCTCGCAGGTTGTAGAGCCAGCCGCGTATGGTGACGGTCTGGCCCTCGTGTTTGCCGACTTCGACGATCGTGGTGATGGGAAATGACATAGTTTTTATTTGGCAAATTTATTAGCTTGCTTCCAGTTTTTCGAATGCTTCGGTCATTTTTTCGACCGGGTTTATCTTCTCGTTGCCCTCGATCTCGAGCAGCAACGGCGGAGTGTGCGGGGCGGAGCGCAGCAGTTCCATAGCTTGCTTCCAGTCAATCGATCCGCTCCCTGGCCAAAGGTGGGAGTCATCAGCCTTGGCATTGTCGTGGACATGCGTGGAGTAGATGTAGTTCCTGACGGTTTCAAACGCTTGCGGCACATCGGTCATGATGTGAGCATGGCCGAAATCAAAGCAGACGCCGACATCGTCGAAGTGAGCGGCACGGATAAACTCCACCAAGCGCTCCGGCGTGGACAATTCGTTGGGGATGTTCTCCAGCAGAATCCGCACTCCGAGCGGCTTGGCGAAGGCCCGCAGGTGTTCGACCGAGGTCATGGCCGCTTCAAATTTGCGGTCGTCGAAGGATTCGCCGCTCGCACCAAGATGCTGCACCAGAAAACGGAACGGGATGTGCTCAGCCAATTCAATCGCGCGCTTAATCTCATCCATGGCTTCAATCCGGCCTGCCCGATCGGTGGAAGCAATGTTCATGGGGGGCGCCCCAGTTCTTCCCCATTCGTAGTCCGCGAAGAGAGGGGCGTGAACCGAGTTCAGGGTGACGCCGCTGGTACGGAACCAGTCCGCGATTTCCTTTACGTGTTGCTTGCGGTTGGCATAGTCCAGATGCTGACGAGCGGCGAAGATTTCGACCGACTGCGCACCCCCGCGCACCAAGCCATCCAGCAGGCCGGGGTGCAGCCGTTCCTTCACATAGACGAATGTCGATATTGCTTTCAGCATTGGACCGCTTTCATCTTTTGTCTCCCGAAGGAAAGAAGTGATTCCTCAGGGGCTGAAGCCCGGATTGTGTTGCTCCGGGGCGGCACGGCTGGGAGCCGTGCCCTTCCACAAAACCACGCAAGTCGTATGGAATCTAAAGAACCTGGGTGGACTTCTGAGGCTAGCGTAGCGAGAGAGTAGGAGTCAAATTCCGGAGGCGCTCGGTTATCAGCTCTCAGCCATCAGCCATACGGCGAGACCGTGAGTCAGCCGCGCTTCGTCGCCCCTTTTTTGGCGTTGATTTTGGACTTGCTTCTGGTTTTCGTGGCGACCATCTCATACGATTGGCTGATCACGTCTTTCAACTCCCGGTCACCCAGCACATCCAACCTCTCCAGCAAGACCCATTTGTAGCGGCCTACGTAAGGGGCCGGACTGATCCCTTCGCGCTCGCACAACTCTGCAAACTTCTCCGGCGTACACTTAAAGCACAGGCTGTGCGGAACCGAGTCAAGGCTCAATACGGCAAAAATCTTGCCTGCCACTTTGAAGCACAGATCCTCGCCCCACTGCAAGTTTTCGCTTGCCTGCGGAAACGAAAGACAATAGGCTCGGACGGAATCGACATTCATACGGCTTGAACCACCTGAGATAGACTTAGGACCTTGCGAATCTCGGCTTAGGAGATTGAAATGGAAACCCGGCGGCTTGGCAACTCCGATTTGAATCTCACCCCCGTAGGCTACGGAGGGTGGGCCATCGGCGGCGGTGGCTGGCAGTGGGGGTGGGGAGCGCAGGACGACAGGGAGTCTATCGCGGCCATTCATCGGGCGCTCGAAATGGGCGTCAACTGGATCGACACCGCCGCGGTTTACGGGCTGGGGCATTCCGAAGAGGTCGTCGCCCGCGCGCTTAAGACATGGACCGGCGCCAAGCCCTATGTTTTTACCAAATGCGGCTTGCGCTGGGACGCGCAAGGCAATATTCAGAAGATTCTGCATGCGGATTCAATTTGCCGCGAAGTCGAGGACAGTCTGCGCCGCCTCGAGGTCGAGGTTATTGATCTCTACCAGATTCACTGGCCGCCGGAACCAGATTCGTCCGAACTGGAAGAGGGATGGTCGATTCTAGCCGCGCTGCAACGGGAGGGAAAAGTGCGCTGCATCGGCGTCTCCAATTTTGACGTCAAACAAATGCGGCGCGCCCAGAGCATCGCGCCCATTACTTCCTTGCAACCCCCGTATTCACTGATCAACCGCGGAGTTGAGAATGACATCCTTCCTTACTGCCTGCGAGAGGGTATCGGCGTAATCGCGTATTCACCGATGGCTTCGGGGCTTCTGACCGGCGCGATGACGCGGGAACGTATCGCCAAGCTGGCGAAAGACGATTGGCGCAAAAGCGATTCCGAGTTCAACGAGCCTAAGCTATCGCGAAATCTTGCCCTGGTGGAACAGTTGCGCGAGATCGCCAAGCGTTATAGCCGTACGCCCGGTGAGGTGGCGATCGCGTGGACGCTGCGAAATCCCGCCGTGACTGGCGCGATCGTGGGTGCACGAAACACGGCTCAAGCTGAGGGCGTGATGCGCGCTGGAGAATTTCACCTCACCGAGCAGGAGATAAACGAAATCGAAGACTTTTTCGAACAGACCGCCGCTTAGAGACGAAAGGTCAAAACGCTTTCCGAGGTCTGCCCTACACTTCCTGTCTGGCCTCGCCCAGCACCACCTTCACATCCATTTGTTTCTTCCCGCGGTAAATCGTAATGCGGACCGTGTCGCCGGCGCGGTGGTTATTCATGATCTGCGCGAGTTCCTGCTGGTCCTCAATTTTTTGCCCATCAATGGCCACGATCAGGTCTCCTCCAACCATGATCGGAATATTGCCTAGAAACGCGCGCTCGCTCCCGCCGCGAAGGCCGGCGCTATCCGCAGCCCCGCCGGGGACCGCTTGCACAATCAGCAACCCGTAGTCCGCTGCCAGTCCCAACTGTTCAGCCAATTCAGGGTCGATGGGAATCGTACGCACCCCCAGCGCCGGACGCCGCACCCGGCCCAGGGTGAGCAGATCGTTGATCACCGCCTTCGCGGTGTTGATCGGAATCGCAAAGCCAATGCCCGCACTCTGGCCGACACTCGAAGCAATCATGGTGTTGATGCCAATCACGTCGCCGTGCATATTCAGCAGCGGTCCGCCCGAGTTTCCGGGATTGATGGAAGCATCCGTCTGGATGGCTTCGTCAATCGTCATACCGTCGGGCTCCTGCACGGAACGGATCGAGCTCACGATCCCGCGTGTCAGAGTACCGGCCAGCCCAAACGGGTTGCCGATGGCGTACACTTTCTGGCCGACTTGCAAATTGCCTGAGTCGCCCAGCGACATCGGCGTGAGATCGGGCGCTTTAATCTGAACCACGGCCAGGTCATGTGAGCGGTCAGTGCCCACAATGGTGGCCCGATACTTCTTGCGGTTATGCAGGGTCACTTCGATTTGACGGGCGGCGGCTATGACGTGGTAGTTGGTCAGCACGTGCCCATCTTTATCGATGATGAAACCCGATCCCTGCCCTTCCTCCGGCACCAGCCCATAGAAAAAGTCGAACGTCACTGCCTTCGACGTGATGTTCACCACCGAGCCGATATTCTTGCGGTAGACCGTGATATTGTTCTGTTCTTCGGCGTCGAGCAGATCGCTGCCAGCCGCCTCACTGATTTCAACTTTGTTGGGATGTCCAACCCAATTCACCGGCAACGAGCGGCCGGAACGATAGGTGGTGAAATAGAAAAACCCGCCGACAAGAATCACGGCAAGTAAAACAGGTCGAAGCAACTTCATAGTTTCAAAAACCTTCCCTGCCCTCATTGTAATAAATTACCGATTGACCACGGCCTCAGCGCTGTCTGCGGCTGTTCTCTACGACTCCAGTTCTCACTGTTTCAACTCAGCTGCGCTTTTCCAACTCCCCATAAACAACGCTAACCTGCTTCTGTGTTTCGTCCAACGAGCCCGAGTTGTCGATCACGTAATCAGCCGCTTTGATCTTCTCTTCGTCAGGAAACTGCGCCGCCATCCGTCGTTCTACTTCCTTGCGAGCGGTTGCTTCGTCCACCCCTATACGTGCAGCCCAGCGCTGAATCCGCTGTTCGGGACGACAAGTGACCACCACCAGACGGTCGAAACGTTCTGCCGCACCCGCTTCCAGAATCAGCGCGGCCTCGACTATCGCAATCGCCCGCGAATCCCTGCGGCCAAATTCACCCATCCATTCTTCCTGTCTTCGAATCACCGCGGGATGCACAATCTGGTTCAGCTCCTGAATGCGGGAGGGTGTGTTCCCGCCCGGCGCGCCAAACGCCGCTTCTGCCAGCCGCGCCCGATTGACGCTGCCATCCGGATTAAGAATTCCCTCGCCGAAGTGCCGCACCACTTCCCGATAAACGGCTTGGCCGGGTTGCATGAGTTGGTGAGCAATCGAATCGGCCTGAATCAAGTGAGCGCCGAGAGCCACAAACATCTCGCCCACTACGGATTTGCCAGAAGCAATCCCGCCGGTCAGTCCGACTTTCAACAATCCAGCCTCATTGATTGCAAACCTAATTCACCACAGAGACACAGAGACACAGAGAAAACTATTTCAGGTTCTTCGTGCTCGATAGTGTGGAAGCCAGAGACTAGATCGCTACAAAATCTGACTTGTCTTTCTCTGTGTCTCTGTGCCTCTGTGGTGAACAAGCTCCCGGCCTCCCCGCCGCAGTTTTGCCGCCCGCACCGTGTTCGCCATCAACATGGCAATCGTCAGTGGACCCACGCCTCCGGGTACAGGTGTAATCGCTCCCGCAACCTCCGCCACATCAGGATGGACGTCGCCCACCAGCGTCGATCCCCTGGTGCGAAAGGTCTCCTCGCGCTTCGCATTCCCGGCGAAAAGGCGATTGAACTCCGCCCGGTCCGTTACCTGGTTCATGCCCACATCGATCACGGTCGCGCCCGATTTCACGAACTCACGGGTAATCATCCCCGCCCGGCCAATCGCCGCGACCAGAATATCTGCCCGCCGGCACACTCCCGGAAGATCGCGTGTCTTCGAATGGCATACCGTGACCGTGGCGTTGCCGTTGATTAGGAGCATCGCGACAGGCTTGCCCACAATATCGCTGCGTCCCACCACGACCGCTTCCTGTCCAGCTATCGGAATTTTGCTGCGCTTCAGGATCTCCACAATCCCCGCAGGCGTGCACGGAACCAACCCGGGCCGCTGGGTGGAGAGGAATCCCACGTTCATCGGGTGGAATCCATCTACGTCTTTTGCCGGATCGACCGCCAGCAAAACTTTCTTGGCATCCACCTGCGGAGGCAATGGAAGCTGCACCAGGATGCCATCGATTTCATCACGCCGGTTCAAGTCCGTAATCAGTTCGAGCAACTCCCCAGTGGAAACCGTCTCCGGCGGAGTGTGCTGCTCGCTGTAGATCCCGACCTCTGCACTACTCTTTACTTTTCCCCGGACATAGACCTCCGAAGCCGGGTTGTGGCCTACCAGAACCACCGCCAGTCCCGGACGCATCCCCGCAGCCGTCAGCGTCTTGACTTCAGACGCGACCTCCGCACGAATTTCACTCCCAATACGATTACCGTCCAGGACAATAGCGGCCATCCGCCCTCATTTCGAAATCGTAAACCACCGGTGTAAACAAACACGGCGCGCATCGTAAAAGCCGCGAACAATCTACGGGTTTCGCGCCGACCCCACATTAGCCTCCGCAAAATCCCGCACCCGCTCCAACGCAGCCTGCAACTCCGCATGAAAGCGCTCTTTCTGAAAATCATCCGCGTCTCGCGGAACCGCAATCTGCCGGCTCACCCGCATCAGCCCGCGGGAAAACGGCTTCGGAATCATCGACCCATCCCACGTATTCAGAACCCAGGCCTTCTCCACCGCGATGTGAAACGCCACCATGGGCGCACCGGTGGCCCGCGCCAGCAATACCGGTCCCGGCTTGGCCACAAATCGCGGACCGCGCGGGCCATCGATCGTAAACGCTACCGCCCAGCCCTGCTCAAGTTCCCGCCGCATGCTCAGCAGCGCCCGCACTGCTCCCCGGCTGCTCGATCCCCGTACCTTCACAAAACCAAATTTCCGGATAATCCGCCCCGTCCATTCCCCATCAAAACTATCGCTACTTAACACCCTAATCTTCAGATTCCGCCAGAGGTAGGTCGCGGGAAAAATGCAGCTATGCCAAAACGCGAGAATCATGGGGCGCGTCTCGACACTCGCAGGCGCTCCCTCCTCGAACGACACCGCAAATCTCAGCGTCGGTCCAATCAAACGAATCGCCAGAACTCCCACCCAGGTAATGAGCCACAGCAGGAATCTCTGCCACAAGGTATACGGCCGCCGCTCTGTCGATGCCTCATTCGCGACCGGCGACGTAGTAGCTGCACTCACACCGCCATTGTACCGTCCGCCGCTGGTGCAGAGCGCACTTCGGTCCGCTGCTTTTAGCCTTTAGCTCCGGCATTCCCCTTCCTTGCCACTGCCCCCAGTCCCAGTTATCCTGTTTGCCACTCGACAGCGAGCCGTATGAGTTCGCCAATCGAAAGGACGGTCTCCCATGCACCCTACCAAGAAGATGGCTCTAGCAATCCTGCTTCTGGTCGCGTTCGGATCAAATATCGCACTCGCGAAAGAAGCTTCCACCGATGAGCAAGCCATCCGTGCTCTGGACGTCGCCTGGTCTCGCGCCGCCGAGACCAAAGACTTGGACAAAACCGTCTCCTTCTACGCCGACGACGCTGCCATGCTGCCCCCCAACGCGCCCATTGCCAATGGCAAGGACGCGATCCGCGCCGTCTGGTCGCACCTCATGTCCATGCCTGGCTTCTCCCTTACCTTCAGCCCCTCGAAGGTTGTGGTTTCAAAATCGCGCGACCTCGCCTACGAAATCGGCACCTTCCAGTTAACTCTCAACAACCCGCAAGGAAAGCCGGCGACCAGCGTCGGCAAATTCGTAGTGACCTGGCAAAAGCGTGCCCGCCAATGGAAGGTGGTAGCTGACATTTTCAACGGCGATAAATAGCAGGAGCTCAGGTGATTGGTTGTAATTTGTTTCAAGAGTCATAACTTCCAATGAGTTCCCCAATCACGGACAGGCTTCGCAACGCGGTGACCCAGGGTCATTGGAATGAGGCTGTAGCTCTGCTTCAGACTAGCGATGCGGTTAAGGCGGCTCAAGCCTTGGGTGAGCTTCCCTTCGAACAGCAACAATCCCTTTTCGGGCACTTGCCTCTGGACCTGGCCGCCGCCGTTGTCGCTCAGTTTCCCTACTATCACGAATACGTCCTGCTGCACTCGCTGCCAGCGGAAGAGATGCGCGCCGTGGTTGACAAAATCCATCCCCACGACCGCCTGCGCTTCTTCGACGATTTGCCGGAAGAAGCCTGGCAGCGGCTCATGGACGAACTTTCCGGTGAAATAGCCGCCGAACCCTCGGGCGAGCCTGAACCAGAGACGGTGCCTGGGCGGGAACCGCAGCTTCCACCCCCCGAAACCATCATCGAAGGACGACAGATTGAGAAGTGTTACGCGCAACCCGACGGAGGACAAATCCAAATCATCGCTCCTATGGACCTCTCCGTCGAGTCCGGCATCATCTGTGCCCTTCTGGGGCCTTCCGGATCGGGGAAATCGACGCTGCTGAGAATTCTCTCGGGATTGACCGCACCATCCAGTGGCACGGTACTGGTGCATGGCCAACCCCCGAATGGCCGCACTCCAAACATTGGCATGGTCTTCCAGAGCTTTGCGCTATTCCCCTGGCTAACCGTGCTCGATAACGTCGAGGCGCCCCTGATAGCGCGAGGTCTGGAACACTCAGACCGGCATCGTCAGGCCTTGCAAGCACTTGCTTTGGTGGGACTCAAGGGTTTTGAAAACGCCTATCCCAAGGAACTGTCCGGCGGCATGAAGCAACGCGTCGGATTTGCCCGCGCCCTCGCCGTAAATCCCGAAGTGCTATTCATGGACGAGCCCTTCTCCGCATTGGATGTGCTGACTGCCGAGAACCTCCGCGGCGAACTGATGGAGTTGTGGATCAAGCGTCAGATTCCTACAAAAAGTATTTTCCTGGTCACCCACAATATTGAAGAAGCGGTTCTGCTGGCCGATCGGGTCATCGTCCTGGGAACCCATCCGGCAAAGATCCGAGCCGATTTCCGCATTTCCCTCCCTCAACCGCGCGACCGCAAGTCCGCTGAGTTTCTGATCTTCGTAGATTACATCTACAAGGTGATGACGCAACCTGAGCTGGAATTCGGGCCGGTCACAAAGTTGCCCACGCCGCGCAAGCCTTCGTTCCAGGTGCTGCCCCACGCCACCGCCGGCGGGATGGCTGGGCTGCTTGAGTTTCTCAACGACCGCGGCGGCAGAGAGGACATGTACCACCTCGCTGAAGAGTTGCTGATGGAAGTGGACGATCTGTTTCCCATCGTGGACGAGGCGGTCATGCTGGGCTTCGCCGACTCAACTCAGGGCGATGTTCAGATTACTCCGGCGGGAAAGGAATTTGCCGAAGCCGATATCGCCACCCGAAAGAAACACTTTCGCCAAGCGGTCCTGAGTCATGTCACCCTGATCCAACAGATTCGGAACGCTCTGGAAAAGAAGTCGGATCGGGCTGTGCCGCTGGAATTCTTCCGCGACGTGCTGGACGAGCATCTCTCCCAGGAAGAGGTGCAACGCCAGCTCGATACCGCCTTGAACTGGGGCCGTTACGCGGAGATCTTTACGTACGACTCGCAAACCGACAGGCTGCTGCTAGACGAAGGCACGGGCGCAGCCAATTCCAGCGAGCCTGCTCCGCTGCATTGATGCCGATTTGAGGATGTTCCGACTGAATTCTGAAGCTACAAAGTGTGGAGATACGCCAACAGGTCGCTAATCTGCTGCGGGCTGAGAACCTGGGCGAAGCCCGGCATTTTGTTGCGGCCCAGACGCACAATGTCGGTGACTCGGTCGTCGTTGGCGGGCATCCCGCTCATGGGAAGATACTGTCGCTGGAACACGCCTTTCATGCCGGGCCCTTGCCGTCCGCTGGAAGAGTAAGGCGCATGGCACCGGTCGCAGTAGGTATCATAAAGTCGGCGCCCGGCGCTCTGCTGCGAATTGAGTCCGAGTTCGGCATCGCTTTCGCGGCGTTGCGTGTCGCAGCCGGCCAGAGGCCACAGCATCACCAGAAAGATACAAAAGGCAAACAGTGTCGGAGTTTCAATTCTGAACCGCCGATTGAAAAAAGTAGGAGTTCGCTTCATCAGTCCTTCAAACCCGAAAACAAACCGCTACAATCATAAAGCAAAGGCCATGGCAAACGCGCTGAACCAACCGGCGGCAAAACGAGTAACTGTGAAACGAGTGTACGAAGAGCCCGCGCGCGGAGACGGCACGCGGGTGCTAGTGGACCGTCTGTGGCCTCGCGGCCTGAGCAAAGGGCGCGCCGCGGTGGACCGGTGGCTGCGCGACCTCGCGCCTTCTGATGCTTTGCGTAAGTGGTTCCACGCCCGCCCCGAAGCATGGGCAGTCTTTCGCAAGCGCTACCTCAAAGAGTTGGCGCAGCCAGGATCGGCCCCGGCACTCGATGAGCTGTATCGCCTGGCGAACCAGCGAAAGAAACTGACGCTACTGTTCGCATCCAAGAATGAACAACGCAACAACGCGGTGGTACTGAAAGATCTGCTGGAAGGAATGCGCAAGCCGCCCACCGGCACCGGGCCCGGCGGCGTCCGCGCAGTAAGGGATCGTCAAGCGAAAAGAATGATGAGGTGAAAGGTAGCACGCAGCACTCAGCACTCAGCCGTTTATATTCACATGTCGCGAAAAGCTCTTAGACGCAACCGCGGTTCAAAAGGGCTGAATGCTGAGTGCTGAGTGCCGACTGCTACCTCTTCCCATTCACAATCGCTTCCACCACGCTGTCAATCGTATCGAGAACCCGCTTGCTGGGCAGGCTGAAATTGTTAGAGAGGATGGAAAACGCGACTTGCTGGCCGCGAGCGGTAGTCGCGTATCCAGACAGCGCCTTGACCCCGCCCAATGAACCAGTCTTGGCCGAGACGTGCGTGCTGGGATCAAGATTTGGAAAGCGATCGGCGAGCGAACCGTCGATTCCGGCGACCGGCAATGTTTCCCGAAAGCTCGCCCCCCACGTCTGGACCACCGCGTAGCGCAGCAACTGCACCACCGCGTGGGGCGTAACCAGATTCTGACGGGAGAGGCCGGAACCATCGTAGAAAAGATATTGGTCGCCGGGCACGCCCGCCTGATTGAGGAAGCCGTGCAGCACTTCAAGTCCGCCTTCGACGGTTCCCGCAGCGCCTTTTTCCCGCCCCAGGAGGCGCAACAGAATTTCTGCGTGCAGATTCTGGCTCACCTTATTGATCACGCGCAAGTCTTCGATCAGCGGCTTGGACTGATAGCTGGCCAGAACCAGCGGTTGATTAGGAAGTGCACGCGAACTTTCATCACCACCGCGAGCAGGCGCTACGGCCGTGACGGTCAAAGTGGAAAGGCTCGCCAACTCGGTGTGACGGGTACGCTGTTTGCCATAGACAACGATGCCGCGGTTCTCCAGCAATTGATGGAATAGCGCTGCAGCGAACTCGGCGGGGTCTTCGATAGCGAGAGCCTCGTTCGCACCGGCATCGTCGAGCGGCATGTTGCCCCATAACGTCAGCAACGTGGACCCGGGTTCGCGGTTGATGAAAATCTTCCGGCCTGTGCCCGCAGGGGTTGTGATAATGCGATTGTCGATGCGATAGTAATCCGCGAAAGGCGCAATGCTGACGAAGGCGCGCTCGCCGGCACGGTCCGCCGGGAGAATATTCACGAATACGACGTTGTCGTTGATGGTAAGCGCGGAGACGGGAGCGCCGTCGGCGAGAACCAGATCATCCTGACTCCAACCTTCCCCGTAGCGTTCGAAGGCGAAGTAGGAGTCGTCAGCAACGATGTTGCCATCTACAAACTTCACGCCCTTCTGGACCAGCGCGTCCGCGAGTTGTTCGAGCACCTGAATGGGATGATCGTTGCGCGCAGTGCGCAGGTTGTAGGGTAATTCTCGTCCGGAAAGATTTGGGTCGCCGCGGCCAACCAGTACCAGATCGCCGGTGAGCCGTCCATATTTGTCGAGAACTCCGCTGGTCTCGACCGTGGTGCGCGAACTGTAATCCGGACCGATCAGCGCCAGCGCAGCGGCGGTAGTAAAGAGCTTGGTGTTCGAGGCAGGAGTGAACAGCTTGTCCGCATTCTGCGTGTAAATGACCTTGCCGCTATCGAGCGAAACTACCTCGATGCCCCAAAACCCGCGGGCGAGATCGGGCGCGGAAAGGATCGCATCAATACGTTTGGCAACTGGATCACGCGCGGCGGATTGGAGTTGCGTCGCTAGGAGCAGGCAACAAACGATCGCTGAATACGCGTGTTTGCGATACATCGGCAGATCGATTGTAGCACCGGCCTCGAGTGAGGTTCTCAGCCTGCTGGTATGAATTGTTCCCTGAACAGAGCCATCCGAGAGGAAGACCCAGGAACGACCTGGGCCTTCTCCACAGTGTAGACAAGCTCAACAGAAGCCGCTCGCAGGCATTTCCGAGCCAGAAACCGGCTTTGTTATTTTTGAGTCCCCACCACACCGACAGACTGATACGCGCAGCTGGCTGGGGTTGCTCCCTGTTCGGTACAGACGTTAGCGAAATTGAGCCCCTGGGTTGGTGCGTTGGCGAAGTCCATCGCCTTCGGCTGCGCGGGGCCGAACTTATTGGTTCGAGAAGTTGAATTGCTGTTGAAATAGAATCCGGTCTGACAGTCGGACTGGCTGGAATCTGTACATTCCGGTACGGCGGTCAGCCAGTACTTACCGGCGGTTAGCTTGACCGGCTTCGCCAGCTTAACCAGCAAAGTGTATTCAAAGTGATCTCCATTGGCATTCTTGAAGTCCCGCCCCGTGGGTTTGAAGGATGCTGTGCCCTGACCCGAAGCCACCTTCTTGCCAGCGTGTCCGGTCGAGATTCCCTTTGAGATGGACCAAAGGCCCTTGGACGGGTGGATCTTTGCCGGCCCGGGCCCGCCGGTTTGACCGTTCAGGGTAACGTTATTTGTAAACAGTGCCGTCACCGTCCAAGTCTTTCCCTTGGGCACAACAAAAGGCACGTAATTGGTAAAAACGGCGTTAGCCACGGTGTTATCCTCATTTGCCCAAGCAGCCCAGTCCTGACTGCTGGTATCTGTATCGCCTCCGTAGAACAAACACGGCTTGCAATACTTGGGCACAGTTGGGGGACCGCGCTTTGTCTGGTCAAAGTTCTGCCAAGTGCCATCGGAGCGCAGGTTCGCACCGTTCACCGTTGACACGTCCTGTGCAAAAACTACGCCTGTGAGCAACCCCGATACTGCAATCAACGCTAGCACAGCAAACATCTGCTTCATCGTTACTTCTCCTTTAGGAAAGTCATTGCTTGTACTTCGGTTCTGTCTAGTTCGCCCGGTCGAGAGTTTGTCCTGGACTGAGCGAGCGCACTCCTGCGGACAAGAACTCTATTCTCCAAAACCGTGATGTCAAGTAGCCGAGGATAGAAATTACATTTCGAATCCAGGAATTAACACGCTGCTGACAAGTTGGACAAAACGGTTGCACATTTTTGGTATGACGTGCCACAACACATAACCAGTCAGAGACAAAATGTGGGAGTGAATAGCGGATCGGCAGGCGTTGCCGTGGAACAGCCGTGAAGGCTTGAGCGCGCCGGAAATCGGATCAAGGTTTAGAATCGGCGCATGCGCCCAGTCTTCGAATGGAACACGGGATCGCGATCCCTCCAGTTAGGAAAGCGGACCTTGATCATGGGTGTGGTCAACGTCACACCTGACTCCTTTTCGGACGGTGGCTTGTATCTTGATCGCGAGCGTGCTGTGGATTATGCTCTGCGGCTGATCGACGAGGGTGCGGACATCATCGATATCGGCGGCGAGTCCACGCGCCCTGGGGCCAGGGTGCTCGCTCCGGCCGATGCTGCCGCCGGGACACGAGCTTCCGAAAACGCGCCGGTGAGCGAGGCGGAAGAACTGGAACGTGTCATTCCGGTGCTGATCGCGCTCAAGCAGAAGCATCCGAACGCGGTGGTTTCCATTGACACCTATAAAGCGAATGTCGCGCGCGCGGCGATTGAAGCGGGGGCCGAAATCGTAAACGATGTGAGCGGGTTTCGCTGGGATCCGCGGATGGCGAGGACGCTGGCCACTTTGAAATGCGGCGCCGTGATGATGCACATGCGCGGACGTCCGGAGGAGTGGCGCATTTTGCCGCCGGTCTCTGACATTGTGACTCTAGTCAAACGCGAACTGCGGGACTGGGCCGAGGCTGCCCTGATGGCGGGAGTGAAGCGGGAGCGGATCGTGCTCGATCCGGGGTTTGGATTCGGCAAGAGCTTCGAGGAGAACTATCCGTTGCTCAAGCGCTTCGACGATCTGCACGAGCTGCGCTATCCGTTACTGGCAGGAGTTTCACGCAAGTCTTTTATCGGACGGGCACTGGCTAGAAACGGCAACGATGCGCCACTGGGCGACCGGGTTTATGGCACACTCGCCGCGGAGACGGCGCTCATCCTGAAAGGAGCACACATTATTCGCACTCACGACGTACGTGCTTGCGCCGATGCGATGCGGATCGCAGATGTTGCGGCGAGTTAGGATCCGAGTCAGAAGTTCGTTGATGAACCTTTTGGGGGCCGAACCTGCACGATCAGCAGCCTCTGGGGATGAAGCCCACACTTTTAAGAGCGGCCTTTCGGCGCGGCTGAAGCCGCGCCCTTTCAAAGCTGTCGCACTGCGCTGTTATAATCAAAGATTGTGCTCATGAGCGGGAAACGTTTAGTACGTTCGACCACGGTGCTGTGTGTCCGCCGTGACGGCCATGTGGTCATGGCCGGCGACGGACAAGTCACGCTGGGCGAAGGCGTGATTAAGCATACTGCCAAGAAGATCCGCCGCTTATATCAGGATAAAATTCTGGCTGGGTTCGCGGGTTCGACAGCGGACGCGTTTTCACTTTTCAGCCGCTTCGAGGCCAAGCTCGAGCAGTATCATGGCAACATCGGCCGCGGAGCGGTGGAGCTGGCAAAGGACTGGCGGACGGATAAATTCTTGCGGCATCTGGAAGCGTTGCTGCTGGTGTCCGACAGGGAACAGACTTTCCTGCTCAGTGGCCAGGGTGACGTGATCGAACCGGACGGAGGCATCGCAGCCATCGGCAGCGGCGGACCGTATGCGCAAGCGGCAGCCCAGGCGCTGGCGGCGCACACGCAACTCTCGTCCCGCCAGATCGCGGAAGAGGCAATGAAGATCGCCGGTAACATGTGTATTTATACGAATGACAAAGTGACGATTGAAGAACTCTAGTCGTTGGTCATTGGTCGTTAGTCGTTGGTCAAACCTGTAAGGCCAACGACTAACGACCAACGACAAACGACCAATTTATGGCCATTTACTTACCCGGAACCGTCGACGAAGAACAGATTGCTCTCGACGAGCTCACGCCGCGTGAGATCGTCACTGAACTGGACAAGCACGTTATCGGACAGAAAGACGCCAAGCGCGCAGTGGCGATTGCCCTGCGCAACCGCATGCGGCGGCAGAAACTCTCGCCCGACCTCGCTGAAGAAGTTATTCCCAAGAACATCATCATGATTGGGCCGACCGGTGTGGGGAAAACTGAAATCGCCCGCCGGCTGGCCAAACTCGCAAACTCGCCTTTCCTGAAAGTAGAGGCGTCTAAATTTACGGAAGTGGGATACGTCGGCCGGGATGTTGAGTCCATGATTCGCGATCTGGTTGAGATTGCGATTGAGATGGTGCGCGAGGAGAAACTGGAAGACGTTGCAGATAAAGCGGAACTCAACGCAGAGGAACGGTTGCTGGATATTCTTTTGCCGCCGCCCGCTCCGGTTCGCCCCACGGAGTCTGCGCAGGCTGGCTTCATCCTCGAAGGCGCAACTACATCGTCATCGGGGGAATCGCAAAGCCGCACCCGCGAAAAGCTGCGCCAGCAATTGCGCGAAGGCAAGCTGGATGAACGCACCGTGGAAATCGATGTGCGCGAACGCGCGTTCCCATCTTTCGAAATCATTTCCAACCAGGGCGTCGAGGAGATGGACGTCAACATCAAGGATATGCTGCCCAACCTCTTCGGCCAGCGCACCAAGAAGCGGAAGATGAAGGTCAACGAAGCGTTTGAGTACCTGATCCAGGAAGAAGAGCAACGCTTGATTGACATGGATCAGGTAACCCGCACCGCGATCGATCGGGTAGAGGATTCGGGCATCATCTTCCTGGACGAGATCGACAAGATTGCAGGCCGGGAAAGCGGCCACGGGCCGGACGTTTCGCGCGAAGGCGTGCAGCGCGACATTCTACCCATCGTGGAAGGCACGACCGTCAACACCCGCTACGGCATGGTTCGCACTGATCACATTCTGTTTGTGGCGGCGGGAGCGTTTCACGTTTCGAAACCCAGCGATCTTATCCCCGAATTACAAGGCCGGTTCCCGATCCGTGTCGAATTGCAGTCGCTGACTATGGAAGATTTCATCCGTATTCTGACCGAACCCAAGTCTTCGTTGGTGAAGCAGTACACGGCACTACTCGAAACCGAGGGCGTGAAACTGGAATTTACCAAGGACGCGCTCGAAGAGGTCGCCCGCTTCGCCTTCCGCGTGAACGAAGGCACGGAAAACATCGGAGCGCGCCGCCTGCATACCATCATGGAGCGCGTGCTGGACGAGATCAGCTTCGACGCACCCGACAAGAAAGGCGAGCACTTCAAAGTGGACGCTGAATACGTGCGCCACATGCTGGCCGACATTGTGAAAGATCAGGATCTGTCGCGGTACATTCTGTAAGCGCAATGGGAGGAAGGGCGTCTCGCTCGTCGCTGCTGACGCCGTTCGCGCTCCCATAAGCTACAAAGCCCATCTCATGCCGGCCATCGACCGTACCCGACTCGCTTCCCTCATGCGGCGAGAGCAAGAACGCTTCATCCACGAACATCCCAAGTCCCGCGCGCTTTTCGAACGTGCCGGCAAGTCGCTGCTGGGCGGAGTTCCGATGAACTGGATGGCGAAATGGGCTGGGGCTTTTCCGCCGTTTGTACGCGAGGCCCAAGGGGCGCACTTCTACGATGTGGATGGCCACCGTTACGTGGACCTGTGTCTCGGCGATACCGGAGCGATGACTGGGCATTCGCCGTCGGCCACGGTGCGGGCGATCGAGGAACAGGCACGGCGCGGCATCACGCTGATGCTGCCCAGCGAGGATGCGATCCTGGTTGGAGAAGAATTGCAGACGCGATTTGGACTGCCGTACTGGCAATTTGCGCTCACAGCCACGGACGCTAACCGATTTTCAATCCGCCTGGCTCGACAGATCACGGGTCGCGCGAAGATTCTGGTTTTCAATTGGTGTTATCACGGGACGGTGGACGAGACTTTCATTACTTTGAAGGACGGGGTTGCTCGGGCGCGGCGGGGCAACATCGGTCCACCCGTGGATCCCACCGTTACCACAAGAGTGGTTGAGTTCAACGATCTGCCTGGGCTCGAGCGGGCGCTCGCCCCGCGCGATGTGGCGTGTGTACTGGCCGAACCCGCCCTGACGAACGTTGGCATCGTACATCCTGAACCTGGCTACCACAGGGCGCTGCGTGACCTTACCCGCAAATTTGGTTCTTTGCTCATTCTCGACGAAACCCACACCATCTGTGCCGGTCCCGGCGGTTACACTCGGACAGAGAATCTGGAACCGGATTTTCTGGTTTTCGGCAAGCCCATTGCCGGAGGAGTTCCAGGGGCGACCTATGGTTTTACAGCGGAGGTTGCGCAGCGCATTGTGGACCAGCAAAGCCTCGAAGACTGTGACGTTGGCGGCATCGGTGGAACACTCGCGGGCAATGCGCTGTCCCTGGCGGCCATGCGCGCCACGCTCACCCAGGTACTGACCCAAGAAGCCTTCGACCGCATGATTCCCATGGCGGAGCGCTGGACGGCTGGAGTGCAACAAACCATCACCGAATTTGGCGTTCCCTGGAATGTGACCCGGCTCGGCTGCCGGGCGGAATACTTGTTCTCTCCCCTGCCTCCGAGGAATGGGACGGAGGCACACGATGCCATGGACTTCGAGCTTGAGCGCTTCATGCATCTCTATGCCATGAACCGTGGGATTCTGCTTACGCCGTTCCACAACATGGCGCTCATGTCGCCGCAGACGGATGCGTGCGACATTGATCAGCATACAGATGTTTTTCGGGAAGCGGTCCGGGAGTTGGTGATCCAATCATCGTTAGGGTGATGTGAGCCGGGTTCCGGCCTTCTGGTAACCTTGTGACTTCCACCGATGACGCGATTCATACTCAAGCTTGTATTGTTGCTGGCGGGCAGTGCCGCGCTTGTGGGCTGTGGAGTCGCTGGCGTCCCCAAGCCTCCATCGTTGGAACTTCCCGAGCCGGTTGCCGATCTGCGGGCGGTTCGCAAAGGCGATAGTGTTTTCCTGGTCTGGACAGCGCCTTCCGAAACCACCGATCGCCTGGCGATACACCACGTCGGTCCTACCCGTATCTGCAGAAGTCTCGGGGTTGCTATGAGCGATTGCGCGGATGCGGTGGGGGAAGTCGCAACACCGCAGCTTCCGGACGTTCGGCTAACCAAAACCGCGAAGCCTGCGGCGAAAATGCAGATGAACTACGTCGATCGCCTCCCGCAACTCCTGGTTGAGAACCCCGGTACAAAGATTTTCTATGCTATCTCAGTGTTGAATGGAAATGGACGGAGCGCAGGAATCTCGAAGGTTGTGCAGGTGCCGGCAATGCCAGTTCCGCCGCCGCCCTCCGACTTCCAGGCTCAAGTCGCGGCGGAAGGGGTGGTCTTGAGTTGGACCGGAAATCTCCAGTCGCAGAAAATGCCAGGCGTGCGGCACACGTATCGCGTGTATCGCCGCGCGGAAGGCGGGAATGCTGACACCGTGGCGGGAGAGTTGCCGCTGGACTCATCTTCCGCGACGCGTTTTGTGGACCATAGCTTCGAGTGGGAGAAAACATATTCTTATCGTGCGACCGTGGTCACGCTGATCGACGAAGAAGGAAAACCCGAGACCCAGTTTGAAGGTGACGATACACCGGCCGTAAGAGTCTTCGCTCATGACGTGTTTCCTCCAGCCGTGCCTTCCGGTCTGCAGGCTGTGTTTTCGGGATCTGGCCAGCATCCGTTTATCGATTTGATTTGGGCTCCGGACACCGATGCTGACCTTGCCGGTTACAATATCTTCCGCCGTGAAGCAGACGCTGAGCCGGTGAAAATCAACCCGGAACTGGTGAAGGCGCCGACATTTCGCGATATGAACGTGGCTTCTGGAAAGACGTACGAGTATTCCGTTTCTGCGGTCGATGTGCGCGGGAACGAAAGCGCGCGCTCGCAAGAGGCCGGTGAGGAAGTACCATAGATCAGCAATTGGCTCTTAGCCCTTGGCAATTGCTGAGTGCTGAATGCTGTACTGAGGTTTACATGAAATATTGCAGATTCGAACTTAATGGGCAATCTCAATACGGCCTGGTTGAAGCGGTTGCAGGGGCAGAGCAGATCACCCGGTTACTGCTCAAGCCGCCGGAGCAGGTCGGCGGCGACATAGAAGACTTGCCTTCGAAGCGGATGGACCATCTTGCTTTGGCAGAGGCGAAGTTACGTGCGCCGGTGCAGCCCTCGAAGATTGTTTGTGTGGGCCGCAACTATCGCGAGCATGCGGCCGAACTGGGCAATGCAGTGCCCAGTGAACCGTTGCTCTTTTTTAAGCCACCATCGTCGCTGCTTGCCTACGGCAGTGAAATTCGCCGGCCAAAACTTTCGCAGCGCGTGGACCACGAAGGAGAACTCGCAGTGGTGCTGGGTAAGAAATGCTACAAGCTGAGCGCGGATGAGGACACGCGTCCCTACATTCTTGGTTACACCTGCCTCAATGATGTCACAGCGCGCGACTTGCAGAACAAGGACGGCCAGTGGACTCGCGCCAAGGGCTTCGACACCTTTTGCCCGGTTGGTCCGCTGGTTACTGACGAGATTAATCCCTGGGCCGGAGTCGGCGTGGAGACTCGAGTGAACGGAGAGGTGCGCCAACAGGGCAACACTTGTGATTTCATTTTCTCGCTTGGTGTCATCATTCGTTATATCTCGCAGGCAATGACCCTGTTCCCCGGCGACTTGATTGCGACTGGCACTCCGAAGGGTGTAGGTCCAGTGGTTGCAGGAGATGTGATCGAGGTCAGCGTCGAAGGTGTAGGAACGCTCAGGAATCCTGTGGTCGACGAATAGAGCTGTTCACTCGCACCTGGACCGGGGTTCCTTCAGGGAGTTTGCCGTCGAGTAACTCGATCTTCCCTTCGCGCACAACTCCGCTGAATTCCTGTCGAGCGTTGGGAGTATTTGCCGACATAGATGCTGGCGCCCGCGCCACGCGGCCCATGCCTTTGTCCATGGCGGCGTTCGCCAGGCGGTCGGCTTCTTCGTTGTGTCCGCGGAGGACGTGTCCGATGGAAAACCAGGCGAGTTGAGCGATCAATTCTTTGGCGCGTCGATGGAGATCCTGCAAGGCAGCATTCTTTACTCTGTAAATGCCTTTGATTTGGCGGACCAGCAGTTCGGAATCGCTGATCACTTTGAGTGCCTTGTGTCCGTTAGTGACGGCGTACTCGAGCGCGGCGATCAAGCCTTGATACTCGGCAAAATTGTTGGTCTGGTGGCCGAGGTACTCACTGAGCGCGGCAACTTTTCGTCCAGCCTCGTCCTGGATGACGACTCCGTATCCGGAGGGTCCGGGATTGCCGCGGGCACCGCCGTCGCTAAATGCGACCAGATACTGCTCGGGCGGGTTGTCGTGCGGGCTGAACAGATCTCTGGCAGCTGGCGATTTAGGGTAGGGCATAACGAATTTTAGAACCGTTAATATCAGTTCTTAGTTCTCTGTTCTCAGCGCAGACGTGAGAATCAGTGACTACCGGCGGCTGGCTTCAAATAGTGATCGAACCATCCGGTCAGGCGCTCGATTACGTCGCTCCGATCTTCGGGCTGCAGGAACTCGTGCCCTTCGCCGGGATAGATTACGAGTTTCGTTTCAACTCCCAGTGTCTTCAACGCGTGCCAGAACTCGCGGGATTGCGGCACTGGACACTCGCCGTCGTATTGTCCCACGAGCAACAACGTCGGAGTCTTCACGTTCTTAATGAACGTGATGGGAGAACTTCTGGCATAGACCTCGGGATCGTCATAGACATTTGCGCCGAAATACGGAGGCATCCACTCGTCAATGTCATTTTGCCCGTAGTAGCTCTGGTAGTTCGCCAGGCCGGCCCCAGCCACCGCAGCGCGGAAGCGATTGGTTTGAGTTACGGCCCACATGGTCATGTAGCCTCCGTAACTCCAGCCGGTGATGCCCACGCGATCGTTGTCCACGGGCATTGTTTTGACCACTTCGTCCACGCCTTTGAGGATGTCCTGGAAATCGCCGTAGCCGAAGTCCTTCACGTTGGCGGCCGTGAACTTTTCACCCTGCCCGTAACTGCCGCGGGGATTGGGGTACAGAACAAAATATCCGCGCGCCGAAAGATCGTAAGGTTCGAAGAACGGCCCCGGCCATTGCAGACGCTCGACCCCGGCCGGGCCACCGTGCACCACAACCACCATGGGATAGCGTTTGCTGGAGTCATAGTTCGTGGGAAACATGAGCCACCCTTGCACATTGGTCTTGCCGTTTGACCAGTGCACGCTCTTGGCCGCGCCCCAGGCAGGGCGAATCGCGTCGTTGCCGTGAGTGATCTGCTTCCAATCACCGATTGCGCCAGCCCATATTTCCGGCGGATGGGCCGAAGAATCGCGAATGACTGCTGAATTCTGCCGGTCCGCCGCCAGCGAGATAGCGGGACCAGCCCCAGCTTCCGTTGAGAAAGTGTCAGAGCCTGTCCACACTAGGGAAATCTGTCCGTTCGAAAGATCAACCCTGGAAACGCCGGCTTGACCGTCGACGTTTTCCGCAAAAAGAATCCTGCCCGGCGATTCCCAGTAGAGCCGGGACGGCGACGCCGCGATTCCGGGAGTTACATCGCGAGCTTCGCCTCCAGTCGCGGGCACGACAAAAATATCGCCCCCGATAAACCCTTCATCGCTCATCAGCCCGCCAATGAACGCGATACTCTTCCCGTCGGGAGACCAGCGCGGCCCTGCGATCTGCAAAGGGGGCTTGTGCACCGGCTTGAGGTCTCCACCTTCCGCAGTCAGGGTGTAGAGTTGAGCGACGTACCAATTGGCGTCTCCGGCGCCGTGCCCGGCAATCGCGGCAAAAGTCTTGCCATCGGGCGACCAGTCGTACTGGTAAACATACATATCCGGCGGCGAAAGCTGGCGAACCTTGCCGGACCCAGTGTCCACGGTGGTTAGCCGCTGTTCGTAAATCGTCTGGTCGATAACTCCGGTCTCGGGCACCATGGGCATTAACGGACCAGCAGCGCGAGCAGCGTTTTCCGTGAACAAAAACGCCAACGTCTTTCCATCGGGGGACCAAGCGGGATCGTCCAGAAAACCCTTGAGGCTGGTCAGCTTGCGCGCCGTTCCTCCATCCATGTCCGCTAGGTAGAAATTCGATTGCCCGTCACTCTCGACGTCGGAGAGAAACGCCAGATGTTTGCTGTCGGGCGACCATGCCAGAGTGTCTTCACTTGCGGCGTGGAGGCCCGCGCCCGCGGAGATGCGTCTGGGCTTGGAGCCGGGGGATTTGAGATCTTGAACATAAATGGCCGAACCGCCCACGGGCTCACTCGATTGCACCCAGGCAACGCGACTTCCATCGGGCGAGATCGCGACCTGATCGAAGCTTCGCGCGGACGAGTTGTTGTTCTGCGCCTGTACGCCAAGCGCTGCCGCGAGGCAACCCGCCAGGAACCCAATCCGGAACACCAGTCTTGCCGAATTCCAATACTTCCTTTTCATTTCAGCTTTTCCTCGGACGAACGCAGGGCGATTGATGATGAGACTACTTTATCGGACAGAGTGTCAAATGATTTGTCGTGCACGCACGCCGGCACTTGGAAGACGTGTCTCGCCCGTTCAGCGGGGCGTGGACGCCCGGCCTCCACTCGACTTCATCTGCCCGCGGCCAGTCGGGTAGCCAACCGCTGAGGCAGGTCAGCAGCGAGAATCCGATCCTGCGCACTTTTCAGATTATAGGGCGCACGGTAGAAGGCGACGATGCGCGCGTCTGAGTCGAACACAGCGAATCCCGCCCGCCAATCGCCATCGCGCGGCTGTCCCACGGAACCGGGATTGACCAGGTAGCGCAAGTTGGTCTTGAGCGGGAACTCAGAGCTTTCGATTTGTCCGACAGTCCTGTAGGCGGGATGAATGGAGTCGACGTGATCACCGTTCAACGTAAAGCTGCCCTGGAGATGGGTGTGCCCGAAAAACGTGACCAGCGCCGGCCCCGACATCAGCGGTTCCACCGCATCGCCCGCGCTCACCACGTACTCATCTTCGTCAACCGGTGATCCGTGCACAAATTGGGTCCCCGGGAGTTCCTCGATCTGAATCGGGCCCTGGGGCAAAGAGCGGAGCCACTCCAGATTTTCCCAGGTGAGTTGATCGCGAGTCCACGAGGACGCCAATGCGGCCACGGGATTGAAATCTTTGATATCGATCAGGCCGCAGACCGCTTTGTCGTGATTGCCACGCACAAAGACCTTCCCTAATCGACGCGAACGCTCGATGACCTCATTGGGACTCGCCCCATAGCCGACGACATCGCCAAGATTGACGGCTACATCGTAAGCGGGAGCGGCAGCCAGGCAGGCCTCCAGCGCTTCCAGATTGCTGTGAATATCGCTTAGTAAGAGTACGCGCACGGGTCACCGGGCAAAATGCCGATTATAGACCCAAAGGGGCATGCGGGGCGGACACACCTGTCCGTCGCTTTTGATTTTGTTTTATTCATGGGAGGTTGATGGGGGTTGGTCTTGATCTCGAATCCCAGATCATTGTCAAAGCGGACAAGAGTATCCGCTCTCCACGGTCAGGGATTGACCACCGGACATCTTGCCCAGTGGCCCGGTGCTACCTTCAGCAACGGTGGTAGAGTGCGCGTACACTCCGCGACCCGAACGGCACAACGAGGTTCGAATGGGCAGCCCGAGAGAAGCGCCTGCATTGGTGGCACGGTCCCTGCGATGGTTTCCAGCGGGCGGCTACGATCTGTCTCGAGCGTAGGCACCGCATTCAGAAGTCCGCGGGTGTAAGGATGCGCCGCAGCGTGAAAAATCTCCCGCTTCGATCCCAGCTCCACAAGATTGCCGGCGTACATCACAGCGATACGGTCGGCGACCTGGGAGACTACCGCGAGGTCGTGCGAAACAAACAGCATGGCCAAGCCGAATTTAGCTCGCAGTTCGGCCAGAAGTTCGAGAATCTGCGCCTGCACTGTGACATCAAGAGCGGTCGTGGGCTCGTCGGCAATCAACAACGCCGGCCGATTCACCAGCGCCATCGCAATCATGATGCGCTGACGCATGCCTCCTGAAAGCTGGTATGGATAATCGCGGGCACGGACCGCGGGGTCCGGGATCGCCACATCTTCCATCACCGCCACGGCCCGATCCCAGGCTTCCTGCTTTTTGAGTTGAGCGTGCGCTGCAACCGCCTCGGCAATCTGCTCGCCAACCCTCATGACTGGATTCAACGCGGTCATGGGCTCCTGAAAAATCATCGCCACCTGCGTTCCGCGCAGACGGCGCATGTCTTCGTCCGGGAGCCCCAGCAGACTCTGCGCTGAGCCGTTTCCGTTCGCAAACAGGATTTCCCCGGCAATTCGCGCCTGCGGCGGAAGCAGGCGCATCAGCGCGAGTGACGTAACAGATTTCCCCGAGCCGGATTCGCCGACCAGGCCAAGAACTTCGCCGGGCGCGATGGTGAAGCTGAGATCGCGAACCGCAAGCAGCGGCGGCCCGGAAGCCGAACCCTGAGTTGGGAATTCAACGGCAAGACCACGGACATCGAGCAGGGGTTGCACGAGGCCTATCCTAGCAGGGCAGATAGGCCTTCGCGCAGTTAAGCAGCCGCAATCGCCACGGATTGGTCCGGCCTAGCTGCCTTTAGTCATCGTCCGGGTCTGTCGGCGTCGTTTTGTCGTTCAGGAAAAACTTAGCGTCGTGCGGAGCCTTAATCGGGCTAAACCGATTATGCCGGTGGAAGTCGAAACAATCCGAGAGGTCGTCCGCCATCGAATCCGCATACCCGAGCGAAGGCAGCTGGTAAACCCCTTCGATGAAATTCAGAATGCTCCCGAAATCATGAGTGACGTGAGAAACGTAACCCTGCCGGGCGAAGGGAGACACGATGATCAGCGGCACTCGAAAACCGTATTCATACGAGTTGATGACGCTCGGAGCAACGTGGTCATACCACCCTCCCCAATCGTCCCAGGTGATGATGATGACCGTGTTGTCCCAATACTGGCTGTTGCCGATTTTGTTGACAATCGACGCGACCCAGGAAGGCCCCAAACCCTGGTTCGACCCCGCATGGTCCGATTCTTGCCCGGTTGGAATCACCCAGCTGACGTTAGCGAGGTTGCCGTTGTCGATGTCGTTCAACACCTGGGCGGAATGAAGAACGACGTTATTGCTCCAGTCCGAGCCGAGACGCAAATGCTGAATTGCATTTGGCCCGGTCCAGATGGATCCTGGCGAGGGGGCGTAGTACCGCCAACTGACTCCCGCGTTGTCAAGCAAATCCGCCAGGGTTTGATGGTCGAAGCACGGGTACATCTTCTGCGATTCGCTGCCGCTGGGATCAATCATCCGAACGAATTCCGCCGAGGGGGCGGTACACCCCGTGTTGTTACCGGCTTTTGGTACCCCGAGCGGATTCTCCGCCGCAAATAGATTGCTGTCCGGAGTGGGCGCCGACGTCCCCGAAATAATGAATTGATGGGCCGGGAAGCTGGGTCCCTGGTTGGTCTGGAACATGCGATCACCGAAAGTGTACTGTTCGGCCATTTGGAAGTAGGGGTCTACGGTCCCGGTGGAATTGTCGACATACTTGAACTGGGGGTTGCTGGGCGGACAGTTTTTTGCCCCTTGATTGCAATTCGCCGGGATCTTGTCGGCTCCGTCCATGTTCCCATTGTCGTACATGGACACAAACGCCCGGTGAGCGTGACTCAGATCGTAGTTGTTGGCCAAGCTTACCGGAGTCAAAGGAATTTGCTGGCCCTGTGAGTTAATTCCGCTGGTGGCAATGTCTACACCCGGCAGGAAACTTGGGTTGCTCCCAAACAGGTTGTCAGGCGTGCGATTCTCCTGAAAGATTACAACCACGTTTTGAATATCATGATGATGATGATGGTCTGGAGCCTGGGCACGGGCAATGGTCGGACTAACAGAAACCAGCAGAATGAGAATTGCAGCAAAGAGCTTCATGTGACCCCCTCTGGGAAGTAGGCTCGTCTCTCAGAATCCTTCCCGGGAGAGGAAGTTGAGCCCGACGGGCCAAGTTATAGGTAACTGTGCCGCAATCGGCCCTGCGTGTCAAGAAAAAGGATTTCGCCAAGCCTTGCCGGACGCGGCTTTCGGACTGCTGAGCGGGCTAAGGGTCTGGATCAGAGCGATTTACTGGCCGTTGTTTGATCCGCGCTTGTTTGATCGGCCGTTATTCATTGGCCTTTATCTATTGGCCAAGGATCAGCGGCAGGCCGTTCTTGTTGTTCCCGATGACCACAACCTTGCTGTTAGCGCTCTTGGCAAGATTCTCCGTGGCCTCGATGCCTTTCCATTCCAGAAGCTGTGGACTGATGCCTTGGGCCACGATTTGCTGGAAATCTCGAATGCCCTGCGCCTCAATACGCTTGCGCTGCGCCTCCTGGGTTTCCTTCTGCAGGCGGAAGCTCATGGCGAGGGCTTCCTGCTCGGCCTGCTGCTTGGATTCGATCGAGGACTTCAGGGTCGCGGGAAGTTGAATGTCGCGCAGTAGAATGCTCTCCACGATGAATCCGCGCTGCCCGAGCAGGCCGGCGAGCTGATCAAATATCTGCTTGGCCACCATTTCGCGTTCGCCGGTGTAGAGCGCGTTGGCGCTGTGCGACGCAGTGGCTTCGCGGATAGCGGCCCTCAAGTTGGGCTCAATCAACACGGCCTGATAATTGGGGCCGATCTTCTGGTAAACATCCGAGGCCTTGGCCGGGTCGACGTGGAAGATCAGCGAGGTATCCAGGTTCATCACCAGGCCCTCGCTCGAGGGCACGCTGGCCGACTCTTTGATTTCCTGGGTGCGAATTGACATCTCGTTGTTGGTCTTGAAGGGACTGACCAGATGGATGCCTTCGGGAAGCACCTCGCCAGTTACACGTCCGAAAAGTGTGAGCACGCCCACGTTGCCGGATTCGACCCTGGCCACGGCGGTGAAGAAAAAAATCACCAGCACAAAGGCAACGATGCCTAACCCGAACAGGCGAAAAAGCGGATTGCCGTCCGCGTTGATGATCTTGCCCCGGCCCTCGTTGAACATGGTCATAAAGATTTCCTCCCCACGGCGATTGTAGTGGCAGGAATCCGGCACGCTAAGTGACTAAACAAAGACACCGCTTCCTCAAGCATGCAAAAGATGAAAAATACTTCACATTGACAGCGTGAGAGTACCAGTGTATCTTCGCCAAGCGTTGCTACCACCGTGCCTCGTTGCGTCCTCGAATGCCCTCCCCATTCAACCGCCGCGGCTTCCGGGCGGTAAACTCCAGCGTACAAGGACAATCCTGATGAATCGAACTTCCCTTATGTGTCAACGTGACAGGAACGCGTATGCCGTCTTCACACTTGGGGTGGCGTTTGCGTTCTTTGTCGCAATGGTCACCCCAGCCCTGGCCCAAGTGCCGCTGGTAAAAATTAGCGCGGACAAGTTCGGCAACGGTGACAGCCAACACAAGACTGAAGTTGAGCCGGATACATTTGCCTTTGGATCCACTATCGTAAGCGCCTTCCAGGTAGCCCGCATCTTCGGCGGCGGCGGCGCTGATATCGGCTTTGCAACCTCGACGGATGGCGGCAAAACCTGGACCAGCGGCTATCTCCCGGGTCTTACCGTGAACTTCAAGGGTGGAAGCTTCTCGGCGGCTAGTGACGCGGCCGTGGTTTACGATGAAAAACACAAGCAGTGGCTCATTTCAACCCTTCCCATCGACAGCAATGGCAGTCCTGACGTCGCCGTGAGCCGGTCCACGGACGGGATCCACTGGGGAAAGCCAATATTCGTTGACAGTAGCGGCGTGGATGACAAGAACTGGATTACGTGCGACAACAGCAAGAAGAGCAAATTCTATGGCAATTGCTACTCGGAATGGGACCAGGGCTTCAGTACCGGTCTCATTCAGATGAGCGTATCCACTGACGGCGGATTGACCTGGGCCCCCGGCTTGCCGACGGGCGACCAAGCTAGTGGCTTAGGCGGGCAGCCTCTGGTGCAGCCCAATGGCAGAGTCGTTGTCCCGATCGATGGATTTGGTGGCATGGTCGCTTTCAGTTCGACCAATGGCGGCAAGAGTTGGAGTAGCACCGTACTCATCGCCAACCAAAACTTCCGCGGCGAAGATGGCGGCCTGCGTAGTCCAGGGTTGCCTTCCGCTGCAGTTGACGGCGCCGGAAAGATTTATGTGGTGTGGCCGGATTGCACGTTTCGTAGCGGCTGCTACACCGACGACATCGTCATAAGCACCTCTACCAACGGCACATCGTGGGCCACGCCGGCACGGATTCCGATTGATTCGATAAAGAGTAACGTAGACCATTTCATCCCCGGACTGGGCATCGATCTGGCCACTTCCGGAAAAACCGCTCACCTCGCGCTAACCTACTATTACTACCCGGTCGCGAGTTGCAATAATTCGTGCGAGCTGGACGTAGGCTTTACGACTTCGCAGGATGGAGGCAAGACCTGGACCGCAGGCAAGCGTCTGGCTGGACCGATGCAATTGAGCTGGCTGCCACAATCGCAGAACGGGTTGATGGTTGCTGATTACCTCGCCGTCGCATACTCGAACGGAAACCCGTTTGGAGTGTTCGCCGTGGCCAAGGCACCGTCGGGCAGCCTGTTTAATGAGGCCATGTACACGACCAAGGCTCCGCTGCCGGCTTCGGCTGACGAACCCCGATTCAGTTCGAAGGGCGAAAAGCCTGTGCCTAATGCCAAGGGGATTTATGTATGGAAGTACTACGACGACGAGGGAGAGCACCCCATCCCACCTTCGAAGCAGAGACGGCCTTCGAACCAGAAGTGAAACCTTTTGACATCGAACACGGCTGTCAGTTGCTGGCTGCCGGCCGCCGTCCGATTTTAGGGGTTTGCGGATGTTGAAATTCCCACCCGGTAAGGAGAATCTGATGAATCGAAGTGGGCTTGTCTTCTTTATGGTTGCGCTGGCGTCGGCGACTTTGTTGGTGCCGTCAGCCCACGCGCAATTCACTCTGGTGAAAATCAGCAGCGATACGCTGAAGAACTTCGACAGTGTGCATAAGACCGAAGTCGAACCCGACTTCTTTGCGTGGGGAAATACCATCGTGGGCGCCTTCCACGTCGCCCGCATTCCGGGCCCGGGATGGGGCAGCGGGGACGTAGGCTGGTCTACCTCGACCGACGGCGGTAAGACTTGGAAACATGGCATTCTCCCGGGGTTGACGGATAACTACAAGAATGGACCGTACAAGTGGGCCGCGGACCCCTCCGTTGCCTACGACGCGAAACACAAGCAATGGCTGATTTCGACTCTTCCGCTGGCCGGCCAGTCAAACTCAGGCTTGATCGGAGACGTCGCGGTGAGCCGTTCCCCGGACGGCATCCACTGGGGGAAGCCAATCATCATCGATAACACCCATTTGGACGATAAGAATTGGACTACGTGCGACAACACGCCCAAGAGTCCGTTCTATGGCAACTGCTACACGGAATGGGACCAGGCGTTCGGCAGCCAACAACTCTTGATGAGCACATCCCACGACGGCGGACTGACTTGGAGTTCCGGCATACCGTCGGCGGACGGCGCCGTCGGGCTCGGCGGCGAACCGGTGGTTCAGCCTAACGGCACAGTCATCGTCCCGTTTAGCGGCGGCGGTATTGATGCCTTTCGTTCGACCGACGGCGGCAAGACCTGGAGCACGACCGTAGCTATCTCGAACCCCGTTACTCACCAGGAGAACGGTGGTATCCGCGCCTTTGTTGATCTGCCCTCAGTAGCTGTTGACGGAGCGGGGAGGGTCTATGTGGTGTGGTGGGATTGCAGCTTTCGCACTGGCTGCAGCTCGAACGACATTGTGATGAGCACTTCGACGGATGGCAGGAATTGGAATCTCGTG
>Ga0210410_10000821_pt1 | contig 31131 bp, 28 predicted proteins | sample IncBWC4MmetaG_FD_161058 | JGI IMG/M metagenome (GOLD analysis project Ga0210410, IMG submission 161058) | Forest soil microbial communities from Barre Woods Harvard Forest LTER site, Petersham, Massachusetts, United States - Inc-BW-C-4-M | ecosystem: Environmental > Terrestrial > Soil >...
CCGGTCGCCCTCCGGGCTCCCTACGAGCCCTACCAACGTGCAAAATCAAAGGCACGGAGTGTAACGGATGTCCTGACACACGATGTAACGAATGTCTTGACACCCAACAGCAATGCCGTGCCCCTACGACTGCGAAACCATCGAGCTGGATTGATTTTGCTATCTTCTTAAACAATCTTTGTCTGACTCGTGAGAAATCCGAGCTGCCCGATATCGAAATTTAGAGTGTGTACCTGGCTGTCGGCCGGGCTACTCTGAACCGACGATATATGTTAATTTCTTGACGCACGCTTGTACAGGCGGTACAGAAGCGTCATCGGAAAACCCGACAATTGGTGGGTGAGGTCGGGAGTTCTGCATTCGTTGACTTGGAAAAGTACATGTCGAAAATTGGGACTATGAGTGGCGCGTTTGTAGTCATCCTGGTCCTGGCGGTGTTTTATTCGCCAGGATCCGGGCTCCTGCTGGCGCAGAACGCGCCTCCCACCGCCCCGCCTAGCCCCGCGAAGTTAACTGAGCAGGAAACGCGAGGCGAAAATTTGTTTCGGCAGCGCTGTTCGCTGTGCCACCTGCCGAGAAAACTCAAATTTGGATCTCCGCCGGTCATCGGACCGGATTTGACTGGAGTTTTCAAGGAAGCTAGTCCGGACAAGCTGAAATTGTTGACCGGATCGATTCTAAAAGGCGGTCCGGACATGCCGGGTTTCCAATATGGCTTGGAACCCAAAGAAATAGATGAACTGATCGCGTATTTGAAGACTCTGTAGATCGTTCGTTCGCCAAACGAGGCGCATATGCTGCGAAAGAAGGCACTTTCTCTCTTTGTTTCCGCGATGCTGGCGATTGGAATCTGCTGCCTAGCGCAAGACATTCTGGCGCAGTCCGCTCCACCCACGGCTATTCTCTCGGGAACCGTAAAGTCCTCGGAGGGAAAGACACTGGAGGGCGTCGGCGTCTCCGCTCGGAATGCTGGCGAGACTTTCACCACCACGGTGTACACGGATCAGAGCGGGCGATATTCCTTTCCTCCGCTGAGTAGCGGCCAATACAAGGTTTGGGCGCAGGCCGTCGGCTTTGAAACCGCCACGGCGGAAGCCGGGCTTGCAGGCGGAGGAAAGAAGCAGGTGGAGTTGGCGCTCTCCACCCTCAGCGATTTTCACAAACAACTCTCGGGCACCGAATGGGCCGCGAGTTTGCCGGAGGACACTCCGAACGACCTGCGAATGAAAACGGTATTCATCAACAACTGCAGCGGATGCCACCAAGTTAGCTTTCTCTTGCAAAACCGGTTTGACGCCGCCGGCTGGGGCGCCGTCATGAACCTGATGCAAACGATGCTGTCGATCGGCTATGCGCCTGAAGGGAAGACTCCCGATCCTGTCATTCATGCGTACAAGGACGAGCTGGCGGAATATTTGGGGCGAGTCCGCGGCGCGGGAAATTCTCCACTGAATTTTAAGCTCCTGCCGCGGCCCACGGGCGAAGCGGCGCAAATCGTGGTGACTGAATATGATTTGCCGCGTGCGGACATGCCGGATGGATGGACCATGAAGCACAACGGCACCGACTGGTCCGAGGGAACTCCGTCCCGATACGACGGGCGAGCCGCTCACGATGTCGCCGTGGACAAGGGTGGATACGTTTGGTTCGCTGACGACGCAACGCCTGAGCGGACCCTGGGAAAGCTGGACCCGCGCACGGGACGCGTTACCGATTTCAAGCTGGCGGACTCGGCCAATGCGGCGGAAAGTTCGCACGCTTTGGTCTTCGATCGGCAGGGGAACATTTGGTTCGCCAACGGAACGGAAGGGAGTCCGACGAAGTTCGATCCGGAAACCGGCAAGTTCGTCAGATTCCCCCGGCCAGAAGGCATTCCATACTCAGGCGATTTCATTACGCTGGACCCGAAGGGAAATGTGTGGTCTCCGCACCGCGAGGGAGCTTTCAAGCTGGATCCCGTCACCGGAAAATATACGAATTATTCCGCGGCTCCCGCCAAGGCAAACTATGATCTCGCGGCCGACAAGGAAGGCAACGTCTGGGTTTCCCAGCCCGGCGGAAATCGCATGGCGCACGTCGACGCCAACGCAGGCAAAATCGACAACGTGCTGCTCGATCCGGTAGTTTCGAAGGATTTTGACGTCACGGATAAAGATCGCGAAATATCAGCAACTCTCGCCCTCACCCCCAATACCGCGACGCCGCTGGAGAAAGGACCGCGCCGGTCGGCTGCGGATCGCGAGACGGATACGGTGTGGGTGTGCGAGTTTTTCGCGGATCGGCTTGCCAAAATCGACGCGCGCACCAAGAAGGTCACCGAATATCCGCTGCCTCATCGCTATAGCCAGCCGTACGGCGCGACCGTCGATAAGAATCACAAAGTGTGGATCACGATGCTGAATTCAGACAGGATCGCTCGATTTGACCCTGCAACGGAGAAGTTCACGGAATTCGTGCTTCCCACGCGCGGCACGGAGATTCGCCACATCCAAGTCGACAGCAGCACGAATCCACCGACAGTCTGGCTGCCTTACGACCGGACCAATAAGATTGCGCGCATCCAGTTCAGAACGGGTTCGGAAACCCCGCAAGCAGCCGCGAAATGATTGCCACTAATCCAGCGGTTGAACCCGGACCAGGTAGCCATTATAGTCAACATACCAGACGGTAACTGGCTTTGTGGAAGTGTCGATATAAGTCCGGCGATCGTACGCAAATGGCTCCGGCATTTCATAGACGATCCAGCGTCCGGTCTTTGGATCCAGCCTCACCATTTGACGTCCGTGCAATACGCCCGCCCACACCTCGCCATTTTTGTCCGGCATCGCTTCGTAGAAATCCGTAAGCGGGCTTGGTGCTGTCGGAGGCCAATACTCATCAATGTGGCCCGTTTTGGCGTTTAGCTCGACCAGAGCGCCATCGCCTCCGCCGAACCAGGGATTTCCATAGGGATCGAATCCGCCTCTTTTGGCGGTCGCCATGTGAGCCCCGGTGTTTTGCTTTATCCATTCTCCCGTTCGAAGATCCAGACGTTCTGCTGTATTTCCCCAAGCCGGCAGCCCGCCGCCTCCCCAGTAATTACCATCATTGGAAATCAAGCTGTCGTAGCTGAAGCTAACCTGGAGGGGATACCGCTGCAAAACCTTCCCCGTCTCCGGATCAATCTTCCGCACGTTGTAGTCCCGGCTGTCCCACACGTAGCCATCGGGAGTCATCGCAAAATTCCCGAACCCCGGAGCATTCACGGGAACGGCGTCCTCGATGTGCGCTTGCGTGACCATTCCCGTCTTCGGGTCCAGCTTGTTTAGATTGTGTCCCCAATTTTCGGAAAACCACACGGTGTCATTCTTGTCCACCTTGACCGCGTGCGTCCCAGGCATGGCGCCTGGCGTAAGCGGAATCGTGTACTCCTTCACGATTCCCGTGCGTGGATCCAGTTGGCCGACGACCTGTGTCTTGTGACTGCTGAACCACATATTGCCCTTGGAATCGCCTTGCACGTCATGAAGAGCGAGCAACTCTTGCGGCAGTTGGTATTCGGTGATGACTACGCGCGTTGCTTCTCCGCGAGGGCGGGGGAATACACGCAGCGGGGCGTCCTTCGACTCCGGACCGCGAATTCTGGACAGCCATTTGGTGATCGTGTTGGCTTCTTCATCGGAAGTGCCGTCCTGGCGGGAAACAGAATTGTTTCCGCCTGCCGTGGAGCTTGTTCCTTTAATGCGAATCACGAGCGACGTGCCGGAGTAGTGCGTCATCCGGTCAACGATCAGATTCCAACTTCGTTCGTCATACCGGTTTCTAAAAACCTGCTGCCAGGAATGGCAAGCGGAACAATTTTTTTGAAAAAGCGATTTCTCTTCGCCGGTGCCCGGCACATTCCATAGCAACTCCGCGCCGCTCAACTGCGATTCAATCTCGGGCGTCGCCGGCAGACCGTCGGTCGCGGAAACTCTTTCGAGCACGATGTCATCCAGTTTCGTGGCGCCATTAATTTCCACGGAGTCCATGCGGTAGGGCTTGAACTCCCGCGGCGTTGGAATCCGCAAAGTGTAGGCTCCCGCCTGCATCTTGGGGAATTCATACTGCCCTTCCTCATTTGTATAGACAGTCGTTCGGACGCCGTTTGGCGCGACCAACTGCACGCCGATGCCTTCCGGCGAGTCACCGGTCGCGACTCGCACCAATCCTTTCGCCCCGCCCGAGAGGCCGCTCTGCACGGGCCACTTCTTGGTCTCAGCGACATACAACGGATTCGCCGGCGGATTTTCCCCTTCGACGCAGCACTTTCCTTCCCGGATATAAGTCGCCAAATCAGCGATATCGGAATCCGACAAAGTGGTCTGGAAGGCAGGCATTCCGGGGCCGCCCTCTTTGATTTTCGCGATTACATTCTGGTCGGTGACGGGGTCGCCGGACATCAGGCTCTCGTGCTGATAGAGACTCTTAAGATAGGGTCCTGTCTTGGCGTACTTGTTGTGGCACATCCAACACTTAAAGAAATAAATGTTTTCGCCGCGGGAGGCGCCGCTTTCGGCCAGCAGCTTGTAGTGATCGAGTCTGGCCGAGCGCTGCAAGTCGTCCGTGTGAAAGACTTTAACCGTGGCAGGCATGGCCTGCTGGGGCGCCGCCTGCGCCATTCCCAAATACCCGGCAGTTCCCACTAGAATCAGGGCTGTTGCGATTGCGAGCGTCATTAGAATTGCAGCTGGTCGATATTTGCGGCTTTGTGGTTTCATAGGATCACCTGTTCATTATCACGGAATTGGAGGACACGTTGGTCGTACCACGGCGCATCGAGCGGTGTCAACAAATGGTTGCATTGGCCTGCCTCTGTCGATCGACCCGTCCTTGTTGAAAGACGCGATGTAGACCAAGGAACCGAGGGGCGCCCGCCCTTCCGATTTCACACGGTCGTGACCTTATATCCCCTGGAAAGAATATGTCTTGACAAGAATATACGTGTTGAGGCATATTCGGATTCGCCATGATGGCAACCCTCAGAGCGCTGGCCGAGCCGAATCGTTTTCAAATCGTCGAATTGCTCCTTGACGGACCTCGGCCCGTGGGGGACATGGTCGATCGCCTCGGTCTTCGCCAGCCGCAAGTCTCGAAACACCTGCATGTGCTCAGCGCTGCTGGACTAGTGGGCGTTCGCGTGGACGCCCAGCGCCGAATTTATGCGTTGCGGCCCGAGCCGCTTCAGGAGCTTGAGGTGTGGCTGGAGAGGTTCCGGCGTCTCTGGGAGGAAAACTTCCAGCGCTTGGATGCCGTTCTTGAGGAGCTGAAGACCGGGGAGCTAACGACCAGCGAGCTCGCGACCAAGGCGAAAAACCGTAAACGGACGAAACGTTAGGGGAGATCTGCGACGATGGACACTGGAAGATTGATAGTCACTACGCCCTCCGACCGCGAAATCGCGATGACGCGCGTCTTCGACGCGCCGCGTAAGCTGGTCTTCGACGCCTGGACCAAGCCCGACCTGGTGAGGCGTTGGCTCCTCGGGCCGCCCGGCTGGACGATGCCGGTCTGCGAAATCGATCTCAGGGTTGGCGGCGCCTACCGCTTCGAGTGGCTCGGCCAAGACGGAACCAGGATGGGCATGGGCGGCGTCTATCGCGAAATCGTGATCCCGGAGCGGATCGTCAACACACAACTGTTCGACGTGGATTGGACCGGCGGCGAGACGCTGGGAACGCTGCTTTTCACCGAGCAAGGCGGCAAGACCACGCTCACGAACTCGGTTCTCTACTCATCGCGCGAAGCTCGCGACGCCGCGCTGCGCACCCCCATGGCGGAAGGCGTCGAGGCGGGCTACGCCAGGCTCGACGAAATGTTGCCGACGATCGCATGACGCACGAGGCGATAAAGGAGAACGGTCTGTTGGCGTGCTCAGCCTTGATTCAGGTTGTTGTAGCCCGCGTCTCTTGCCCTGAGTGAACGCGAAAGGTCAGACGCGGGGATTTTTCCTCGCTATTGGGAAGCAAACCCTCGTCCCGGTCGGACAGGGACGAGCTACAACCTCGGTGCTTCCTGGCGAGTAAAACCCCGGCCTTCAAACAGGGCGTGAACAGAGCCAAAGGAGATCGACAATGAAGAACACCGGAACATTGAAAGTAACTTTGCCCACCGACTACGAAATCGTGTTAACGCGCGTTTTCGATGCTCCGCGCCGAATGATTTATGAAGCTTGGACCAAACCCGAATTGCTCAAGCGTTGGTTCGGGCCGCGAGGCTGGTCGCTCGCAGTTTGCGAGATCGATCTGAAGGTGGGCGGCAAGTGGCGCTTCGTGTTGCGCGGTCCAGACGGCAAGGAAATGGGGATGGGCGGCGTCTACCGCGAGATCGTGCCGCCAGAGCGCGACGTTCACACCGAGTCATTCGACGACTACCCAGGCGAGTCGCTCGTGACCGGAGTCCTTGCAGAAGACGGGGGAAAGACCACGATGACGGCGACGATTCTGTACCCATCGCGCGAGGTCCGCGACGCGGTGCTCAAATCCGGCATCGAGCACGGCGCTGCGGAGACCTACGACAAGCTGGCGGAAATGTTGGCCTTAAAAAACTGAAAGGAGAACGCAATGCAAAAAATCACACCGTTCTTGTGGTTCGACGGAAAAGCCGAAGAGGCCATGAATTTTTATGTCTCCATTTTTAAGAACGCAAAGATTCTGGGCCCCAATCGATTCCAACTCGAGGGACAAGAATTCATGGTGCTAAACGGCGGCCCGCAATTCACATTCACGCCGGCCGTATCGTTCCACATAAGTTGCGAGACGCAGCAAGAAGTAGACGAGCTGTGGGAAAAGCTCTCCGCGGGCGGAGAAAAGGGCAGATGCGGCTGGCTGAAAGACAAATTCGGCCTGTCCTGGCAAGTCATTCCCTCTGTTTTGGGCAAACTGTTGCACGACAAAGACCCCGTGAAAGCAAAAAGAGTCCTGAACGCAATGCTTCAAATGAACAAAATTGAGATAAAAGGTTTGCAGCAGGCTTATGACCAAGGGTAACGCAGCGCAAGCAACAAGAGGTCCGGTAGCAGTATAAGCACAACCTCACGAACCTCAGGACCGCCCGTTGGCGCTAAGTGAAATTACTTCAGGCCTTAAACTATCATGGGCTGTCACGGTTCATGACCAACCGTCAACTACAGGTTATCCGGTCGTAATTTAGTGTATCTACCTGATAGTAATGCGTCCTGAAGCAATTAGTATCGGACGCGTCCAACGGACCGACTGCCAGCCCGTAGAGAATTTTTCTCGGGCTTGCGGGTCCAGGCGGCTCCGCACAATTGAGCAAGTCTCAGGAAAGGTGCGCACCGTGTGCAGCCTTCGGCGTGCGATTGCGGCCTTACCCTGATAGGAACCTACCCGGGATTTTGCGGCCCAACCAAGGGATCGAACACCAGCACGTTTGGGTGCTCTCTCATGCCTGCTGGTTCGGCCACTGCATAACTCTACAAGTCTCAGTTAACTGAAAGAAAGAGCAGGGTCTTGAAGTTGAAGAATTGGCCGGCGAGGGATCGGTTCGCCACGGAGACAAAAAGGTCCCTCGCTAGGTCCGGGGGTAGCCGATACCGAGGAAATCTAAAGGGAGGAAAACCATGAGTGCCAAAAGATTCAGAACCAATCGTCACAGTTTCTCCGTTCCCCTGGGGCTCCTTTTCGGCCTTGTTGTCATCACCGGGTTGGTGCTGTCAACCGCCATGCCGGTTTTGGGACAGGTTCCACAGGCCCCAAGCTGTACCGCACCACCCCTCGGCATGGTGGGTTGGTGGCCTGGGGATGGGAATGCGAACGACATCACCCCCCACGACCACGACGGCAAGCTCAAGGACACCGACGCGGACATGGACACCCGATTTGCGCCAGGCAAGGTCGGGCAGGCGTTTCTTTTTGATGGGACGGATGACTTCGTCGAAGTTCCAAATGCTCCTGATCTGAACATTCCGAGTGGCAAGATCACAGTGGATGCCTGGATTTACCCAACCGCGGCTGGTCAATTCTATCCAAGCGTCCTCGGCAAGGGGAACGTCGGAAACTTTCAGGAATCCTACGCTCTGTTTTTGGATCCGGGCGGTGCCATAGACTTCTTGGTGAATACCGACGGCACAGCTGCGGGAAGGGGCATCGTCTTTGGTGTGACGCCCATTCTACTTAACACTTGGACGCTAGTCGCCGGAACCTATGACGGGGTATCTCTGAAGGTGTACGTGAACGGGGTGCTTGATGCGACGGCTCCGCATATAGGCTCCGCAATAAACGGCACGCCCAACGACTTGCTCATCGGCAAGGCTGATCGGACCCCGAGCGGCTTTACCGATTCATATTTCGAGGGAAGGATCGACGAAGTCGAACTGTTTAGCCGTGCTCTTACCGGGGACGTTTCAGGGGGCGGCGAGATCGGGGCCATCTACAAGGCTGATACTTCCGGCAAGTGCAAGTGTCAGGAGAAGCCGGATGAAGCCGACGGCGACATACAGAATGATGATACCTCTAAAAGCCACGTGACTATGAACGCCAAACGCAATTGCGATGATAATGGCGAGGTGGATTACACAGACGACCGTGGCGAAGAAATGAAAGGCAAAAACAAGGCTGTCGCTGCGTCCGGGAACACGGCTATGGTGAACGGAGAAGGCAATCTACTCGACGGGACCCCCGTCTACTACACCATAGTTATGGTGGGCAATCAGCCGATCGGGATGAACCTCTTCTCGATTACCTGGACTACTCCCACAGGTTCGTTCTTCCATAAGGCGGGAGTGATGATGCCTACCGGGTTAATTAGCGTTCCCCTGCCATAGGGACACAACAGGGGCCTTGTCGCAGAGTATCTTGACCAAATATTATGCCCGTCGAGGGGGTCCTAGAGTCGGATAACCGACGGTTGGGATCCCCTCTCCGGTTCATCTGCCCTCAGGGCAATCACACGATATAGGGTTGATGTTGTGCGGTTTTTTCTGCGGCATTACGTCCGGACGCAGATCACGGGCACATGGCCACTCGGCGTTCAACGGTTTGCTAAAGTAGCGATGGTCCCCAGACCTAGCAGCCGGTGGTCGGCAGTCACGAGAGTCAGGCCCAGCACCCCCGCCGTCGCGGCCAGGAAACGATCGGCCGGGTCCTGATGCGCGAGCGGCAATTCTTGCGCCACAGCAACGATTTCATGTGTCAACGGAGCTTCTCGCATGTGCGCGGTTGCTCGCGTGACCCAGTCTCGCGCATTGCCGTGCAACTGGATTCGACCTTTGGCGTGCAACAGCAGAACTTCCCAGGTGCTTACGGGGGACAGCCATAGTTCGTTGTTCTGATCTTTCAATTCGTGCTGCACGCGCCGCGAGAGCTGCTTCGGCTCCGCCAAGCTCCAAATCCAAATGTGCGTGTCCAGGAGAAGCTTCAATTCTTCAGCGCCTCGATCGCCTCCATGTCGATTACGGGTGAAACGATATCGCCCACGATTTCGGTACTGCCCGACATGGAACCGATCCAATTTCTTTCCTCTGCCTCCGGAGATGCAGGAATGACGTCAGCAATCGCCTTGCCTCGCCGGGTGACGCGAAGCGGAGTCTTCGTCTTGCTCACCTCTTCCAGCAGCGACAGGCACTTTGCCTTAAACTTGGAAATCGCGATCTCTCGTATCGGCTTTTCGCGCTTGTTTCGCATCGGCATTCTCCGTTGACCATTCCAGTATACCATGGTCACATTATATAGTCACTGGCGGAGCCGTCTCATCTCTAAACTTCAGGCTGCAACAAGGCGCTACCCAGCCTATGATCTTTGGTCCGCCCACGGATTGACCAGCAACACACCTGTGGGCGCGAAGTGTTCGGTATTCCTGGTCATGACGTGAAGGCCGTGACGCCGTGCAGTAGCGGCAATCAAGCCGTCACTCGCGGGGACAATCTTGCCGGCTTTCTGCGCGGAGGCTGTGAGTTCTCCCCAAGTATGGCTGGTCTCGAGATCGATGGGCAGGATTCGGTCGGCGTAATACCGTTCGAGGGCCTGCAGCCACGCCTGGAGGTCGCGTTTGGTCTTCCCTTCCTTGAGAAGGGCAACCCCTTTGGCGATTTCTCCAATGGACACCACACTGACAAACAGACTGTCGCTTTCGAGCGCTTCAACCGCACGGCGGACACCGGGATGCCCCTTGGGGCGGCGCAGTTCCGATAACACGCAGGTATCGAGCAGCACTCTCAAAACTTCACTTCTCGCATGGAGGAGTCATCGCGGGTAAGATCCAGCTTTTCGAGGCTCGGCCCTTCGCCCAGGAGAAATTCCTTGAACCCGGGACGCTTGCCAGTGAGCTTTTCGTAGTCGCGTTCCGCCACCACAACGACGGCATCGTCGTGGCGGCGGACCCGTTGCGGTCCTTCGGCGAGAGCACGGGTAACCACCTCACTAAAGCGGTTTTTTGCATCTGCCAGTCGCCACTCCATTGGTTGCTCCTTGGCTAGATTATCTAGCTATTATAGGTCACTTCGCTGCGTCAGTCAACAGAGGGTCATTGCTACAAGATGTTCATTTTAGGAGCTGGCGCGTGGCCAAGCCTTTGGTGCGGGTTTGCACTTACATGTTCCCTACCAGACAGGCATCTGTGTGGGGAACGCTTGGCATACTTGATTCTGAAAGGTATGACTGACTATCCAGTCCCCCACCGTGTTCGATTGAGATTGGGCTCGATGCTTCTCGAAAAGCCTTCGAAAGAGCTTGGCGATTCTTTCCGCGTGGCTGTGGTTGTTGTTAACCACGATGACTTGATGGAGGACCCTGTTCTTATGAATCGCAGCCGCGAGTAGGTATCTGAAAAATCTGTCTATTTCAGGCATTGAATAGCCGATGATAAAAATACGTTCCGCTGACTCAAGTTCGTAAGCGGCGGTCTGCCAAACAGATTGTAGGTGAGGTCGATATTCGTCCTTGTTCCACGTGGGCGGAACAATAAGTCTCGTGGTAGCTTGCTCCCCACATTCGTGACATCGTGGGGCATTCCCCCCATTGGCCACAGTAGAATCGGCTGGTGGAAGCACAAAGATTTTGTCCCGGTGTTTCGAGCACACGGTCCAATTCGCGGAGCCATGTAGTTTTAGGAGCCGAATTGCGGTTATTGGCGCCTCAGCCGGAGTGGCCTTGATGACGCGATCCGCTGGAAGTCCGTATGAAGGTGCAATCCCGTTCTCATACATCGCTTTTTCCAGCAGCAGATCGTAATTCAGGCTAATGATAGTGTCCCGGGCGATCCCATCTGCTGGCCGCGGCCACCACTTTCGGGCGATTACATTCACAAAGAAGTCGTAAATGCTGCCTTTTGCCTTATCCGCTCGCTGTCCTCCTCCCTCGGGGCGGTAGAGGTATTCAATCTCTCGTGCTTGCTGCTTATCTGTGCGAGAAATCTCCAAGGTGCGAAGGATCACATAAACGAGGTCCGTTTTCATTAGCTCAGCACCGGACACACCGAGCTGTGACTCCATCTCAACGAGGCTGAAGAGTTCTTCCATGTTGTCGAGATCAAGGTCGACCCTTGCTTCCGCAGCTACCATCTCTTGTCTGTAGTCGAATACGCGTTTGAAGACCTTTCGTTCGTCGGGGCCTAGCGATGTGTCAGGGTTCTGTCCCAACTCCATCGCAACATCGAAGAAGTTTCTGATTACTGGCGCGCCGGACTCTGCGGAGAATCCAGCCCCAACGATGAATACATTTTTGCGGAATGGCATATTCGCTTAACCAGGTAGATTGCACCTAGAATCTAGCACGGCCTCGACTGTTCTTCTAACGTCTTAGAGCCGGTCACCCGCCATCCTTGCAGAACTGAAAAAGCCAAAGTAAACTGCCGCCGGATCTAACTAGAGAGTTTTGTTCCATGGCTGGCACTGACACCCTCTCACAAAAAGAAATCCGCAAGCGGATCGACGAAGCCCAGACAGTTGTGGACACCTGGGACCGACTGCATGCTCAGTTCAGCAAAATGACCGATACTGGGTGGATTTTTCGGGGCGTCACTGCGCCAGATCACTATCCCATCCCGACAATTGGCCGCGAGCGGATATACGGGACGTATAAGCGAGCACGCGAAGAAAGATTGTTTCAGGAATTCAAACACAGGGCCGTCACCTTGGTACGAGCGCCAGATTTCACAGACTGGCACTGGCTCGCATACGCACAGCATTTGGGAGTTCCGACTAGGCTTCTAGACTGGACGTCAAGCCCATTGATAGCGACCTTTTTTTCTCTCCAGGCCGAATCAGAAACGGATCGAGCGGTTTATTGTATGCAGTATTCGAAATTCATACACGAGGTTGATCAAACTGGTAGATCTCCATTCAGCTGCCGGATTGAGGGACGCTTCACGCCACCCCTCATCTTTGATCGGATTCGGGCACAGAGAGGTTTATTTACGGTCCATCCCTACCCGACGAAGATCTTCTATCGTGGGGATATGAAAGTTATCAGAATTCCGCATGAACGAGTGACCAAGTTTCGAAAGGCGCTATTCAAGTACGGTGTCGATCATTGGTATATTTATCCAGATGCAGAGGGTCTTGGACAACAGATGCGGTGGCAGTACAAGTCAAAGATCGGCTTAGGATCGGTGTTCATGGCGGGGGAATGACTGGACGGGTAGGACAGTCGGGCGCGCCACCCTTCGCAGCAAAGCGTCGTGAATTTCAATTACACTTTTGTTTTGAATCGGGAGGGATTCTTCTCTCACAAGGCGGAATCAGAATGACGACCAAATGACATTTTCCACACACCGCGCTCTTTCCACTCAGTAAGTGACCGACCAACTCACCACGATCATCGTCAGGACCAGCAAGAGCAGTCCCAGGCTGACCATGCTTAACGCCTTGCCATGACCCAGGAGGTAGTCGCGCGACTCCGCGTTGTGGCAGAGGAGCACTGCGACGACCAGCACCACGCCCCACGCCAGGAGCGCGGGCACGCCCGGATACTTCCCAATCATGGCCAGGAATTGTCCTGGAGGCTGCCCGGCGGGAATCCACCAGGGCAGCATGGGCGCTATCCCGGCGGCCAGTGAAAACGTGAGCAGCTTCCGCGTGAACCAGCCTTTAACTTTTGGCTTGGCCGCCTTCCAGACAAAATGGTCCCAGACGAGCAACGCGATAGCGATGGGTACCCAGCCGTACAATGCAGCCTTGATGTCGAACCACAGCCAGGCCCGGAACAGGAAGCGCGAATGCCTTCCTTCGGCCAGCCTCGGCAGTAACAGCAGTCCTATCAGCGAATTGCAAACCACTGCCACCAGGAGCGTTACCAGGCTCATCAGCTGAAACCAATGCCGCGTGGCCACCACATGGCAGCGGGTGCACAGAGATTCTTTGGGTCCAAAATTCAATCCGCAGCGTTCGCAAAACAAGGTTTTTCTCCCACGGTGCTGGTATGGGCCTACGGTACTCCAGCGTCAGATTACCGCGAACGCTTCGATTAAGACTACTGGTCTGACGTTCAGCGACATATGAGGCCATCCTGCCTGCCCTTCCGGCCAGTTCCCGTTTCCTGCGAACGGCGGAGGGTCCTCTGCGAGTCGAAATGTTTGCACCGCGCCCACACTCTTGGTTGCCTTTTTTTTCGGAATTTAACACAGAGGGCACAGAGAAAGGCCACAGAGATCACTGAGAGCTTACTGGAGAAGAAGAGGAATAGAAGGCTGAAACCGGTAGCCCGATTTCTCTGTGGTTCTCTGTGATCCTCTGTGTCCTCTGTGGTGAGGTTTTCGGAATTTAGTACAGCGCGGCAGAGCTGCAACCAAAGTTAGCTTCAGCGGCTGAAGCCCGGCCCTCGTAAGGAGTCGACATTCTGCGCGCGGCGTGACCTCTTGGCAAATTCGTTGTGTCCAATGCAAGAGAGGCGTACGATGCACAAGCTAAAAGTCCAAATCGGAAATTCCGGACGAATTTTGCTACGCCGCCGGAAATTCCTGTTAGAACTTCTTAGATTATTAGCCGGCGTTCGGTTGGAAGACGGGAGGAGACGAATGAACAAACGCAAACTATTCTTGGTGGCGGCAATCTTGTTAAGCGCGCAGGTGGTTGCAGCTCAAAATGCCGAACCTTTGAAATTGTCCGCCAAATATGAAATGCCGGCGTCGGTAAAAGGCCGCTTCGATCATCTCGGAATAGATGCCGGTGGCAATCGATTGTTCGTGGTCGCAGAGGAGGCCAAGGAAGTCCTGGTATTCGATTTAGCCACCGGGAAATTTATCCGCGATATTAAAGTCGATCACCCGCACGCGGTCCTGTACCGCGAAGATCTCAATCGCATTTATATTACAGATGAAGGAAAAGGTGTCCTGAACATTTACGACGGCAAAACCTATGAACCGGTGAAAACTGTTGCGCTCAAGGTGGATGCGGACTCCATCGGGTACGACCCGGCCACGAAGTATCTCTACATCGACAACGGCGGCGACAATGCGCACGAAATGTTTACGATGCTGAGCGTTGTCGATACCACCGCGGCCACTAAAATTGCCGACATAAAAATTGATGGCGATACGCTGGAAGCCATGGCACTGGAGAAGTCCGGCGACAGACTCTTCTTGAATAACCCGGCAAAGAATGAGGTCGAGGTGATCGATCGCAAGGCGAACAAACTGGTGGCGAGTTGGCCGGTCAAACTGGGCAAAAGCAACTCCACGATGGCGCTGGATGAATCCGTGCATCGTCTCTTCGTCGGCTGCCGCAGTGGAGCAATTGTGGTGTTCGATACTCAGACCGGAAAAGAACTCCAGGCGCTGCCTGTCGGAAAGGGAGTGGACGACCTGATGTTCGACACCGCCACCCAGCGCATCTACGCGGCCTCCGGCGGCACGGGCGCAGTAGATGTGTACAAGGAAACCGATCCCGATCACTATCAATCTCTGGGGCACGTGTCCTCGGGCCCAGGCGCGAAGACGGGACTCCTGGTGCCTCAGTTGAACCGCATTTTTGTTCCTGTGCCGCCCCGCGGGACTACACCCGGCGAAGTCTACGTTTACCAGGTTCAGTGAACATGTCCGGCGAGCTGAACGCGCGAAGTTGAGGCAGGTCCGCAGATGGAATGCTTGGTTTTCACACATCCGTACAACAACGCGAGTGGTCTCATACGAAAAGGAGGAGAGCCCATGAATCCGAGGAAGGATCGAAGTAAGGCGTCTTCCGTGACCCGCGGATTCTGTTGCGTCTTGGCGCTCACCGCGATTTGTGTCGCTCGATCGGATGCCAGGCAGAAGCAAGCGCAGAAACAAACTGTGGATGCTCAGGGCGCGCCCATCTTCCGCGTGGACCCGTTCTGGCCCCAGCCCTTGCCCAATCGATGGAGCATGCAGCAGGTGACGGGCCTATACGTGGAGCAAAAAAACGACCACGTCTGGTTTTTGAACCGCGGGGCCGCAGCGGATGGCGATGAAATAGGCGGAGGCGATAACCCACCGCGAATTGACTGTTGCGTTCGTGGACCGGAGGTCATCGAGTTGGATCCGGAGGGCAATGTGGTCAGTTCGTGGGGCGGCCCTGGCTACATTCCCCAGTGGCCTACCGCGCTGCAAACCATCATCGCGGACCGCGAGGGCAACATCTGGATCGGCGGAACCGCGCCGCAGGATAGCATCCTCAAGTTCTCACGTGATGGGAAACTCCTTTGGGACTTTGACCACCGCCCGCCGAAAGGTTCGCCGCCACTCAAGGAAAACAATCAGCAGATCGACATCCTGGCGTCCAAAGGGCGTTTTAATCTCGACGAAGACGCGCGCGAAATTTATCTGATCAACTGGAAGCGCGTCCTTGTATTTGATATGGACACCGGGGCGTTCAAACGCGGATGGGGCGGCCACGGCATGCCCTTGAGCGAAATTTCCAACGATCCAATTCCGCCCTACAAGTGGACCGGGGCTCCGCCGCCTGACGAAAAGCAGTTCGTACCTGATCTGCACTTCGCGGAAATCTCCAAGGACAAGCTGGTTTACGTCGGCGAGCGCGGCCAGGACCGGATCGAGGTGTTCACTACAGAAGGCAAGTTTGTGAAGGAGTTCTACGTGTCGCCCAATACGCCCTCCCGCGGAGAGGATTGCGGCGGCCTTCCACCCAACACGAAGATGCCTCCCTGCGGAACCACCTACAAGATGGTCTTCTCAAAGGACCCTGAGCAGAAATATCTGTACGTGGCCGACGGAACCAACAATCACGTGTGGATTCTCGACCGCAAGAGCGGCAAGACGCTGGGATCGTTCGGCACCAACGGAAAATACGCCGGCCAGCTGCACTGGATCAATGCGGTCGGCGTGGACTCGAAAGGGAATATCTACACGGGCGAAGTGGAACAAGCCAAGCGTATCCAGAAATTCGCTCCTGTGATGGCAGGCAGTCGCTAGAACGTCCCAGGTTCCCGTGCGATTTTGTGGCGCCGGCGTCTCGCCGGCGATGTTGCACTGTGTCGCGCCGCTGATAAATCGCCGGCGAGACGCCGGCGCCACTTAGAGGCTGTCTCGCAACAACGTAAAATGAACAATCTCACGGCGAAGTGTCATTTTGCGCCGCTACTCTTAATGCTCTCGCCCGTCGGCGGCACTAAGCCGTGGTAGAGCCGCTCAAGATATAAATTTGTCGGGATCACATTGCTGTCCAAGTCCCCCCACTTCGCCAATGCGTTTTCTTGTTTGAGCTGATCCAGAGACTTTCCCTGATCGATCCCCGCTTGCAGGGCTGCGCTCGTTTCCTTCAGCACTTTGAGGTATTTAGTTAATTCAGATTTGGTCGCCACGCCGCCATGGCCGGGAACGATCCTGACGTCGTCCGGGGTATGACCCAGAATGTATTCCGCTACGGCGATTGACCCCTGTGGGCCGCCGCTGCCATCGTTGTCCGCATCGATCGCCGGGAAATGCGGAGGATTAAAGTTCGTGAAATTATCCCCCGTCATCACGACGTTGGCTTGCGGGAAGAAAATCACGGCGTCCCCGTCGGTGTGGCCGTGTTCAAAATGGATTTCCTGAATCTCTCCGCCATTCATGTGCAGAGTGAACTGATCTGAAAAAGTGATCGCCGGGAGAGAGACCGCCAGATCGGTAATTCGCGGATCGTGCGCGGTGGCCATCTTCTTTCGCATATTGTCTTGGCCAATGATGATCGCCGTTTTCCCGAAATAGGCGTTGCCGCCCGTATGGTCGCCATGCCAATGAGTGTTCAGCACAAATTTGAGCGGTTTGTCCGAGATGGCCTTGAGCGCCGCTTCAATCTTCGGTCCCATTTGCAGCTCTTCGCAATCAATGAGGACCCAGCCGTCGTCGCTCGCGAGGGCGCCGACATTGCCCCCCAAGCCCTGGAGAAAATATACGTTTCCTGAAAGCTTTTGCACTCTGACCTGGACTTTGTCCCAATCAATCCGTTGCACTTGGGCCAGGGCCGGAATCGCGATAAAGAACCACAAGCTAAAAAGGACAAAAGCAAATCTGCGCATTTTCATGGCTCCCCAGTGAAAAGCCGCCTTGGACCACACCAGATTCGGCTCCGGACCGTATCCGGCAACCTCGCGCTGGACGATACGCCCGAGACCTGCCGGAGTCAATCGCGCGAATACAGTATCCCGTCAGGCTTTTCTCGTAACGTGATCGGAATTTCCCGCGTCTGACGTTCAGCGAATACCATTCATCTTCTTCTCATGGGGACGAGCCGTGCGAGAACTGTTTTTCTTGACACCAACAAGTCCGATGATCAGAATCTTGATCATCCGGGTTTCGGGTAAAGAGGTACGAAGAAAATGAGGCACAAAGCTCACGCCGTCCTGTTTGCGCTTTTCGTTGTGTTGCTGGCAACGCTGCCCGCCTTGGCGCATCACTCGTTCACAGCGGAATTCAATCCGGAAAAGGAATTCACATTTACGGGTGTGCTGACGAAAGTTGACTGGGTCAACCCGCACACGGCTACTTGGGTCGATGTGAAGGATGAAAAGACCGGCCAGGTGGAGACCTGGGGGTGCCAGGGAAATCCTCCCGGCACGTACAGCCGCGCGGGCGTGCACCGAGAAGATTGGCGGATCGGGGAAGTCGTAACCGTGACCTGTCTCGTTGCCAAAGACGGCTCGAAGCACTGGGGATTCCTGAAGCAGATTAAGTATCACTCCGATGGGCACGTATTGGTTTTCAGACAAGGCGGGGAATGAGTTCGGCTTGAATCGGAAAACAAATCTTGCGCAATAATACAAAAAGGATCGAGTGATGAATGCTCGTGTTACGAACAGTCGCCTGATTGTAATCTTTTTGGCAGCGGCGTTCTCCATCGTGTTGCTGTCGTTGCTTCCGGTTCCCGCCGGTGCTCAAGCGGGCCAGTCTGCGGCATCTGCTGCGGCGGCTGCAAGTAAGCCCACACCGCGGACGCCGGATGGGCACCCGGACTTCAGTGGGTTTTACAATCTTGTCGACATCTACCATGGAGACCCCGTAGAAGAAAAACCCGGCCAGCACGTGGTCAACAGAGCGGAAAATGGGTCCGTCTTCTTCGACTACGGCGGGGCCAACGGCGGGGGAGGCGAAGAAGGAAATACGCGGGTCAGGCAAACTCAGAATGGCAAAGTCAACATGCTCGATCGCACCTGTGTGTCCTGTGAAAACCCTCCATACAAGCCCGAATACCTGGCCAAGGTCAAGGCCATTGGCGATGCGATGTATGGCGATGCCTCACCGCTCGACCCCCAATATGATTGCAAGCCATACGGCGTTCCTCGCGGATCACTCCGAGGAGGCGGCGGTTATGCGATGCAGGTCGTCCAGAATGCGCAAGTGATGGCATTTCTGTACGAAGATCGACCCGGTCCCTATTTCCGAATCATATATTTGGACGGCCGCGGACATCCCGAGGATTTTGATCCCTCCTACGTCGGGCACTCGGTTGGTCACTGGGAAGGCGACACGCTGGTCGTTGACGTGGTCGGTCTCAACGATGATACCTGGCTCGGCTCCGGCACGGTCGGTCCGAAATACGCGATGATGCACAGCGACAAAATGCACGTCGTCGAACGCTGGACGCGCACAGGGAACGTGATCACCTACGAAGCCACCGTTGAAGACCCGGTCATGTTCACCAAGCCCTGGGTGATGACTCCCCGCCAGACGCAACTTGCCGCTCCGGACGACTACATCCGGCCAACCATGTGCGTGCCGTTCGATAAGACTCATCTCGTGAAAAAGGACAATACGCCCTACAACGGTATGGCTGATGCAAGTGATGAAAAGTCTGCAGCCGCGGCAGCCACTCCAATCGCCGACATGGTTGGTAACTGGAATGTTACGATCCACAGCACGATTGAAGGCCTGTTGAGCGAGCAGTGGACCGTTAAGCAGGACGGCGACAAGATCACAGGCACAGTGAAGAGCAAGACTGGCGACTTAACCTTGGCAGGCACGCTCAGCGGCGCCATTCTCCTCGGCGCAATCACAGACGGCGACAAAAAATATGTAGTTCGCGGCACCGCCGTCGCCGATGATTTCGACGGAACGATCAGAATGGGAAAGAACGAGTTCCTGTTGTCCGCCAAACGCTCCAAGTAGAAGTTGGCTTCGATAAATGCGATGGTTTTCTGCTATTTGGTCTTCTTGGGGATAGCCACTTTCTTTTCGTAGTCCCGGAAGTTCAGCAGATTGTCCTCGCAGACGAACTCCATGATGTTCCAGTCAGGCTTCAAAATATACTTTTTCTGCGTATGCAGCGGCATGGTATACGCTTTGGGATCGTCGAGCGTGATATCAATCATCAAAGTGTCGTGGTCCGTGCGCCGAAATCGCTCCACGACACGCAGAGCGTCCGAGTGCGGTTGACCGCCGTAGCCGAACCAGGTCTTGTCGTTGAGGCCGGTGGTTTCCGCCACCAGCGTATCTCCCTCCCAGTGTCCGATCGAGTCGCCCAACCACGTCGGCTCCGCATCCTGGAGGTGCCCGCGCCCATCCGTAAAAATTTGGCGGATGTTATGGCCGTACTCGAAAAGCACGAGGACGCGTCCCGGAGTATGTACGAATTCGATAGGGTACAAGAAAAGATAAATCCTCGGCACGCCGGACGGAAAACACTGGAAATCGGGATCGTTCGAGTCGATGGAACTGGTGTCCGGGCCCGTGGGCCGGTTGGCCTTGAATTTCTCCAGTCCCCAGGGAGTCATGGGAAGCGGACCCTTTACCGGCTTGCCCTCCGGATCGAGCCACACGAACTGCTGGCCGGGATTGTCGGGAGTGGCGGCCCCTAAAGTGGCTCCTGAAGACGGGTACCAGACACCGGAAAAATCCGCGCCCTGAGTTACCGGCTGTTTTGAAGTTTGCGCGTGCAGAAGAAACGAAGAGGCCAGCACGATCGCGATAGCAAACGAGTTGACAGTCCGGAGTTTCATTTGGGAGAGTCCGGCGGCAATCCCAGATTCGGCGTTTCGCGCCCGTCGGCGAACACCACCTTCTGCACGGTCATTGCGTGCGCGCCGTTCTTGACAGGATGGCCCGTGAGAACAACTTCGTCGCCAGGCTTGAGCGTACTCCGGCTCCAGCCCCTCCTTGACAGCAGATTAGGACTCTGGGATTCCGCCGTCCACTCCGCGGCCTGATTGCTCTCATCTTTAACAGTAAAATCGATCAGCACATGTGGATTCAGGTACTTGAAAGCCGTGACTGTTCCATGAAGAGAAATCGTCTTCGAGTTGTCATATTCCGCGGTGCCGTGATGAGCGAATCCGGGGACTGATATCACCAGGCAATTAACGGCTACCACCAAACCAGCCGCCAGAATTATTCTCAAGTGATACCTCCGCAGCAAACGCCACTCTGCGCTCACGCCTGATTCGTTAAAAGATCAACTTCAAACCCAATTGGATCGCGCGCGGACCTCCCGATCCGATTTCTGGGTTGGATGCGCACACGTCGGGCGTGGAGCCTGCACTGCCGAACGGTTGGCCGGTAGGATCCCCCGGGGTTGAATTCGCACCCCCTGCGACCCCATTCGGATTGCAGAAGATGGAATGGTTGAGAAGATTGAAGAACTCTGCCCGAAACTGTGTGCTCAGCCTGTCGTTGAATTTTATCGCTTTGTCTATCGATAAATCCAATTGCTTGAATCCCCCATCGCGCCAGAGGTTGCGGCCCGAATTTCCGTAGCTTCCGTAAGGCGGAGGAACAAGGACAGAGTTGCCCACCGCGTAGCAGCCGAAATTTGTGAGCGAAGCTATTGCGAGCGCTTGCTGTGTGCCCGTGAAATGACTCATGTCCGCCGCCGTGCAGGCCGCCATAATGTTGCCCGTCGAGTCGTTACCGGAGTACGGGAGTCCGCCGCCGAAGCTGCCGCCTGAAAGGTTTGTGTTGGTCCAACCGTGGACTGGCGTGAAGTCGGCCGGATTGCCGTAGAAATTCCATTGCCCGCCCATGCTGCCCGCGGCATTGTTGAGTTCGCCGGTTCCGTCCCAGTCATTCGACAAGTCGGATTGGCCCCAGGGCGAGCCGCTCTGCATCACCAAAACCGAATTGACCGACCAGCCTTTGAGCATCTGCCCAAAACCGTCCTTGCCGGGCACCGCATAGGTCACTGAAAATGAAGCGCGATGTCGAAGGTCATAGTTCGTGGCCATGTAGAGTTGCTGACGGATGCCCGCGTAGTTGTTGATGGGAACGGAGAGGTCGGAACCTCTGCCTTGATCGGAGGCATCGGCCAGAGCATGGGAGTAGGTGTAGGCTGAGATGAACGATAGCCCATGATACCCACGCCCGTTAAGCGACACCTGCGCGCCATGGTAATTGGACATAGTGGAATTATTGATGATGGAGACATCGGCCAAATAAGAGAGGCATGTGTTCTTTGGATTGAACCGCACGCCTGAACCGCCGGGAGCGCCTGCTCCGAGCGCCGAAAAAAGCCCAGGACTCGTGCATGGTGCCGTGAATGGCCGGGTCGCCTGCTCGGCGGCCGAGTTAGGCGTGCAAGCAGTGTAGATGGGTTCGACACCTTTACCCAGGCAGACATCTTCTGCAGTAAAGGTCGCGTCTCCAGGGTCGTTGCCCGCGGCGATTGCCGAAGTGGCAGTGAACGGCGTGGTCCAGCCCACACCTGGCGGTGCCTGATTCACATCGGTCATTCCCACCAACTTCACGCCGTGATTGCCAACATAACTAATGTCCAGGCTGAGGTTGTTTGTGATGGCTCGCTGGATGCCTATGCTCCAGTTTTCTACGTAGGGAGTGCGAAACTTTGGATCGATGCCTACGATACTGCAAGGCGTGGGCGCCGTCGTGCCGCCCGTTGGCACTGTCACTCCATCGCCGCAGGCGGGAGAGGCAGCGCCTGCATATAGGGCCATGTTGGTGCTGCTGATTGGCTTGGTGGGGTCAAAGGCCTGCCAGTTCGAAGAGATCGCACTGATTCCTGTGCTACCGGTATAGGTGGTCGACGCCAGGTCAATGTCCCCAGGTGCAGCAATCGGCGTCGAAACGCCGTTATTGTAGAGGGGAATACCGGTGGGAATCGTACGCAGGCCGAGCAAGTTGCCAATCGCGTTGGTCACATCGAAAGTGAGGGCGGTTTCGTAAATAATTCCGGCCGCGGCGCGTACCACAGTCTTCCCGTCACCTCGGACGTCCCACGCCAAGCCCAAGCGCGGCGCGAAATTGTGGTGATTGCCTTGATAGGGAGAGGAGATCCCATGGCCCACTTGGACCAGTCCGAGATTCGGATCGAAATTACCCAACTGATTCTTCGTGTCTTTAATGACCGTAGCGAGCTCATAGCGAAGCCCAGCATTCACTGTCAGCCTCGGCGTAACCCGCCAGTCATCCTGGAAAAATGCCGCGAATGCCTTGTTGCTGATTGTCCGCTTGGGGTCGCCAGTGAAGAGACTCGCACTATGGAGGTTGCCTTCGAAGAAATTTACCAGTCCTTTTCCACCGCCACCACTGAACGTCACCGGGCCCTTCCCGTTCGAAGTGATATCCTCGCTGGCCCTGTTGTACTGGATTTCGCCGCCAAACTTGAAAGCGTGCTTGCCGCGCAATACGGAAACGTTATCCATAATCGACAAAACACCCTCGGGTCCCGTAATGTGCGGGCCAATGCTTTGACCTATGCCATTCCGGTTGGATAGACCGCCGATCGTGATCACCGGCATTCCAAAATAAAACCGATTCGTGATGCCCGTGGGCATAACGTAAGTGGCGCCGTTGAAAGGATAGCTCGCCGGGTTGAGATTGTGGTCGCCGCTTTCGAAGTCCTGGAAATAATGGGAGTAGCCGAAGCGGAATTCATTTACCCATGTGGAATTCGGTATCCATGACCAGGATCCCAGAGCAGCTTGCGCCCGCGCGTGCTGTATATTCAACCACTCCGGCCTGACGATCGTTGTAGGGTCTCCGACTACGGCGCTATCGCCTTGGCTGAAGAAATACATGCCCGCGAAGGAGTGGTGGTCACCGAGGTGATAGTCGAGCTTCCCTAGCCCGCCGTGAATCGTGTTGGTACTGGGGATGGCGGTGTAGACGGCGGTACTCGGCCCCGGGTTTACCGGGAAAAATCCCAAGAATCCACCGGCGGGTTGCCCGCTGACAGGGGTGCAGTTGCCTGTGGCAGTGGAGGTGCCGAGCGTAGCCTTGTTATAGCTGAGCCCGGCCAATTCCGCACTTAGCGCTGTCAGTTGCGGTTTGGGCAGCACCGCAGTGGCAGCGGCCATGCAAGCGTCAATAAGACTGTTTTTCGGATCCCCTCCTAGCGAGGTGGTCACGGGAAAGTTGTGCAGGATCGGATTTCCGATCGAGTAGAGCTGCCCTTCATAGTTAGCGAAGAAGAACAACTTGTCTTTCTTAATGGGTCCGCCAATTGTCCCGCCGAACTGCTCCAGTCCCACGTCCGCCTTGGGAGCCGGCGCAGGGTCATAGTAGTTACGCGCATCGAAGGCAGTGGCGCGACCATACGCATAGCCCGTGCCGTGCAGGGTGTTGGTGCCGGATTTGATTCCGATGTTAACGATCGCGCCGGGCTTCCAGCCGTATTCCGCCCGGGGATTTTCTTGCGTTTTTAATTCGTCAATGGCGTCCACCGGCAGGATCGTCCCGGCATCGCCGGCGTGCAGAGAAGAATTCATGACACTTTGGCCATCCCAGGGAGTACTGGAATAGATACCATTTACCAAGTAGAGATTATCGTGAGATCGCAGCCCGTTCGTGCTTTCCGAATACGAAGTACCTCCCGGATAGATCATTACGCCCGGCCGCAGTTGCAGCAGATTTTGGAAGTTCCGGCCATTCATGGGCAAACTATCGATGATTTCGCTTTGCAGCGTTCCGCCCAGCTCCGCGTTGGTGGTCTCGACCAACGGCAGGGCCTCCGTAACGGTGATCGTCTGATTTTGCTGGCCGGGTTGCAGCGAGAGATCAACACGCAGGTCGGTATTGACTTCCAACAGGATTCCCGTGCGCTCGATTGTCTTGAACCCCGTGGCCTCCGCGCGGACCGTGTAAGTGCTCGGAAGCAGGCCCGGACTGTTGTACTCACCGGCCTGGTTCGTGGTCAACGTTCGCGTCGTGCCCCTTTGCGTGTCAATCACCGACACCGTGGCTCCGGCCATCACGCCACCGCTCTGGTCCGTGAGGGTTCCCAAAATTCGTCCCGCATTGCCCTGTGAAAATGCCGGAAGGCAGATTAAGAATATTCCAATCGTCGCGGCCAGCAGATGCACAGTATGCTTTACCCTGAGCCGTTTTGCTTTCATAAGTATTGACGGTCGCCAATTCATAGGACCCACCCCCTCGAAATTCACCGGCACAAAAATTGAAAAGACGCAGTCACCACTGCGGTCAACTTTTCACATGCACCCCAGCAGATGTCAAGGCGAAAATGCCCTGGACTTGTTGGTTGGTTCAAAGAGGAATGCACGAAGATATTTCCCTCAATTCAATCACGCGCCGATATCTCCTATTGGCCGATAAAGAGGTAGTGGACTAGTTGTTCGTTGCCGGGAGTCCCGGAGGGGCGCCACAACTTAGCCCAGCCCGGGAGGGCTGGGGAATGCGTGGCGAATGGAGGGAAACCCCGACAGGGGTGACACATGGAGGCAATCTACGCACAGCTAGCGCGCCACCTATGGGGTGCGTACATTGAATCCCGCCATCAGGTATGGTACGTTACGCGCAATGCATCCCAACGAGTGGTAAACGAGATTCGGCAATACGTTTGTTCAAGGAGAAAATCATGCAACGCAGATTCCTCGTTGTTCTAGTGGCGGTTGTTGGCGTGCTCGCCGCCGCGGCTCCAGCGTCCGCGCATCACTCGTTTGCGGCTGAGTTCGATGCCAATAAGTGCATGGACCTCACTGGCACATTTACGAGTTTTGAATGGCAAAACCCGCACGGGTATTTTCACCTGGATGTAAAGGAGCCCAACGGCGAGGTCACCTCCTGGACTTTTGAAACTGTTTCACTTTCCACGCTGAAACGGAGTGGAACTCAGAGAAAAGATTTCACCGATAATGTCGGCAAAACCGTCACTGTGAGGGCCTGTCTTGCTAAGAACGGTGTAAAGAACCGCGCCGCTGCCGAAACCATCAAGCTGTCGGATGGCCAAGTACATAGAATCGGACAGGATGTCGAAGGCAAGTTTAGTGATAACGCGAAGGAAGGATACTGACGCCCGAGGCTCGACAGTTCGGTTGTAGCTCGCCTCTTTAGAGGCGAGGGTTTGATTGCCAATTGCGAGGAAAAACCGCGCGTCTGAGGTGCGGGTTGTGCATCCCGATATCCTCGGGGACGCGGGCTACAGCAACCATTGCGATTCTTGGAGACGGCAAAAGGGCCAATTCCAATCTTGAACTGGCGGCGCGAGCTTAGGCTGACCGGGGAAACGCACTGCGAGCATCGCAAAAGCCCTTGAGAAGAATTCTAAGAGGGAGGAGAACTTGATGAAGCGACGCCTCGCCTATTACGGTTTCAGTGCTGGAGCTGTGCTGGGTCTTTTCCTCATGGGTGTGACGCCCGCTGCCACTCAAGAGGCGCAGGAGGGGAAAGCTTCAGAAACCGGCGCCGCGAAACCAAAGCCCCAGCCGGTGCCCAAGGGTGGGCCGGCGCCTCGCGCTGCGGACGGTCATCCGGATCTTTCTGGAGTTTGGTTCCCGGGCACCGCCGGTGGTTTCACTTTCAATCCCGCCTTGCGAAGACAATTCGACTCCAAGGCAACGCCTGAGGAGCCGCCTCCGTTCCAGCCGTGGGCGGCCGCAAAAATCAAGGCGATGACCACAACCGACTATGAATTGGGGCGTGCGTCTGTGAATTGTATGCCCCGGGGCGTTCCTGGGATGTTCCTGATTGATCCGTATCCGTTCCAGTTGGTTCAAACGCCTGGTTTATTCGTGCAGTTGGACGAATTGAACAACAATTGGCGAGTAGTCCACACGGATGGCCGCGCGCATAACCCGGAGCCGGATCCATCCTTCGACGGCGACGAAGTTGGTCACTGGGACGGAGACACTTTGGTCATTGATGTAATCGGGATCGATGAGCGAACCTGGAACAACTTTACAGGTTGGTTCCACAGCGATCAAGAGCATGTGATCGAACGCGTTAGTCGGCCGTCCATGAATTATCTCGTTGTTCAAGTAACGATTGAGGACCCCAAGGTGCTGTCGAAGCCTTGGACCTCCGCGCCTCGGGTTTGGACGCTCGGCCACGAGGACCTGTTGGAATACTACTGCACCAACAACCAGGACGTAGAGCAATACAAGGCGCTAAAATCAAAGGAATCGGGCGGCAATAACAAGTAGATGGGAGCGTAATCGTGAAACCTAACCTTCGTTCTGCTTTAGCGGTATCTATCGGTTTGGTGTTGCTGGCGATTCCTGTGCTGGCTCATCACTCTGCCACGGCAGAGTTCGATAGTTCAAAAACATTTACGGTGAAGGCTACACTTACAAAACTCGAGTGGGTCAACCCGCATGTATACATGTACGCGGACGTGACCGACGAAAATGGAAAGGTGACTCCATATTCGTTCGAGACGGGCCCTCCGGGCAACCTGCGAAGGGCTGGCGTGCTCAGGACCATGTTTAACGTGGGCGACGTGGTTACCATCGAAGCCTCGGTTCCCAAAGATGGCTCCAAACACCTCGGCCTGCTGAGGTCGATGCACTTTGCGGACGGTCACACAATTGTTTTCGGCAGCGCTGCCGATAGCGAAGGCAAAAACTAATTATTGGAAAGACGGCAGAGTCGGCGGTTTGCAGGAACACGCTTGTGGAATTGCTCATCGAGGGGGAGAAAAAATGAAGTTCCGTTTCGTTCGCGCCGCCAGATTTGCGGGTCTCGCCCTTGCTGTCATCTGTTTGATTCCTGCGTTTGGCGCCGCGCAGACTGCACCCGCTCCCGCCCAGACTAAGAAAGTCCCCACAGGATATGGCCTTGACAAGGATCAACCTTTCGCCGGTGCAGATCCCAACGGCACTGGGCTGCCTTGGAAAGAACCTCCGCCTGAAGAGGTAGAGGCCGCCAGAAAAGGTCCAACGCCGCATTTGGCCGATGGGCATCCCGACTTAACGGGATTTTGGGCGCCGGCAGGCTGGGGTTACGCAGTCACTTCAGGAGCGGTAAGCGCCGACGGAAAGACGCACTACACCCAACGCAGGCAGGAGGGTCCCGTTCAACCTCCTGACAAAGTTGCGGAGTTGAAGCATCGCCTGGAAGGTTCAAATCTGCCTCCCTACAGGCCCGAACTTATCGAGAAGGTGAAATATCTGGGTACGCATCAAAGTCACGAAGACCCGGCGTTCAAGTGCGCGCCAAAGGGTTTCCCGCGCGTGGGCCCGCCAACCGAAATCGTTCAGGTTCCCAGTGAGATTGTCTTCCTTTATGACACAGTCAATTCTTCCGAACAAAACGCCTTCCGCGTGATCTCCACGGATGGCCGGGAGCATGACCCGACTCTCAATCCTTCATTTTACGGAGACTCGATTGGCCGCTGGGAAGGAAATACGATGGTCATCGACGTGACTAATTTCGTGGATGAGACATGGCTCAGCCAAAACGGGACGATCCACAGCGATGCCATGCATGTGGTTGAAAAGCTGACGCGCGAAGGCTATATGATTGATTGGCAAATCTCAATCGAAGATCCCAAGGTTTTCACTCGACCATGGGTAATCGAGCGCCACTTGATCCATGGCCTCAATGGCGGGCACGCCTTGGAGGAAGCCCCCTGCGTAGAGCACGACTACGGGCACTTGGTAAACGACGACCGTAATTAACTCACTAGATATATTAATCATTAGTAAACTATCTCAACGGGGGCGAATCCCTGCAACCTTCAGCCTGATTCTCCACAAAGTTTTAGGGCTCACCACATACAAAGTCTTACTGTCCTGATCGCCGAACGCCAGGTTGGAGAACCGCATTCCCTCCGGAGCAGGAACCTGTCCCAGGCGCTTGCCCGCGGGCGATATCACCCACACGCCCCCCATCCCTGTTGAATAGACGTTGCCCATGACGTCTACCTTCATGCCATCGGGGCCACCGAGGCCTTTTTCGCCCGTGAAATCAATAAATAGCCTTCGATTTTTGACCGTGTCGTCTGGCTGGACGTCATACGCAAAGATTTGCCTTTGATTTGGGGTTGGTCCCCCATTGTTGACGTAGAGAATTTTTTCATCCGGGGAAAATGCGAGGCCGTTCGGCGGAAAGCCTCCCGGATCCTGGTCCAGGAGTTGCAAACTGCCGTTTCGAATGAAGTAGACGCCGTGGAAAGGCAGCTCCTTCGCGGGATCGTCCTCCCTTTTCGGGAGGCAACCGGCGGCGCCATCCGTGAAGTAGATTGCGCCATCGGATTTGACGACGATATCGTTGGGACATGTTAGGCGCTTGCCTTCAAAATGATCCGCCAGCGTGGTTCGTTTGCCATCCTTCTCGAGTCGCTCGACTGCGCGGTCGCCGTTGGCATCCAAGACGATCCTGCCCTCACGATCCAGCGTCAGGCCGTTTGATCCGTAGAGATGCGCTCCGCTGGCATCCACGCTTCCCACGCGCGATGCGTCCGCGTAACCGGAGTGGTCCAAAAATATGGACAGTTTGCCATCGGGTGGACACGGGAATTTGAAACAATCTGGCGTCCACTGGAAGATGCGATTTCCACCGACGTCGCTGAACAAGAGAAATCCGGACTCTCCACGCTGAATCCAGAGGGGACCCTCGCCGCCTTCAAAGGTGCCCTCGCCCTTGAGCAATTCCAATTTCGCGTCGGGCGAAAAGATTTGATCGAGGCTCGGATCGAGCTTGACGAGACCAGGCGCGCTCGGAGATTGCGCGCCAACGTGGATTGCTATCAACAAAGAAAGACACAGCACGCACAGTGGAAGTCTTTTCATATTCTCTCTTTCTCCGTTCTTCGGCTGGATGGTACACCAGGAAATGCGTTGCATTGAAAACAAAAAGGCGGCGAGCTTGAAGATGCGGCATTCAAACACGCTCTAAAGATTCAACCGAATGCCCTTGCCCGTGCATGAATAGAAGCTATCTCATAAATCGTTTCGCAGCAGTTTTCTGCGCTTGAGAATGCAACCACGATGACGCGCCAACGGCGCGGAGCATACCAGCCCGGGGCAACGCCCCGGGGACGTATCCGAGTCCATGTTCCGCCCTGCAAGGGCGGAGGATTCCTGCGCCCTTGCAGGGCGCAACGATCGATTCCGAAACCCAGGGCGTTGCCCTGGGCTGGCATGCGGCGGCGCTTTCAGCGCCGAAACCAAACTAGTGCAAATCCAAATTCACGAATATCGATATTTGGCCATTTGTGAGATGGCTTCTAGTTATACTTGAAACAACCGCATGGGGTAAGTATGATCTGCGAATCGTTCTGTCACTCGACAGCTGAACAAGCCTGATGTGTGTGCAAAGAATTCGCGGACGAAGGAGCACCCTTCATGAGCGTTCACGAGCTTGATAGTAAGTTTGGCCGTGGGAATCCTGGCCCATTATCGAGGCGCGAAATTCTTTCTGGAATCGCCGCGTTGGGCGCTGCCGCTGTAGTACCGAAATTTGGCTTGGCGGCGCAGACAGGATCGGCTGCTCCGGCACGTCCTTTTCGTATCGACACTCACCACCACTTTTCGGTGCCCAAATTGATTGCCGAAAGCACCGCCAAGGGGATCACCCAGACCGGCCTGCAAGATTGGACGCCCCAAAAATCAATCGATCAAATGGACAAAGGCGGCGTGGCCACCTCGATCATTTCGATTAGCGATCCCGGGGTGTGGTTCGGCGATAACGCCGCGGCACGCAGCCTGGCGCGAGAGTGCAACGACTTCGCGGCAAAAACAATTAAGGATTATCCGGGCCGCTTCGGCCTGTTCGCTACGCTTCCGATGCCCGATGTCGAAGGCTCCCTGCGCGAAATTGAATATGCTTTTGATACGCTCAAGGCCGACGGCGCGTGCGTACTTTCAAGCTACGGTGGCAAATATCTTGGCAACCCCGCATTCGCTCCCCTGATGGATGAGCTGAACCGGCGGATGGCGGTTGTGTTTTGTCATCCCTTCTGTGCCGCGTGCGGGACTCAGACCCCCCTTGGCGACGGGCAGAATCGCGGTATCGAATTTGTATTCGATACTACACGCACGATTGTGAGTTTGCTGTCGAGCGCCACCGTCACGCGATGCCCGGACATTCGGTTCATCTGGTCACATGGCGGCGGCACAGTGCCGTACATTACCAGCCGCCTCAACGGAGTGGCGCAACAGCTTCCAAAAGGGCTGATCTACGAACTGCAGAAGTTTTACTACGACACCGCGCAGGCCTTTAATCCGTACACCTTGCCGTCTTTTAAGAAGCTCGTTCCGGCATCGCACATTTTGTTCGGGACCGATTTCCCGCTCGGCGGCGGCTCGGGCGCGGCAGTCAGCAAGGGTCTGATCGAAAATGGGGGATTCACCGAGAGCGAGCTTCGCGGCATCGATCGCGAGAACGCGCTGGAATTACTACCGAGGCTCAAAACGTAGTCGTAAGCGAAGTCAAACCCCCGACCCTTTAAAATGAAGCTGTGAAAAAACCTGGCTGGATGCGTGGCGAGAGCTGCGGGGCGCTGAATTTGTAGCCCGTCGCTATTTTTGATGAATCAAGAAGCTGTTCTCGTTTACTCTTTCCTTCCTCTCTCAGCTT
>Ga0210410_10000822_pt1 | contig 31080 bp, 30 predicted proteins | sample IncBWC4MmetaG_FD_161058 | JGI IMG/M metagenome (GOLD analysis project Ga0210410, IMG submission 161058) | Forest soil microbial communities from Barre Woods Harvard Forest LTER site, Petersham, Massachusetts, United States - Inc-BW-C-4-M | ecosystem: Environmental > Terrestrial > Soil >...
CCTGCGAGGACATGGTTGCCGGAAATGGCGGCAGGGTGCTGAACTGGCGATTCACGAAGCGAATCACGACCAAAATCAGAATGCCGATCCCCAACGGGCGGTGGATGGAAACTAGGCGATGGTAGTCACCCAGCGATGCGACCATGGCAACGCCAATCCCCAGCATGGTCAGGACCATCGCGGCCATCAGCCAGTGCAGGAACCGCATGGACCCAGTGAATTGCGTCCTGGCGCTCATTTTCGCACCTCTGAAGGCGTGATTTCGCTCGGCTCTTTCGTTTCGCCTGCGCGCCTCGTAAACGATTGCGAGTAAATCACCGACCGCGCGCTCAGCAAGGGATCGTTGGACGGCGCCATGCCGGCCGGCAAAACCAGCGGATCGAAATTGATGTCGCGCGCAGGACTGGTTTCCTCGCTTTCCACAGAATCGAGCGTCAGCGTTCCCACATCCACCTGATCCCGCCCTTCCGGCCACTGGATAGTAGCGTTGTCGATCGGATCACCGGGCTGTGCGACCGTCATGACCAGGTGCCATTGCAACGCGTGCTGCTGGATGCTCGCGACCAGCCCATCGAAGAGGAGATTCTTGTCCTGGCTTGCCCCAGTCCCGGCCTCATACGGCTGCACGGGCGCGAGCGTCCAGCGCACGTAGGTGGACGCGCCGTCCGCGTTGACGAATCGGAACGCATTGAGACTGTAGTAGGCGGTGTTGTCGAAACCGGACGACGGAGCATGGCTCTTGATGATTGCGAGCGCCCGCGCGGTTTCTGGGTGGCTCGCGAGGAACGCCGCCCCTTTCGCCGGATCGGGTCGATGCGTGCTGGGGTCGCGTTGCGATGCCACCAGGTTGTCGTAAAAGGCCTGCGGATCCTTGAACGGGAACACCGGCAGATTGATCATTGCGGTCCGCCACTGTTCGCCGTCGGGCAGAGAAAACTGAAGCCCCAAGCCGCGGACGGTGCTCAGATCGTCGGGGGCGTGGGGATCGCCGCCGCCCAGGGAAAAGCGGCCGATCACCGGCACGCGGCCGCTCTGGAAGACGACAGCCTTCGAGAGGCGCACCCCCTGCCCGTTGCTATCGAAAAATCCTCGAACGCATACGCCTTTCGCGTGATTGCGACGGAAACCCGAGTGGATGCCGTTCACCCGCTCAAACTCATCGACGAACCGCGCAGGCGTCAGTTTCTGCGGGCTGAACCACCCGCCCAGATAGAGAAACGCTCCCACAACACCTAGAAGCAGAACGCCAATACCCGCCAATCGGGCGAACATGTTTCCTGCGGTCAGGGGCGCTGGATGCTTTTCCATCGGTGCGGTTTCACCCAGCAACTCTCCGCTGCCGTTTGTGGTTTTTGCGTCCTGGTTGGCCCCTAACGATGCCATTGCGCCCTCCCTTCCCCTTGGTCCGGAGATAGCACTTTGATGCAAAAGCAAGCAAAGGGGGCGTCTTTTTTTGTCTGCCGCGCCGTGATCGGCTTCCGCCATGCCCCTCGGTCGGTCGTTACCTGCACGAACGGATGGATCACGAGCCGCCTGTATTGATTCTGTCCCTTCGCGTTTTGATCTGCACAACCCATTGAACAGCACTGGGCGGATGACGAGCTGAGCGTTGGGGTTAGCTTTCGAGCGAAAAGCAGATGCCCCAGGTTATTAGAAATGAACGAAAGTGAAAGGAAGCGGTAGAAGGTTTGGAGGTATCTCGGCGGCTCGCAAAGCAGGTGCTCTCCCAGCTGAGCTACACGCCGCCCACAGCTGCAACAAATCTATTTTGGACACTTTCGAATGCGGCGCGTCCCCGATCCGTGCGCGGGTAAACTGGCCGCAACCGCGTTCAGCTACTTCCAGGCTCCCAGCAGTCGGCGTAGCAGGAGCAACTCACCGAGGTGGTAGGAGTTGTGATCCGCCACGAGCAGCGCTTCGCGCAGAACTGTTTGGCCATCGCCTTGGGGAAGCGGGGCCAAGAAATCCGTCGATTTATTTTCCACGATTTTGATCATGGCTTTCAGGTCTGAGCGAAAGGCGGCCACGCTTTTGTTCCAGGCTTTGCTGTCGGGCGGAGCCTGCGTCTTCGGCCAGTATCCGGCGGGAAACTCGGGCGAAACGTGCTTAGGGTTGCGTGTGAACTCCAGAATGTCCCACTGGGCGATGCGCATGTGTTCCAGCACTTCCCATGGAGAATGCGCTGCTCCCTCCGGCTTTTTGCCTTGCAGATTCGGCGGCCAATCCTTCGCTGCGCTATCAAAATCCACGTGGGCGTGGCCGCCGTTGAGAAGTTCGACCAAATGTTCCGGCAACGACTTTTGTTTCTTCATGTTGCCCATCCTGTATGCTTCGCCCTAAAGACCGATCTGTGTGTTTCAATGGCGCAAACCAAAACGGCGCACACCGTCTTCTTTGACGCTCCCCAACCCCTCCATGATAGTCGGAAATCGCGGAATGAATCGTCCCTCAGCAGGCCGGAAGCGGATCACTCTTTAAGAAGAATGGGCTGGGGAACGCTGTCATCACGGAATGTTCGCAAAGGATTGATGAAGAATTTACGAAGGATGTGTTCTTTGGAGGGGAGCCATGCCCGGCGCGCACCAGGGCCAGAGTGCCAAGTTCAAGGAGAAACATTCATGAGATTTGTTCCGATTTTCCGGGCGGCGCTATTGCTCCCGCTGATTCTGGGACTGCTGGCGACGCAGCATGCCAACGCCGACGGAAACCTGAATAAAGTGAAACACGTAGTCGTAATCATGCAGGAAAACCACTCGTTCGATAACTACTTTGGAGCGTTGGCTTATGCGCCGGGCAGCCCCTACCATCGAGGTTTATTCGGGTGCCGAGACGGAGATCACTCTTGCGTCGACGGGCTGACCTGCGTGCCGGACAACAACGGAGGCTTACGCTGCTACAACGCAAACCGGGATGACGACGGCTCGCTTGTCTCCGTTTTCCATGACTCGCGGCGCTGCGCTTCGCCCGACCTGGATCATTCATGGCTGGGGACGCATCAGGAGATGAACTTCCTGAACCCGAACGGCACGCGCCGATTTTCACTGAGCGACGGATTTGTGCGGGTGAACGACAAGACGGAACAAATTGACAACGGGATCGAGAATCCCACCGATGACCAGACCATGGGCTTCTATACCCAGGACGAAATCCCCTTTTATTACCACCTGGCCAGCAAGTTTGCGATCAATGATCGTTACTTCGCGCCTGTGCTCGGTCCGACATTCCCGAACCGCTCGTACCTGCTGGCGGCAACTTCGTTTGGACATCTGACGACGAGTGACACCTTTCCCCCACCGGGTGGGTACAAGCCGGTGAACGGAACGATTCTCGACCTGCTGGAGAAAAACAACGTGAGCTGGGCGGATTATTTCCAGGATGCGCCTCAGGCCGGCGCGTTCCGTTTGTTTGGAGCAACCGGCATCGATCCCCACTTCTTTCCGCTGCCCGTGCTTTTGCAGCAGGCAGCGGGAGCGCCCAACCTGCCGCCACTGCCGAGCGTATCTTTTGTGGACCCGAACTTCGGCCTGTTTGGCGTCGCGCACGAAAATGACGAACATCCGCCGACGGATATTCAGCGCGGGCAGGCGTTTGTCTCACTGGTGGTGAATGCGTTGCGCAACGGCCCCCACTGGCAGGATACGGTTATTTTCATCACCTATGACGAGCACGGCGGCTACTTCGACCACGTGGCTCCGCCGGCAGCGCGGCAAGAATCCTCGCGGACACCGGACGGCATTTTCCCGGGACAGTGCGAAGACCTCTCGAACCCTCCGCTGAGCCTTCAGCCAGGCGCCGGGGCAGAGTGCGCGCATAATCCGTTGAGCGCGACGGATACAACCGTGAATGACGCCGCGGCGCTTTGCCCGGAGTTTGCGACAAATCCGACCGGACCCTTCCCAGAGGATTGCGCGGCGTTTGACCAGTTGGGCGTGCGCGTGCCGTTCATGGCCGTGTCACCCTTTTCCAAGCCTCACTATGTTTCACACTCGGTGGGCGATCACACGTCGATTCTGGCGTTCATTGAGAAGCGGTTTTTGAGCACCGAGGGAAGCAGTGGCGGTGGTGGCGAAGACGATCGAGATGTCACACGGCAGTTTCTGACGCTGCGTGACAAACATGCACATACGCTGGAGGATCTCTTCGATTTTGACGATTCTCCCTCGTTGAATACTCGCATTTTCCTAGCAGCCCCGCCGGCACAGGACTGCACGCCCAAATAGCGGGTGCGTGCGAAAAAAATGGGCCGCAGCGTTTGAACACATCTAATCCGTAGGAAAAAGCGAGGCAAAGCGCCCTACGTGCGAAGATGGCACGTGGGGCGCCCGGCTTCCGTCATTCAGAACGAAACCTGTTTGTTAGTCGCGATCCGGGTGACTATGGCGCCAGTCCCAGTAATGCTGCTGGTAGCTATGCTTCCGGTGCTCGTAGGCGACATACGAATCGTGGCGTTCCCGCTGGTAGTTCCGGTAGGCACGGTCTTCACGGTCATCCCAGTTGTGATAGTCATGGTGATGTGAGTCGTAGACGCGAACCTGGACATGGGCTTCCTGTGCCCCCGCCGCGATGGGGCCGCTTACTGCGAGAGCCGCCACTAGGAACAGCCCGCTTAGAACTGTATTTGCTCGTTGCATATGAGGTTCTCCAGACCGCAATCCCTGGATTCACGATTTTGAAATCACGGTAGGCTTCACTATGCGCGTGGCCTGGGCAGAAAGATGCCCTGTATTGAACAAGATGACAAATCGGCAAGATCGCCTTGTCAGGCGCCAGCGGGTTACATCTTTTTAGCGTAGTGGTCGCCGAAGAAATCGTGGGCGTTCCACGCGGGACGCGCCGGGTTCTCGGCGATCAGCCAGCCGCACAGGTACGCGAATTGTGCGTATTTCACGGCCTGATTGAAATCGAGGCCCGGCTGCTGCATGTCGTCCTGCGGCTGGTGATACCGGGTGGCTTCCCAGTCCTTGAAAATGGCCGGGGGATCGATCTTCGGGTCGTTGGACTTGAATCCCGCCACCAGAAAAACAGCGGGAACGCCCTGCTTTACGAAAGAATATTGATCGCTGCGAATGAAGATGACTTCTTCGGGCATGGGGTCGGGACTGAGACTAAGGTGGAGGCTCTCGGCCGCACGCTTCATAACTCCACCAAGGGTCGAATGTTCGGCGCCAAACGGAATAATATCCAGCAAGGGCCAAAGCATCTGGTCTTCATCCATATTGACGTTCGCGACGATAGCGTCCTTGCTGACGGTTGGATAGTGCGCGAAATAATCGGAGCCGAGCAAGCCGGCTTCTTCTCCGGTAACCGCCACGAAGAGGATGGAGCGCTTCGGGCGGGGATTCATTTTCGAAAAAGCGCGGGCAACTTCGAGAAGGATGGCGCAGCCGGAAGCGTTGTCGAGCGCACCGTTGTAGATACTGTCGCCCTTCACGGGCTCGCCAATGCCGAGGTGATCGAGGTGCGCGCTGTAAACCAGGTATTCGTTTTTGACCGCCGGGTCGCTGCCTTCGAGTTTTGCCACCACATTGTGGCTGCTGACATTATCGAGTTTAGCCTGTTCGTGGATTTTGGCGGTCAACGGAAGCGGGAACGAGAGTGACTTCCCTTCCTTGGCGAACTGAAAGACTTCTTCCGGAGTGTGGCCGCTGCCAGCAAAAAGCTGCTTGCTGGCTTCGAGGCTGAGGATGGCTCCGCCGTGCAGTTGGGGGAAATAATCGTTCGGCATACCCTCCTTAGTCAGCCAGCGAAACGCAGGGCGCGAGAGATCCCTGGCTTGTTCCTTGAATGGATAGAGGCCCTCGAGGACGGGATCGTTGACCACAATGAGCCCGACGGCGCCATGCGCGGAGGCGTTGGCGATTTTCTGCTCGAACGAAGAGTAGTGGGCCTTGAGCGAGGATTCGAAATTCGGCGCTTCAGACACCATCGCGACGATCTTGCCCTTGGCATCGATTCCCTTGTAATCGTCATAATTTTGCTCGGGCGCCGTCACGCCGAATCCGACGTACACGACCGGCGCCTCGACCGAGATTTCCTTGCGCGCGGGATCGCCCCGGGCGAGGAAATCCTTCCGGAAGACGAGAGTTTCCGCTTTTCCGTTGCGGATAAGGGACAAAGTGGTGTTCGATTCGTCCGGGCGAACCGAGCGTAGCGGCACGTTCTGAAGATACGTCCCGGCCTCGCCGGCCGGAGCGAGCCCCATGGATTCAAATCCCGTGGCCATGTACCTGGCGGCGATTTCGTAGCCGCGTGAGTTGGTCCCGCGACCCTCCAGCAAATCATCGGCGAGGAAATTCATGTGGGCGCGAATGGCTTCCGGCCGGATGGATTCCATGGCGGCGTCCGCTGGCTCAGCGGTAGCCTGGGCCGCTCCGGTGGGCAAAGCCAGCGCCAACGCAAGAGCAGCGCACACCGGATGTTTGAAAATCTTTAGCATGAGGGACACCCTTCTCAAATTCCGGATGAATTTACCGCTAGACAGCCCATGCAGAGCTTGGACGCGTGTCAAACGGACGTGGTGAGCAACGATCTGCAGCGAATCCCAAGGAATTTGCGGGGATGGGATCAGGAGGCGTCGGGCGGCTCGGGGTGAATAGTGACGCGGGAGATTTGCGGGAAGCGCTCCTTGACGCTATCTTCCAGTGCCGCGGTGACATCGTGGACGCGCGTGATGGAGAGGTCGCCCTTCATCACGCAGTGGCAGGAAACGAGAATGTGGTGCTCGACCTGGCGGACGCGGACATCGTGGCAATTGATCAGCTCGTCGTAGGTGCTGGGCATGCCATTGAGAAAGGATTCGACGGACATTTCCAGTTGGCGCATCTCACCGGCGCGCGTATCGGGTGTGGCGATGTGGCGACCGAGCGGCTCGATGTGAATGTTGACGTCAACGGTGTCTTTGCCGAGTTCGCGAATGCCATCTTCGAGTTCTGTGGCCCGACGGTGGGCTTCGCGGAGGCTGAGGTTTTCGTCAACTTCGAGGTGGAGTTCGACGAAGAGGTGGCCGTCCTGTTGCGAGGCGGTGACGTCGTGAACCGCCAGTCCGAGGCGAAGGGCGACGGCGCGGACGGATTCGAATAGATGCTCGTCGCGAGGGGCGCGGGGTTCGGCGTGGACGATGACGTCGGCGGGAACAATCTGCGCGATACGCTTTTCGATTTTGTCCGTGAGGGCGTGGACCTGCTCGAGATTGGCGGTGCGGGCAACGCTGACCGTCACGTCAACAAAATAGCGGTTGCCGGCGCGGCGGAGGCGTACGCGTTCGACACGGAGAACGCCTTCGATATTCCCGACTTCGGTAACGAGCTGATCCTGCAACCCCGCGGGAGCGGCATCGAGAAGGGCGTCGAGGGTGCGGCGGCCGAGTTGCGAACCGACCCAGAGGATCACGCCGGCGACGGCAAGGCCAGCGAGCGAGTCGGCGTAAGCGAGCCAGGGAAGATTCCAGACATTGCCAGCCCAGACGAGAGCGACGCCGAAGATGACGACAATCGTGCTCCAGACATCGGTCGAAAAATGCAGGGCGTCGGCTTCGAGAGCTTCGCTCGAGTAGCGCTTGGCCACGACATTGAGCGTGCGTGCCCGGGTCAAGTCGATCGAGAGGGCCACGAGGAGGATCAGGATGGCGGCGACGCTCGGCTGTATATGCACGGAGTGGAAAAAGAGGCGGTAGAACGCTTCATAGATGATGTAAACCGCCGTGAGGATGAGCAGGCCGGTTTCGATAAACGCCGAGAAATTTTCAAACTTGCCGTGTCCGTAGGGATGGCGCTCGTCCGCCGGCCGGTCCGAGACACGGACCGAGAGAAATGTGATGACGGCAGCGACGAGGTCGAGGCCGGAATGCAGGGCTTCAGAAAGGATGCCGAGGCTGTCGGTGCGAATGACGAGAAACGTTTTCAGGCAAAGCAGGAGACCGGCCGAGCCAATGCTCAGCAGGGCGGCGCGCTTTTTTTCCTGGATGGCGGTCTGCAGGCCTCGGGAAAGGACCATGGACTAAGACTACAACATGTGGCGAGAGGATGCGCTCCGGGTCAGGATTTTTTGGCTGGGATGAAGCGGAGAGAGGCGGAGTTCATACAGTAGCGGAGGCCGGTGGGCCGGGGGCCGTCGTCAAAAACGTGGCCGAGATGCGCGTCGCAGAGGCGGCAGGAGACTTCGTCGCGGGACATGCCGAGACTGTTGTCCGCGGAAACAAAAATGTTTTCCTTGGCGATGGGCGCCCAGAAGCTGGGCCAGCCGGTGCCCGATTCGAATTTTGTGTCCGAGGTGAATAGGGCGTTGTTGCAGCAGATGCAGCGGTACATTCCCTTCGCGTGATTTTCGAAGTAGGCATTCTGGAAGGGGCGCTCGGTGCCGGCATGCCGGGTGACATGATATTGCTCGGGATCGAGCAGCTTGCGCCACTCTTCGTCGGTTTTTACGACTTTTGGAACCGTAACCACGCCCAGCTTTTTCCCGGCCTCGTCAAATTGAACTATTTTCACCGGGCCGTTGTTCGAGTCCGCGGAAACCAGCGCGGAAGGAACGGATAGTTCGCGGCGCACAGCCGAGAGCAGCAGCGAGCCACCCGCCAAACCACCCAAACCAGCAAGAAACGCGCGGCGATTGGATTCCATGAAAAAGTCTCCGAACGGCAGACGGGAGCAGTCCGTGCGGACTACCCCTGCCCTATCTGAGTTGCGCGCACGGAAAAGGTTACAGCGAGCCCCTGGCGCTCATGGGAGGCTCCGGAAGCAGCGGCAGATGCTTGGGTTCGCCACGCGCGCCGCGCACTTCAACCTCCTCGAACAGAAGCGAGGGAGCAACAACGGAAGCCGGCAAGCCGTTCTGCGCCGTGCCGAAGGCGGCTAGCGCTGTGCCGGCAACTCCGGCGGTCTGGTTCTGCATGTAGTTGAAGACCACGCTGTCGTTACCGATGCCCTCGATATTGCGCAGCATGCGCGGGCTGAAGCCGCTGATGCGCGCTCCGCGTACGATCTCTTCGTGACCGTCGGACGGGTAAATCTTGTAGACGACGAGCGGCAGGCGATCCGTGGCCGCGTTGCCGCCGAAGCTGGCCAGCAATTCGCTGAAGTCTTCCTGGTGCAGCAGGCTCAGAGACGGATTGTCCATCTGGCGGACCACCATGCAGTAATCGAGCTTTTCCGCGTGGCAGGAGTCGAGGAATTTTTTCTTCAAATCTTCCTTCGAAAGAGCTTCCGCGGAGGAAAAGAAGAGATTGCTCATTACCGGCCTGGTGTCACTCAGAAACGCGCTGCGCCCATGGCCATTGGACTTTTCAGAGTCAGGGCCCGGGCGGCGGGACATCAAGAAGTTTTTGAGCTTGCCCTCATCGACCAGCGTGACTTTCTCGCCGGGAACGCCTTCCTGGTCGATGGCGTACCCGCCGACGAGCAAGGCACCCTTGTAGTCCGTGGCAGCGGGGTTATCCAGAAGCGTGACGCCCGCGGGAAGAACGCGCGTGCCGACCTTGCCGCTCCAATCGCTGCGGCCGCCGAGACTGCTCATCAACTGTTCAACCACAGGCTGAAACGCGAGCGGAGGACGCGCACCGCCGAGCGAAGGAGTCAAAACTTCGGCGAGAAGTGCCGCCGACGCGCGTGGTTCGAACAGCACCGGCCCTGTGTAGTCGGGCGCGGGCGGCGCGGCGCGCATGGCCATCAGTTCGGTGCCGGCAACATTGAGCGCTTTGCGGACCGCATCCGGGCTGGGGAGATCCGCGGGGCGCGGAGCGTACGTCGCGTAATAATTGTTCACCTGCATGCCGTCGGCGGCGAGAGAGCTGAGCCCCGATTCGATTGCGGCAAACGAATGGTTCGCGCGAACTTCCGTGCCTTCGCTGGTTAGCAGGTACTCGGTCATGAAGACGAGGTAGTAGGTGACGCGCGATTCGTAAATCTGCGGGAACGCGCGGAGCGCCCCGGAAGAGTCGCGGGCTTCCTGATCCCAATTGCGGCTCGTCCAGTCGGAGGCGACGAGCGGTTCGATATGCTTAACCGGTTCGACGCGCGAAAAATCGTCAATGTCGGACTGCCGCGCCAGGCTGCTGAGATAGGCCTGCTTGCGCGAATAGGTTTCCACCGCTTCTTTGAACGCCTGGTCGGTGGCGATCCAAAGATCCTGGCGGAGCGAATCGTAATCGCGGTCGATGCCGACGGTGCCGGAGGGGCCGATGAAGCCGCGGAAGCCGTCTTCGCTGATGAAATTCGAACTGTCGAGCTTGTAATCGCCGACGCGAGCGGAGACATTCATCACCCGGTTGCGATTGTGCGCGGAAGTGACCAGCGCGCCGTATTGGGCGACCACTTCGCGAATATCCATGTCCAGAAGCCGGTATTCGATGTAATAGGGCCGCACGGGCTTGTCGAGTTTCGGAATCTGTAGCTCGAGCCGCGACTTGGCGCGCGCCATCTCATCCTTCATGGCTTGTAGCGTGTGATCGTTGTCGGCCGGAGCTTGCGCGAATGTCGCGGACGCGGCGGCAAGGACGAGAAGAGCGGCAAATAGTCGAATTGCACGCATTACTGAAGGCCTCCGGATTTCTGGATGTCGTGCGCTGGTGGCGGGAGAATGGGCGGCCTATCCGTGGACGATTGCTTCTTCTGTACTTCGAGCTCGGAAGTGAGAATGGCCGGGGAAGCGGCGGAGACCGGCACATACCCGGACTCGGCGCCGCAGTAGCCGTTGAAGACTTCCGGCGTGTCGCCGGTGGCAACGATTTTCGTCAGCGCGGCGAGCGGGGTGCCGACGATATCCACACCGCGGACAAGTTGGTCGGGCCGGCCATCCGCAAAAACCTTGTAAACCACGAGCGGTTCCACCTGGAAAGCCTGCGGCTGACCGCGGCCTGTGAAGGTAAATCCTCCAGCGATGTCGTCAATCAACAGGCCGTACGGCTTGCCCTGCTGCTTGACGAGTTCGATCAGCTTGGCGCGGAGTTGCGCGTTGGTGAGCGTCTTGCTGCTTTCCACCAGCAGATTTCCCTGCCGGGAAACGGGCGTGGCGCCTATCTGGCGGCGGCCGTGGCCGTTCGAATGAGGAAAGTCTTTGAGCGGCGAACGGGACATTTCGAAATCTTTCAGGACCCCGTGATCCACCAGGACTACGCGCTGCGCGGCCACACCCTCATCGTCAAATTGGTAATAGCCGAGCAGATCCTGACCCACGAGCTTTTTCTTCGTGGCGTCATCCACCACCGTCAGGAAACTGGGAAAAATCTGTTCCCCGACCTTCTTGGCGAACGTCTGGCCCTCGGTCACATCCTTCTGGCGGTGACCTTCGGCGCGGTGGCCAAAAACCTCGTGGAAGAAAACGGCTGCGGCGCGCCCAGTGAGCAAAGCCGGGCCAACTGTCGGATCATTCAAAGGCGAGACAACCAGGCCATTCATTTCCTTCACCAACTGTGCAGATGCAGCTTCGACCGCCTTGTCATCCGGTGCATCGCCAGGATTCACCCAATCGAAGTTGTAATAGCGGTTTATGTCCATGCCGTCGGCGGCTTTTCCCTGGATGAAAAGCTCCAGGCGGTAGCGGATCTGGCCAAACTGCAGCTGCGTGCCCTCGGAATTCACCTGAATCTGGTTTTGCGCCTGGGCCGTGAAGGTGACGATCGAATTGATCACCGCACTCGATTCGCGGAAGTAACGGGTGTAATCGCGGACTTTCTGCTCCCATGGCTTGCGGTCGAGCGAAAAGGCAACCAGCTCGCCGGTAGAGACCTGTGGCTTCTCACGGGAAAAATCCGGGGCCGCGCCTTCTTCGGTTTGTACTTTCACTTCCTTGCCGGTTTTGATCTTGATGAGCGCTTCGGCGGCGGAGCGATACTCTGTGTCGGTTTCAAGCCACACTGCCCGGCGGAGGACTTCGGGATCGTCGTCAATAGGCACGTTGGTGCCGGGGCTGCCGGAGGGCGGCTGGCGTCCGTCAATCTTGTGGGTGTTGTCGAGGTCATAGCTGCCGGTGCGGACGGCGACTTCGAGCCAGCGGTTGCGGCCTTCGTCGCTGCTGAGCAAAGCGCCATTCGAACCGGAAACGGTGGCGCGCTGCGTGTCGGTCAGCGTGTAATTGATGAAATAGGCGGCGGGGTCCTGCGCGCCATACGCTTTCATGGAGCGTTCGAGCTCTGCCTTCAACGCGGCGATGAGCGGGGAAGCTTTTGGCGCGGCATCCGGCGGCATGGCATAAAGGCCAGGATTCGCAGCCAAGACAGCAAGCGCGCCGAGCGCGGCGCACAGACAGAAACGGCGGGCCGAAAAAACGGGGGTGGAAGGGTTCAAGAGTGCCTCACTCACAATTAGACGCAATACTCAAAGGTTCAGTGTACGCCACCGCCGGTAGGTACACAAAGCGTGGTATAGACGGCAGGAAGCGGCAAAGCCACTACCTGAGATTAGATGGCCGTAGAGTAAGGAGAGTTGCTAAAGGCAGGCCTTGGCAGTTCCATGGGCCGGGACCTCTGGAAACTTTGCCCTTTGCGAGCGTTGCTCAGCAAACGCTTGCGCCGGTGGGGCACTTCCCCGGTTGAGATGCAGGAACGGGAGCACTCGAACCGCGGGTGGTCACGATGGGAACGACGACGATTGGGATAACGGCCAGAATGCCGATAGTGATCGCCGCGCCTTTGCTGATGTGGTGCACCTGGCCAATGTTCGGGCCGGTTTCAAGAGTGGTGCTCGTGATCGCTTCGGAAAGGGTGGAGAGATTCGCCTGCGACGGTGTGGCCGGACCGTTCGAATCACCGTTACGCACTGTCGTGAGCTGCCCGGCCTTGACGGCCACGCAAACACCGGCCAGATTGCAGACCTTTACGACACCGTCAAACACGATCACCGTCATAATATTATTTTCATAGCCGACATAAAAATCCGTGCCGACCACGCCAGCAACTCCGGAAGGCGTGTGCACTTCGAACTTCCCGTTGGGCTGCGAGATTTTTTGCGCCTGCGAACGGATTTTTCCGACCGTGACCTCCAGGTCGGTCTGCTGCGCGCCTGCGTCGTGCTTCACCACTTTCACGGAGGAATCCGATCCCACGTTGAGCACAGAGCCGTCGTCGAGGGCAACTCGCGCGCGGCCGTTGGCCTGGGTGGTCAGCACATCCAGCCAATCGACGGGAGTTTTCGCGCTGGCGTTCAGGGACTTCGCGCCGCGGGTGATGTTAACGGCCGGAATGACGCGGGAAACTTCCCCGGCGCGCTGGCCGGCAGCATCGGGCAGGGCGAACGCGTCGAAGGGAATTGCCAGCGCATAGGTGAGCAGGCAAACAAGTGCCGCTGGGTACGGGAATTTTCTATTCATCGAGGACTCCTCAATAGCAACGGATCTTTGACTACCTTAGTTACTGGAGAAGCAGCGACAGGTCAATTGAAAAGAGGCAAAGCTTTGCCCAGTTAACCACGGTGGAGAACGCGAGCGGCGATTATCCGGCGAAGTCGGAGTAAGCGGCGGTCATGTCGTCCCACTGCTTGCAGTTAGTGGTGAAATCCTGGATGGTCGAAAAAAGATGGCCCAGGAGATCGAGAGGCGATTCGCCGGCATGACGGCGGCAAACACCCTGGATGCCTTCCACGCTAAACTTTTGGTCCAATACGTTACGGGCGTCGCTGCGGCCATCCGTGAAAAATGAGGAGAGAGTCGCCGGGGGGAAAATGCCCGGACGTTGTTACCAATTGTACTCCGCACGCGGCGAAGAGCTTGCGCACGGCGGAGGTCGAAGAAAGAATAGGGACATGCGCGTCCTTGCCCTGGTACTGGTTGCGGCCCTGATTGTCTTCGGGGTGTACACAATTTATTTAAAGAAGATGCCAACGACCGACGCGGGCACGGCACCGACACAAGCCATCAGCCTGACTGGTGTGCGCATGGATCTGATGCAGATTGCCCAGGCCGAACGCGCAAACCTGGCTTTGAATAACGCGTGCGCTACGGTAGCTGAGTTGATTTCGTCAGGGGCGATCAGCATGCCTCGGCCCGAGCGGGACGGCTACGCCTACGAGGTAAATTGCGCAAGCGGCACCGATTTCCAGGTGGTGGCTCGCCATGCGCCTCGGCCGGAAGGATCGCCCGTCCGGTATCCGACTCTGGCCATTGACGCCTCGATGCAAGTCCGCGAAATCCAGTAGTTCCTCATCCCCCTATTCCGGCTGTTTCCCCCCCTTGGCGGGAACAATCCGCTACTCCTCTGCGTATTTAGGGGTGAGGCCAGAAAATGCGGCCGACGAAGAATGAGCGGAAGGGAGAGCAATAAAATGGGTGGCGATGTGATCGGATTGGTTGCGGTGGTGCTTACGTGCGGGATCCCTTTGGCGGCGATGTATACGTTTTACAGGGTGCGGAAATTGCGCACGGAAGAGCGGCTGGCCGCGCTCGCGCGGGGGACGGAAATTCCCATGGAGCCGGAGCTTTCGCAGTACGCCAGGTCGCGCCGCGCGGGGATTCTGCTGGTGAGCGGCGGTGGCGGTTTTATCCTGATGTTTGCGATGATCGCCCGTGTTGTGGGCGAACCCGAGACGCTGGTGGCTTCGGCGTTTGGCATTTTGCCCCTGGCCATAGGGCTGGGTTATTTCGTAGATGCGGCGCTCATTCGCAGAGATTTGAAGACGTCGTAGCCGCGCGGGCCGCGCGAGTGCCGAGTGACCGGTCAAGGGTTAGGCTTTTGGTCGGCCACAAGGGTACCAGCTACCGCATAGCTCGTCGTTGGCAAGTCCAGAAACGTGATTTGGATATGTTCGGGCTTGGCTTTGCCGTCTTCGATCAACAGGGAGGCGATGCGTTCGGCAATTTTGCGCTTTTGATCGATTGAGCGCCCCTCAAGCCAGGTAATTTGTACGTAGGGCATTATCCCTCCTCAAAAACGGGTCTGGAAATCTCTATCTCTATAATGACGGTGGCCCCGCAGGGAAAGTGAGCCGCCGCCGTGTGTTAGAATCAAGCCCGCATGAATCCTGCTATTCCACAGATGCTGGAACTTCAGCGGTTGGACCAGACCACGGCCGCCCTGCGCACAGAACTTGAAGGCATGCCCAAGCGGTTGCGGGAAGCCGACGCGAAGCTGAACGGCGAGCGGACCGCGCTGGCTTCGGCGAAAGAAGCGCTGACGCAGGCGCTGGCGCAACGCAAAAAGCTTGAACTGGACGTGGAGCAGTGGCGGGATCGCGCGAAAAAATATCGCGACCAGAGCGGCTCCGTCAAAACCAACGAGGCCTACAAGGCGCTGCAGCACGAAATCGCGACCGCCGATGGCGAAGCGGGCAAGGCCGAAGACCGCGTGCTCGAACAGATGATGACGGTCGAGGAAGCAGAACGCCGCGTGAAACGGCTGGAAGCGGAGCTGAAGGAATCCGAGCGGGCGATTGCGGCGGAGAAGAAAGAGATCGAAGAACAGTTTGCCGGGAAAAAAAAGGCCTGGGAAGCCGCCACCGCCGAGCGCCGCGGCATCGTGAAGAAAATTCCGGAGGATCTGCTGGAGCTTTACGAGCGGATTGCCAAGAAGCATCCCGGCTCGGCGATGGCCCAGGTGCGCGATGGGCAATGCAAGGCGTGCGGGCTGCGCGCCCTGCCGCACACGATTCAACAGCTGGAGTCGGACACCGACGAAGAGATCTTTCGCTGCGAATCCTGCGGGCGGATTCTCTACTCACTTGAACCCATCGCCCACGCCACGCCGAAAGAATCGGCTACGGGAGCGGCGAACTCCTGATGTGGAAACGTCCTCCAGTGCCAAAAGGCGCGGGCCTTTTCGGCGAAGCGGAACCCGAGCGCAAGGCGATTGCCGCCTACCAGGCGAATGTTGACGGCGGCTCGCGGGGGAATCCGGGCCCGGCGGCGTATGGCGTTGTGGTGCGCGACCCACGCGGCGAAATTGTGGCTCGCCTAAAGAAATACATCGGCAAAAACACCAACAATGTGGCGGAGTATTTCGGGCTGATTGCGGCGCTCGATTACGCGCAGAATCACGGCATTCGTGCGTTGCGCGTCGAGAGCGATTCCGAGTTGATGGTCAAGCAGATGCGCGGGCAATACAAAGTGAAGAGCGAGGAATTAAAGCCACTGTTTGAACGGGCAAAGAAAATGTCGCAGACGTTCGAAGCGTTCCGCATCAACCACGTTTACCGCGAACAGAACAAGGAAGCGGACGCGCTAGTGAATCAGGCGCTGGATGAAACCTCGGGATCGGGTGCATCTTCTGGAGCGAAGACGGAAAAAGCCGCGGCTAAGGATTCTACAATGCGCCTAGTCGCCCGCTATAAGGACGGCGTGCTCGAGCCGTACGACGCGTTGGATCTTCCGGAGGGGTCGGAAGTGGAAATTCTACTCCGTCTCCGCAAATAACAAAAATCAGGCGGCAGTTAGTTCACGGGCCGGCGGCGGCTTCAGGACGTAAGAGCGGTAGAGCGTGTCACGCTGTTCGGGACGGAACCCGGCATCGGTGATGATACGGCGAAGCTCTTCCTCATTGGTGCGGTTCCGGACGCCCGCGGCGTAAACCACGTTTTCCTCGATCAGAATGCTGCCGACGTCGTCGGCGCCAAACTGCAAGCCAACCTGGCAAACCTTGATGCCCGGCGTGAGCCAGCTCGATTGAATGTGATCGGTGTTGTCGAGATACAGGCGGCTGACCGCTAGTGTCTTCAGGTAGTCTACCGCCGTGGTTTCCTGCACCTTCTTGCCTAGCGCCGTGTTTTCCGCCGCGAAAATCCACGGAATGAACGCGGTGAACCCGCCGGTCTCCTCCTGCAGCTGGCGAATGCGGTCGAGGTGATTCACGCGGTGCTGCAGCGTTTCGCCGCAGCCGAACATCATCGTGGCCGTGGTGCGCAGGCCAAGGGAATGCGCGGTCCGGTGGACTTCCACCCAGTCGTCACTGGTGCACTTCAGGCGGGCGATCTTGCCGCGAATTTCGTCGTCGAGAATTTCGGCACCGCCGCCGGGAATCGACTGCAGTCCCGCGTCCATCAGGCGCTGGATGGTGTCGCGAATCGAGAGCTCGCTGACTTCCGCGATGCACAGGATCTCCGGCGCGGAAAAGCAGTGCAGGTGCACCTGCGGGTAGCGCGCTTTTAGGGAGCGGAGAAGATTTTCGTAGTACCCAATCTGCAGGTCGGGATGCAGGCCGCCTTGAAGCAGAACGCCGGTGCCGCCGAGTTCGAGCATCTCGTCGACCTTCGCGTAGATGGTTTCGAACGGGAGGATGTAACCGTCCTTCGCGCCGAGCGGGCGATAGAACGCGCAAAACGAGCAATACTCCGTGCAGAAATTTGTGTAGTTAATGTTGCGGTCAATCTGGTAAGTGGCAATGCGGGGATCGTTTTTCTTCAGCCGCAACTGATGGGCGGCCATGCCGATGCCGACAAGGTCATCGGACTGGAGCATTTCAAGCGCCTGCTGTTTTGTGATTCCCACGGTGCGTTTCCTTAAAGTTCAAAACCTTCCATTTTCATCGCGAAATTCTGCTTCAACTCGGGTTCTGACGGACGCCGGCGACCACATCCATATACCGCGCCGGGCCGCCGGGTTCAGGGGCCAGGGCGATCGTGTTTACCAGGGGAATCAGGCCCAACTCCGCCGCAAACTGATAATAGCGCGCCAGGCCACGCAAATTCTCTTCGTCCAGATGATAGTCGATATTCTCGAGCAGATAGCGCCGCAAATCAGCAGCAGGCAGATTCATTTCTGCTGCCGCCTCGGAAGCGATGGCGTCCACATGCTGCAATCCGAAGGCGAGAGAATCCTGGAAATCCTCGACGAGTCCCGGAGTGACGGCCTCGCGTCGCGTAGCCCAGACTGCCAGCACTGCCGGCACGCTCGTGAGCGAGTGCCACTTTTCCACGATGTCGTAAATATAGACGGAACCGTTCCGACTGAGTCCTGCGAGTGAAGCTGTCGAGAGGGTCTCGCCCGCAGCATCCCGGTGAGCCTCGGGCGCGCAAGCAATCGCGAGCCGCAGAGCAGGGTCACCGATGAGCAGTGCAGCGTCCGCCTGCCGTAGCATCGCGGGCAGGTCGGGTGCCGCTTCGAAGAATTCCGGCTTAGTGCCCCACAGCTTTTCGCAAAGAATGCGCGTAAGCGCTTGCGTGCTGCGCGAACTGCGGTCCAGCGCGATGCGCGTGACTTCCTGAATCGGCTTCTTGGAGACCAGCAACAAGCTGCGGACGGATTTCTTCGAGGCGATGGAGAGATTCGGCAGGATCACCAGATCCGGAATGCGCTGATATTCGATGGCCGGAATAATCGCGACGTCCACGGCCCCGGAACGCAACGCCTCCGCGCACTGCGACGGCACGGTGAAGGAAAGTTCATACTTCCCACGCAGCCGGCCGTGCGTAAAGCCACGCACCAGTGGCGCGGTGTTCAAATATTCGACAATAGAGATGCGCACAGGATTCACGTATTTACTTCGCCTCGAAAGCAATCTCAGTATAGCAAACGCGCCTCGCCAACGGCTTCACCAACTCCCCTGATGGATGCTTCATCGCCTACAAAACCTCTGAAAAACTTGGAGTCCCTGTGTTGACCATTTGTTTGGCGATTCTTGCTACATCTGCTAGAATTAAGACTTTGCTTTTCAATCTTTTGGAGTGCAGGAATCGATATGGCAATGAAGTGTGAACTTTGCGGCAAAGGGCCGCAATATGGGAACGTGGTCAGCCACGCGAACAATACGCGGCGCCGGCGCTGGAACCCGAACCTGAAGCGCGTCCGGGCCGTGGTTTCGGGCGTTCACAAACAGATTCGCGTGTGCACGGCGTGCATCCGTCTGGGCCGTGTGACCAAAGCAGCCTGAGCGAACCTTTGAACCTCTCCCCAAGCACCTCCAGCAGAGCAGTGCGACTGCGGCGCGCCGGGGCGCTTCTGCCCGTGGCGGGACTGGTATTTTCCGTGCTCGCCGGCTGCAAACAGTCGGAGCACCACGCGGCCGACGTGTGGGCCGTGGTGAACGGCACGGAAATCAAGCGGGACGAGGTGGAGAAATACTACCGTTCACAGGTGAATCCCGAGGGCCAGGAGCCTTCGCAGGAAGAAGCGCTCTCGCTGAAGCTGAATGTTACCGACCAGTTGATCAACAACGAAATCCTGCTGGAGCGTGCCAAGAAGCTGAATCTGGAAGCCAGCGACGGCGAAGTGGAAGACAAATTTACCGAACTGAAGAGCCCGTTCACCGAAGAAGAGTTTCAGCGGCAATTGAAGGCCCGCGGGATGGCGGTGGATGACCTGAAGCGCGATCTGCGCAGGCAGCTCTCCATCCAAAAACTGCTGAACCGCGAAGTGGCGGCAAAGATCACCATTACCGACCAGGACGTGCTGGATTTTTACAACATTAACCGCAACCAGTTTAATGTGGCCGAGCCGCGATACCGGATTTCGCAGATTGTGATTACGCCGCGCAAGGAAATGCAGGTGCGTAACCGTAAGAACGACGACGCCACCAACCCAGCCGAAGCAGAACGCAAGGCGAAGATGCTGACCGACAAGCTGAACAGCGGCGCCGACTTCGCGCAACTGGCGATGGATTATTCCGAAGACGTGAACACCGCAGGAAACGGCGGCGACCTCGGCTACATTGAGGAATCGGCACTGAACCAGTCCGACCCGGTGCTCAAGAAGGCAGTTCTAACTCTGAAGCCTGGGCAGGTAAGCCCGCCGATCCAGTTGAAGGACAGCATCCGCATCCTGAAGCTGGTGGCGCGCGAAGCCGCCGGCCAGCGCGGCGTGAACGATCCGCAAGTCCAGCAGACCATCCGCGACACCTTGCGCAACCGCAAGGAGCAGCTCTTGCGCTCGGCGTATCTGGCAACGGCGCGCGACGATGCGAAGGTTACGAATTATCTGGCGCAGCAGGTGGTTGAAACAGCAGGCAAGCTGCCGGATGCGGCGAAATCGACTCTGCCGCCGATCAAGCCGGCTGTCTCTCTGCCGGCGAACAGTTCCCCCGCCAACACACAGTAATTCCCTGCGCTAAGTTTTGCGATTGGATTCGGGCGATTATTTCGCCGGCACGAAATCGCTCGCGCCCACAAGCTTAACCGCGACACCCGTGAAGAAAAGATGAAACGGCTTGTCCTGCAGCGTGCCGCGATGGTCCTCGGAGATGAGGATCGGCCCGGCCATCCTGTAATCGGCCCAGGTGACCGTCAGCGTTGGCTTCTCCACACCGCCGCGGTGAAAATTCCACGTGACCACGCGATTGTCTGATCCAACAAAAAGATCGTACATGTCTCCCGGAGTGTATCCGCCGCCAGTCTTCGGATAGGTGACGGTGACTTTGCGGACTTTGCCCTTGGTTTTGCCCATCGGATCCACGGTCATGCCCTTGTCTTCGACGGTGATGTCTTTGTCCCAGACCAGGTGAAACGGAAAGAGCAGCCAATACTGATCGTTGATGAAGTTCGGATCGACATCCTTGACGACGTCGGGCGGCATGTTGGCTCGAGTGTAGGTGACCTTCGTCGGCTTGCCGGCGCTATCCGGGCCCTCATACGTGACCTTGTCGTTCTTCGTGTCCCAGGTCCACGTGCGGGCTACTTTTTTAAGTCCCGCATCCACGTTGAAGGTGTACTGAATCTGTTCGACTTTCGACCACGAAGCAAGGCCGTAGGCATCCGCGATCTGGTGGCGAATATCCGGCTTCTCTTGCGCGAGAGAAGCAGAGGGGAGAAACAATCCAACGAACAGGGAGGAAACAACGGAAAAACGAGCGATGGAGCGAAGCATCGGGGACCTCCAGTCAAAGTTGGGAATGCCCTAAAAGAGTAGAGCGGTTCACTCCACCCACGCAAGCACTTCCCCGGCGTTGACGTTTTGCCCTTCCTTGACGAGCAGGCGCTCGACCTTCCCGCTCTTGGGCGAGCGAATTTCGTTCTGCATCTTCATGGCTTCGACGACCAGCAAGCCCTGGCCTGCTTCGACGGCGTCCCCCACCGCTGCCAGCAGGCGAACCACTTTGCCGGGCATTGGCGCAAGAATTTCCTGGCGGCCTTCCACTTCCACCGCTCCGTGCTTGCGCCCGCGCCACGCGCGCGGATCGATGATGTCGGCGGAGAATTCATGCGGGCCGCACTGCAGCTTCAGCGTGCTGTCCGTGGAACGGGAAATGTGAATTTCGAAGGATTGCCCGCCGAGCATCACGGAAAATGCGTTCGGAGCAATTTGCACCGCGCCCGCGTCGACAGCTTGGCCGTCCACGGAAATTGTGGACACATCTCCTTTCCTTTCCAAATCCACGACGTGTTTCCGCTTGCCGCTCGCGCCGGTGAGTTGAATTTCGAATTTCATGGCATGTGATCCATCTGCTGGCGCCGCCCCTCCGTTTTCCAGCGAGAGCGAGACTCCCGAGACTCCGCGTTGCCAGGGGCGGAGACGTTCGATTGCGCGCTGTGCCACAGCGCCGCTGCGATCAAGGCGGCTTCTTCGGTTCCCGGTCGCGGCGGGACTGCGGGCGGCTGCGGACGGGCCAGCATTTCATCGAGCCACTTGGTATGAATTTCCCCACGAAGGAATTCCGGTTCGGTAAGAATGCGGCGGAATAAGCTTACGTTGGTGCGAATGCCAGTGATGGTGTATTCGTCGAGCGCGCGGCGGAGGCGCGCGATGGTTTCCTCGCGGCTGTTGCCCCAGGCGATCAGTTTGCTGAGCAGCGGATCGTAGTCCATCGGCACGGTCCAGCCCTCGTAAACGCCTTCATCGAGGCGGATACCGGGTCCGGTGGGAGCGCGACGCGAAATGATTTTACCGGGAGAGGGAAAGAAATTGTTGTCCGGGTCTTCGGCGTAGAGGCGCACTTCCATGGCATGGCCGCGCGGCGTGATCGTTTCCCACGCAAAGGGCAAGCGGTGATCGGCGGCGATGGCGATCTGGAGTTTCACCAGGTCGAGTCCGGTCACTTGTTCGGTGACGGGATGCTCCACCTGCAAGCGAGTGTTGACCTCGAGAAAATAGTAATTGAGGTCGGCATCCACCAGAAATTCCACCGTGCCCGCGTTGACATAGCCTCCCGCGCGGCTGAGGCGCACCGCTGCATCGCCCATTTTGCGGCGAAGCTCCGGAGTCACCACCGGCGAGGGCGCTTCCTCGACGACTTTCTGGTGGCGCCGCTGCACGGAACACTCGCGCTCGCCAAGCGAAACGCAGCGGCCATGCGCGTCGGCAAGAATCTGAATCTCAATGTGCCGCGGCCCGACCAGATATTTTTCCAGGAATACTCGCTGGTCGCCGAAGGCGTTCAGCGCTTCAGACGCCGCATCGCGCCACGCCGACGCGAATGCCGCGTCATTTGGCACCACGCGCATGCCCTTGCCGCCTCCGCCCGCGATGGCTTTCAGGAGTACCGGATAACCCATGTTTTCGGCCAGCGCTTGCGCCTCTTCAGGATTCTCGATCGGGTCGCTTGTGCCCGGCACGGTCGGAACGTTGGCGCGCCTCGCCAATTGCTTGCCCGCGGTCTTCGAGCCCATCGCTTCCATCGCCTCGGCGGACGGGCCGATGAACGTAATTCCGGCATCCCCACAGGCGCGGGGCAGCGCGGCATTTTCCGCAAGGAAACCGTAACCCGGATGCAGCGCGTCGCAGCCGGACTTCTTGGCCACATCCATCAGCTTATCAATGCGCAGGTAGCTCTCGCGGGAAGACGCCGGCCCGATCAGGTAAGCCTCATCGGCCAACCGCACGTGGAGCGAGGTGCGGTCCACTTCGCTGTACACGGAAACGGCCTGGATGCCCAGCTCGCGGCAGGCTCTGAGGATACGCACGGCGATTTCACCGCGGTTGGCAATCAGGATTTTTTTGAACATTTGCGATTGGGCAACTGGCTGGATTTTACCATGCGGAGCGCATTGTCAAGGTGCGCTGAGCCTCTAGAAAGGTCCTGCCCTGCGTGTTGACCCGGATACTTCCTTCACATGGGCGATATACCGGTCCGCTCGCTTTTGCGTGACCGGAGTCCATTTGCCTTTCATAGGGGAATGTTGGCGTGCTTCTTTTTGGGGTTGGTGTCGCGCTTGTTTTCGAGAGCGCGTAACGAAGTGATGATGTGTGCGCGCGTATCGGCGGGTTCGATCACGGCGTCAATGTAGCCACGCTCGGCAGCAACGAAGGGATTCGCGAACCGGTTGCGGAACTCGGCGATCTTCTCCTTGCGCAAGGCGGCGCGATCCGCTTCGGGCGCGTTGCTGAGCTCGCGCTTATAGACGATGTCCACGGCCCCTTCCGGGCCCATTACCGCAATCTCCGCCGTCGGCCAGGCGAAATTGGCGTCGGTGCGGATATGCTTCGACGCCATAACGCAGTACGCGCCGCCATACGCCTTCCGGGTGATGACCGTGATTTTCGGCACGGTGGCTTCGGCAAACGCGAACAAAAGCTTCGCGCCATGGCGAATGATGCCGCCATATTCCTGCTGCGTGCCGGGCAGAAATCCCGGAACGTCTTCGAATGTAATCAATGGAATGTTGAAGGCGTCGCAGAAACGCACAAAGCGCGCGCCCTTCACCGAAGCGTTGATATCGAGCGTCCCTGCAAGGAACGCCGGCTGGTTGGCGACGATGCCTACTGGCCGTCCGTCGAACCGCGCAAAGCCCACCACGATATTCTTGGCGTAGTGCTCGTGCACTTCAAAAAAATAGTTTTCGTCCACCAGCGCGTGAATCACGTCCTTGATGTCATAGGGTTTCAGCGGATCTTCCGGAACGATCGAATTCAGCGATTCCTCACGGCGTTCGGCGGGATCGCGCGACGCGCGGCGCGGAGGATCCTCGAGATTGTTGGACGGGAGAAACCCGATCAGCTCGCGAACCATCGCCAGGCAATCAGCATCGTCGCGGGAAACAAAATGAGCCACGCCGCTGGTCGAGTTATGCGTCATGGCGCCGCCAAGCTCCTGTTTGGTCACCTCTTCGTGCGTAACGTTCTTGATCACATCCGGGCCAGTCACGAACATGTAGGAAGTGTCGCGGGTCATCAATACAAAATCGGTGATCGCAGGAGAATAGACAGCGCCCCCTGCGCAGGGGCCCATAATCGCGCTGATCTGCGGGATCACACCGCTGGCCAGCGTGTTTCGCAGGAAAATATCCGCGTAGCCCGCAAGCGACGCGACTCCCTCCTGGATGCGCGCGCCGCCGGAATCGTTCAAGCCGACCACCGGCGCGCCATTGCGCATGGCCAGGTCCATGATCTTCACGATTTTCTGCGCATTGGTCTCCGAGAGTGATCCGCCAAACACGGTGAAATCCTGCGCGAAGACGTACACCAGCCGCCCTTCGATGCGCCCAAATCCGGTGACGAATCCGTCGCCCGCCGGCCGCTGCTCCTCTGAGCCAAAATCCACGCAGCGATGGCGCACAAATTTGTCGAGTTCCTCGAACGTGCCCTCATCCAGAAGCAACTCAATCCGTTCCCGCGCGGAAAGTTTTCCCGCCTTGTGCTCGCGCTCGCGGCGTTCCGCGCCGCCGCCGGCCTCCGCTTCCTCCGAAATGCGGCGCAATTGCTCCATCCGATCCGCATTGGTGGATGATTCCCAGATACGATTTTTCTCAGCCAAGTGGCCCTCCCTTGGGCTCGTCGCTCTTTGGAGCGAAAATCAGGACCGCCGCGTGGGTTGCCAGCCAGACCGTTCCAAGGAGCAGCACCACGCCAAGCAATATTTCCGCCAGGATGGCGCCGGCCCGCGGCAGAGGCGACTCGATCGACGTTACAAAGAGTGTCGCGCGCACCAGAATCACCATCGCGCTCAGGGTCGTCGCCACGACCATCAGCATCGTCAGGATGGAAAGAAGTACCTGTTTCATAAGCAGTGGTGACGGCGGCGCATCCGGCCAGCCAAAGCATAACGCATTCGCGGGCAAAGCTGAATGCAGGGAAACTCCATCATCAACAAAGTCCTGTCGGTAATTTGTGGTTGGGAAGAAAACGCAAGCGGGGCACGGGCCGGAACGGGAAATCTTACCGGAGGCCCGACCAATCGTCCGCAACCACGATTGAATCGCTGGGGTTCGCGGGGTCGTACTTCACGCTGGTCGGATACCCCGTCACCAGTCGTTCGACTCGTACCTGGCTCTCCAATCCGGTGATATCTTGCGCGGTGTGATACGTCACGCCCGAAATCGAGTAGCTATAGGAGACCAGGCTGCGCGGCCGGTTATCGGCCAGCGGCTGCGAGCGCATGCCAAAAAGTCCGCCGCGTTTTTCGGCCGGAGGCGCAGGATGTTGCGCAAGCTCGACCACCTGCCCCTCCGCGATTCGCCCAATCAAATTCAGGTGCAGCCTGCGCTTCCGCTCCTCGGCCTCCGGATCAGCCGCGGGCCGCGCGAAGGCATAGGCGATCAGGGCGAGAGCAGCTAGGCTTCCGCCGCCAATCATAAGCAGCAATTTCCAGTCGGCGAGCAATTCTTTCAACGCTCAACCCCTTGCACACATAAATGTGGGAATGTTGGATAGAGGAAGCCAACCGCCCCGCCGCCTGAGCGAATCTCCTGGCGGGACACCAGCCTTCCCTACTGCCTTTTATAGTACCGAATGCGGGTAAGCTCTCGGAAGTCAGGAAGCTGGGGCGTGCACCGGATTGTGCAATACGCCAATCCCGTAAACGGAAACATCCACGGTGTCACCGGCTGTGAGCGGCCCGACTCCGGCGGGGGTCCCCGTGGCAATCACATCGCCAGGAACCAGGGTCATCATGCGCGAAAGCCAGCGAACGAGAAACTCCACCGGGTAAACCATCAGTGAAGTGCTGCCGGACTGCTTCACCAAGCCATTCACGCGTGATTCGACCAGAGCGTCGCGCGGGTCAATCTGCGTCTCAATGTGCGGTCCCACCGGGCAGAAAGTGTCGAAGCCCTTGGCGCGAGTGAACTGCACGTCGCTTTTCTGCAAGTCGCGCGCGGAAACGTCATTGAGGCAGGTGTAACCGAGAACGTAGGACAAGGCATCATCCGAATCGCTGAGTTGCGAGCATCGCTTCCCGATAATCACGGCGAGTTCGGCTTCGTAGTCCACATGGTTCGAATAGCGGGTGAGCACGATCGGCTCATCGGTCCCGATCACCGACGAAGGCGTCTTGAGGAAGATCATCGGCTCTTTGGGGACCTGGTTGCCCATTTCCGACGCATGTGCGGCATAGTTGCGCCCCACGCACACGATCTTCGAAGGCTCGACGGGAGCTAGCAATCGCGCCTCCCGCAAAGGCAGCGAGGCCTCTTCGCGCGACCAGTTCAGCCAGGGCGGTGCGGAAATTCCGTGAATAACTTCGCCTTCAATCAGTCCGTAAGAGGGTAAAACTCGAGAGTCCAAGCCAGCGGATTTGGGGACAAACCGGCAAAATTTCATTTTATGGGAACCTGTTCAGCGGGAGGTATGCGTACCCTGAGCTTCTCGCGCCCGCCACACAATCATACCAATCCAGGAGATCGTTGCAAAAAGCAGATAGGCTACGGTGCCGAGCACGAAGACGTGGAAGGTGCTGTAGTAATACTGGAGCAGCGTAAATTCCAGGCTGAGGAAGCGGTACGTCAGCGTCAGAACGCTCCAAGCCAACAGGCCGGAGACCAGCAAGTCCGCCGGTGCGCGCAGGAACCGTAAGACGGGCATAGCCGCAATCACGGCCAGAAACAATGTGGCAAACACGTTCCGCTGTTGCGCCAGCGGCTCCAGAAAAGGCACGCGGTTCGCGATCACAACCCACGCGACAAAAACCAGGGAGAGCCAGACTCCGGTGTATAACCCGACGCGGGCGGGGGCGTGACGAAGCAAATGGAACCACCGGTATCCCGGCGGGCTGAAGTTCGCTGGCATGGTGCTGGGCTGCCTACCAGACAGTCGCCCATCAGTAGAAACACGGGTTCAGCGGGAAGGTTGCGCAACTTCTACCGCCACCGCGAGGCTGGGCGCACTTTCGTTGCCCGAGCGATCCACGGCCGTCACGGTGTACCAATAGCGATGGCCGGACTCGACAGAATTATCACGATACGCGGGCGACGGCAAGAGTTCCGGGGTGAGCAGGGTGCCTCGCACGCCTTCTTGCTCGCTGCGATAAACCCGGTAGCCGGCCAGGTCTGGTTCCACGTTGATGGACCAGGAGAGTTCCCCCGCCACGGAGCCCGGGGTGGTCCCTGGCTCGATTGCCGCGACGATCGCTTGCGGCGCAGCCGGAGGGAACGTGTCCTTCGGCGTGACGATCGCCAGCGGGGAGTCGCTCGATTCAAGCGCCCCGCCGGGCGAGTCGACTACGCTACGCACCAGATAGGCATACGTCTTCCCGTAATCGAACCCGGAGTCGCGATAGTCGGTTGTCGGCGTGGCGCCCAGCTGGAGAAGAGGCGATTTCCATTTTGCCTGCAGCAGATCGCTGGCGGCCACACCGGCCGTTGCTGGGTCTAACTCGCCGCGATACACGTGATATTCCTTGACACCTGAAAGCGGCAGGCCGGCGGAGGTATGGGTTGGCGCGGCCCATTTCAGATCGATGCCCTGCTCGGTCACGCTCGCGTCCAGCGAGGAAATTCGTTCGGCAACGGGATAGAGCTCTAGCGTCACGTCTTTCGAATCGGGAGAGGGCCGCTTGTCCGAAACAAGTGTGCGCACGCGATAAACGAAGGGTTGCCCCGAACGAAGCTGGGGATCTGTGGGCGAAACCGGATCAACAAACTCGACCTGGCCCCGCTCGGAATAGCGGGCAACTAGCGCCCCGGGAACGGTATCCACCACCCGAAACGACTTGGGATCCGGTGTGCCGTCGGCGCGCAATGTTCCGCGCAGCACTTCAAACGCCGGCACTTGCTGAAGCCTTTCGCCGAGCGTGCTTTTTCCTGGCATGGTGAACGTCAGTAACACGCCGTCGCCGGCCTGTTTCGCGATCAGATCAGCGATGGCCTGGGGGACGGGCGGGGTCGGCGGTTGCGGTTCGCCAGGGGCGCCGCAGCCCGCCGCAAACAAAAAAATAGAAAGTAGAAAATTGAACAGGGAAACAGGTTGTGCGGGGCGTTTTTGAAGGCAAAATGGCGTCCCTGATCTGTTTTCCATTTTCCAATTTCAGTTTTCAGTGCTCAGAGGATGTAACGGCTCAAATCCTGGTTCTTCACGATGTCGGCGAGTTGCTTGTTGACGTATGCCGCGTCAATCTTCACGGTTTTCTTCTTCAGGTCGGGTGCCTCGAAGGAAAGCTCATCCAGAACTTTTTCGAGAATGGTATGCAGGCGGCGCGCACCGATGTTTTCGGTTTGTTCGTTCACGCTGGTGGCGAAGCGCGCAATGGCCTGCACGGCGTCCTCGGTAAACGTGAGTTTCACACCTTCGGTTTCCAGCAGCGCGATGTACTGCTTGATGAGCGCGTTCTTGGGCTCAGTGAGAATCCGAACGAAGTCCTCTTCCTTCAGCGACTGCATTTCCACGCGGATCGGCAGGCGGCCCTGCAGTTCGGGAATCAAGTCCGATGGCTTGGTGACGTGAAAAGCGCCGGCGGCGATAAACAAAATGTGGTCGGTTCGGATCATCCCGTATCGCGTGTTAACTGTTGTGCCTTCGATGATCGGCAAAATGTCGCGCTGCACACCCTCGCGGGAAACATCGGGGCCGTGGCCCGATTCGCGCCCGGCAACCTTGTCGATTTCATCCACGAAGATGATGCCCATCTGCTCGGCGCGCTCCACCGCGATGCGCGTCACCTGGTCCATGTCTATCAGCTTGTTCTCTTCTTCCTGGATCAGGTATTCGAACGCGTCTGCCACGCTCATCTTCCGCTTCTTCTTCTGCTGGCCGAAAAAGCCGCTGAGCATATCCTTCAGGTTGACGTCCATCTCCTCGACACCCTGATTGGAAATAATTTCAAAAGACGGCATGGCGCGCTCGCGGACTTCCAGATCCACCATGCGCTGGTCCAGCTTGCCCTCGCGCAATTGCGCGCGCAGTTTTTCCCGCGTGCGTTGCGTTTGCTCCCTCTGGGCCGCGCGTTCCGCCTCCGGCGTTCCCGGAGCTTCCACCTGCGGCGGCAGCAGCAGATCGAGCACGCGTTCCTCCGCGGCTTGTTCCGCGCGATCCGCCACTTCGTCCAGTTTTTCCTCGCGCACCATGTCAATCGAAGTTTCCACCAGGTCGCGAACCATCGATTCCACATCGCGCCCGACGTAACCAACTTCCGTATATTTCGAAGCTTCCACCTTCACGAACGGGCAGCCTGCGAGTCGCGCCAGACGACGCGCAATTTCCGTCTTGCCGACGCCCGTGGGCCCGATCATCAGGATATTTTTCGGCAGCACGTCCTCGGCGATTTCCGGCGGCAACTTTTGCCGGCGCACGCGATTCCGCAAAGCCACGGCCACGGCCCGCTTCGCCGCCGCCTGCCCGACGATATATTTGTCGAGCTCCACCACGATTTCCCGCGGCGTCATGTCGTCCAGCGCCGGAAGCAATTCCCCTTCCTCCGCGGGCACGCTGCCGTTGCCCCCAGGAAACAATGTGATTTCTTTATCGGTCTTGATAGCCATGAAAGTTCGATTCCTTGCCCTGGCCGGAGGAGACGATTCCGGCGGTTCCCTTAGATCTCTTCTACGGTAAAGTTCGCGTTGCTGTAAATGCAAATTTCGCTGGCGATGCGCATCGCCTCCAGCGCAAGTTCCTTGAGCGGCAACTTCGTATGCTTCATCATCGCGCGCGCCGCAGCCAGCGCGTAAACTCCGCCGGAGCCGATGGCGCAAAGGCCGTCATCCGGCTCGATCACGTCGCCGTTCCCGGACAGCACAAACGTCGCTTTCGAATCCGCCACAATCAGCAGCGCTTCCAGATGCCGCAGCGCGCGGTCCTTGCGCCACTCCTTGGCCAGTTCCACGGATCCTTTTTGCAGATTCCCCGAATGTTCCTGCAGCTTTCCTTCGAAGCGTTCGAACAGAGAGATCGCATCGGCGGTCGAGCCGGCAAACCCCGCAACTACTTTATCGTTGTAAAGACGCCGTGTTTTTCTGGCGGTGTGCTTGATGACATGGTCACCCATTGTCACCTGTCCATCGGCGATCAGCACTACTTTGTTTTCCTTCCGGACGCACAAAACCGTTGTGCCATGCATCTGCGGCTGTCTCGAAGTGTGACCCATTCAAGTAGTATACCGCGCCACCCCGGTCCGGTCATTTTTGCGAAACTTTGCTGCAATGCCGGAGAGAGAAGCGCCTTAATTGGCCAGCGGAATTTCCCGGAAGGAAATAACCTTGTAGGTGATCGGCCCCACCGCGGTCTTTACCCAACAACTGTTGTAACGGATTCCCTGCCCGGAACTGCTGCCACCCGTCTGGCTGAAAGAAGCCGCGCCCAGACTCGCAAGAAGATTGTTCGCTGAGTCACGCGTCTTGGCGAGGAACACTGCTCCGTCAATTTCTCCGGGCCCGCTTCTTGTTGAAACGAAGTTTCCCTGCCCGATCACGAGTACCACGCCTATCCAGGTTGCATCCGGGTCGTAGTTGAGCGTGCCGGTCACCAACAGCAGGCCATACCCTGTGTTGTGCCAGCCGGTCAGGTCCAGGTCGCCATTCACTACGATCGTCATTGGGTGGCTCGCGGACATCCCCGAGGGGAAACTGCTCGGTGTCGTGGGGCCCGTGACCACGGCATCGGCGCCGCTGGTAATGTCTTGCACGATTGCATCCAGGCCGCTCGGCGTCAACCAATTCGGATTCATCTTCACCCCACTCGTATTCCCCACGTCCGCTATGCTTCCAGGGGACGGAGTAGTGGGCGGGGGCGGTGGTGGATTATTTGGCATGCCCAGGTAATTTGACGCTGGCGTTGCCCCTGGGATGATGTTCGCATCACCTCCCGGACCATTTGTGTATCCAATCGCTGGCACCATAGTCGAGGGAGGATTGCATCCGGGGGCGTCATCACCGTGGATGAAAAAGCTGGTGTTGAGCGGCCCCGGTCCGTTAAAGGTCACGTTGTTTCCAGCGAGCGTGAGTGCGGCGGTAAATCCCTGGGCAGTAAGGTTTGGAAACTCCACCAGCGGCCGAACCACGGTTTGCAACATCTTCTGGCTGCCGTTGGGCAGCACCGCATAGGAAGTAATCTCCAGCGCTTGCAACGCGGTGGCCGGCGGCGCGATCGCGTCAA
>Ga0210410_10000824_pt1 | contig 30999 bp, 29 predicted proteins | sample IncBWC4MmetaG_FD_161058 | JGI IMG/M metagenome (GOLD analysis project Ga0210410, IMG submission 161058) | Forest soil microbial communities from Barre Woods Harvard Forest LTER site, Petersham, Massachusetts, United States - Inc-BW-C-4-M | ecosystem: Environmental > Terrestrial > Soil >...
CGCCAATTGGGAATAGCCGATTGCAGTGGCTCAATGGCCTTAAGGGATTCGCCCGCAATCGCGATGACAAAGGCCGGAATCGTATTTCGCCTGGCCTGTGACTGCACCTGATAACTGAACCCAGCTGCCCCCAGGAGGCGGCCATGCGAGTGAAACTGTGCGCCACGTGTCCTTACACGCCGCGCGATCTGGCAGATCACTACGATCCCGCAGCCGCACTCCACCTATGTGCGACGTGCGATGTCGAATGCGGCCTGCGCGAGACCCAGAGGAGACGGACATGCCCAATCACGACGACCAATACCATCCGCACGGCCGAGCCGCTCGCTGCGCTCTTTGCGCCGGTAGGTTCGGCCTCATTCGCTACTATCGCTGCCGCACCGCCCTGTGCTCCAGAAAATGCGTCGAGCATTTCAAAATCCGCCGGGACGACGACAGCCGCTGGCTATGGCGATTTCGCGTCGCCTGAAGACGGCAGCAAGCGCGTAACAAGCTCGCGGCGCCCGACGTCTCCGGACGAGGTGTCGGCATGTTGAACGTGCGATGCGCGCTGCGATTTTGGAGCTGCCTACTGTGGCTCTCGGCAATCTGGTGCCCGCCTCAACACGCCATCGCGCAGGACGCCACGTCACACGAGCACGGCCAAGCCGAGCGCCACCATCCGCCCCAGGATATGGCGCTGCACGAAAAATTCTATTCGACCTGGCACATGCCCGACAATCCCACGCTCAGCTGCTGCAACAACGCAGACTGCTATCCGACCGACGTCAAATATATCGACGGCAACATCTACGCCAGGCGCAGGGAGGACGGGAAATACATTCTGATTCCGGCGCAGAAAGTGGAGCATAACAGAGACAATCCGGATGGGCGAAACCATCTCTGCGCGCCGCCACCCGGTCTCTCGAACTCATCCGATACGGTCTATTGCTTCGCCTTGGGAGGCGCCACATGAACTTTGTGTTGGTCAACGGCAGGACGCCTTTCCGGAAAAATTTCTGTGTGCTTTGCTCCAACCCGATCGGCGAGGAAGGCTATCTGCGGGACATCCGGACGCAGCTCTGTTATTGCGGACTGACGTGCTACGCAGTTCAGTCCAAAAGCGGCATGCTGCTTCTGGAAATTCAATCCAAGGCCTCGTGAGGAGGTCCTGAAGGGGCTCTGGCATATCGAAAGTGATCGGCCCTCGTCATGAAGTTCGTATTGGTCAATCACAGAACTCCGCTCGACAGCCAGATCTGCGCCGAGTGCTCGGGATCGCTCGGATCAGGCTATCTGAAAGCCGTGCCGACGCGGCGGCAGTATTGCGACTATGACTGCTATGTTCGCCATGAGGCGAGGAGTCTGCTGACTCCATGGCTCACCGCACCCTACGAGGCTCCCCTGGAAATGATGACCTCGTTTGCCACGGCATGCTGCTGCTATTCGATTGCGCTCGCCAGGGTGTCGTTACGCGTCGGTGAACTGATAACGGCGGAAATTTCCGGCGGCGATCGGCGGAAGACGTGACGGCTTGGCAGCCTTGGATCGTGGATCCTTCAGCCAAGAGCCGCAAGGGAGCTCGCAGTCACCCGAGCGGTCATGGCCTCCCAGTCGAAGCGATGTTCTCCAGGACTGGCGCGCATCGGCAGTCTGGGCCGATTGACCCCTGCTCAATGCGTTACTGGTGACCTCGATCGGCGACTAGCGGCCAATCTTGCCAATCGCTGCTTTTTCCGTAAAGCTTCACGCCAAGAAAATTTAGCCGCGGAGACGATGCGAAACGCCATGCGACCGGATATCCCGCGGCGGACGCTCTACCGCTGCTAACAAAAACGAAGGGATCGCGCATGGGCCTGCCCACCACCAATTTCGAACCGCCCTTTCGCATCACGCGGGCGAGCCATGTGGTTCTCACCGTCCGTGATCTCGCGGCGAGCCGGCAGTTCTACGAGAAGGTGATCGGCCTGATTTTGACGGCAGACGAAGACGACACGCTCTACTTTCGCGGGGTCGAAGAGGCGTGTCATCACAGCCTGGTGCTGCGCAAGGGCCGCGACGCCGCCTGCGTGCGGCTCGGCCTGCGCGTGTTCATGGACAGCGATCTCGACGCGCTCAAGACCTTCTTTGAAGCGCAGGGATGTCCGGCCGCATGGGCTTCAGTGCCGCATCAGGGCCGCACGCTACACGCCACCGACCCGGCCGGCACGCCGCTGGAGTTCTGCGCGACCATGCCGGTGCTGCCGCGCATGATCACCAAATTCACGCGTCACGCCGGCGGCTCTGCGCTGCGGCTTGATCACTACCAGATCCTGACACCTGACGTCGCCAAAACCTGCGCGTTCTACATGGCCGCTGGCTTTCGCCTCAGCGAATACATTGCACCAACGGGGACCTTCGACCTGCGCGGCGTTTTCCTGCAGCGCAAGGGCAATCCGCATGACATCGTGTTCTTCAACGGCGCAGGCCCCCGCCTGCATCATTTCGCGTTTCTCGCGCCGGAAGTGCATCATCTCCTGCACGCCTGCGATCTTGCGGGCGAGCTCGGCTTCGGCGCATCCGTCGAACGTGGCCCGGGCCGGCATGGGCCAGGGCATGCGATGTATGTCTATATGCGCGACCCTGACGGCCACCGCGTCGAGCTGTTCAACACCCACTACCAGATCATGGATATCGAGAACGAGCCGGTCGCGTGGGACCCGGCCGATTCCAGCATCTCTTTCCCGTGGGGCTTGCCGGCGCGTCAAGCCTGGTTCGAGGAGGCGACGCTCTTTGAAGGCGTTGCCGTGCGCGAGCCGGAGATCAAGCCCACACCGATGACCCTGGAAAAGTATCTCGCCAAAGGTCGGGCGCAGTGAACCAAGCTTACCACGTCGCGATCGTAGGCCTCGGTCCCGTCGGCGCCATCTTCGCCAACCTGCTCGCCCGATACGGCTTGAAAATCGCAGTCGTCGAGCGCGCCGCCGCGATCTATGACAAGCCGCGGGCGATCACGCTGGATCACGAGGCACTGCGCGTGTTCCAGGCGATCGGCCTCGCCGACTACATGGATGCGACGATCGCGCCGCATAACGGCTCGCATTATCTCGGCGTCGATGGCGAGCTCATCAAGATCTTCGATCCGATGCCGCCGCCTTATCCGCTCGGCTGGATTCCGAACGCGACCTTCGTGCAGCCCGATGCAGAAAGTGCGCTGCGCGAAAAATTGTCCGAATATGGCGGCGCGGAAATATTCCTCGCTGCAAGTGGCGTCTCGTTTGCGCAAGGTGACGAGACGGTGTCGCTGTCCGTGCGGTCGGAGACGAGAGGCGAGTTCACGCTTCACACACGCTATCTCGTCGGCTGCGACGGCGCCAACAGCTTTGTCCGCAAGCAGCTTGGCATCGGGCTCGATGATCTCGCTTTCGATGAATGGTGGATGGTGGTGGACACGCTGACCAGCGAGCCCGACAAGCGGCCGGCGAAGAGTTTTCAGTATTGTTGGCCGTCGCGGCCCGGGACGTTCGTCCCCGGTCCCGGCCGGCTGCGGCGTTGGGAGATCAAGCTGCTGCCCGGTGAGGATCCGGAAACAACGGGTGCAGCGGACAATGTACTCCGGCTCTTGAAGGGTTTCACCGACACCTCCGACCTCACGATCTGGCGTTCGGCGGTCTATCGCTTCCATGCCTTGCTTGGACAGAGCTGGCGCGACCGTCGCGTCTTCCTGATGGGCGATGCCGTGCATCAGACCCCGCCGTTTCTGGGGCAGGGGCTCTGCGCCGGCATCCGCGATGCCGCCAATCTCGCCTGGAAGCTTGCGCTCGTGCTGCGCGGCGAGGCGGATGATGCCGTGCTCGATAGTTATGAGGCCGAGCGCAAGCCGCATGTCCGTGCCGTCGTCGCCAGCGCCAAGGAGTTCGGCACAATCATCGGGGAGCTCGATCCCGACGCCGCAGCGGAACGCGATGCGCGCCTGCGCACGGAACTGAAATCCGGCCAGGCCGTGACCATCCGTCAGAAGTTCATTCCCGATCTCGCCGATGGCCTGATCGCAGAGGATGCGAAGCTTGCCGGCCGCCTGTTCGTACAGCCGCGCGTGCGGGCAGTGGATGGTCGCATCAGACGTCTCGATGACGAGCTGAAGGACGAGTTTGCGATCGTAACGCGGACACAAGAGGCGATGTCCGGCTTGTCGGAAGCCGCGCTCTCATCCTGGCGGAAGCTTGGCGGCGAGCGCGTCGTCATTGCCGCGTCCGGCGAGAGCTCGAGGGGCCAAACCCTGACGGTCGTTGAGACCGAACAGCTCTTTGCGGACTGGATGCATGACAACGGCGTCGAAGCCGTCGTCGTTCGGCCGGACCGCTATGTGTTCGGTGGGGCTGCGACTGCGGGCCAACTGAATACGCTGGTGGCGGACCTGGTCGGCAGGCTTCAAGGCCGACGCTAGCTGGAGCCGACAAGCAGTTTTTCAGAATGGACGGTAGAAACCGCGCCTTACTTTGCGATCCAGACCGTCATGCCCGGTTCGAGCGCAGCTACATCTCCTTGAGGGTCGAGGCGCAGGCGCAGCGTGTTGCGGTCATGATCGCCGATCACCCGCTCGGCCTGCCAGGTGGCGAAGGTCCCGATCGGCCGCAGCTCCGTGACGACGGCTTTGGTTGCGGCATTGGCGCCGTTTCGCAGCACATCCACGGTCTTTCCGACCGCAAGACCGCCGAGATCATCCTCGCGCGCGTTGAACGAGAGCCATTGCTCGCCCGCCGCCTCGACCATCAGGATCGGCTGGCCCGGGCGAACGTTCTCGCCGACTTCCGCGGCAATGACGCTGACGACACCGTCGGTCGGCGCGCGCAGGGTCATCTTGTCGAGCCGTCGCTCGAGCACTGTGGCAGCGGCCGCCGCGGCTTGCACCTGCGTGTCGGCGATCGCGCGTTCCTCATGCGTAGGGCCCGCGACAGCCGCATCGTAATTCGCCTGAGCCTCCGCCACGTCGGCCTGCGCACTGGCAACGTCGTTGGTGGCCTGGTCCAGCGCCTGCTGGGATTCAAAGTTCTGCCCTGCCAGCGTGCTGGTCCTGGTGAGCTGGAGCTGCACATATTCGAGGCGCGCCTTGGCCTTGGCGATTTGAGCCTTCAGCGAGTCGACCTGCTCGTGACGGACGCCGGCATAGACGTTGTTGCGGTTCGCGGTCGTCGAGCCCACCGCAGCCCGCGCTTGATCGAGCTGTGCCGTCAGTTCCACCGCGTCGAGCTTCGCCAATACATCCCCCGCATGCACGCGGTCACCTTTCTGGACCGCAATCGAGACGAGCTGGCCGTTCACCTCCGGCTCGACCCTGACTTCCGTCGAGCGCACGACGCCGATGAGCGCGGTCGGCGCCTCCGGACGACGCGCGGAATAGATCACAGCGCCGCCGACAAGCACGACTGCGATCGCAATGATGGCGGCACGACTAGCCCTTCGCATGTCGCAGTCCTCTCTGAAGCGCGAACGCCGAGATCACGGCGAGCACGAAATAGCCTATCGCCAGGCACCACAGGCCGAGCCAATCATGCGAGACCTCCCAGATACTGGCACCAAGCTGGTTGCTGCGCACCAGGCCATCGATCGCGGTGTCGGCGGGGAAGAGCCGGCCGAACGCCTGCGCCACCTCGGGAATGGCCTCGCGTGGCCAGGCGAAGCCCGCCATGAAGAACTGCGGCAGGCTGGTCGCAAGCAGCAGGATGGTCGCGTTCTCCGGCCGCGTGAACCAGGCGCCGACGGCCTGTCCCATGAAGCTCGTCGCCAGCAGGAAGAGCGCGGCGAGGGCGAAGAGTTGTGGCAGATGTCCGAGCGTCGAGAAGCCGTAAACATGCGGCAGCACGATGAGATAGAGCGCGACCGCCGGCAGGTAGATGGTGAGATGCGCGACGCCGCGGCCGAGCACGCCGGCGAAGGCGCCGCCGCCTTTCGCAATCGCTCCTCTGGTCAGCATGGCCGAACCGATCAGGAGGGTCTGCTGCAGGATCAGGATGAACGCCGCCGGCACGACGTAGCTCGCGTAACCGCCGACGGGATTGAAGATCGGTTGCAGGAGAACGTCGGCCGGGCTCATGCTCGCCAATTTCGCCTTGACGAGGCTTCCATCGGAGCGCGCGCCGCGCGATACGAGGTCGGAGGTCAACGTGCCGATCGCGGTGGCGACGCCGCTCGCGGTCGACCTGAAGACGAACAGATAGGTGGCATCGGCATAGATCGGGATGTGGGCGGTGATGCCCTTGAGCACATCGCGCTCCGTGCCGGGTGGAATGTCGACGGCGGCAAAGGCCTGCCCGCGATCTATTGCCGAGCGCGCCTCGGCAAGCGTTCGCGCACGAACCACGACGCTCAACGCACCACTTGCGTCGAGTGTTTCGACGATCTGGCGGCTGAGATCGCTCAGGTCATTGTCGACGACCGCGATGGGCAGCTTGCGGAGGATCTGGTTCAGATAGGGTTGCGGATAATAGATGCCGTAAATCAGCGGAGCGAGGAACAACAGGGCGAAGGCGCCCCGCGTACCCAGCACGCGGCGCCACTCGGCTGCGAAGGCGCCGCCGATGCCGCGCGGTGCTGGTTCGACGTCGGCTTGCTCGGCAGGTCGCGGCGTCGCGAACCAGCCGCTGCGGGTGAGGCTCGCCATGCGCAGCAAGGCGAGGACGGCAAACAGCAACGCGAGCCCCGCAAGCGCCGCAAAGGGCACGGCGGAATCCGAGACCGGCATTCCTCGCGCTGCTTGTCCCAGCAAGACCGCCATGTACCAGCGCAGCGGCAGGATGGAGCTCCAGACCTGCGCAAAGGTATTCATGCCGATCGTGGGAAAGCCGACGCCGGCATAGCCGAAGGCGGGGGAGGCAATGAGGCCGGCAAGTCCGAGCCCCGTCGCCAGCTCACGGGCCAAAAGTTGCAGCAAGGCGCCGAGCGATAGGTAAGCAATGATCAGGAGGCCGCCCGCAGCGATCAGCAGCGGCAAGTCTCCCTTGAAGGGGATTTCCAGCACGCCTTCGAGAACGAACGGCTCGGCCAGCATGATCAGCACAAAGATGCCGAACAGCGGCGCGAGCTTGCCGGCGAGCGCGACGACCGGATTGCCTCCGGCACTTTCAAGCCAGGCCCGCGCGTCGCGACGGCGGAATTCGGAGCCGACGGAATAGCCGGCGGCGAGCGTGATCACGACGTGGATGATGGTCGGCAGCAGCGCGCGCAACAGGAACTGCGCATAGTTCTTTTGCGGATTGACCAGCGCGATGGTCTCCGCACTCATCGTCCCGATCGAGGCGGGCGCCGGTGCGGAGCGCTTGGCAGGAGCGGCCACGGCGGCCGCAGCGGACAGCGCATCGTTCAGGCCCGAGGATGCAATGCCGGAGGGGGTCAGGTACTGCTGGTTGTAGAAACCAACGACCTGCGGCCGGCGGTCGGCTTTGAGGTCGCGCTCGAAATCCGGCGGGATATAGATCGCCGAGATGGCCTTGCCGGAGCGGATGTCCTTCACGGCAGTCGAGAGCGTGCCGGCGCGGTCGACGATGTGCAGGCTCGGAGAGGCCGCGACATATTCCACCAGCGCGCGCGACGCATCCGATTTGTCCTCGTCGACGACGGTGACGCCAAGCCCGCGGATGACGGGATGGCTGAACACGGTGGTGAGAACGATGAACGCGAATAGCGGCACGCCGAAGATCAGCAGCAGCGCCACGCGATCGCGCAGCAGCCAGCGACACTCGCGTTGCGCGACCAGCAGGAAACCGGGCTTTGATGCCAGGCTCATTGCCGTGACTTCCAGTCGAGATAGGCGCTCATGCCCGGTCGCAGCTCAGGCACCGGCTGGACCGGATAGGCGCGGATCGAAAACGTTCGAAGATCGAAATCGCCGGTCGCACGCGTGGCGCGCCAGCTCGCGTATTCGCCCTTGGTCGCAATCAGCTTGACCTCGACCGGGACGACCCGGTCTCCAAGTGCAGGAATATGGACATCGAACTTGTCGCCGACCTTCAAGCCCTTCACCAGATCCTCGCGCAGGTCGAAGTGGATCCAGACGTCCTTCAGGTCGATCAACGTCACGAGCGGCACGCCCGGCGATACATATTCGCCCGGCTCCACATTGCGCTGGTAGACCTGCGTAGCGACGGGGGCGTAGACCACGAGTTGATCGATGATCGATTGAACGCTCTGGATGTCGGCGTTGGCCTTTTCGACGCTGGTGCTGGCGATAGCCCGCTCTTCCTTGGTGTAGCCGTTGACCGCCTGCTGGTAGGCCGAGGTCGCCTGATCGACGCCGCGCTCGCTTTCGTGCAGCGCGTCGGTCGTCTGGTCGAGGCGGGCTTGCGGCGCATTGCCCTGCTCGGTCAAAATGCGCGCGCGCTCATAGGTCTTCTGCGCCAGCACGAGGGCCGCCTGGGCGCGCTCCATCTCCGCCTTGCGCGCGGCAATGGTCTCCGCCCGCGTCCCGACGAGGACGTTCGCAAGCTGGGCATCTGCCACGGCCTTGGCGGCCTTCATCTGCTCGAGCTTGGCAACCGTCTCGGGATTGTCGATCCGCACGAGCACAGCGTTTGCCGGCACGTTCTGGCCGCGTTCGACGGGAACTTCCTTGACCCGCCCGTCGACACGCGCGGCGATATCGAATCGCGTCGCGTCTGCCTCGCCCTGCACCAGCAGCGGCTCGGGGCGCAACAGATAGAAAAGCGAAAGCCCGATGACAACAGCTGCAACGACGGCGACGATGATGGCAGGAGTACGCGTCGCGGGCTGCGGTTTCTTCACCCCTTCGGCATTTGGCGCCTCGGACGTAGTTTGAACTTCCTTGCCGGGGGCCACGTCCATGTCTGTCTCCACTCAATCCATCACCGGACTACCGATGATTATGCCTTGGTTGTCAGGCCGCGTGCAATCTCCATTGGCTGTTTCGGATGGCCAAATCCTTCGGCAAGAAGACGAACGTCAGCGCGCCGTCGCATGCGAACGGTCATCTCGCACGCTTCGCTTGTAGAAATGTGCTTCAGTTTGCAGAAATGTGACGCGCTCTCTCGGAGGCGCTAGTTTCGCCGGGCCGTCCAATATCCCGAGCAGCGCGATTGTCCCGAATAGCCGCTCCAGCTGCCGCGGCCGGAATTGCTCGCGAGCCTGCCCGAGCCGGAGGCGAATTTGTCCTGGACGGTCACGGAAGCCCGAACCGCGCCGGAGCGCGCCACATAGCCCCTGAACCGCACGAGATTCGGGTGGGTGACTACTCCGTCAGCAATGTTGACGGTGAAGCTGTAGGTCGGATCGCACGCGCCCCTCTGCGTGACGAAATTGAGGTCCCACGATCCGTCATAGGCCGAGCTGGCCTGCGCGATGGAAGCCGAGGCAACGAGGAAGCCCGTGATCACTGCGGAAAACAAAAGGCGCTTCATCATGATTTTCTCCGGAGCATTGTCGAAGTTGCCGCGGATATATGGTGATGAGCACTGCTGGCGCTTGTTCAAATTTGCTTCAATCGCTCGCGATCATGGCACAGCGAAGCGCGACGCAAAAAGCGCGACGGGATCCCTCTGATCCGCGTCGCGCTTTGAGAGTCCCGGATGGCCGATGATCCGGAAGAACGCGATACGCTTCTTCCGGATCACGCGCCAAACGATCGGGGACCGCCAATGTTGGGATCGGCGGTCCCCGGAATGATTACTGATTCGCCGCCGGCTTCTTGATGTGGACGCGGGCGTAGGCGTTGCGGACGTTGTGCTGGTCCGCAGGCGCGACCGTCGCAACATTGGCCGACCTCGGCGGATCGAGATAGCGGAGCTGGTCCGGAGCCCCCTGAGCGGAGGCAGGGGCGAGCGTCGCGGTCGCGAGCAGGGTAACGGCAGCGGCCGAGCCAAGAAGGGCCGGCAGGCGGAGACTGTTCTGAACGAGTTTCAACATGATGATGCTCTCTTTCTCGGTTTGGGCGTGCGGCTCAACGCTCGGGCGGATGGAGGGCAATAATACCGTCGCCTCAAAATAAGCTGACCGGTCACATTGCCGTGAGCGTATAAAAAATTCCGACTTCCCCCATCTCTAGCTGCACATGCAACTCAATCTGACCGATCGACTTAGAAGTGTCAAATGATAAATTTCATCACTTTTACTTCAGAGGTACTTGCAGCCTACTTCAGCAGCGCCTTGAAGGTGAACTGGAAGAAGTCGTCGAGCGGACCGCGGTCCTGGGTCAGCTTGACGCGAATCGTGGCGCCTTCCCAGGAATTCACCACGTAGCGAGCCAAAAGCGCTGGATCATGGCGCGGATCGACCTCGCCGGCAGCCTGGGCCTCGCGAAGAACTTGCTCGACCGCCTGGCACCAGGTCTCGAACACGAGGCGAAGCTCCTCGCGCATCCGCGGATAATCCTGGGTCATTTCCGCGGCAAAAAGTCCCAGCATGCAGCCGCGCTCGAAGCCCGCACTGGCGAGCCGATTGGCCAGAAACTCGAAATGACCCCTGAGGCGCTGCAACGGCGGCACGCCTTCTTCGAACAGCATTTCCGCCCGCGAACCCTCAAGGTAGCGCCGCAGCGCGTCGATCGCGAGATCTTCCTTGTTCTCGAAATGATTGAAAAACGACCCCTTCGGGACGCCGGCAGCTTGGGTGATGTCCTGAATCGAACACCCTTTGAAGCCATTGGCATGCAGGGTATCTACCGCGCTGCTTGCCAGTTTCTCGCGCAGGCTGGGTCTGCCCATTGGCGCCTCCCGGAGGTAATGTTCTACATTACGTGACAAATATACGACCTGTTGCTTTAATTCAACATGTTCGCACAAAATATGACCAGTCAGATTGATTTGATGTCAATATCCCTATCATATTACCTAATTCTTAATCCGGCCGGAGCTGTCGCTGGAGCGCATGTCCGCGAGGGCATCAGTATGCCGGCCCGTGGGACAACCGGCAGCCTTTCTCGGTTTGGCTCACATCGGCTTATGAGCTGTTCGGCGCGTGGTGCCGGACGGAGCCATGTAGTCGCAAGGTGGCCGGCTCCGTTGCGCTCGCATTTCGCGAGATCCGACAGGTGGCGCCCCACCAGGCTGCGCCGTACGATAGCTCTATTCGGACGCATCACCCGCTTTCGACGCGATCGAACTCCGCGATGATTTTGCGTTCTCCGACGTGAGCGAGCATCGTTGAAGTGGCGTCGATCGATCAGTTCGGACGTGTAACGTTCTTTCACCTGGAACGCGCGATCGGAAAATACCTCTTAAGCGGCTGCGTTCGCGAGGGAAATAGAACCCGCCGGCCTATCGACGCCCAAGAACGGTGCGTGCTAAATTGTCGCGATGGAGCCGGCGCCGTGCGACACCTCGACGTAGCTGTGATGTTCGCCAGCCTGTGGCTACTGGCCTCGATGGTGATCGACGCTGTCACGCCGCAGGAACTTACCGTCTACATGATCGGGGCGACGATCGCGCCGGCGATCGTCATTCTGGCCGTTCTTTATTGGAAGCGGGTTTCGCGGTTCGATTTCGCGGTCGCCCTGGCCACGCTCTGGATGGTGACATGGATCGTCCTCGAGCTGATCTCGCCGAAACCGCTATCGCTGCTGCTTGCGGCGGCCGCAGCCGTGCCCTTGCTCGCCGTCGGCGCCGTCGTCAACTTCCGTCGCTGGCGCGATTTGCGGGCCCGTTCCGGCTCAACTCGGCTTTCATCTTGAATAGCGCAGCGGGATCGCGCCGCGCTATGTAGCTACACTACCTCCGTCAGCTCATCGACAACCGCAAGCGCCGACGAGAAATCATCGTCGCGGAAGTATTCGCTTCGAGTGATGAGCACGGCGAGACCGGCGGATGCGGCGGCCTTCAGGCCGTTGGCTGAGTCCTCGATGGCGAGGCAGCCTTCCGCCGATCGTCCCAATCTGGCCAGCACCTCGAGATAGACGTCGGGCGCCGGCTTCTTGCGCGCGACCTCGTCGCCCGCGACGACAGCTGCGAACAGGCTTCGCCAATGGCGGCCGAGCGCGCGCGACAACAGGTCTTCCACATTGCTGAACGTGGTCGTGGTGGCGATCGCTAGCGTCTGGCGGCGGGTGATGGCGTCGTCGACGAAGGCCTCGACGCCGGGCCGCAGCCGGCAGGTGTGTTGGGCGATCAGGCGGGTATAGTGCCTGGTCTTCACCTGGTGCAGTTCCGCAAGCTCTGCATCGGACAATCGCTGCGGCTGTGGCCGCGACCGCGCATAGGCGCCCAGGCGCTCTTTGCCACCGGCAACCCGGAGCAGTCTCTTGTAGGTGCAGCGATCCCAATACCACTCGGTGCCGCATTCGAGGAACGCAGCATTGAAGGCGCGGCGATGGATGCCTTCGGTTTCTGCCAGCGTCCCGTCAACATCGAAGATGAGAGTGCCGGCGCGCGCGACGCGCTGCTTAAGGCTGATGGGCTGCGAGAGTAGCGGTGACAATATGACGTTCATGCTGGTGCCATCGGAGCGTCCGATCCTCCAGAAAAGACCCGGCTCGCCAGCACGTCGCCGGCCTCGATTGCCATCAGGTCATCGCCGGTGAGAACCCGGTCCAGGTTCGAGACCAGCCGGCTCGCTTGCCGTAGCCTCATGCGGTCGAGCGCGTTGCGGATCGAGCGCGCGTTGGAGAACAGCGGCTGCGCCTTGCGAAGCGCGATGTAACGGACGAAGGCATCGCGTGCTTCGGACGAGAACCGGTAGTTCTGATCCGCGAGCATCAGCTCGGAGATCGCGAGCAGCTCGTCGTCGGAATAGTCAGGGAAATCGATATGGTGCGCGATGCGGGAGCGAAATCCCGGATTGCTCTGGAAGAACCGCTCCATGCGGTCGCGATAGCCGGCCAGCACCACGACGAGGTCCTCGCGCTGTGCCTCCATCACCTGAAGCAATATCTCGATCGCTTCCTGTCCATAGTCGCGCTCGTTCTCGGGGCGGTAGAGGTAATAGGCCTCGTCGATGAACAGCACGCCGCCCATCGCCTTCTTCAGGATCTCCTTGGTCTTCGGCGCGGTGTGACCGATATACTGGCCGACGAGATCGTCGCGGGTGACGCTGATGACATGACCACGGCGGACGAAGCCGAGCCGGTGCAGGATATCGGCGATCCGAAGCGCCACTGTGGTCTTGCCGGTGCCGGGATTGCCGGTGAACGACATGTGCAGCGTCGGATAGGTGCTGGCGAGCGACATCTTCTGCCGGATGCGTTCGACCAGCAGCAGCGAGGCGATCTCGCGAATCCGGGTCTTCACCGGGACGAGGCCGACAAGTTCCTTGTCGAGCTGCGCCAGGATCGGCGCGATCTCGACGGCCTCGAATTCGCGGCGCAGGTCGACGGACGAGGGGGCTGGATCGCCGCCTCCCTCGCACGCCACGGCCTGGAGATTGGGCTGAGCCATGATCGCAGCTCCCTCTCAGTTCGGGTAACGCTCACCTTCCGGCCGATCGGCGGCATAGGCGCGCGTGGCGTAGCGGATGTTGCGGCCGATCGATTCCTGCCGGTCGAGCCGGAAGCCGGGTTCTTCCTTCGGCCGGTTGACGATGAAGGAGAGCCGCACCGACTCCCAGCCGTGCGAGGAATCGAAGGCGGAGATGCGGATGTAGCGGTCGCCATAGACGCGCCGGCAGTCGTCGAGTTCCTTCATGATGCCGGCAGCATCGCGCAGGTCGAACATCGGCAGTCCCCACATGTCCCAATAGGTGTTGCGGGGATGCGGGTCATCGGTGAACTCAATGTTCACGGCCCAACCCTTTTCCAGACAATATTGAATCTGCCGCGTGATCTGATCGTCGGTGAGATCCGGAAGGAAAGAAAAGCAGCCCTGGGTGATACGCATGATCAAAACCTCTCATATCGCCATGCTGGGGGTGGGGATGAAGTCGGGCGAGTCGGTGGACTCGTAGTTGAAGGTGACGTCCTTCCAGACCTCGAGCGCCTCGCGCAATGGCGTGCAGGAGAGCGCGGCCTTGGCGAGGATCTCGGGGCCTTCATGCACGTAGTCGCGGCCCTCGTTGCGGGCGAGGATCATCGCCTCGAGCGCCACGCGGTTGGCGGTCGCGCCGGCCTGGATGCCCTGAGGATGACCAATGGTGCCGCCGCCGAACTGCAGCACCACGTCCTCGCCGAGGAGATCGAGCAGCTGATGCATCTGGCCGGCATGAATGCCGCCGGAAGCGACAGGCATCAGCTTGTTCAGGCTTGCCCAAGGCTGGTCGAAGAAGATGCCGTGTTCGAGCTTGGTCGGATTGAAGTCCTCGCGGCAGACGTCGTAATAGCCGCGCGTGGTGTTGGGATCGCCTTCGAGCTTGCCGACCACGGTGCCGGCGTGGATGTGGTCGACACCGGCGAGCCGCATCCATTTCGCGATGACGCGGAAGGAGACACCATGGTTGCGCTGCCGCGTGTAGGTCGAATGGCCGGCGCGATGCAGATGCAGGATCATGTCGTTGCGGCGCGCCCATTTCGCCATCGACTGGATCGCGGTGTAGCCGATCACGAGATCGATCATGACGATGGTGGAGCCGAGCTCGCGGGCAAACTCCGCGCGCTCGTACATGTCCTCCATCGTCGCGGCGGTGACATTGAGATAGGTGCCCTTGATTTCGCCGGTCGCGGCCTGGGCGCGATTGACCGCCTCCATGCAATAGAGGAAGCGCTCGCGCCAATGCATGAAGGGCTGCGAGTTGATGTTCTCGTCGTCCTTGGTGAAGTCGAGGCCGCCCTTGAGCGCCTCGTAGACCACGCGCCCGTAATTGCGCCCCGATAGCCCGAGCTTCGGTTTCACCGTCGCGCCGAGCAGCGGCCGGCCGAATTTGTCGAGGCGCTCGCGCTCGACCACGATGCCCGTCGCCGGACCCTGGAAGGTCTTCACATAAGCGACAGGCATACGCATGTCTTCGAGCCGCAATGCCTTCAGCGGCTTGAAGCCGAACACATTGCCGATGATCGAAGCGGAGAGGTTGGCGATCGATCCCGGCTCGAACAGGTCGAGGTCGTAGGCGATGTAGGCGAAATAGCTGCCCGGCGAGTTCGGCACCGGATCGACGCGGTAGCATTTGGCGCGGTATTTCTCCGCCGCCGTCAGCCGATCGGTCCACACCACGGTCCAGGTCGCGGTGGAGGACTCGCCCGCGACCGCCGCGCACGCCTCGGTCGGATCGACCCCATCCTGTGGCGTCACGCGGAACAGCGCGATGACATCGGTGTCCTTGGGCTCGTAGTCCGGCTCGTAATAGCCCATGCGCTTGTATTCCATGACGCCGGACTTGTAGCGATCCTTGCCGCGCACCGTGATCGATTCATGTTTCATCTGACACTCCTTCTGTATGGTCGACGGACGTCAGGCCGCCTCTGTCATGCGCTCGATTTTCGGATCGAGCGCGCCCGCGCGATAGCGGCGCGCCATTTCCGCAAGCGGGATCGGTTTGATGCGATCAGCCTTGCCGGCCGTGCCGAATTGCTCGAAGCGCTCGCGGCACAATTCGCGCAACGCGTCCATCGCGGGTTTGAGGAATTTGCGCGGATCGAACTCGCTTTTCGATTGCGACGCCACTTTCCGGAAGATCGCGGTCATCGCGAGCCGGCAATCGGTGTCGATATTGACCTTGCGGACGCCGTGCTTGATGCCGCGCACGATCTCCTCAACCGGGACGCCCCAGGTTTGCGGCATATCGCCGCCGAAGGCGTTGAACATGTCCTGCAATGGCTGCGGCACCGACGACGAGCCGTGCATGACCAGATGCGTGTTGGGAAGCCTGCGATTGATCTCTTCCACGACGCGCATCGCGAGAATTTCACCGTCGGGCTTGCGGGTGAATTTATAGGCGCCGTGCGAGGTGCCCATCGCGATCGCGAGCGCATCGACGCCGGTGGCGCGGACGAAGTCGACGGCCTGGTCCGGGTCGGTCAGGAGTTGGTCGTGACTCAGTTTGCCTTCCGCGCCGTGGCCATCTTCCTTGTCGGCCGTACCGTGCTCGAGCGAGCCGAGCACGCCGAGCTCGCCCTCGACGGAGGCGCCGATCCAGTGCGCCATCTGGGCGACGCGGCGCGTGATGTCGACGTTGTAGGCGTAGTCGCCGACCGTCTTGCCGTCGGCGTGCAGCGAGCCGTCCATCATGACGGAGGTGAAGCCGTGCTGGATCGCGGTGGCGCAGGTGGCTTCGTTGTTGCCGTGATCCTGGTGCAGGCAGATCGGGATGTGCGGGAACGTTTCGACCAGCGCATCAATCATCCTGGTCAGCATGATGTCGCCGGCGTAGGAGCGGGCGCCGCGAGAGGCCTGGATGATGACGGGGGCGTCGACCGCGTCCGCGGCTTCCATGATGGCGAGGCCTTGCTCCATGTTGTTGATGTTGAAGGCCGGCACGCCGTAGCCGTGTTCGGCCGCGTCGTCGAGCAATTGCCTCAAGGTGATTTTTGCCATCGTCTACTCCGGATGTTTGGGTTGTTGCCGCTCGTTCAGGCCGGCACCGCACTTGCTGCACGCACCGCCGCGCGCTCTGCGATCTCGACGACCGCCTCGGCCGTGATACCGAATTGCGCATAGAGCTCGCCGGCCGGCGCCGAAGCGCCAAAGCCCGTCATGCCCACGAACTCGCCGTCTTCGCCGAGCCAGCGTCGCCAATCGCCTTCGATCGCGGCTTCGATGCCGACGCGCGGCGCGTGGCCGAGGACCTTGGCGCGATAATCGCGTGGCTGAGCCGCAAACAATTCGAAGCAGGGCATGGAAACAACTGCCGCGTGCAGGCCGCGCCGGCGGAGCAATTGCGCGGCAGCGACGGCGATCGTGACCTCCGAGCCGGTCGCGAGCAGCGTCACATCACGCGGCCCTTCCGGCTCGCTCACCACATAGGCGCCGCGCGCGACCGGATTTTCGGCGGCGAACGAGCGATCGAGCACGGGCAGCGCCTGTCGCGACAGGCACAGCACCGAAGGCTGCCGCGCTGCGCGCAAGGCGCAGTCCCAGGCCTGCGCGGTTTCGATCGCATCCGCCGGGCGAAACACCAGGAGATTGGGAATGGCGCGCAAGGCGGCCAGATGCTCGACCGGCTGATGCGTCGGTCCGTCTTCGCCGAGCCCGATCGAATCATGGGTCATCACATGGATGACGCGCATGCCCATCAGCGCGGCGAGGCGGATCGCCGGTCGGCTATAGTCGGAGAACGCCAGGAAGGTGCCGCCATAGGGAATGAAGCCGCCATGCAGCGCGACGCCGTTCATCGCAGCCGCCATCGCGTGCTCGCGGATGCCGTAATGGATGTAGGTCCCGCCATAGGCGCCGGGCCGCACCGGCTGCTGCGCGCGCGTCAGCGTGAGGTTGGAGTGGGTCAGGTCGGCCGAGCCCCCGAGCAGGTTAGGCGCCACTTGCGTGATCGCCTCGAGCACCTGCTGCGAGGCCTGCCGCGTCGCCATCTTCGGCCGCTCGTCTGCAAAGCGGCATTCGATCTCGCGCAAGGCAAAGCCGATATCGGTGCCGGCCTCGCCCCTCAGGGCATTGACGAAATCCTCGCGGACGAAATCGTCGAGCAGCTCGAGCCGTTCCATCCAGCGATGACGGGCGATGCGGCCGCGTGCGCCGACTGCGCGCCAGCGCGCCAGCAGATCGTCGGGAATCTCGAACGGCGCGTGGGGCCAGTGCAGCGCTTCGCGCGCCTTGCCGAGTTCTTCTGCGCCGAGCGGAGCGCCGTGGGCTTTTTCCGTGCCCTGCCGGGTCGGCGCGCCGTAGCCGATCACGGTGCGGCAGGCGATCAGGGAGGGACGGTTGGTCTCGCGCTCTTCGCCGATGGCCTGCGCAATCGCGTCGTGGTCGTGGCCGTCGACGCGCCGCACCGACCAGCCCGAGGCCATGAAGCGGATCAACGGGTCGTCGGAGCAGGACAGCGAGGTCGCGCCGTCGATGGTGATCTGGTTGTCATCGTACAGCACGATCAGGCGCGACAGCTTCAGATGGCCGGCGAGCGAGATCGCTTCGTGGCTCAAGCCCTCCATCAGGCAGCCATCGCCAGCGATCACATAGGTGTAGTGATCGACCAGGTCGTCGCCGAACCGCGCATTGAGCATCCGCTCGGCTAGCGCCATGCCGACGGCAGTCGCAAGCCCCTGTCCGAGCGGGCCGGTCGTGGTCTCGACGCCCTCGGTATGGCCGTATTCGGGATGGCCTGGCGTCTTCGAGCCCCACTGGCGAAAGCGCTTCAACTCATCCAGCGTCATCGCCTCATAGCCGGTCAGGTGCAGCAGCGCGTAGAGCAGCATCGAGCCATGGCCCGCCGAGAGCACGAAGCGGTCGCGGTCCGGCCAGTGCGGATCGGCAGCGTCGAATTTGAGGAAGCGCGAGAACAGGACGGTCGCGACATCGGCCATGCCCATGGGCATCCCGGGATGGCCGGAATTGGCTTTCTCGACCGCGTCGGCAGCGAGGAAGCGCACGGCATTGGCCATCGCAGCATGCGAGGGCAGGGTGCGGAGGATGTCTGGTGCAGTGGCGGAATGAACCGTCATAGCGAGCGCCTCTTGCGTTCGATCAGTTGCAGGATGAGGGGCGTCAGGATGAGCTGCATCGCCAGATCGAGCTTCGATCCGGGAATCACGATCGAGTTCGCGCGCGACATGAAGCTGTGCGGGATCATCGAGAGCAGGTAAGGGAAATCGATGCCGCGCGGATTCTTCAGGCGGATCACCACCATCGATTCGTCCGGCGTCGGGATCCAGCGGGCGATGAACGGGTTCGAGGTGTCGACCGTCGGGATGCGCTGGAAGTTGATGTCGGTCTCGGTGAACTGCGGACAGATGTAGTTCACATAGTCCGGCATGCGGCGCAGGATGGTGTCGGTCACCGCCTCGGTCGAATAGCCGCGATGCGAGCGGTCGCGATGCAGCTTCTGGATCCATTCGAGATTGATCACCGGCACGACGCCGATCTTGAGGTCTGCGTGTTGTGCGACGTTCACTGTGTCGGTCAAGACCGCGCCGTGCAGGCCTTCGTAGAACAACAGCTCGGTGTCGTCGGGCAGCGGCTTCCAGCCGGTGAACGTGCCGGGCTCGCCGCGATAGCGTGCGGCCTCCTCGGCATCGTGGATATAGTGCCGCGTCATCCCCGTGCCGGTCTCGCCGTATTCGCGGAACGTCCTGGCGAGCTCCTCGAACAGATTGGTCTCGGGGCTGAAATGGCTGAAATGCTTGTTACCGCGTTCCGCTTCCTCGGCCATCTTGGCGCGCATCTCGGCGCGATCGTAGCGATGGAACGCGTCGCCCTCGATATAGGCCGCGGTCACCTGTTCGCGGCGGAAGATCTGCTCAAAGGTCTTCTTCACCGACGTGGTGCCGGCGCCGGAAGAGCCTGTCACTGAAATGATGGGATGTCGCCGGGACATGTTCGATCCTCAAAGAAACAGGCCGCGGCGCGCGAACAGCGGTGCATCGCTGCTTTCGAACAGCGCTCGGGTGCCCTGATGCAGGACGTCGAGATCGCGCACGGCGCGCGTCGAGCCCATGATCAGCGGAACGCGCTGATGCGGCATGCGCGCGCAGAGATCGAGGATGCGGTCGCGCCCGGTGCTCGCAGCACCTCCCGCCCACTCCATGATCAGTGCGATCGGATGCGCTTCGTAGAGCAGCCGCAGCCGGCCCTCGCGGTAGGAGCGGCGCGCATCGGCGGGATAGAGAAACACCCCGCCACGCATCAGGATACGGAAGGCCTCGGCAACCAGCGAGCCGATCCAGCGCATGTTGAAGTCTTCACCATGCTCGCCCACGGCGCCAAGCAGGCACTGGTCGATATAGGCGCGCACCGCGCTGTTCCAGTGCCGGCGGTTGGACATGTTGATGGCGAATTCCGCCGTGTGGACGGGAATGCGGACGTTGCGGCGGATCAGCACGAAGTCGTGCGTCCTGCGATCGAGCAGGAAGACATCGACGCGGCCGTTGAGCGCGAGCACCAGCGTCGTCTGCACGCCATAGATGAAGCAGCCGGCGGCGCGCTGCGTCGTGCCCGGCTCGAAGAAGGAGGAGAGCGCATCGCGCGACCGCGGCCGGATCGAGAAGATCGTCCCGGTCGAGACGTTGTTGGCGAGATTGGCCGAGCCGTCGAGCGGATCGATCGCGACGCACAGCTCGGCTTCGGTCTGAAGGATCTCCGGCAGGTCGGCTTCCTCGGAGACGATGGCGGCGACCGGCGCATTGCGAAGCGCGCTGCACATCACCGTGTTGGCCGCGATGTCGAGATCGATCTGCGCATCGCCGCCGGAATTGGTGCCGCTTGGCTTCCCCTCGATGCCGGCAAAAGGTCCGGCTGCGATCAGGTCCGCCAGTTGAACAGCCGCTTTGGCGAGACGGGACACCACGTCCGCCAGAGCATCTCCCTGCGGGAGTGAGGGGGCGGCGCCGTCGAGATACGCATCCAAGGTGAGGGGGGCCTGTTCCATTGGTTCGTTCCCTGTGGTGGCGCCCTTTCAGGGAGGGCTTTGCCTGATCACCCGCGCAGCCGGAGTTCGTCGTGCGGGTCGCCCACATGAACGGTGGGATTGGACAATAAGTAAAATTTCAATATCTTGGGTTTGGCCAAAGTCCTTCTTATAAAGGTCAGTATGGCGGTCCATTTTCGACGCGACCTGACGATCCGGCAGCTGCGCGCCCTCGGCGCGGTTCACACCATGGGCTCGGTGACGGCGGCCGCGCGCTCGCTCAATCTCACGCAGCCTGCGGTGACGCTGCAGCTTCGCAATCTCGAAGCGCTCGCCGGCCTTCCGCTGATTCAGCGTACGGGCGAGGGAATGCGTCTCACCGATGCCGGACGCGTGGTGATGGCGCTGACCGAACGCATCGAAGCGGCGCTGGTCGATTGCGAGCAGGTGCTCGACATGATCGCCGGCCGCAGCGGCGGTCGTGTTTCGATCGGCTCCGTCAGCACCGCGAAATATTTCGTGCCGTTTGCGATCGCCGCGTTCGCGAAGCTGCACCCGAAGATCGACATCGTGCTTCAGATCGGCAATCGCGAGGAAATCCGCCAGGCGCTGCGCGGCTATGATCTCGACCTTGCGATCATGGGGCAACCGCCGCCCGACGTTCCCGTAGAGAAGCGCCTGATGGGCGAGCATCCGCATGGCATCGTAGCGGCTGCCGGTCACTGGCTTGCCAAGGACTCCGGGCTTGCGGTGGTCGATCTGACCTACGAGACCTTCGTCACGCGCGAGCGAGGCTCCGGCACGCGCATGCTGATGGAGCAGTTTTTCCAGTCGAGCGATCTGCAGCCGAAGATCGGCATGGAAATGGACTCCAACGAGACCATCAAGCAGGCGGTGATTGCCGGGCTCGGCATCGCCTTCATCTCGCTGCACACGGTCGCAAGCGAGCTTGCCGACGGCCGGCTTGTCGTCCTCGATGTCGCCGGCCTTCCGATCATGCGCCAGTGGTACGCGGTGCGCCGATCGGACAAGACGCTGCTCCCGCCCGCGCAGGCAATGCTAGACTTTCTTGGCGAGGAGGGGGCAAGCTATCTGCCGTCGCCCGAGTTCGTGCGCTCCGCGCGGGCCGTCAGCGTCTCCGGGCTCTAACTGCTCCTACGCGTCGTTCACATCGGCTTGTGTCAGGATTCCCTGCCGCAGCGCCAGCCTGACCAGTTCGATATCCGTGCCGACGCCGAGCTTGTCCTTGATCAGCGAATGCAGATTGGCGACCGTCTTGGGGCTGATGTGAAGTGCTGCGGCAATCTCATCGGTGTTCCGCTCGGAGAGCAGCATGCGCAGCACTTCAAATTCTCGCGCGGTGAGGACATCCGCCGCGTTGATCTCCGTGGAAAGGTGATTGAGCGCCAGCTCATGGTCGATATCCGGGCTGATGGCAATCTTTCCTGCGAGAACTTCCATCACGGCTTTCACCAGCGTCTCCGGCGGGCTCGTCTTGGTGACGTAACCCATGGCGCCGGCGCGGATCGCCTGCACGGCAAAGGCCGCGTTCTGGTGCATGGTGAAGACGAGGATGCGGGCGTGCTTGTCCCATTGCCGGATGCGCCGGATGGCTTCGATGCCACCGATGCCGGGCAGGCTCAGATCCATGATGACGAGATCGGGCGTGTGGGCCTTGAACAGCCGGTAGGCTTCCGCGCCGTCGGTCGCTTCGGCGACGACGCATAGTCCCGGCTGCTTCTGCAGCACCGAACGATAGCCCTCGCGCACGACGGCATGATCGTCGACGAGCAGGATGGAGCGGTCCGCGTCATTCATGCCGCGTGCTCCATTTCTGTGACCTGCGGCGGAGCGAGGGGGATGACGACGCGCAGCGCGGAGCCGCCGCTTTGCCCGGCCCCAAAGCTCAGCCGCCCGCCCAATGCTGCGACCCGCTCGCGCATCCCGAGCAGGCCCATTCCGGATTTGACCGCGGCAGTGCCGGGCTCGCCATCATCGTCGATGGCGAGCTCGATCTCTGTGGTTTCAGCGCCGTGCATCTGAAGGCGCGTGGCAACCCGTGTCGCGCCGGCGTGCTTGGCCGCATTGGTGAGCGCCTCCTGCACGATGCGATAGAGATTGGCGCTGACGGTGCCAGGCAGGTTCGAGAACGAGCCGGAGAACCCGATCTCGAACCGCGGCCGTCCACGTAGCCGCCCGTTCCAGCCGGCGATCAGGCCCTCCAGGCTTGCGGCGAGCCCGAGCTCGTCGATATCGGGCGGACGCAGCCGGAACAGCGCGCCGCGCAACGTCTCGCTCATGTCGGCTGCCGTGCGCGCAATCCCGTCGCATTCGCCGAGCAGTCCCGGACAATCCTGCACCGCGCTTTGGCGCATCGAAGCCGCCAGGGCGCGAATAGCGGTAAGGGACTGCCCGAACTCGTCATGAAGCTCGCGTGCCAGATACAGCCGTTCGTCGTCCTGCAGGGCGATCAGCCTTCGCGTCAGCTCGCTGCGTTCGGCCAGCGCGTTGGTAAGGCTTTCGGCGAGATGATTGAAGCCGTCGCGGATTGCGGAAAGCTCCGCAAGATCGAACGGCGGCAGCCGCGCCGTGAGATCATTGGCGGCAATGCGCTGCAAGCCCGCGCGGATCAGCCGCGTTGGACGCAGCGCGCGCGCCAGCGCGGCATAGACCAGCACACAGAGCAGCGGCAGGGCGATCGCCAGTGCCGCCATCATCCGGCCCGCCTCGTGCCAGGCCTCGGCCGTGAGCACGGCCTGATCGACCCACACCACGGCGTCGCCGACCGTCTCTCCCTGAGACATCACGGGCCGCGTCACCTCGCGGCCGGGATCGAACAGGCGGCGATAGACGGCTGCGAACAGTTTTGGCGGATCATTGCTTTCGGCAGCCGCGCCACCGCAGATGCGCTGGACGATTTCGCCATGGGGCGTCCGAAACCCAAGGCAAAGGCCCGGCGTCATGACGAAGGGGGCGACCAGATGCAGATCGGGAAAATCCGAGCGCGGGCTGTTGATCCACAACATCTTGCTCTTCTGTAGTTCCAGCGTCTTCGCCGCGATGGCGGCAACCGTATCGAGCCTGGCGCGCAGGGCTTTGTCGGCCTCGACGAGGAAATAGGCGGAGATGGCGGCAAAGCAGAGCGCCAGCACGGCCGCGACCTGCAATGTCAAGCGGACCTTGAGATCAAAACGTGACCACATCGGCGAATCCTCGCGTGGACGACATTGGGAGTAGAGCGGCCGTCGCCCGTATTTAACGGCAGAACCGAAGCGGCGGAAAGCGGAGCCGTCGCTCAAAACGACGCCGGGAGATTTTCCCGGCACCTGCCGGGAGGCCCTCAGCTTCGGACCGAGGGCGTGCCGGATAGCCTCAGGCGATTCTTCTGGCGCATGAGGCCTGCTATGCATCGATCCAGTCCAGCCCTTCTTCTGACGTTGTTCCTGACGCTGCTGCCGAGCTTCCGCCCGGCCGCTGCCGACCCCGCAGCCCCTCCCGCCGGCGTCACCATCGACGACTTCAGCTACACCGACACGTCCGGTGAGGTGGCCGATCAGGTCTCCCTGCATCAAGGGCGGCTCACGGCATTCATGGCCGCGTTGAGGCGGGAGGTGCCAGGGGAGTGCTGCGCCGGCATTCGGATCATCGGGGGCATTCAAAAGACGAGCACGCTGGTTCAATGGGCGAAAGTCGCGATCATCGATACCGGCCGCAATCGCGTCCTGTCCGACAAGCTCTACACTTTCCGCGGCGACAATGACGAGGCGTGGGCGCGCGCCGAGGCTTTCATATCAGAGGACATCCGCGCGGTGCTGGCGGCATCCACGGCGGCAACGCCTGTGACCGCGCCGGCGCCGATCCAGATTGCGGTGTTTGATTTCGAGCTCGAGGATATGTCCGCCGCCGGTTCGGCTGGCAATGTCGGGGCTCCGGATGCGACCGATCTGGCCGATGTCACCAAAGGCGTACGCGAGCTGTTCGCGCAATCAGGCCGATATCATGTGGTCGAGGCCGGTACCGCCAATGCGGACGCCGCGAGGAAACGTGACCTGCGCGATTGCGACGGATGCGACGCCGGCATCGCCAAGGAACTCGGCGCCGATCAATCGCTGGTCGGCGTCGTGAGACGGATCAGCCGCACGGAATATGTCGTCCGGTTTCAGATTCGGGACAGTCGCACAGGTGCTTTGATTTCGAAGGGGGATAGCGGCCTGCGCATGGGCGCCAATTACTCCTGGTCGCGCGGCGCCGTGCGCCTCGTCCACGATCGCGTGCTCGACAGCCAACCCCAATAGATGATGCCAGCCCCCACGCGCAACTCCCGGTAATCCGCAATTTTTGGGTTGGTCGTTCCCCCCGTTAGGATACATTCGGTTCCCATACGCCTGCCCGTCGGGAACGACTGCCCCGGACTGCGGGTTACGTTGCGTAATGGGAGGAAGAAAATGCGTGCCGTCGCAAACGAGCCGCTGGCGCGGCATGCCCTGGCCTTTGTTCTCGCGGGCGGCCGCGGCAGCCGGCTTCTGGAGCTGACCGACAAGCGGGCCAAGCCTGCGGTCTATTTCGGCGGCAAGTCGCGCATCATCGATTTTGCGTTGTCGAACGCCATGAACTCGGGCATTCGCCGCATTGCGGTCGCCACCCAATACAAGGCGCATAGCCTGATCCGCCATCTGCAGATGGGCTGGAATTTCTTCCGCCCGGAACGAAACGAGAGTTTCGATATCCTGCCCGCAAGCCAGCGCGTCTCGGAAACCATGTGGTATGTGGGGACCGCTGATGCGGTCTATCAGAACATCGATATCATCGAGAGCTACGGCTCGCGCTTCACCGTCGTTCTGGCCGGCGACCACATCTACAAGATGGATTACGAGCTGATGCTGCAGCAGCACGTCGACCAGAAGGCCGATGTCACGGTCGGCTGCCTGGAAATGCCGCGAGCGGAATCGAGCGGCTTCGGCATCATGCATATCGACGACAATGACGTAATCCTCTCGTTCCTGGAAAAGCCCGAGGATCCGCCGCCCATGCCCGGCAAGCCGGACATGTCGCTTGCCAGCATGGGCATCTATGTGTTCGACACGCAATTCCTGCTCGACCAGCTCAAGCGCGATGCCGCCGACCCCAATTCGAACCATGATTTCGGCAAGGACATCATCCCCTACCTCGTCGAGAACGGGCGCGCGGTGGCCCATCAGTTCAGCCGCTCCTGCGTGCGTACCGGCAGCGACCAGCCGAGCTATTGGCGCGACGTCGGCACGGTCGATGCCTATTGGTCGGCCAATATCGATCTCACCGACGTGGTGCCCGAGCTCGATCTGTACGACCGATCATGGCCGATCTGGACTTATGCCGAAATCTCGCCGCCCGCGAAATTCGTCCATGACGAGGAGGGCCGGCGCGGCGAGGCCGTTACCTCGCTGGTGTCTGGCGGCTGCATCGTCTCGGGAGCTTCCTTGCGGCGTTCATTGCTTTTCACCCGCGTGCATCTGCACTCGCATGCGAGAGTGGAGGGCGCGGTGATCCTGCCCGATGTCGACGTTGGCCAGCACGCGCGCCTGAAGAATGTCGTGATCGATCGCGGCGTGAGGATTCCGGAGGGCCTTGTGGTCGGCGAAGACCCCGAACTTGACGGCAAGCGGTTCCGGATATCGCCAAATGGAGTCTGCCTGATCACGCAGTCGATGATCGATGGACTGAATGCATGACGCCCGTTCGCGTCCTGTCGGTCACCTCGGAAATCTATCCGATCATCAAGACTGGCGGCCTTGCCGATGTCGCCGGCGCGTTGCCGATCGCGCTCGCCGCGGAAGGCGTCGAGATGCATACCCTCGTGCCGGGATATCCGGCCGTGATTGACGCGCTCGCCGATGCCCGGGAAGTATTCGAATGGCCGATGTTCTTTGGCGGAGCGACGCGCCTTGTTGCGGGGTCGTACGGTGACTTGAAACTGTTCGCGGTCGATGCGCCGCATCTCTTTGCGCGTCCGGGAAATCCCTATCTGTCGCCCGATGGCAAGGACTGGCCGGATAACGGCCTGCGCTTTGCGGCGTTGGCGCGCATGGCCGACAATATCGGCCTCGGTGCGATTGCGTCCTTCGTGCCTGATATCGTGCATGTCCATGACTGGCAGGCGGCGCTCGCACCCGCTTATTTGCATTACAGCGGCCGGCCGCGGCCGGGGACGGTGGTCACGGTTCACAATCTCGCTTTTCAGGGGCGGTTTCCGCACAGCATGTTAGACGAGATCGCCCTGCCGCCGGACTCCTTCACCATGCAGGGCGTCGAATATTATGGTGACATCGGTTACCTGAAAGCCGGCCTGCTCTTTGCCGATCGGATCACGACGGTGTCGCCGACCTATGCCAGGGAAATCCAGGGCGACGAGGGCGGCATGGGCCTCGGCGGCCTGCTGCGCACGCGGTCGGGCGACATCACCGGCATCCTCAACGGCATCGATACGAATGTCTGGGATCCCGCGACGGATACGCACATCGCGAGCTGCTACGACATCGACGATCTCGATCGCCGCGCGGCCAACAAGATAGCGCTGCAGCAGCGCTTTGGTCTGGAGCCGCGTGCGGACGCGTTTCTGCTCGGCGTCATCAGCCGGCTTTCATGGCAGAAGGGGCTCGATCTCCTGCTCGAAGCGCTGCCGGCCCTGCTGGGAGAGGACATCCAACTCGCCGTGCTCGGCAGCGGGGACGGCGATCTTCAGGAGGGTTATCGCAGCGCCGCGCAAGCTAATCCCGGAAAGGTCGGCGCCGTCATCGGCTATGATGAAGCATTGGCGCATCTGATCCAGGCCGGCAGTGATGCCCTCATCGTGCCGTCGCGGTTCGAGCCCTGCGGTCTGACTCAGCTTTGCGCGCTGAGATATGGCGCGGTGCCGATCGTGTCCCGCGTCGGTGGACTGGAGGATACGGTGACCGACACGGAGGCTGGTGAGGGCGCCACCGGCTTCAAATTCGCTCCCGTGACGACCGACGGTCTTACAAGCGCGTTGCTGAGGGCGCATGCCGTGTTTGGCGACAAACATGCGTGGCGAAAGATTCAGACGAACGGCATGTCGACGGATGTGTCATGGCGCAGTCGCGCCAGCCGCTATGCCGATCTCTATCGCGAAATCATCAAGACGCGCGCCGGAGCATCTACGCCTTCAGCCGCGGAATGAGCTTGATCGCATTTTCGCTGCCGATCGCCCTGAGATCGGCAGCGTCGAGCCCAAGCTGCTCCAGGCTCTTCATCTGACCGAGCCCGAAATAAGGATAGTCCGTGCCGTAGGTGACCTTCGAGGCCGGCACGAGTTTCAACAGCGCCGCGATAGCGGGCGGGCTGGTGGCGTTGGCGGTGTCGTAATTGAGGCGCTGCAATTCGCCGAGTATGCCTTCGGGCGCGAACTCCTTCTTCAGGTTCAGCCGCTCGCCATAGAAGGACTCGATCCGTCCCGCCATCATCGGGATGGTGCCGCCGGCATGCGAGAACAGCCATTGGATGTCGCGCCAGCGCGCTAGTCCGCCTGACAGCAGCAGGCTCGTGACCGTGCGCGTGGTGTCATGAGGCACTTCAATCACGGCCGGAAACGTGCCGACGCTGAGTTGCGCGCAACAGCTTGCGACCAGCGGGTGAACGTAAACGACGGCCTTGCGGCGGTTCAGCTCATCGAACACCGGTTTGTAGACGGCGTTGCCCAGCCACTTGTCGCCATAGTTCGTCTGCAGTCCGACGCCATCGGCCTTCAGCACATCGAACGCGTATTCGATTTCCTTCATCGTCTTGTCGATGTCGAGCATCGACAAGGTCGCAAACAGCCCGAAGCGGCCCGGATGATCGCGCAGCATCCGCGCGGCATAATCGTTGCAATCGTGCGCGAGCTGGCTTGCCTTGTCGGCGCCGAGATCGAACCAGACGCCCGGCGTCGAGGCCATCGACAGCACGGCTGTGCGGATCCCGGCCTTGTCCATCTCCTCGATCGCTTTTTCCTGTGACCATGCCACCTGGCCCGGGAAATGCGGAATCTTGCGCGCGTCCTCATAATCCAGCCAGAGCTTCTGATATTCGGGCGGATAGAAATGGTGATGGGTGTCGATCAGCGTCGCCGGAGCGGCAAGCGCGGGCGTCCCCGGAATCATCGCCGCCGCGCCGAGCGCCACGGCGCTTGCGACGAACTGGCGGCGCGACAATGTCGCGCATTGCGGATGGCCACAACGACCGGCTCCGTGCCCTGACAATTTCATCACTTTGTCATCCCCCGATCTTTGCGCCCATGAACGAATGGCTAATGCTAGAGTTGGTCATTTCGGCCGTCAAATCACTGCGCGGCCAGGACAGCGAAAACTGCGTTTCAATGGTAATAAATGTCCCCGATGCATTGCGGAATTGGTATGGCGAGGGTGGGCCCAGCCGCCCTTGCGCAGTGCAGCGCATTGCGCGAATAAAGGTGCAAGGAAACGGGAAGCCAAACCCGCGGCGAACAAGAAACATCAAGGTGAGGAGCAGGTCCATGTCCGCGACAATAGAGGCAACACGCTACACGAATTTCGTCAATGGCCAGGAAAGCAAGGGCCGCGAGGCGGCGACCTTTGAATCAGTCAATCCCACCACCGGAAAATTGTTCGGGCAATTCATCGAGTCGAGCGCAGGCGATATCGATGATGCGGTGAAGGCCTCGCAGGCCGCGTTCGAAGGTCCCTGGCGTGCGCTGTCGCCGACCCGCCGCGGGCGCCTGTTGATGCGCTGGGGCGACCTTATCGCCGAGAATGCCGAGCGCATCGCGACCATGGAGACGCAGCAGAACGGCAAGCTGATTGCGGAGATGCGGCTGCAGGCCCGGATCGTCCAGGATTGGCTGTATTATTTCGGCGGCCTTGCCGACAAGGTCGAAGGGCGGGTCATTCCTCTCGATCGCACGAGTGTCCTCAACTATACCACAAGCGAGCCGCTCGGCGTCGTCGGCGTGATCGTACCGTGGAATTCGCCGACATTCCTCACGATCATGACCGTGGCGCCCGCGCTTGCGGCCGGCAACACGGTCGTGATCAAGCCCTCCGAAGTCACATCTGCTTCGGCGATCGAGCTTGCCAGGCTCGCCGAGCAGGCAGGCCTTCCGCGCGGCGTGGTCAATGTCGTCACCGGCGGCCGGCTCGCGGGCGAAGCCCTGGTCGATCATCCCGGGGTGGCGAAGATCTCTTTCACCGGAAGCGATATGGCAGGAAGGGCGATCGCGGCCAAGGCGGGATCGCATCTGAAACCGATCTCACTGGAGCTTGGCGGCAAAAGCGCGAACATCGTGTTCGATGACGCCGATATCGACCAGGTCGAGGCGGGCGTGCTCGCCGGGATTTTCGCTGCCGCCGGACAGACCTGCATCGCCGGATCGCGCGCCTTCTTCCAGGCCGGCATCTACGACCGCCTGGTGGCCCGGCTGATCGAGCGCGCCGAGAAGATCAGGATCGGGGATCCCCTCAAGGCCGAAACGCAGATGGGGCCGGTCGCAACATCAGCGCAACTCGCAAAGGACGAGCGCATGGTCGCGCAGGCCGTGGAGCAGGGCGCCAGGATCCTGACGGGCGGCAAGCGCCGCAGCCCGGAAGGACTCGAAGGCGGCTACTTCTACGCGCCGACCATTCTGGAAGGCGCCAAGCCCAACGACTTCATCATGCAGAATGAAGTTTTCGGGCCGGTGCTGTGCGTGACGCCGTTCAAGACCGAAGATGAAGTCGTAGCGCTCGGCAACGCCACGCCATTTGGCCTCGCCGCGGGCGTATGGACCTCCGACATCCGCCGTGGACACACCATGGCGCGGCGGCTTCAGGCCGGTACGGTGTGGCTGAATTGCTATCGCGCCTTGGCGTTCAATTCGCCGTTCGGCGGCTTCAAGAACAGCGGCATCGGTCGCCTCAACGGCGCCGAAGCGATCCACGAATTCCTGCAGACCAAGAGCGTCTGGTGCGAGCTCAGCCGCGACGTGCAGGACCCGTTTGTGCTGAAGGCGTGAGATAGACAGGTCGCCGGCGTCGAGCGTGCTCGACGCCGGCGACCCAGCAGAAGCAGCCGCCATGACCGAAGGACGCTATACGCTCATCGGCTCGACCGCGTCTCCTTACGCGATCAAGCTTCGGGCTCTGATGCGCTACCGCCGCATTCCCTTCGACTGGGTCATCATGACCAAGGCGTGGCGGAAGCAGACCGCGCATCTGCGGCCCAATTTGATTCCGGTGCTGCGATATCCCGACGGAACGTTCCGCGGAGAGACGACTACGCTGGCCTATGATCTGGAGGCGCGGCACGCTGGACGCTCCATCATTCCCGACGACAAGGCGCTGGGGTTCGTCTGCGACCTGCTGGAAGACCTCGCCGACGAATGGGCCGTGAAGCCGCTGTTCCTGTATCGCTGGTGGGACCCGGAGGATCAGGCCTATGTGTCGCGATGGGCGGCCGAGGAATGGTCGACCTCGGAAGCCGCGACCGGTAGCGCCGCGGAGATCGACGAATTCCGCCAGCGGCAGATTTCGCGCATGCCCATTCTCGGCGCGGTCGAGGAGAACAAGCCGCTGCTCGAAGAGAGCTATCTTCGCATTCTTGCCGCGTTCGAGCCTCATGTCGGCATGAGCAGGTATCTGTTCGGCAGCCGGCCGTCGCTCGCCGATTTCGCCTGGTTCGGCC
>Ga0210410_10000827_pt1 | contig 30891 bp, 30 predicted proteins | sample IncBWC4MmetaG_FD_161058 | JGI IMG/M metagenome (GOLD analysis project Ga0210410, IMG submission 161058) | Forest soil microbial communities from Barre Woods Harvard Forest LTER site, Petersham, Massachusetts, United States - Inc-BW-C-4-M | ecosystem: Environmental > Terrestrial > Soil >...
GCCCGTCAGCTGGGATTATCAACCCTTCAGTACGGCCAAGCGATGCGCGGGGAGGGTATGAGCGACATCGGTCAGGCCGCGTCGATTGCAGGCCAGGGTGGGCAGCTCCAGGGCCTTGGTGCCTCCACTATCGGGGGTGCCGGTCAGACTTACGGTCTCGGCGGCCAAACCACCGGCCTCGCCGGTCAGCAGATCGCCCAGGGCGCGCAAACCATAGGCCTGGGTGGCACTCAGCTGCAGCAGGGAGCGCAAACCTACGGTCTCGGAGCCCAAACTGCGGCCACTGCCGGAGGGCTCTCTAATACCGCCCAGCAGGCCCAGGAGCAGTACGGGATGGATACCGCCCAAATGGCATCGACCTACGGCACTATGCAACAGCAGCAGGCGATGAATCAGATGCTCAACATGCAAACGACCGGCCAGCTCTTCCAGAAGCGACCCTTCGGCCTTGGCGGGACCAATATGGCCCAGGCCGATCTGGGGCAAGCCGGTGCATTCAACAGTTTCCAGCAGGCGAATTACGCGACGATGAACGGCATCGCACTCAACTCAGCGCAGGTGCAAAATCAAAACAACCAGCTGGCGCAGCAGCAGCAAGCCGGGATGGTCTCCGCAGGGGTGGGAGCTGCCGGATCGGTAGCCTCGGCTGCCGGAGCCGCTGCGGCGATCTCTGCCATGAGTTGCTGGGTCGCCAGGGAATGCCTAGGCACCGCAGATAACAGGTGGAAGCAATTCAGGATCTGGATGCTTAACTTCGCGCCAGCCTCCTTCCGTAGTGCCTATCTTAAAAACGGTAAATCTTTTGCGAAAAGGATTTCGACGAAACCTTTACACAAAGCTCGAATCCGCGAAGCGATGTTACGGCTGATCGGCTCCAGGGAACACGATCTCTTTACCTTAAACACTCTGTTGACGGCATGACCCGCAAAGAATTACGTGAACAGGCGGCCAGCGCCATTAACGCCCTTTCCCGCAAAGAGCTGTTGCATCAATTCGGGATCTCCCGGGTCTCGGAATTGACCGGCTTAGACAGCGCGGGACTGCCAGTCTATACCTGCGTCAGGGCGCTCTCGGAAACAGTCTCGATTCATGCCGGAAAGGGCCTCGATGCGCCTTCTTCACGGGCCGGAGCAATTCTGGAAGGGATCGAATTTGAGGTGGCCGAGCACCCGGTGGGCGACTGGCAGATTGCCCGTGCCATCGACCTAGCGCCCAATAGCTACGTCCCTTTGGATGAATGTTTCCCAACCCGCTCGAGCGTTTTAAACAACCTCACCCCGCTGGCCTGGGAAGAGGTGATCAACGTCCAGAACGGGCAGAAAAAGCTAATCCCCAGCGATCTGGTCTGGCTCAATACCCGCATTGGACCCCAGTCCTTGATGTACTGCCAGATGGGTTCAAACGGGGTCGCTTCAGGCGGCTCAGTGGAAGACGCCATCCTTTCGGGCCTTTACGAAATCATCGAGCGCGATGCTTGGACCCTGAACCAGTACCTGCTCGATAGCGGGTTTTTGCTCAAGCGAACCCCTTTAGTCGGGATGCCACCGCGAATCGACGCGTGTATCCGTAAACTCGAGGCCGCCAATCTGAAGGTTCACGTCTTCGATATCACTAACGACTACAAGATCCCGGTCTACAGCGCCCTGATCTTGGATTTGAGCGGAGCGTGCGCCGGAACCTTTGGCGGCTACGGCTGCCATTTGAACGCCGAGATCGCGGTCATTCGAGCGGTCACGGAAGCTGCCCAAGCCCGGTGCTGCTACATCTCCGGGGCCCGGGATGACCTTTTCCGGCGGCAATTCCTCCTGATGAAACGGATGGATCAACACAAGTTGCACGCCATGTTTCAAGAACTGCCAATGAGCGGCCCTTTGTCCGAGCGCCGGGTTCTCGAGTTCCCTGACGTCAGACAGGAATTGCGCTATCTGCTCAAACTGATCCGGCAATTCGGAGTCTCGGATGTCTACGTCAAAGAGATGGGCTCCTACGTAGGTGGAAAGATCCACATCGTGAGGGTGATCAGTCCACAGTGCGAACCGTTCAGGTTCGATCACTGGGCTCCCGGCCTGCGGTGCGTCACCTATGCCCAGAGACGGATCGACGAGCTGATCGAAACCCGAAAAGAAGAGGCCAAAGAGCAAGAAAGGGGAGAAGAATGGAAGACCAAGTAGAAAAGATCCTCGTCTACCTGGGACCGTCTTTGTCTCTGGCGAAAGCCAAAGCGATCTTGCCCCAGGCCACCTACCGGCCACCGGCCAAGCAGGGCGACATCGTCACCGATGTGGCCAATTTGAACCCCAGCCGGATCATCCTGATCGACGGCTATTTCAGGGAAAATCTGAGCGTCTGGCATAAGGAGCTGGTCTATGCCCTCCAGTTCCCGGGGGTTGAAGCGGTCTATGGCGCATCCTCGATGGGCGCATTACGAGCTGCCGAACTGGACTTCCTCGGGATGATCGGGATCGGCAAGATCTATCACTGGTATCGGGATAGCGTCACCGAGGACGACTCTGAAGTGGCTCTCTCATTCGCGGAACGGGACGGCCCCGATGGACCGCAGTATTACCCTTCGACCATCCCCTTAGTCGATATCCGCGCCGGAGTGGAACACTACGAGCGGGAGTTTAAAGGCGACGAGATTGCCGTCCAAGCCAGGGAGTTCCTCGAGGCCATGCGGAAAGTCTTTTACATGGACCGAACCCGCGACCTCTGCGAGACCGCCTGGGCCGGGATCTGTCCTGATATCCCGATGCCGCTTGTGGCCCAGAAATCGATGGATGCCGTGACGGCTTTGCGGGACCACTTGATGTACGAATCGGCACCAGCGCAAAAGCCCACTCCAGAGAACCTTTCCCGTTTCTTTCAGGCCCTTTATGAGCGAGATCGGCGCATCCGTGTGAACGGCACGGAAATCCCCCAGCAGCACATCGACGCGTACACGATGCTCCACAATCCCGAATGGGAACGGATCTGCTGGGATTCATCCAACCAGGATCTGGCCTTGATGCTCTGCGATCACCTCTGCGTGATGGTCTCAATCGATGAGATCGAGCGGGAGAATGTCCGCTTCCAGATCAGGAGCGACATCAAGACTCCGGCAGACTTCGAGAACTTCCTGTCTGCCAACGGCTGGACCCGGCACGAGTACGACCGGCTGATGATCGCCAATGCGCGGATCCGAAAGCTGCAGCACGCCAACACGGTCACTAAAATGTACCGGCGCAACACCCTGGCTATCCTCAACTATCTGAGGACCCATCAGGCGTTTGATTACTGGGCTCAACTGGCTGTCGAAGCCGAGAAAAAGATCCAGAAAAGCGGAGTCGACGACTGGCTGGGGGTGAACCTCGAGGTCCCGGCTTTCGACCTGTTGGCCAAACACTTTGAGCAAGAGGGCCTGGAGCTGAAATGCAACAACGAAGAATACCTGCTGGAGACAGGATTCTCAAATCTGACCGAGCTGGGAGTGGCCCTGGCACGCATCGCCGCCGGTAAAGGAGAAGAGTAATGGCAAACACCCTGGATCCCAACAGCCCTGCAGGCCAGTACCAGCAGCAGCAAGCGCAACAGTATGGGCTCACCGTTGACCAGCTGAATCAGTTGACCGCGCAATATCCGCCCACCTATACCGCGAACAGCCAAGGCGGCCAGTACGGGATGAGCGCCGGTGGTTCCTATGGACAAAATCCGGCACTGACCAACGTGCTGAACACTTTGCAGGCCCAAAAACAGTTTGGCCTGGGCAGTCAGCAGCAGGCCCCTGCTCCATCCACCCCGGGCGGGGTCAATCAAGACCCGACCTATGGCGCGGTTAATTTGGGAGCCTCGGCACTCTCCAAGGTTGGGTTTGGTGGTGCCAATGGCGGTTTCGCAGTCTATAACCCAACCCCCGGCCAGATTCCGCAAGGGTCCAAAGGCGGGGTCGCTCAGGTCGCCTCTCCAACCACCTCTACTCAAGTCCCGAACTACGAGGGCCCAAACACCCCTGGGGTCATGAGCGCGGCCCCGATGCCGCAGGCGGCCACAGGCGGGACGCCCACTCCGACAACTCCCGCCAATGCTCCTGGGCAACAAGCTCCGGCCACTCCCTATGCCACTGCTCCGGCGGCTCCTGGAGCCACTGCTGGTGCGATGCCGCCTGTGCAAGCGCCATCCGCACCTGGGCCGATGGATGACGCGGCTCATCAGCAAGCCCTGGCTCATGCCGGAATGTCTCTCTACTCCCATTTCGGTGGCGACCCGCATTCGGCCAGTCCGCAGGACATTATGAACTTTCACAGCCAACTGCAGAACGTCATCGGAGGAATAGCGGGAGCGGGAGCACCGGCCTCTTCTGCCGGTCCCGGAGGAACCGCTTTGGCCTCTGGCGGCCCACCTCCCACCGGCGCGGTGCAAATGCCCGTCAAACTAGCCACTGGCGGAATGGTCCCGGGCCGAGGGAACCAAGACACTGTTCCGGCCCTTCTGACCCCAGGCGAATATGTGATTCCCAAACAGCAGGCCGCCCAGATCTTTGGAGGCCGTACACCAGTCAGGATGGCTGATGGCGGTTTTGTGACTGATGACACTGACGAGCCGTCAGAAGCTCGCAGAAAATCGATTGCCACCAATCAGATGACCCCAGGCTCCTCCCAACCCCAGTCGGGAGGGGAAGCAACCCAGCAAACGCCCTCCTCTCCGGCTCCCGCAGCTCCTGGAGGCGGCAACCAGGGTTACTGGTCGAACTTGGTTAACCAAGTCCAGAACCGGGCCGGAGGAGGCGCACCCGCTGGAGGTTGGCCAAGTCAGACCCCTTCCGTAGCGCCATCCTACGATATGCCCAGCGATCCTGATCCCGACTGGCAGTATACCGGCGCTCAATCAGCAGCGGGACCAACTGGAGCTGGTGGAGGCACTGCCAATGCCGTAGCTGGTGGTGCCGATATTGCCAGTGGACTGATGTCAGGGCTCCAGAAAGCCGCTGATACCTACGCAAAAAGCATCGGTAACTGGCAGAATATAAGGCAGGATTTTAACGCCCCAACTACCTCTGGAGCGCCAGCTGCCACCTTCTCCGAGCCTCAAGCGCAACAGCAAAAGCAAGGGATGGTCAACCCGATGTACGCAGCACAGTTGCAAGCGATGCAAGGAGTCTAAAATATGGCGAGTTCCGAAACTCAATTCCAGCCAGCCACTATCCAAGCCACAGGCTATTCGCCCAGCGAATATCGTCCGGTATCTATCAATGTGCCTACAGGCGCAGGTCAGCTCTGGGCCGGGGTTGGCAAGACGGCATTGGATGCGGCCAGTCAGTTCAATCAGACTGCTCAGATGATGCAGCAATCGCCGCTGAACCCGGCGGTGCACGCGCAGATGGATTATAACGTCGCTCAGTACGACGCGGCCCAGCAGCATATCAAGGACGTACAGGCAATGGGCCCACTGGGTCAGGTGGTGCAAAAAACCGGCCCTCAAGGGCTGGAAACGGTTCCTATCGCGTCCATTCAAGATCCTACTCTGGCAGCACGGTTGACGGCGCAAATGGGGCTTACTCCCAAGCCGGGTGGTGGTGGAAGCGGCCCACCTCCAACTGTCAATAATCCTGCGGTCCAACAGCCAGCTTCGCCGCAAGATCAAGGCCAATCAGATTTACAGCAACACCCCGAAAACTATTTCCTAAATCCGGCTACAGGCAGTTACGAACGACGAGCGGATGCACCGCCGATTCAAGCCCAGCCACAGCAGGTTACCCCGCAGCAGAAGGGGCCGCCCACTCCGAGTCAGATGGTCAAGCCGCAAGCATCCGCTGCTCCGGCCAGTATGAGCGACATCGGCCTTGTTCCATCGCAAGGCGGCAGCACAGCTGCATCGACGGCTGGTGGACCAGGACAACTCAACACCGGCCAGCCCCAAGACCCAGATATCGTAGCCACGCCAGCGCAGCAGCCCAGCGGTTCAATCTGGAACCCGATGCGGCCAGCGCCAGCCGCGCCTCCGGCACCAGGAGCACCCCCAACCCCGCCAGCACAACCCGCGCAAGGCCAGAGTCCTGCTGCCGCCACCCAAGCCGATCAAGCGGCCATGCAGCAGTGGCAAAACCAGAACGCGCACCCGGTGATGTCATCCCAGGATGCACTCCAGTGGATGAAGACCCAGACCACCCTGGCTCAGGATGCCACTTATCTCCCGATGGGCGGCCCAGGCGGATCTCCAGCCTTCGCATTTCATATGAAGGGGGGCGGGATTAACACTGTGCCGGTTTCCCAGATGGTCTCAAGGGGGGCTGGGGCCAATATCGCAGCTCAGAACACTTCCCAAGTTATCAGTAAGACTGACCAGATGCAGGGTGGCGATCAGGGCTATGGACAGAGTGCCGCTGCCGTAGGATCCGCTCCGGCCCAACAGCCTAACCTTTCGCCGCCGCCACCGGCTAACCTTCCACCGCCAGCTCCCACAGGACCTTCCCAGAACGGACAGGTTTATAATCCGCTTCCGCCATCTCCTGGCCCCAATGCCCCGCCAGCTCCCGGTGATTACAATCCCGCGCCCTATCGCAATGCCGTCGCTCAAGCGACTGCCAACCCGCAGAACCTGATGGCGCAAACCGCGCCTGCGGGACAGCCAGCTCAGACGGGCCCCGCACCAGGGACACCCATTAATCCTCCTCCTTCCAACGCTACTGTCTCCCAGGAGGATCAAAACACAATCCAAGCCAGCGCGGATAAGATGGGAGAGCAACGCAAATACACTGGTGATCGTCCAGTGCCCGGTAACACGGGTCCCTATACCTACTATCGTGACGACGATCCTAATTCACCTAGCCGAGGGCGTGTTTACACGACATTGCCCGGGCCTGCAGGACAGTACTTTAATCAGCAACGTTGGTATTTAGGTTCGACAGGCTACCAACCGTATGAGTTGCCAGATTCTGCGGCACGGCAACAGATGTGGGATAAATGGGGAACCAAGGGTTATCTTACGCGAGATGACATTGCCACGATGACTCCGCAACAGATGGAGCCGTGGCTACAACGGGCTTGGCAGAATGATACTTTCCAAAGATCCTCTCCCACTGACGGCCTTAACAAGACCCTTGACACCTCGGAGCAGTTACACAATAGCCTCCAGAAGATCAGTGATATCCAGCAAGCTTTGGCCGCCAATGGAATAACTAACTTAAATTCCACGGATCTAATGAGGGCTAAAGTAGAGAACGCCAAAGTGGCGATCAGTTCAAAGAAACCTTGGATGCAAGAGGACCAGTTGCAGAGAACTGGCAATGTGGCAGGCGCAGCCCTGGGACTTTTCTCTAACATGGATGAAAACAGTGCGGCGGCGATCCGCACCCTGGACGAAGAGACGAATAAAGCGCAGCAGTTACTGAAAGATCATCCTGAATTATTGATGCCTCTTGGACAAGCCGAGGGCCAAGAAACGCCCAATATCCACTTAGCCGATTGGGTCCGCCTAGGATTACCAAACATCCCCGCGTCTAATGTCCTTTCTGACTCCGCTTTTTCCGGCCAAGACCTGCAAACCAGATTAAGAAACCTTAAGGGTTTACAGACCCTTGGGGACAATCGCTATAAAAGCTTGGTCGATCAGGCTCAGACTCAATGGATGCGGATCGACCCTAAACACGACGCGAACCTGCTGAAGTTAGGTCAAAACAGGGATCTGGTCGATGATAGCAACGATTACAGGAGTCACGTCTTTAAGGTAACACCAGACCAATACCCGGAATATGCGAAGGCTCATCCCGGCACACTATTTATGGGAGCGGACGGCCAAGTGAGACAAACACCTGCCAATCCTTGAGTTTAAAAAATCACTTTACCTAATTGAGAAACTGTCGAATGCTCAACGTATGAGCTTCAATTTAATCGAATGGTTTCAACTCAGAAATATCCGCAAGGAACAGCAACAGACCAACGATCTACTGGACCAGATCTGGCTACAGGGACTGACTCCTGCCGAGCGCGCCAGGGAGCAGTCCGAACGAGCCGCATATGTCGAAAGCCAAAGCACTTGGCTCAACCGCTGTAAGGCCAACTGGAACAAATGACGACCACCCTAAAAACGATTGAGCCGCAGGCCACGAAACATTCAAAGAATACTGCCGAACCTTGTTGCCACCCATGGACGACGAGATCTTGGATGGCCTCCTGGTGATGCTGAGCTAAAGGAAAACAATGGCTATTGCTGCGCCAGAGCCAGTAGAAACACCGCCGCTAAGCATGGCCCCAGGATTAGGGACCATAGGAGGCGCGCCAACTGACGCTGACTCCCAGGCCAAACCTGCTGACCCTCCCGCTCCTGCGGCAAAAACTCCGGCGAAAGACGCAGATCCGCAATATCCTGGTTCGATTCCAGTTGGACCCAAGCCGGAGGCAAGGAAAGATCCTGACTATCCTGGCGCGATTCCAGTTGATCAACCCAAGCAGAGCGCACCGCCGCAATATCCGGGCGCGACAATTCCTGGATCACCGCCGCCTGTAGCTGTTCCAGCTCCGACTCCCGCGTTTACCCCACCTGAAGCAGCACAGCCCAGCATCTCGCCACCACCACCGGCGAATCTTCCCGCTCCGCAAGCCCAACCGCCCGTTCCGACTCCGACACCTGAATCATCGGCACCGGATCCGCACGAGCTGCAGCAGGTCTTGAAAGCCCAAGGCATCAGCCCAGGAGCCGCCCAAGCTGTTGCCGCAGGCCAGATACCAAAGACCATCTCAGGGAATATACCGGCACCGCCCAAGCCGCAACCGTCTCCAGCCCCAGCGGATGAGACCCAGCCGGATAAGTCTTCCACCGCCTCGGGGGAGATTCCTGGAGACACCGATACCGCTCCACCAGCTGCCACCTCTATAGCTCCATCAGCACCGGCTAAACCAGCGGCAACCACGCCGATTACGCCCCAGGCCGCCAAGGCGTTTGTTCTCTCGACGATCCCCAAAAGCGACACCCAGAGCATTGCTGGGGTCAACCAGATGTTCCAGAAGGGGCAGCTGCAGACTCGCGAGGACGGTTCGATCTGGTGGCAACAACCGGATGGGACAGCGACCCAGATTGCTAACAGCGCATCGGATATCCAAGGCGGAAAACCTTCTACCACCTCGACCGCGCCTGCCGCTCCTTCGGCTTCAACCACTGACGAGCCCAAGACGGTTGTGGGCGACGGGATGCTCAAAGGCACCGCCACCAGTTTCGGGCTCAATTACGATGGCTCTTACGACAAAGATGATAACGGGATCGGGTTCTTCGGCGGGGTTAATACGCGTAACCCGAAATTAAAAGCGGTAGCCGTGCCGGTCGATGTCCTAGAAACCGCCTTTGGCAAGTTCACCAAAAAACTTCCTGATGGAACCTATGCTCCGCTGGACACTCCCGAAGCCCAGAAGATCATTCAGGCGATCAGGTCAGCCCATGTCGAAGCTCAAGGCCTGGACGGCAAGATCCATAGTTTTCCCATTGTGGACATCCAGGGCTCTTTGGGAGGCCATCCCGGCAAAGTCTTGGATATGACCCCCGCAGCTGGGCGGGAGCTGGGCTTTAACGACAATCATTCGGTCAGCTACCAGATCGTAGGCGGCGACGGCAAACCTTACGCGATCCCCGCAGACCAGCTGGCAGGCTGGAATAGTGGTGGCGGGAAGAGCGATAGTGGCAAGAGTGGAGGCAAATCATCAGATCCATTCGCAGGTCAACCACTGTTTTCGATACCTGTAGCCGGTAGCGGCGGTTCTGAATCCCGCCCACCCTCGCCGCAAGCCTCGAGTTTCGGAGGTGGTGGAGGCGGATCGAGTCAAGCCGCTCCACAAGGGGATTCCGGTGGCAGTGGCGGGGCTGGGGCCTTTCTCGGTGGCGCAGCCGCTGGGGCACTGGTCGCTAACGCCATGAGCGGTAGAGGGCAGCAACAGAGCCAGCCCGTTGATTCCTCCGCAAGCACAAACCCCATGGTTCAGGCCCTGATCAATCGGGGCTTCACCCCGCAGCAGGCTCAGCTATACGCTCAAGGCGTTCAGAACATCGCTCCTGGTAAAGGGATCGGGCCTCTCCAAGTGGGTGCTCCCCCACCGGCACCCTCCGCGCCAGCCCAGCTTCCAAGCACTCAGCTCAACATCCGGCCACAGCAGGGAGTTACCCCCAAGCTCCTTGCCCCCAAACAGCTGATGCCAGGGAAGGTGCCCAAGATTGTCCCGGGACCGCCTCCGGCGGCACCTGGAGCACCGGCAGCGCAAGCTGGACCATCCCAAGCAGTCGATCCGTCCGTAGTCCTGGGGCTGATCAAGCGCGGGTTTACCCGCGAGCAGGCCCTGGCCTTCGCTGGCAAAGCCACAGTTTCTCAAGCTTCGCCTGTAACCGGCGCTGCTAACTTCCGGCCCCCTCAGTCCAGTGCCAAGACTCCGGCGATTTCTGCCAGCACACCGCAGCAACAGGCACCAGCACGGCAGCCGCAAGCTGCCCAAGCACCTCCTCCTCCAGCACCCCCGCCCAAAGATCAGCCCAAACCGAAAGCTCAGCCGGTCCAAGCCGAACCCACCGAGTTTACAGGCCGTCCAGCCGGGAGCACTCACGGTGATCCTAATCCGCCTGGGATGGAAGAATTGAGCGGATCTCTTAAAGATCAGGGCGCACAACACGCTGGGCTTCTCTCTGGCGATGACCCGAGGGTCAAAAAGCAGAAGGACGGTTATATCAAGGGCGAGCATTTCGTCGAAGGTGATCCTTACCACGATCAGCTCCTGAACGGGCTCCCCTACGGCAAGCAGGGCCGTCAGCGCGGGATCTTGAGTCAGGGCGAAACGGCTATCGCGGACAAGAGCCCGATGCACATCAGCTACATCTCCGCGCCCCAGGAAGCGGAGAAATTCCCCACCCGAGAATCGCGGAAAGTCCAGTATGACGCGCACAGTCCGGAGGCGCGGCTGATGGGCACTACCGAAGGCCAGCTGGTAGGGCACAGCATGATCCCGTTAAGCGTGGGAGTGAAGCTGCCTGACAAGAAAGGAGAAAAAGCCGGGGACCCGCACCAGGGCTATATCCAGGGGCTCTCGACTAACATCCTGGCTAACAATTTCCAGCACCTCAACGATAAGTTATCCGCCATGGGGCGCAAAACCCCTTACAAAGAGCTGGGAGCCAAGTTTTCTAATGATCTGGAAGGTTATTTCCATAACTTGCTAGCCGGTCATACCGCGACCGGAAGCGGTTACACTATCGGAACTGAAGATCACCCCAACGAACCTGACCGGGAGCATGTTCCCTACATGTTGACCCGCAAAGAAGCGGACTTCATCGGAACAGTGATCAACAACGATGCCGCTTTTTCCAAGCATGAGGATGCGAAAAAGATTCGGGAACTGGCCCGGGCCAACGGCACCCTGATCACCGAGAAAGGCGAAACCAACCGGCTCCAGCACGATATCGAGCAACATGAACCGGGCTGGCGCAAAAGGGTTCTGGAGCATGCCGTCAAGACGTTCAGAGCAGGGCTAGTTCACGAGATTCTTCCCGATGAAGAGCATATGCCCGAATCGATCAGACCAGGGAAAGCATATCAAATGTTGACCAAGGCGCTGGCCAGGACCTCCGAACGCGGACGGCCCGACATCGCGGCGGGTGCGTCCCTTCATCACTCGTTCCAGGACAACAAGAAGATTAATGATATTGAGCGCGACTTCAGTGAGCATCGAATCGACGAAGCAGAGGCCAGGAACCGGATTAAAGCTCTGGGAGAAGATCCCGAGGATTACCGTTTCATTGGCGGTTCCGGCGGCCTGATTACGCCATACGAGGATGATCCCGAGGCGATCACGCCCGAAGAGCACACCCAGATGAAGGACAACCTTCGTCAACAGTGGGTGGGCGGGAAAATGAACGTCGAGGATTACCGGAAGAAAGCCGCTGAAGTACCGCTGCCATCCAAGCCGTCGCAGGCAGCTAAGCCTAAACCCGTGCCAAAAGCGCCACCAGCGCCTACAGCGAAGCCAGAGGAGGAACGGATTAAGCACGCGGCTTACCGTGATTACGATAAAAACGTCTACACAGGCACTACTCACGCAGAGATTGTTGACCGACACGAAGAACAGGACCTTCCTACCGACTTTGAAGAAGCGGGATTCGTAACCAACAAAGGTAGGTTTTTGAATCGAGATGAAGCGTTAAAACTGGCGCAAAAGGCAAAACAAGTTGGCCAAAAATCCGGCTCAGATGCTCGTGATACTGAACTGCATTCTAGCGACCTTAAACCTTCTGCGCCTCCATCTCCAAGCCTAGCAGCCACCGCAGGCCCAGTGGAAGCACCCGAAGCACCACCCGCACCCAAGCCGCTCGCACCCAAACCGCCCAAGCCGCCGAAGCCGAAAGCGCCACCGTCGCCTGAACCCGAGGACACTGAATCAACTGAACCGGAAAAACCGGCGGAAACATCAACCGGACCAGAAGAGACGCCGGAAACGCCCACGGCACCGCCCAAGAAAGCCCCAGCGCCTGACGAGCCGTTGCCAAAGCCTGCCAAGAAGCCAGAGCCAGCCGAAGAGGCCGCGCCTGCTCACGCCTTTAAAGAGGTTAAGCCGGAAGAATTCATCCAGCATCGCAACAAGAGCGCCAAGCCTGAATTCCTCTCTGACCTCAAGCCCGAAGACATCAAGAATCACAAGCTCTTCACCAACCAGGACAACACCATTGGTGCGGCGGTCAGCCCTGAAGGTGACATCCAGAATGTCTTCAATAACGGTGGAGAAAAAGGGGCTGGTGCCCACGCTGTAGCGCATGCCATCGAGCATCATGGGGGCCGCACCCTGGATGCTTACGACGGGTTCCTGCCGAAGTATTACCGGCAGTTTGGATTCCATGAAACAGGGCGAACAAAGTTCAACCCTGAATTTGCGCCCAAGTGGGATACTGCTAAACATGGAACGCCTGATGTCGTTCATATGGGCTGGGGTGGACACCCAGAGGGCGGCCCCGATGCGGCAGTAGAAAGAGCCAAGAACAGAGACCAAACCAAGTGGATACCAAATGAGCGATCAACACACTACGACGACGACTTCGACACCCAAAAAGCCCGAAGCCAAGCTTTCGCCAGAAGAGCAAAAACTGATCGACCTGATGGAGCACCTGGAAAAGCGAAAGCTGTCCCCGCAGGAAAAACAGCTCTGCCTGGATCAGGCGCGACACCTGGGCGAGCTGTAAAGGCTCCGGCCTACGGTGAGCCGTTACCGCCGGTAGCCAAGAAGCCGAAAGCGGCCAAACCTGTACTAGAGCAAGTTTCGGCAGCGCCCAAGCCGACAGCGACCGCTGCGCTGGAGAAGCCAAGCTGGAAGACCGCCAACGAGAAAACCCGGCAAGCCTATCTGAAACAGCGTGTCGCCCAAGATCTGGAAAAGCAGTACAAAGGCCCAGACGCGCACCCCTTGGAAGTGGACCGCAACGACGACAAATCGATCAAGTACGATCCCTCCGGCAACCCGATCTACAAAAAGATCGATTACGATCTGGCCAATAGTCCGCTCCTGAAAAAGAAGGGCCTCAAACAAATCAAGGAAGCTGACAAACATGAGGACACCCTTGGAAACCTGATCGGGCCTGACGGCAAGGAAGTGATCGATCCTGAGACCGGCAAGCCCGTGCTGAAACATGCTCACCTCAATCAGACCGAGCGCCGCCGATTGAGCGCCATGCACACGGCCAGCGCCGTCCATACCATGGGCAACAAGATCGTGGACGAGTTCATGAAGATTAAGGATATCCCCGAGATTGCCGCCGGGGAAGGTTGGTATAGCCGGATGCGCAAAAAGCTGGCCGATGCCCTGGGCGAGCATCACGAGCTGTTTGCCCAGTTGCTAGGAGCCACTAGCGCCAAGACGCCAGTCAGAAACAACTTCATCCAGTCTTTGGATGCCTTGGAACAGTACAAGAGCGGCAAGTTTGATAACCACGTCAAGAAGTACCTGGAGGGCTACGAGAAGATGCGGGAGGGCAAAGGTGCCCTGGTGGCCCACATGAAGAGTCTTGGGATCCCGCTCTACGATAAAGACGGGGACACGGTCGATACTCACGAAAACGATGCGGCGGCGATGGCCAACTGGATCCATCACCACGGCATTCTGCCGCGTCAGCAGATCCAACCGGGCCAGGAAGAAGGCTCCAAGTACAATGCCAACTCCATCGCCGTCCTGAAAGCTCTGGCTGGGACATGGCTCAAAGAAGTAGGGGCACCCAAGACCCCGAACTTCGCCGGGAACCTGACCGGACGAACGCTCGAAGCCACTATCGATGTCTGGGCCGCCCGATTCTTGAAGCGCCTGGGTTACGAAGGTCACGGCCCCGGCCCCTGGCGAGCGCAAGGAAAGTCTGAACCGGGAGTCAACTCTCTGGATTTCGCTTTCAGTCAGGATGCGATGCGGCACGCGGCAGACGAGATTACTCGGCGCACCGGCAAGAAGATGAACCCGGACGATCTTCAAGCGATAGCTTGGTTTGCCGAGAAGCATCACTGGGAAAAGCAGGGGTGGACACGGGGAGCTGGGGCCGAGAAATCCAGCTTTGATGATGTCGCAGACCTCGCTTTCCCAAAGACCGGCGAACCGATGACCTCGGCGGACCTGCGGAAGCATTATGGGGCGATTCAGGAAGAAGCCAAACGGGTCAAAGCCCGGGTCAAAACGGCCAAGAACTATGTCGGTCACGCGGATCCCAAGATGCGCGCCAAACTGGAGCCCTATATGGAAAAACACGGCTTGACCCATGAGCAGGTCCACGGTCCAGAGGTCGAGGAAGAAGACGAGGATGAAGCGGCCTAGCGTTGCGCATAACTTGTGATATAATCATCGATGGCCAAGAAGAAACAGTCACCCGAGGATATCGCCAGTCAGTTCTCCGATGACGAGATGGAGGGCATAAAAAGGTACGGCCAAGCTCTGGGAGGAAAGCCAACTCCGTTCGATGAAGAAGTCGAAGAGCACCTGACCGGGATGGAAGCCAATGCCGCCAAGATGCGCGCCGCCCAGACCGGCGGCGGTGACCAATCGCTGGGCCCCAGCGACATTGATCAGGCCGCCGTCAAACAGGGACAAGCCGCCAGCAGACAGGCGGACCAGCAAGCTGCTCAGAAAGCTGCCCAGGCGCAAGCCGCGCAAGCGCCGGTAAACGCTCCTCCAGCTCCGTCAGGGCCAGTAGGCACCACTATTCCCTTTGCGGCTCAGAAAGGCGCTACTGGAGGCGCTGGGAACACTCAGCCGCCATCTCAGGCCGTCCCTCCACCGCAACCACCGGCACCCGGTGAGGCTCCCGAAGAGGACGAAGGAGAAGATCCTTCGACGCAATTTCCTCCTTGAAAAATTAAATGCATGCGCAACGCTACCGTAGTATAGCGGTATATGCGCATTCATACTGATCCATTTGAAACCGTTCTTCCCAAAGAACGGTTTTTTACTCCCCCTCCTAAACCAGAAACCGCTCCCAGGCGGCCTGTCTGGAGCTTTGTGATCTGCGGCGGCATTCTTTTGGCCGCCATTCTGACTGTCACCCGGCCCCAGCCGATGACAGGACCGGCGGCGTCGAGTAGGGAAGTACAAGCTCCTTCCGCCGCTGGCTCACGGCCTTTGCCTGACCCTTCGCCGGTTCCCCGGGCGATGCCGGTCGCGGTCACCACAGCCCCTCGGGCTCAGCTCCTCCATATTCGCCCCATCGGGGTCTTCGAGAACGACACCATGCCAGACGGACGAGTCTTAGGCACCACCTACAGGGGAGAATTGGCTGATGTGGCCAATCTGCCAAAGTTCGGGCAGCTAGGTGATATGTGGTACACGAGACGCGACGGACATTGCTGGGTCTTGGCCCCAATTTATGCTGGCAGCCAAGCCACTGGCTGGGTAGATCCATAGAAGTCGAAACTGCGGGGTGGAGCAGCGGTCAGCTCGCATGGCTCATAACCATGAGGTCGAAGGTTCAAATCCTTCCCCCGCTAGCGTTGCGCATTCATCATAATGCCGAAAAAAACGTTGATTTTCAACGGTTTGCGAAACAAAAAAGGGGTTTCTCTTGATTTTTCCCTGATCCGCTGCGATGATCGAAATCAAGGTAACTGTCTCCTCATTGAATGGCGTTTGTCACTGGTGAGTTGGACTTGCATATCGATACTCAGCCGTCCAGGTTACGGAATTTCCTGGGCGGCTTTTTCGTTGAGGGGAGCGGGATGAAACTGGGCAGCCAATTCACTACCCTTTTTAGTGACGGTGAAACTCCAGTCCTGCTTGAACAGGTTCTCGCCTAAGCTTCTGAGCGCATACTTGGCGAGGTTGGCCGGGATGGTCTGTGACCTCGCGAACTCAGCTAAGACGTAATCGTAGAGCGCCTTGTCAGCGCCCAGTCGCGTACCGATGATCAGCGCGGCAATTGAGATATCAATCGCGCATTTCTGATCTCCGAGGCTGAGCTGATCAAAAGCGTTAGAAGCCACTACGGCATCATCCCGGAAGCCCCGGTACCGCCCAAGCCCATCAGGCCGCCGCCGAGCGTTGGTAATTTGGCCTTACCCTTCGGCTTTTTCTTGGAGAGTGGTTTTACGGGAGCTGGTGGAGCTGCTTTGGCAGCCTTCTTCTTGGGCGGACTTTTCTTAGGGGCCATATCAATCCTCTTCCGGGTTCCAGATGGTGTAAATCCACCCTGTCACATAATAACCAAAGATCGCGACTGAAATCATGATCGTTGCTGAAAAAACCAGCGTAGCTATCGCGATCAATGTTTCGCGATAATCGGTCACACCGGCTCCGTGAAAATGAGAGCAGGACCGCTGCCGTGGCTCAGGTCCAGGTTGCCGTCAGGACCGTTCAACCAGATCGCATCGATACCGGCTCTCAAGCTCCCAACCCAGGCTGAAGCAAAAAGCAGGTTTCCCGGCGACTGATATCCGGCGAGATTAATGGTGCCGGTATCGAGCTGTTTCTTAAGATCGATGGCGTACTCAAGGGCGGTTGGTTTTGTCGGGGTCAGATATCCCGGGCTCAGTTTCTGGCCATCGAGGACGGTCAATAGTTTTTGCAGGGTTCTCATGTTTTTCTCCTTCGTTTTTAGGACCTTCCAGCCCGAGGTTTCTGGGCCGTTTGCCAGTTGAGATAGGCTTTTGTGAAAGATCCCTGAGAATGGCGTAGGCCGCATTAGCCAGCCGAACAATCTCATAAGCGTGATTGTATTCCTGGGCCACAGCCACTTCCACCCAGGCCGAATCCACCACGATGACCCGGCCATCACCGTAATGGCGAATATGTAAAGGGTAGTGTAGCTCCAGCTCGATTCCGAACTTTTAGCTGTTCACTTGCGCGAAGGCAATGCTACTTTCAAAGCCAAGCGCGCATCTCCGTGGGAGTCCACGGCTTGAGCAACTTCTTAGGACAATTTCCCAGCTACAGCCAGCTCCCACCCATCGATGGCGCGACCGTCTTTGTTGGCGATTCGGCGTACACCCTCGATGACGGCGGCTACTGGATCGGCAAACAACCATCGGCCCCTCCCGGTGCTCTGCCTCAATGGCTGTTTATCGATACCCTTCGCGGCGCTCCGGGCCCAACGGGGCCTCCTGGTGTGGGCTTACCAGGGCCGCAAGGCCAGATTGGACCCCAGGGCCGTAACGGGTCGCCTGGGCCTCAAGGGCCGCCAGGACGCACCACCTTCAGCTATCTCTCGGTCCCTTGGAGAGTTCCTGACCCCACCGATAGCGTCCCGCAGCTGACCAGTGTCACCGACACCTCCTGGATGACTCCAGGGCTTTTGGTTTATATCCCGGTCGCGGGAACCTTTACGGTAATCGGATCCCCTCCAGACGGCTTTACGGTCTATCTGGCCAATTCCGGCGACCCTAATAACGCCGCACCCGGCACCATGATCGCTGCCGGAACCGGCGTTGCTCCAGCCAATGCGCGTGGACCTTTAGGTCCGCAGGGTCCGGTGGGTCCTGCTGGGCCTCCTGGACCCCAAGGCGTTTCAGGAACCAGTGTCTACACCACCTTGTCGCAGCCTTTCTCGATTCCAACCACCACCGGAATCGCTTTCGTGGTCGATGCCAGCTCTTTTGCCGCCGGTCAGATCGTCTACGTGGAAGCCGGGGAATATTTCTCGGTTCAGGCGACCGATGACACGGCCAATACTCTGACCTTAGTCAACCAGAATTATCCTGGCGGCCAGCCGCCCGGAACCGTGATCCCGGCAGGCAGCAATGTCTCAGGAACAGGACCGCAGGGGCCGCAAGGGGCTCAAGGCCCAATAGGACCGCAGGGGCCGCAAGGAATTCAGGGCGTGGCGATGACCGGCACGGTCGCGATGTGGTGCACCCCCACCGCTCCCGGCGGCTGGATCTTGTGTCAGGGCCAAGCAGTCTCAAAGAGTCAGTACTCCGCGCTCTACTCGATCATCAGCGATACCTTCCGCAACCCCTCCAACAGTGATCAATCGACCTTTAACGTCCCAGATTTCCGCGATGTTCTCCCAGTCGGATCCAGTGCCACTAAAGCCTTAGCCTCCAAGGGTGGGGCTGCCACCGTAACTCTAGTCACGGCTAACTTGGCCTCGCACACCCATACATTGGGGAACCACACCCATGTGGGCGCGAATCACACGCACTCGATGCAGGGTCACACTCATGCGGGGGTTAATCACCTTCACGGGATGGATCACTACCATCTGATCGGAGCAGGCCAATTCAGCCATACCCACGGACTCTTCCAGGGCATTGTTGGGATGAACAATCCAGTGCAAGGCTTGGGGCCTGGGGGTGCTCAGTATTTCACTCCGCAAAATATCGCCATTTCAAACGCCACCTTGCCTCAAGGCAATACGGTTTACGCCAGCCAGACCAATAGCGCCTGGGCCAACACCGGCGCTGCGGACAGAGACTTGACTACAGGAGGCCCCAGCGTGGGTGATACCGGCTTTTCTGAACAAGGTTTAACCACTGGCGGTCCCTCGACCAACACCAGTGACCCGACCGGCAGCGCCACCGCCTTCTCGATTTTGAACCCGTATCTGGCCCTTAATTTCATCATCAAAGCCTGATGGAGTACACCATAGAGCCCAGGGTTCCAGGAGTCAGGCCACAGGATCCGCCTGATTACGATGGGATCACGTTCGTTTACGTTTTTACCACCGTCCTGACTCCCTGGGTCCAGCCGCCGGTTAATGGAGAAGTCACTCTGGTGGTGGCTAATGCCCAAGGTTTCGTCGCCGGGATGACCATCGTGATCGAAAACGCCGGTTACTATGAGGTGGTTTCCACCGATGCCCTTAACCGGATGACGGTGATGAATTTCGGCACCGATTACAATGTGCCGCCGGGTGCAGGGATCGATCCCGGCAAAGTGACGACGACTTCCCTTCCAGGCCCTCCTGGCGGGATTGGGCCACCAGGACCAGAAGGACCCGATGGTCCGCCGGGACCGCCTTTAAATGCCAAGGGCACCGTGGCGACGGTGAACGATCTCCCGGCCACCGGGAACACCGAGGGTGATTTTTGGACAACTGCTGATACTGGCGAATCTTTCGTCTGGAGCGGTTCCGCCTGGATCGACATGGGCCAATGGACCGGCGACACCGGCTCTCAAGGACCCATTGGACCAAGAGGTGTCATGGGCCCACAAGGAAATCCAGGGCCCGTAGGACCCACTGGACCTCAAGGCAGCCAAGGACCAGCTGGAGGACCGGGTCCTTCAGGGCCCCAAGGATCACAGGGGCCAGTTGGCCCCCAGGGCCCCAAGGGCAACGACGGCACCAGCGTGGTGATCAAGGGATCAGTCGCTACTCACGCGGATCTGCCGACGACTGGCAACACCATCGGAGATCTCTGGATCGCCTTGGACACTTCCCACGGCTGGGTCTGGTCAGCCGGGAATATCTGGGCGGATGTCGGGCCGATTCAAGGGCCAGCTGGACCGGCTGGAGCAGCGGGGCCAACTGGAGCGCCTGGAGCCGCTGCGACGATTGCGGTGGGCACCACTTCAACCGGAGCCGCCGGAAGTGCTGCGGCGGTCACTAACGTTGGCTCTTCCAGCGCGGCTGTCTTTAACTTTGCCATCCCGCAAGGGGTCGCCGGAACTGCAGGACCTCAAGGAATACCGGGCAACGAAGGTGACCAGGGGCCGCAAGGGCCCCAAGGCATCCCGGGAGCCGCAGGCAGTCCTGGAGCCCAAGGACCGCAAGGAGCCGCCGGAACCCCCTCTTGGACGCTGGTAGGAGCCGGTGGATTCACCGTCCCAGCCTATGGGCAAAGCATCAATGTCCCATTGGCGGACACCAGCTGGATCGCCTTGGGTGAATGGGTTTATATCAACGATGCAGGTGGCCCCGGAGTGGCGGGTCAGATGGTGGTTACCGCCAAGACCCCGACCCAAGTCACTCTCTTTAATCCGACCCCGGCCACTTACCCTTTAGCGACCACTGTCACTCCCGGGCTACTAACCCAGCTCTCCGGCAATACCACCGATTTCATTGACGGAACCAATACCTGCCGCCCGATAGCGGTCAGTACTGACAGCGGCAACCTCGCCACCATCGGAAGCGATAAACTGATCTCGGTGCCGCAATCGACTTTCTGGCTGATGCGGCAACGCGGCGTGAACGTGCTTGGTAATCCCAGCATGGAAATCAATCAGCGCCGGGCGGGACTCCCGGCGGGAACCGCCAATGGCTGGGTGGTTGATCGCTGGCAAGCCACTAAAATAGCAGCCAACGGGGTGGCTTCCTACAATCAGATAGTCTCCAATTTCACCGGGATCCCGGGCAGTGGACAGATAATTTCCAAGAGCGCGATCCAGCTGGCGATCACCACCGCCCAAGCCACCTTGGCGGCTGGGGAATACCTTCAGCTCTTTCAGGTCATCGAAGCCCCAATGATGCGGGAAATCATTGCCGGGACCAGCTCGCTATCGGTCGCCGTCAGCTGCAGCGTCAACAATACTCTCTTTTCGGTCGCCTTGAGAGACGTCCCGGGCACTTATTCCTTTGTTCACCAGTTCATCTACACCGGTAATGGCGGGATCCAGACCTTCACTTTGCCTGCGATTCCCCAATTTCCCAACCTCGGCAACTGGGGGAACCTCGCCTGGGGCACTCCCGGCTATCAGCTCTCTATCTGCCTTGGTTGCGGCTCCAGTTGGCAGTCCCCGACCCTCGATGCGTGGGTGACCGGCAGCTATCTGGGGGGTGCCAGTCAGGATACCACCGGCAACCTTTTTGCCATTAACGGTGCCACTTTCAACCTCAATTACGCCCAGCACGAGCCAGGGCCGGTTTCAACCCCGTTCATCGAACTCTCATGGGTCGATAATTACGAGAAATGTTTGCGGTATTACCAGAAGACCTATCAATACGGAACAGCGGCGGGAGCGGTTGCTAGTGGTGGAATGAACCAGCTGTACGTGCTACCAAGCGCGCACGCTTACACTCCGATCCCTTTTATTAAGCCAATGGCTAAAGCCCCGTCTATTAGTATCTGGAATCCAAGCGATGGCAGCAATAGCTTGAGGAATTATTCATCCAATCAAAATCAGGTCAGTAGCGGACCAGTATTCGCAGGAGACAGAGGGTATGGTGGCGTTTTAATTGGCGGGACCGTGCCAACAAGTAATTGGGTTTGCGGTTGGCATCACACCGCCGACACAGGCTGGTAAACACTTTATGGCAGTTCCTGGTTCAGTTGTTAATGCAGGCGATCTGGTAACCCCGGGCGGCGCGCAAGGGCCTCTAGGTGCTCAAGGGCCTCTAGGTGCTCAAGGTGCACCGGGAGCGGCGGGTCCACCCGGCCCGACAGCGGTCAGCGCCAACACTGGCAACGTGGCTACGCTGGGTTCCGACAGCCTGATCTATGTCCCTGATCCGGCGTCTGAAATAACCTCGGTTCGCCTTCGATCATTCAACGCGGTGGGCAATTCGACGTTCGAGGTGGATCAGCGCAATGTCGGTAATTCGTTTGGAATTTATAATGCAGCGAATACTCCGGCAATTGACCGGTGGATCTCAAATAAAGCGTCTACTGCAACTATGACCGGTACTGTGCAACAAATGCCCGCCAGTCCTCCGATTATGGTGCCGGGAACGAGTTTTGCGATCACTTCCAAATTCTGGCGTATTGCTTTAACAGGGCAACAAACAAGTCTAGGTTCTTCAGATTATCATCTTTTGCAACAGTACGTCGAAGGTCCGCAATGGCGGGAATTGATGAGTGATGTTCATTCGGTCTCGTTGCTAGTTCGTTCCAGTGTAGCCAGTCTTTCCTTCGGATTGATATTAAGAGATTCGGGACCAGCCACTAAAACACTAAGTAAATTGTGTACTATTCCGGCGGCGAATACTTGGACGTTGATCCAGTTGCCTAATTTGCCCGTGTGGCCGAGCGGAAATTTTGTTACGACACCGGGTTCTACCGGATATCAGCTTTTAGTGAGTCTTGCTTGTGGATCAAGCCAACTGAATCCGGCTAACGACGCTTGGCAAACTTTCGCCGGGGTTGGCGCACCCGGCCAAAGCAACTTTGCCGCCAGTCCGGTCAACTCGACGTTCGATATCGCGTTCATTCAACATGAACCGGGTTCGTTTTGCACGACCTTGATCGATAAACCGTTCACGCAGAACTATGACGAATGTTTGCGGTATTTTCAGAAGTCGTATCCGTATGGGACGGCGATTGGCACCGCTAGTAGTCCTAATCCCAGATGTTTTATTTCTATTAGTTCACTCAATGCCTATGGTTCAAATCCTTTCCATAAACCTATGGCGAAAACACCTACTATGACCCTATACAATCATACAACGGGGGCGGCTAATTCAGTACGAGACGGTTTGCTGGTGGATCATGGCAGCGCAAACGGAGCACAACTAGGGGATTGGGGGTTTTCAGCTATTACTTTTGCTACTGCCGCAACTTCGACGACTCAAGTATATTTTAACTATGTCGCAGACACTGGATCGTGACCGCCGCCCACGACTTTCCTTGATCTCGAGTGGACTGTTTTAAAACTAAATACAAAGGAACCATATGTTTGAAGATATTGAAGCATTGGCCGGTCAACCCGGTCTGCCACCATTCCCGACGTGGCCGCCGCCATCTGGCGGGGCACCTGTCACCACCCCTGAACTGGGGCCAATCACCAACCCCTTCCCTTACGGGTCACCGCAACCGGCCAATATCTCGACGGCCAATCCTTATCCGCCGGGAGGCATTTGGAAAGGGACGTTTTATCCCACCAAAATGCCAGCCGGAGCGAACGGCCAGAATCAGGGATCGGCTAATCAATTGCCGCCGATGACCAAAAACTGGGAGACTGGGCCAATCAAAGCGCCTCCTACACTTTCGGCAATCAGCCCGACTCCGATCATGGGACCGGGACCTCAAGGAACTCCACCCTACTAATTCTATGGACCCCTCCACCAATCCGCAGGCAGCCCCGCTTTACCAGCAGTTGCCGGTCTCGACGAGGCCGTGGGAAATCGGCCCCATCGCCGGGAGCCCGTTTCCGGTCTCGACTTTTCCGGCAGGCCATTTCATCGATGGCTTAGGCACAGTAGTCACCCCCACCGGACCTGTCCGAACCATGGGAGGCTTAGGCAATTAGCAAAGCTTATGAACAATCCCTTCATGCCGGTCAAGTTTCCGCCAGGACCTCCAACCACGGTGGCGTGGGAGGACGGCCCTGGAGCTTACGTCAACCCCTCTAACAGCGGGATCCCGGTGCGTTACAACGGCCAGGACCAGACCCACGCGATCAACATCCGCAATCCGTTGCCGCCTTTCTGCACCTTGCCAGGAGCGGCTGTGGGATACAGCAAAATCCTATGAGCATCCAGCTGATACCTCCCGACGCGAGTTTAACCGATTGCATCACGAGAATCCTCAACGCCGGTGATCACCGGGAACCTGTCGCCCAATATCTGGCTCTCGCCCTCCAGCAGTTTGGCGGGGGCGGGGGTGGAGGCGGCGGGAGCCAAGGCCCTCCAGGTCCAGCGGGCCCAGCGGGCCCAGCCGGTCTGGGCTCACTGACCTTCGGCAACTTCGGGGCTTACGCCTTTAACCCCACCAATGCCAGCCCAGCAAGCGCCAATACGGTCAACGGGATCCCAACCCAGGATTTCGCTAACGGGGTGGTTAGCGCCATCTTCACGGTTTCCGGTCTCCCGCAGGGAGCGACTTGGACCACCGGTTTAAAGATGATCCTCAAATGGGCTGGAGCGGCTACCGGCAACGTGATGTGGGGCATAGCCGTTGAACCGACTGAAGGAGCCAACATCTCCAGCGATCACTGGGGAACACTGGTAACTGCGGTGGGAGCCAGCGCGGGAGTCAATATCGAGACCTCGACCGCGATCAATGTAGCCACCTCTTTTCTGGGCACTCTTGGGCCGGATCAACTCTACCGGCTCCAGATCCAGCGGGTAGGGACCAACGGGGGTGACACCATGGCGGGGATCGCCCACCTCTTACAGGTTCTGGTGGAGGCGTACTAATGGCTATCAAAGGGGGAGCAACCACTTCGTTTTTCAAGAATGCCCGGGGAGTCAGCGTCTATCCGCCGATGGCCTGCGCGGTGTGGATCTACATGCCCAACACGGCACCCTCGCCGTTTAACCCCGAGTATTTCTTTCTGCCGAGCGGCAACAATGCCGGGGGTGGGCTAAACGCCCAGCTCCAGCTCCACTATGTCGGTCAGAACGGGACCCCGACCTCGTGGAGTTTCGGCTGCAATATCTTCAGCAACACCGGCGGGACCTTCGATTATTCGCCTCCCGCCATGGGGTTAGCGCCCCTGACGTGGCACCACCTTTTTTTCAGTGTCACCGGTTCCGCTGGCTCGATCACCGGGGGCCGGATGTACGTCAATGGAGTTTATCAGGCTCCCTCCACCGGAGTGACCGCGACCACCGGCTATCTCCTTTTGGATAACCAAGCCTTTGTCCAGATCGGGACCGGCGACAAAGGAGCCGGAGCCATCGTGGCTTATCCGGCAGTCTGGCGGATTATCCCTTCTGACCCTCAGATTGCCCTTTTGGCCAAAAGGTACGATCCCCGCGTAGTGGCACCGCAGGGCTTGGGATTTTTCAGCCTGCTTAGCGGAACCACGGCTGCTGAAGCGTCCAGTCAGCCGGAACTCTACACCGGGAGTCCTTTGGTCATTTCGGGCACTCCGTTCACCCTGGCTCCTAATCCACCGCTGCAGTTCGCTCAAGCCGGTCGCGGAAGAGGAGGTTACTAAAAGTGAATCCGGTGCCGCTCTATGCCGGGATGGATCAACCCTCCCCTCTGGAGGTCCCGGCCCTGATCGGGTACAGGCAAGCCGAAGGGGAAGAAGGCCCCTGGCTAATGCCGCCTTACGCCTGGATCTTTCCGCCCGAGCCAATGATCCAGCCCTTGGAGCGAGGCTACGATCAAGTCCATTACGAATGGTTAAAAACCCATCCCAGACCTTTGGGCCCAGCCAGGGCTGGAAGCCGCAATCACCGACCGCAATCGATTCTGCCACCTTTTATCCCTGCCGCGCCGATCATGAAAAGGAGATAGCCCGTTATGCCAATCGTCCCGCCTTACACCGGCCAGAACCAGCCGCAACAGATCGCGACTCCCTCAAGCCCTCCAGCTGCCCAAGGACCCAATGCCGTCCCACCGTATCCGGGTGGGCCCCAGGGCGGGACTGACGTGGTGCCTCCTCCTATTCAATCGACTGACCTTTGGAAAGCCATGCAAACGTGGCCCCTGTAAAACTATGCCTCCTCCACCCGAAGAAACCCCAAAGAACGGCAATGGAACCAGTAAAGCCAGCGTGGTCGCGGCCCTTTTAGGTGACAAGGATCCGATGGTCAAACTGGTCACTCTGGGCTTGGTTGTTTTCACCGGAGTCGGAAACTTCTGGGCCACCAACAAAGCCGAGAGCCGTAACGTCGATGAGGTCAACCGGGCCTTAGACGAGATCCACTATATCCGGGCCCGGATCGATTACTTTGAATCCCGGCAAGTCGACATGAGTAACCGGATCAAGGCCATCGACGAACGAGCCATCAAGATCGAAGACGCTTTGAGGAAACCCTCGCCATAAACCATGAGCACCATCCTGATTGTCATCTTAGTCCTCTGCCTGATCGGAGCTTTCCCGGGCTGGGGGTACAACAACGCCTGGGGTTACGGCCCTTTCGGGGGAGTCGGGATCCTTCTTTTGATCCTGATCGTCCTTGTCCTGATGCACGTTTTTTGATTAGCCTCTAGGCTGTCTTCTTTGGAAAGTTGGGGCCAACAGCCCCGGGCTCACTAACATTGGGCCTCGAGAACATGGTGACTGAAGAAGCACAAGCACCCCGTCCCGTGAGTGCGGGACGGGGAAACCCTTTTCTCCCTTGGCGTGCGAACTCTTTAGCGTATGCCAATCATCAAAAAGCAGGAAGATGTTCCCGGGGTCTCCGAGGAAATGCACGAGATGCAGAACCGGATCGATCAGCTGGAGAAACGCAATCATCAACTGGAAGCCGAACTAGCCGGTAAGATCCCCCAGGTTTCCAGCGCCTCACTGCGCAATTATCCCGAGGCCGAGGTCGATCTGCCGAAACCCGAACCGGAAAAGAGCAAGACCGCCCAGCCCAAGACTGGCGCTAGCGCGACCGCCAAAGAAGAGTAAGAGTTCTCGGAGCGTGGAACAATTCAGGCAGGGAGATTGCTGGGCCTGCTGGCGAAGGTACGGGGTCCGTGGGGATCACCGGACTTGGACTTCTCATCTGTGGACCAAATTTCGGATATGGCTCAAAACTCGCCTTTGATTCAGTCGGTTCTTTTCCAGTCTCCCTATTCGGGTTGCTCTGGGTTCAGCGGCTGGGAGAAGCCGGTTTGCCCGATTAAGCCCACACCCTGGCGTCCAATGGCCTCGCCCCGTTCACCAGCGCCCCTGTGCTGCGTTGATGGCTACCGGCCCGGGTTCAGAGGGCGCAACCCTCTCAAAGTGGCTCAAATCGGCTTAGCGCCCATCCAGACGAGGCCCTGTCCCCAGATTCCAACGGTCCCGTTCAAGGAGTGTAAAGGCCCCAGTGTCGCGGGGCCGGTGACGATCATTGCCCCGACCTCCTGGAGCGGTGACGAGTACGGGACCTCCAATTTCGCCGCTGGCCGCCTGGGGTAAGCGCCCTCTCTGAGCTACATTTTCTTGCCGGTCTCCTCTATCTCGTAGCCGTAAAGCTTGACCCGCGCCATCAGTTCAGACAGAGGTGCCCGCATCAGGTCATGCCACTGTTTAGGGACCTGGATCAAGCGGTCATTCTCATCGACCCAAGCCCCGAAGGCTTCCTCCTTGGTCTGGATCAGGTAAAAGCGCCGGGTGCCGTTGACGCGCATCTTGGCTCTAAGAGCTTCACACCCGTTTCATCCCCCAGCGTTTGGCAAACCCGTGAACTCTCCATGACCAGTCCAGGAGGTTGCGAATGGCTTTCTTTCTGGTCAGTAACCGCTTCCTTTTCATGGCATCTTTAAATCTTTGGAGAGGGGGCTCAAGGACTCCCCGGCCAGAGCCTTGGACTCTTTGAGGGCCGGGGAGCTTTTTTCTCTCGAGCTTTGAGGTAAAGCTTTGCGGCCCACCCTGATCTCTAAGACCCGGGCGGCGGCCAAGCAGATTTCTTTAAAGAGATTGTCCAAGTCTTCCGGGGCAGGCCGGTCTTCGGGCCGCAAAAGCCGGATTGTCTCGCTGCGCTCCCCTTCGGGCCGGGAGAGCCCCGGGATCCCGCTTGAGCTGGTCGATTCCTCGACGAACCCCGAGTAGAGCTTAAACTGGTAGCTGTCGGGGAAGTATTCGCAGTCCAGGTGGGTGCCCAGTTCGCGGATTACCCAGAAGTGCAGGGTGCCGGTCCACCCCGAATAGATCTGGTAGAGCTCCTGGGCAGTCGACACGCTCGGGTTACCCCTCCCCCAGGACGATCCCGTGTTTAAGTTTGAGTTGGGCGAGGGTGAGCCGGAGGGCGAGCAGTTCTTTAGCGAGCAGGCGGTTGACTTCGCGCTGGATTTTGAGTTCTTCCAGCAAGCGTTCTTTGGCTTCGCGGTAGATCTGGGCAACGTCCCCGAGGTGATCCTGGTAGGTCCGCCCTCGCGGGGTTCTGGCTCCGGGGCATCCCTGGGGCCCGGCCCAGATATGCTGGTCGACCCCGCCGCAGTAGGGGCAGGCAGTCTCTAGTCCGCTAGCGCGTTCCAGTCCGCTCAAAGGGTCTTGGATCACGCTGCGCTGGTTAGGGGTGTAACCGACTGCGCCCAGGCTGTTCTGCTCTGCTTGAGCGGCAACTTGTTGCATCACCGCCTGATCCTGGGCGGCTAACGCTTGGATCCCGTAGATCGTCCCACTTTGGGGTTCACCGGTGTAGACCGGGCAATTCTGGTAATGACCTTCGCCCACCCCGGTGGGATGACGGCAGACGCCGCAAAAGGTCTCGGATTTGGGTTGGTGTTGTTCTGGCATATCCTAGCGAGCTTTTCCTAGTTGTTTTCCGGCGTGACCTCTCCCCCCTTGATTAAGGCACCCTGTTCCATGCAGATCATGGCGTAATGGAAGCCCATCTTCCACGAGAGCTCTAGGACGGCCTCGGTGCGACGGGGGTTTTCATCGAGCGGGAACTGTTCTTTTAAGAATTCGGTGACGGTCTGGATCATGAAAGCCTTTTGCGAGGGCGGCATCGAATCCCAGACCGATTGGATGATTGCTAGCCGGTCAGTGGTAAAAAGGGGTTCTTTGATCTTCATTTTTTATCCGCCTCTACTTTTGCGGGATTGGACTAATTGATAAGCTGCCTCGGCCTCGAGGGCTTCAGTGGCGGCGGCTTCCAGCTGGCTTTGAGTGGGGTTTGACCCTAACCCCGCGACCAGCTGGACAAAGATTTCTTCTGCGATTTCGCCCATAAAATTATAGTTCCTTCTCGCTTCAGTGTTCTACTCGTCCTCCTCTGCCGAGTAAAGTTCGGGGTTCTCCAGCCGGTGAAGCCGGTGGCGCAGACCAAAGGCTTGGCTCCGATAGGTGCAATAGCGCACGATTATTTCCTTGGTCACCGCTTCGGCCAGAGGGGGATTAGTGACCACCAGGGATTCAAAGAGCCCCACCCAGTCCGAAACGGTTTCTGAAGTGGCTGGAACGCCTTTAGGGTGGCGGATCCTAACCCAAGCGCCTCCGCGTTTGTCACCCGCATAACGCCAACGGCGGCTGACTCCTCTCATGCCGTGGGCTTGCCTTTGGCTATTGGGACCACTTCGCGTAACCCCTCGGCTATCTCGGCTAAGAGCAAACGCACCTGGGTCTCCTCTTCTTGGTTTTTGGTATCAATCTGAATTGTTACTTGCATAAAGGTTTCTCTTTTTACTCCTCCATTTTTACTTCAATGCCTGGATCACTCCAGAGCGTTAAAAGATGCTGGTGGCGGCCAACAGCCTGCCGGTGCCCCACCCGTTTAAGTCCGTAGAACTTGGCCGCCGCAGCCATCAAAGCCCCCACAGCACTTGGGTGATTAGGCGGCATCCCCACCCGCGCCCTGACCTCTTCACTGGTCAGTTGAAGGGTGCCCTCATTCAAAAGATCCCGCACCGCCCCATAAAAAGCAGCCCGGTATGCTAAAGGAGTGTTTCCCCTGACCGCATCCTCCCCCTCAAAACGGTTGCCAAAATGGTCCATCCCCCTAGTTCCTATCCTTCAAATGGCACCTCCACTTCCTGGCCATGACCACCTTTGCGTCCTGGTTCCATCTGACGCTCACCCCTGCCGGGGGGTCGATTTTTTTTAGCCCTCCAGTCGCGGATCCTTTGATTGGAGCACTCCTTGCATACCCGTACCCCACTGGCTCGTATCCAAGTGTTCTCCGGCGTTAACAGGTGCCCTCGCCTGCACCTCTCTCTCAGCACACCCAGCCCTCGACCCCCATTGCCCAGGTTGAATGGATTATCCGGGTGTAATGCTAGATGCTCTTTATGCGTAAGCATTACAAGGTGATCCGGGTTGCAGCATCGCCGGTTCTCGCACTTGTGGTGTAATTCATACCCAGGCGTAATGCTGCCGTAGTGCATCTCCCACATTACACGGTGCGCCCTGTGGTCCTTCCCGGCTATCCTGATTACCCCGTACCCCCTGTCGTTAATCTTCCCCTGCCACTCCCAGCAACCACTCTCCGTGTCTATTTGTATTCCCAGCACGCAATGATTAAAGGAGAAGAACGAGAGCATTGCAAGACTTTTCTGAAATATCGTAGCGAGGACTTAAGATACCGGCGCAATGCGCAGGCGAGGCTCAAACGGAGGCATTACCCGGCCCTGTTTCTCAGGCCCGTTTAACGCGGAGGGTGGCCCTCCAAGGCAGGGAGGGCCTGCCCCGCAGGGCCCAAGGCCTGCCCCGCAGGGCCCAATAACACAGGGCCCATAATACGGATTATGGGCCCTGAACACTAGTCGCGCATCACGTTACGGCGCTTGCTACCGCTTGGCGCTGAGGCACTAGCGCATGGACCAAGGCCGCGCAACTGTCGAGACAGCGAGACCTCGGCCCGTTCATTTGGGTCAGACTTAGGGATGAGCGGCAAGGGATTTGAATCGGGAGCGGCATAAAAACTTTTGAGCAACCAATTGATAGTTTTCCAGTAGCAAGGCACCGAGCAGAACATGGAGACCTGTGAGCGGAAGCGGCGGAAGGAACGCCTGCAAGCAGGGCACCTGATGTAGACGCTCTGGGAGTTGGGGAGAGCTTTGGTGGCTGCGTTGGCGGCGAGGCGCGGCACAGAGGAGACACTATTTGGTTGTCGCTTGCCTGTACAACGGATGTTCGCTGAGCGGCTTCTCGGTGAAGAAGGTGGGTTCGCGCCTCAGCTGGCAGGCCCAGGCTTCCAGGGTCCGCATCCGCTCGTTCAACTCCTCGATCAGTTTGGCGTGAGTCTCCA
>Ga0210410_10000828_pt1 | contig 30890 bp, 25 predicted proteins | sample IncBWC4MmetaG_FD_161058 | JGI IMG/M metagenome (GOLD analysis project Ga0210410, IMG submission 161058) | Forest soil microbial communities from Barre Woods Harvard Forest LTER site, Petersham, Massachusetts, United States - Inc-BW-C-4-M | ecosystem: Environmental > Terrestrial > Soil >...
CCGCGGAGCCATCTCATTCGCCAGCAGTTTGCCATCGCATTCGAAAAACTCGATAGCCAGTACGCCCACATAGTTCAGGGCTTCGAGCACCTTGCGCGCCGCATCTTCGGCAGCCTTCTGAATCTCGGGGCCGACCCCTGGCGCGGGAGCCAGCGAGAGACGCAGAATGCCGCTGCGGTGGTGATTCTCAACCAGCGGATAGAAGGCCGTCTCACCGGCCTTGCCACGCACGGCGATCACCGAAAGCTCCCTGGTGAAGGGGACAAAACGCTCCACGGTGAACGGCAGCTTTGGCAATCCGTCCTTCGCGATCTTTACCTCTTCCGCAGTCCTCAGGATCCATTGCCCCTTCCCGTCGTAACCCATTCGCCGCGTCTTGAGCACCGCCGGCAGTCCCACTTTCTTCACGGCCGAATCGAGATCATAGGCAACGGGGACGGAAGCAAATTCCGTGGTGGCAATTCCCAGCTTCTCGAACAATTCCTTTTCACGCAGGCGATCCTGTGCCGCCTCAAGCGCGCGAGGCGGCGGAAACACCGAAACCTTTTTGGCCAGAAAATGGACGGTATCCACGGGTACGTTCTCGAACTCGTAGGTAACGACTTCAAGCCCGTGGGCAAATTTCTCCAGCGCAGCGCGATCCGTAAAATCGCCGGTGACGCGCGGAGCGATCCGTCCGACCGGAGCTTCGGGAGACGGATCGAGAAAACGGAATCGCAGCCCGAGTGGATAGCCTGCCAGAGCCAGCATGTACCCAAGTTGTCCGCCGCCGAGGATGCCGATGCTCACGCGTGCTTCCTCTTCTTCTGCGGCCCCTTTTTCTGAGGAAAACCCGCGGCCGACGGATCAGGATTGGATAGAACGCGCTCCGTTTGCGCGCCGCGAAATTTGCGCAACGCTTCGCGGATGTGCGGGTATTTGCTTCCAAGGATGGCAGCACAGAGAAGTGCGGCGTTGATCGCCCCGGCCTTGCCAATCGCCAGCGTGCCTACGGGAACGCCTCCAGGCATCTGCTGAATGGAAAGCAGCGAATCGAGGCCCTTCAATGCCTTCGATTCCACGGGCACGCCGAGAACAGGCAGCACGGTTTTCGAAGCTGTCATGCCCGGCAGATGGGCGGCGCCGCCCGCGCCCGCAATAATCACTTCGATGCCCCGCTTCTCGGCGCTCGCCGCGTATTCAAAAAGCAGGTCCGGGGTACGGTGTGCGGAAACAACGCGCGCCTCGTGAGGCACGCCGAGCTCTTTGAGCGTTGTGACGGCGTGTTCCATCGTCTCCCAATCAGAAGACGAGCCCATGATAACGCCCACAAGGGGTGGTGAGTTTTTTCTGCTATTTTTTTTCACGCGAGAAGTTAGTTCCTTTTCTCCAGTGCGTAAATACTCCGACCAAAAACAAAAGCCCAATGAAAATCGCGAAGGGAGCGAAAACGGGGCCTCCCCCATAATTCTCGTAAATGAGTCTTGCCTCTTAGCAACGGAAGCGTGCCCATGGCAATAAACATGAGCCCCATCAAAGTGAAACCGAACCGATGAATCGGCCGCCACTCCATGGGCTTGACGTCACGCTTGTTCATGGCAGACTAACACCAGGCAAACCGTGTTGGGTCACTTGCCTCGCCGCACCTCCGTGAAGGTATCACCCGAGCGGCGTATTCTACGGTGTTTTTCAATGCGCGGCGACCTGCGCGCGGTTTTTCCAGTAGTGGCGCAGTTGGCCGATGAGGTAGAGCGACCCGGCGACAACTATGGCGTCTTGCGGAGCGGCCCGGTTGAGGGCATGTTCGAGAGCCGCTTCTGGCTCAGGAACGACCGTGAAGTGAGCGGCGTCGTGAGACGTGATTTCGGCAAGCCGGGTGACGGAAATGGCCCGCGCGGTACGCGGCTGCGTGAAGATTACTTCGGCGGCAAGCGGAAAAAGAACACCGGCCATTTCGTCGACGGCTTTGTCGCGCAGCGCTCCAAAGACCAGCCAAATTTTGCGCCCAGCAAGGTATTGTTCCAAGAAAGCGGCGAGTTCTCTGGCAGCGGAAGGGTTGTGCGCGCCGTCGAGGTACACGTCCGGGTCCGACTGGAGCTTTTCCAGACGTCCGGGCCAAACGGCTTCCGCGATTCCCTGCGCAATCGCGTCGTCAGAAATACGATAGCCGCGGTTTTGAAGATAACGCGCGGCGGCGACGGCGTTGAGGCTGTTTTGTATTTGGAATTTTCCGGGAAGCTGAGGAGAAAGCTTAAACGACCAGCCGGATGCATTCTCGGTGATGCTGGCGCGGCTGCAGCCGTTTTCCGTCCATTCCTTTTCGATGCGGAACGCCGCTCTGGTTTCGATGACCGCGCCGCCAAGTTGCTTGGCGCGCGCGCGGATGACTTCAAGAGCTTCCGGCCGTTGCTCAGCCAGGATGAGCGGAACTTCCGTCTTGAGAATGCCCGCTTTTTCCATGGCGATTTCTGCCAGGGAATGCCCAAGAAAACTTTCGTGATCGAAATCGACGGGCGTGATCACGCTGACGACGGGAGTCAAAATGTTCGTGGCGTCCAGCCGGCCGCCAAGCCCCACTTCAAAGACGCCAAAGTCAACCCGTTCGCGCGCAAAGTATTCAAAGGCCATCGCGGTCACACACTCGAAGTACGTCGGATGAGCGCGAAGTTTGCCTGCCGCGAGCAGTTCCTCGTTCAAAGCCTGAATGCGCGTAAACGCTTCGGCAAACGCTTCGTCGCTGATCTCTTCGCCGTTCACGCGAATACGCTCGTTGATTTTCTCCAGATGCGGCGAGGTGTAGAGCCCGGTCCGAAAACCGGAGCGGCGGAGGATCGACTCGAGAAAGGCAGCCGTCGAACCCTTGCCGTTGGTTCCCGCAATATGCGCCGACGGATAAGCCCGGTCCGGCCGGCCAAGCCGCTCGGCAAGAATCGTGATGTTTTCGAGGTCGAATTTCGCCGCCGCGGCCTGCGTCGGCGCCGCCAATTCCCTGCCGAGCGAAAGCAAATAGCGGACCGCAACCTGGTAATTCATTTCAGCTCAGAAGAAGATCGAAGGAGTTGGCGATGAACGCCTTTAGGTCTTTGCGGTGGACCACGGCGTCGAGAAACCCGTGTTCCAAAAGAAATTCCGAGCGCTGAAAGCCTTCAGGAAGTTTTTGATGAATGGTCTGCTCAATCACGCGAGGGCCCGCAAACCCGATCAGCGCGCCGGGCTCCGCGATATTAATGTCTCCGAGCATGGCGAAACTGGCAGTGACACCGCCGGTGGTTGGGTCCGTCAGAAGTGAGATGTAAGGCAGCTTGGCTTCGTCGAGCTTGGCGAGCGCCGCCGAGACTTTGGCGAGTTGCATGAGGCTGATCGTGCCTTCCATCATGCGCGCACCGCCGGAGCAGGAGACCACCACAAGCGGCTGGCGCGTGTCGATGGCCAATTCGATCGCCCGCGTTACCTTTTCCCCTACCACCGCGCCCATCGAGCCACCGATAAAACCAAATTCCATCGCACAGCAGACGATCCCGCGGCCATTGAGCCGGCCTTCCACGCTGATGACGGCATCATTCATGCCCAGCTTCTTGCGGGCTTCCTTGAGGCGCACGGCGTAAGGCTTGGTGTCGACAAACTTGAGCGGGTCCGTGGACGTCATACCCGCGTCGTGTTCCGTCCAGCGAGAGTCGAGCAGCATTTCCAGGCGCTGCTTCGCGTTCATCTTGAAATGGAATTGGCACTTGGGGCAGACAAAGAGATTGGCTTCCAGGTCCTTGCGAAAAACGATGGTGCGGCACGACTCGCACTTGACCCACAGCCCCTCCGTGCGCACGCGGCGCTCTTCCGGAGGCGTGGCCGCGTCGATCGATTTTTTGTCTCGCTTAAACCAGGCCATAGGAAAAAGTTGACGGTCGTCCGTTGGCGATCGTTAGTATGCACCGCCAACGACTACAATCGCGGGGCCACTTCCCCGCGCCGTTACTAGTAGTCAATTCCCCGCTCAGCCAGTATACCCTTGGTGTAGGGGTGTTTCACCTCGCGCATCTCCGTAACAAGGTCGGCCAACTCGACAAGCTGCGGATGCGCGTTGCGGCCGGTGCAAATCACGTGCACGGACTCGGGACGGTTTTTCAGCGCCTCTACAACTTCACCCGCGTCCAGCATTTTGTAGCTGATCGTGTAGTTGATTTCGTCCAGCACGACTAGATCGTACTTCCCTCCGTAGATCGCTTCGCGCCCAGCTTCCCAGCATTCCTTCGCCAGTTTGATGTCCTCAGGATCGGTTTCCGCGCCGCCGATTTTCACGAATCCCCGACCCATGGGCTGAATCCGAAACTTATCGTCGCCCAGCATTTTGGCAGCGTCGAGTTCTCCGTAATGCCAGGATCCCTTGATGAACTGAACCATCAGTACGCGCAGCCCCTGCCCCACGGCGCGGAACGCCGTGCCCAACGCGCAGGTGGTCTTCCCCTTGCCCGGCCCGGTGTAAACGATGAGCAATCCCTTTTCTTCCGGCATGTCCCTCAGCCTCAGCACCATACAGAATGAAAACGCGGCGCGGCGAAAACAGTAGAGTGTGGAGATTCCTCCGGGACAAAGTCAAGCGATGGGCTTTGGCTGCGGGAAGCCTCGCTCATCAAAGGCTGGTTTCCCATGCGGGCGAGACAAATAGTGGAGCGCCCACGCATGGATCGCACCGGAAATGGGCAAAATTGCCACCCAGTTCCCGCCGGCGAGCAAGGAGCGAGCCTGGCCGGCCCAAACGGCTCCGCGATTCCCACTAGAGAGTCTAAAGATCCGCGCCGCGCACTTAGCCGAGCTGGAGACGCTTCCCCAGTTCCGCCGCAATGGCGGTGATGCGTTCCTGGGTGGCGGCGGGCAGCGAGGCTTTTGGCTTGGCGTGCGTGTCGCGGAGGACGATCCACAGGCCCGGGCGGTAAACCTCGTCGTCGCCGGGGCAGATGGCGCCGGTAAGCTGCGTGAGTTCGAGTGCGAGCGGAGCGGAATGCGTGAAATCGAGATTCGCGTGCTCCGGAGAGTTGGCCTGGAACGGAGGATTAACGAGGAGATCCATTAAGACGCCGCGGGCGTCATCGACTAGATCGCGAAAGCCTTGCGAGACGAGAATGGCGTCGACATCGCGAGGAGTGGGCTGGTCAAGCTGGAACAAGTCGTAATCGGGCAGCGGCTGTTCGAGCGAAATTTCAATGGCGGCGGAAGGCTGGTCCTGATCGGCAACGATGCGGATCGACATAGTGCCTAAAGTTTTACACCAGCGGGGCTATTTCGGATAGGGGCTGCCGGAGAGGATGGCGAACGCGCGGTAAAGCTGCTCGGCAAGCATGGCGCGGGCAAGCTCGTGGGAGTAGGTCAGGGAGCTGAGAGAAGTTTTTTGCGGAACACGCTCGCGGACGGCAGCGGGGAAACCGTCGGCGTCACCACAGACGAAAATAATCTCGCGCGTTCCGCGGTCGCGGAGTTCGCCGAGCCACTTCGCGAAGGCGTTGGAATCAAGATTCTTCCCGAGGGCATCGAGCAGAACCGCTGTGGCAGCGCGATCTGCGTCGAGTTTCTTGATCGCAGCGTCGCCGTCGCGAACCTCGGTGACCTCGATGGGCGAATGGCGCCTGATGCGGTTCACATAGTCATCTATCACCGCGCGCAATTCCGCTCGCCGCGTCTTGCCGAGCATGAGCAGGCGAATTTTCACTTTAATCCGTATTTCTTGCGTTTTTCGAGGAGGGTTTTTCGGCTGATGCCGAGGGCTTCGGCGGCACGGCTGATGCGGTAGTGAGTGGCTTCGAGAGTCGCAGCGATCACTTCGCGCTCGACCTCATTGAGGGAACGCAGGCCGGCGATAGAGCCGGCGGCTCCGGAGGCCGCCGCGCGAATATTGTCAGGAAAATCGGCGGGCTCGAGCGTGTCGCTGCGGGAAAAAACGATGGCGCGTTCCAGACAGTTTCGGAGTTCGCGGACGTTGCCGGGCCACGCATAGGTTAGCAGCATGCGGCGCGCGGGTTCGCTGAGCTGCGAGCCCGGGTGGCCGTGGATGGAGCGCAACGCAGCTAATAAATGATCGGCAAGAGGCTGGATGTCCGCACGGCGCTCGCGCAACGGCGGCACGGTCAGCGCGAGGACGTTCAGGCGGAAATATAGGTCTTCGCGAAAGTGGCCGCTGGCGACGGCAGCAGTCAAGTCGACATTGGTTAACGCCACGACGCGGGCTTCGATGCGTAGCGTTTCCGTGCCGCCGAGCCGCTCGAAGGTGCGCTCCTGCAAAACGCGCAGCAGTTTCGCTTGTGCGCCGGGCGTCAGTGCGGCGACTTCGTCAAGAACGATGGTGCCGGTCCCGCCCAGCTCCAGGCGGCCGAGCTTGCGCTCAACGGCGCCAGTGAATGCGCCGAGTTCGTGGCCAAAGAGCTCGCTCTCCACCAAATTTGGCGGAAGGCTGGCGCAGTCAATTTTCAAGAAAGGCGCGTCGCGCCGGGGGCCAAGTTCATGAATGAGGCGTGCGAGATGATCTTTGCCTGTACCGCTTTCACCGCTGATGAGGAGTGTCGTCGCGGCGGTGGCGACCTTTTGCGCGAGTTCGAGAAGACGCTCGGAAGCGGGGTCTTCCGCGATCCACGGCAATCGCTCCGTGCTCATTTGGAATAGGCTTCGCCAGCAGCCTGGGGATCACCGAAGGAATGGTTGCGCGCGGCGACGCCAGGTTCGTCGGGGATTTCGAGCTTTGGCGAGGAGCGCCAGAGGCGTTCGAGGTCGTAATACCGGCGGGCTTGCTCGCTGAAAACGTGCAGGATGAAGCCGCCGAAATCGATCAGCGCCCATTCCGCGGAGCCGCGACCTTCGCGGTGTTTTGGGGAACGGTGAAGATGCTTTTCAAGTTGGTCTTCGACCTCGCTGCAGATGGCTTGCACTTGTGGCGTGCTGAAGCCGGTGCAGATCACGAAGTAATCCGTGAAAGCTCCTACGCCACTGAGATCGAGAACGGTTATTCCTGCAGCCTTCTTGTTTTGCGCCGCTTCAACCGCCAGGCGGACGCCTTGTGGCAGAGAGTCTAATTTCACCGGTATAGGCCTTGTTTGAGAATGTATTCCTCGACGCGCACGGAGACAAGTCCATGAATGGACTGGCCGCGGTTGACGCGGCGGCGGATGTCGGTCGCGGAGACGTCGATAGAAACAGATTCGAGCAGGTAGACGTTGGTGTTCTGAAGATGCGCGACCACCTGCGATGGTGGTGCTTCTCCATTTTTTTTGAAGTCGCGGCGGCCGATTAGCTCCGGGGGGATGACCAGCCGCAAGGCTTCCGCGCGAATTCCAGGACGGTTTGCGACGATGAAATCGCAAAGGCCGAGGAGCGTCTCGTATTCCTTCCAAACGGGAATGTCGAGGAAAGCGTCGGCGCCGATGAGGAAAAAAATGCGGTCGCCGTGGCCGTTGTAGGCGTGGCGGAAGTAACGGACCGTATCCACAGAATAGTGCAGCTGCGTGCCGCTGAAGTCTTCGCCGGCTTCGGCGAGCGAAGGAACGAAGTGCGGATGCTCGGAACACGCCAGCGAGGCCATGGCGAAACGGTGCGGGAAAGGAGCGAGGTGCTGCTTGAGTTTGTGCGGCGGGCGGCTTGCGGGGATGAAATGGATTTCGTCGAAATTGAAGCGGCGGTCGGCGGCGCGGGCCACGGCGAGGTGGCCGTTGTGAATGGGATCGAAGGAGCCGCCGAACAGCGCGATGCGACGCGGATGATGTTTTGCGGCGGTGCGATGCGCCTGCGCGGTGGTCAATGCGCCTCCCGAGAGGTGACTGCGGTTAATTTTGTCACGAATTCTTGATCGGTGCAGGCAGGGAATGGTGTCCCGGCGCGTTCTCGTCAATTTCTCCTGAAGTGGCAGGCAAGTCCAAGGTTGTTTCCTGCGCCGGACGAGGAATCTTGTCCAGCGCATCCGCGACGGAACGGACCAGTTCTTTCACGCCGTCACCGGCAACAGCGGAAATTGAGTGGAATTCAAGATTACGCTCTTTGCAAAAGCCCTGAAGCGCTTCTAGCCGCGCGCGGTCGGTCGTGGCATCCAGCTTGGTGGCGACGACGATCATGGGCTTTTCGACCAGGGAAGGGCTGAACGCTTCCAGCTCTCCGCTGATGACTTGAAAGGAGTGGACCGGATCGTCCACGTTGGAATCGCTCGTGTCGATGAGATGGACGATGAGGCGTGTGCGCTCGACGTGGCGGAGGAAACGGATACCGAGGCCGGCGCCTAGATGCGCGCCTTCGATAAGGCCCGGGAGATCGGCGACGACAAACGTGCGGCCGAGTTCGGTGCCGTGGCCACCGGTGCCGCCGTCGGCATTGACGACGCCCAGGTTTGGCGCGAGCGTGGTAAACGGATAATTTGCGATTTTCGGACGTGCGGCAGAGACTACGGAAATCAGAGTGGATTTGCCTGCGTTTGGGAAGCCTACAAGACCGACATCGGCGAGAAGCTTCAGTTCGAGACGAAGATGCCGCTCTTCCCCGGGAGCGCCGTCCTCGTGTTCGCGGGGAGCTTGGTGCCAGGGCTTGGCAAAATTTTGATTGCCGCGACCGCCGCGTCCACCTTCGGCGATCAGCACGCGCTGTCCGGGTACGGCCAGGTCGGCAATGGTTTCGCCGGTTTGTTCATCGTAAGCGAGCGTGCCGACGGGAACGAGCAGGATCATGTCCGAGCCGGAGTGGCCGGTGCAGTTCGAGCCTTCGCCGTGGCGCCCGCGATCGGCCTTGAATTCGCGATTGTAGCGGTAGCGGAGAAGCGTGTTGTCGTTGGGATTCGCTTCGAGATAAATGCTGCCGCCGTGTCCGCCGTCGCCTCCGGACGGGCCGCCGCGGGGCACGAATTTTTCACGGCGAAACGCGACGCAGCCGTTGCCGCCGCCGCCGGCTTTCACCAGGATTTTAGCTTCGTCAACAAACACGAGAATCACGCTCCAAAAAAAGGCGGCCGCTAGGCGGCTGTCATTAAAAACGATAGCATAAGCGAACGATCGATACTGCATAACCAATCGATACTGCACAATCGGTGGCCGCGCCAAGAAAACAATGTCTGCCGTGAACAAATGGCTGAAGCGACTGCTGCTACTCTTTGTAATCGCTCTTGCAGCGCTGAGCGCGGCTTTTTATGTTTTGTACTTCCGGCGAACATCTCTCGGGCCCGCTGCGCCCCATGCGCTTGTTGCGCCTTCCATCGCGTCTCTGCCCAGACTCTCTGCTTGCTGGATCGAGACTGGGAAAACGTTCAGCAACTTTTCCTTCGGCTCGACGGCGGGAAGCATTCTGGTGCGGCACCCCGCGGGCGATTTGCTGATCGACACGGGCAACTCGAGCCACTTCGACGATGAGATTCGCGGCTATCCTTTCCTAACCTGGTGCAAACTCAGATTTCTGGCCGGGCAGTTGAAGCCTGATGTTCCGCTCTCCGAATTGCTGCGCCGGGTGAAAGAAGACCCTGCAAAATTGCGCTGGGTGATTCTTTCTCACGCGCATCTCGATCATTCCGGCGGACTGATGGACTTGCCCCGATTGCCGGTCCTTCTTTCGCAGGAAGAATTGCAATTCGCGAATGATCCGAGTATCCAAGCAAAGGGTTACGTCATTCGAACGTACGTGCCAGAATTCCCTGCGCCCGGCGCGCCAACTTTGCGTTTTGAGGCTCAGCCTTACGAAACTTTCGACGAGAGCGCCGACCTCTATAAGGACGGATCGGTGGTCGTCGTACCGCTGCGCGGACATACGCCCGGGAGCGTTGGTATCTTCGTGAACCTGTCGCTCAACCTCCGCCTGTTTTACGTGGGCGACGCCGTCGATGATGCACGCGGATTTGAAGAGCGCGTCGGCAAATCGCTCATTCTGCGGGACAGTGACAACGACGAGGCGCTTGCCAATCAAATCGTCGCCCGGCTGAGTGAGCTGCACGAAAAGATGCCGGAGCTTCGGATCATTCCCGCGCATGGACGGAGCGCATACCAAAAATTCTTTCCCGGCGGACCGCTGAGCTGCGTCTCCGCCCAGTAATCACTTTGCGAAGAAAAATGCCGTCCTGGAGAATCCGGACGGCAGAAGATATATTGCCGGTTGGAACGCCGCTCGTGGCGCGCCAGCGATTAATTGATTACTTGTGCTGGCTCGGCTTGCTTGTCTGGCTGGACACTGATGAAGCGGCCATGGCGGCCCTTGTCCGTGAACTTCACATAGCCGGTGACGAGCGCAAAGAGCGTGTCGTCCTTGCCCTGGCCAACGTTTTCGCCGGCCTGGTGCCGCGTACCGCGCTGACGCACGAGAATCGTGCCAGCGTTGACGAGCTGGCCGCCGAAGCGCTTTACGCCGAGCCGTTGTCCGTGAGAATCGCGGCCGTTTGTAGAGGAGCCGCCGCCTTTCTTATGTGCCATGACGAATTTCCTTTTTTCTTGAAGACTTATCTCAGAAAACCCAAGCGAAAAGGACTTTGGTTTCGTGAGAGACTACAACTTGATCTCGCTGACCTCGACGGAGGTGAAATTCTGCCGGTGGCCGCGAGAAATCTTGTACTGATTGCCCTTCTTGAACTTGAGCACGGTGATTTTCTTGGCGCGGCCTTGCGCGACGATCTTGCCGCTCACGCTGGCTTTGGAAGCGTCGTCGCCGAGGACGACTTTCTTTTCGTCGGTGTGCACGGCGAGCACCTTGCCAAACGTCACGTTTTCACCGACTTCGCCCGTGACGCGCTCGATACGAATCGTGTCGCCCGGTGCGACGCGATACTGCTTACCCCCGGTTTGAATAACGGCGTACATCGGCCCTCCAAGCTGTAGAGACAAACGCTAATTATACGGGTCAAGCGGGCCAACGGTCAACGAAGGATCGCACAAGATTCGCACAAGATCATGGCTCACTTTGAATCGGATGGCCCGCAGACCTGTTTCAAGCGTTCGTCACGCTTAACACGTTGCCATCCGGGTCCTTAAACCAAGCCACGTGCACGGTTCCTCCCGGCGCGGTCCAGATGCCGAGATCGTCCTGACGGAAGCGTGGATAAATGTTGAAGGTTACGCTCTTCTCGCGCAGCGCCTTTACGGTCGCTGGCACATTCGGCACGCGGAAGCCGACTATGGTGTGCTCATGCGGCGTGAAATCGGCCACCGCAGAGACCCGTAAAGTGACTCCGCCAATGTTGAAAACGGCGGCGAAATTGTCCTCATAGGCTACGGGAAGCCCCAGCGTGTCGCGGTAGAACGCGGTGGCGCGTGCGCGGTCTCGCGTGCAAATAATGATGGTAGGCTTGGCAGCCTCTAGAATCCCCATCTGGTCTCTCCTCTCTTTTCTTTTGCTATGGTCCCCGCTTCGCTAAGGGCGCCCCGCGGGCTTCTATGCCGGCTGCTTTTCGCCAGCAATCGTTCGACGACAGGCGAGACCGGCACAAGTCCGGTTAACTATTGATTCTAAAGAACTTATTTGAGCCGAAATAGCATAACCTGCTGCGGGTTTCGTACGTGCTGCAAACAAAAGACTTAGGCTGTGAATGCAGTCTCCAGAAAGCAAAAAACGCCAGCAGAGGCGCTGGCGCTACGGGATCGATGAATCGAATTACCGAGCTCTGAATGTACTCTAGAAGTAACTTTTTGTCAAGAGCAAAGGGCGGCTAAAATGCTGCAAAGTGCAACAGGCTTTGTAAGTGTTGTAAGCAAAGCATTTAGGAGATAAGAGCAGCCAGAAAAGCGAAAACGCCAGCAGAGGTGCTGACACTTGGAGTTAAGCCAGTGTTACCTAAACCTACTATGCGCTTGGAGTAAGCCGCTAGATTTTGGCAGCAATTAAGAGGTGTGTTTCCGCCGTGCCACTAAGTATAAGTAAGGAGAGAACTTAGGAATGGGGGCCGCGAGAGTTCGGAGTAGTAGCCGGCGGGTCGACCGCAACTTTTGTTCCATTTTGGAGTTACACTAAGTAGGTGCTTCGGCATCAGATCAGGTGAGAGGCCTGAAGGCACTTAGGTCCGAGGCGTTTAGGACAAGGTAGTTCGGACCTAGCTAGGACAAGGCAATGAGATATCTAAAATATTTGGCGTTACTGGCTGTTTGCGTTTTTGCGGCAGCGGCGCCGTCCCAGGCACAGGTTGCGGTTGGCGTTGGAGTTGGGCCGGCATATGGCGGCTACTATGGCCCGGCACCGGTTTGCGCGTACGGATATTACGATGATTACCCGTATGCTTGCGCACCTTACGGCTACTATGGGCCGGATTGGTTTGTTGGCGGCGTGTTTATAGGCGCTGGACCGTGGTTTTACGGACGCGACGGCTATTGGGGCCGAGGTTGGGGCCGACGTGGTTGGGACGACCGTGGCTGGGGCCGACGTGGTGATTGGGGCCGCAGAGGTTTTGACGGGCGCGGACGTGGATTCGAGGGACGCGGCGGTTTTGATCGCGGACGCGGATTTGACGGACGAGGCGGGTTTGGACGTGGCGGATTCAACGGCGGACGCGGTGGATTCGGTGGCGGCTTCCACGGTGGCGGTGGCGGTGGCTTCCACGGTGGCGGTGGCGGCCATGGCGGCGGGCACAGGTAATTGATCTAGAGGATTCTCAACCGGAGAAATGGAAAGGCTGGCAGCTAGCGCTGCCAGCCTTTTTTGTTTTTGGGGGCGATTCGATGGGTTGATCAGATCTGATGTTCTTGAGGTGATGGGAGTAGAAACATAGAAAGACGGGCACGGCGTGCCGTGCCCCTACGGGGTTCGAGATTCTTGATGGACGTGCCTTGAGCCGAGGATTTGACTGTCGTAATGTACTGCGCGTGAATCTGCCAGTGAACTGCTCGGACTGGCGCGAGTCTGACGGGCTTCGGCTTGAGAGGCGGACTTAGGTGCCGACTCTCGAATTGGTTCACTCGCCCCACGCACCGGACCTTTGCCCCATCACAATTTACTATCGGGAGTTTGGGAGAGGGAGGCCGCTGGTTTTTCTCCACGGCGGATGGGGGTATGGGTTGTATCCGTTTGATGAGCAGATTGAGGCCTTTCAGAACGACTATCGGATATTGATTCCTGACCGGTCGGGGTATGGACACTCGACGCGAGTTGCGGGAGAGATGCGGCTCGATTTTCACCGGCGGGCAGCAGAGGAAATGATCTCTTTTCTTGATGCGCTAGGGATCGAGCGGGCCGTTTTTTGGGGGCACAGCGACGGATCCGTGATTAGCGCGATGCTCGGGTTGGAGGCGCCGGAGCGCTGTGAATGCCTGATTCTGGAAGCGTTCCACTTGTTGCGGAGAAAACCGGGGTCGCGGGCGTTCTTCGATCGATTCGCTGCGCGGCCTGAAGACTTAGGGGAGGAGACGAAGAAGCTGCTGGCACTGGACCATGGAGAAGAACAGTGGCCGACGGTGTTGCAGCGGAATTGCACGGCTTGGTTTCGGCTTGCGGATCTGGTGAAGCGGGCGGATGAAGATTTGTATGACGGCCGTTTGGGGGAGATCAAAGTGCCGACGCTATTCCTGCATGGGAGCCTTGATCCGCGGACGGAGCCGGGAGAGATGGAGCGGGTTCGCAAGGAGATGCCTCAGGCTACCATGAAGTTCGTCAGTAACGGCAAGCACAGTCCGCACAGCGAGCTGGGTGCTTTTGCAGAGTGCAACGCGCTTGCGAGGGAATTTCTACTTAGCCAAGCTTAGGAGCTCGAGCGTTTGTTGGTGAGGGTCAAAAATCGAAGCGGTAGCCGAGAATCATTTTGGCGATGAGATGATCGGTGGAGCGGGTGACGCCGACGCCGAGGCCGAAGTTGACTTCCCATTTCGGGGATAAGTTCAGATCGATAACAGGAAAAATCTGGTGTTGTTGAAGGCGCGAGGGCAAGAAATCCGTGGCTGGCCCTACCGAACCGTAGTATTCGAGGCCACCGGCGATTTTCTTTGTGAAGTCGTAACTGAATTTGAAGTTCGGGGAGAAAATGAAATCCTGGCCTACGGATTGGCCGTGCAACGATTTGTCGAAAGTAGGATTAAGGCTGAGATACCAGCGGCCAAGCTGCTTATCGACGATGGGACGCATTTCCCAGGTCCAAGTATCGGTAGAGAATTGGCGGCGCTGGTAGCCGACCTCGTTAGAGAGGCTTAGGCCGACGGGCCATTTCCATTTTTTGGGGATGGCGATACGGGGGCGAATATGGTCGCCGACCCATTGGATGCCCTGGCCGTTGCGCTCGGAAGTGAAAATGTAGAAGCCGACTTCGAGCCAGTCGGTGAAACCGTGAGTGATCTCGATGGTCTCATGCTCGGCGTGGTTGGTGGGATAGAGGCCGTCGACGCTGGTCTTGGTGCCGTCGATGGTGAAATTGCTGTGGAGTTCGACCATGGTGTGGTGAGGTTCGACGAGATCGTAGCTGTAGACCTGGATTTCGTAGTTGTCTTGGGCCTTCGCGGCTGCCGGGGAAACGCAAAGCGCGGCGAGAAACGCTAAGAAATGACCAACTCTTCTCGAATTCAATTGGCTCCAGTTCTCTAACGACAGAGACATTAACGCCTTTTTATGGATACGGCAAATCGCCTGATGGATAGCCCGAATGGATTCTCTGATGGTGGAATTGACAGCAGAAATCTATGCGAATTGTTTGTTGAGCGGACCTCGATCGTGTTCCATCTGACGCGCGGGTCCTTCATAGGAACCAAATGGCTAAAAGAAAAGTGCCGGGAAGCATGGCGAAGACCTTCCCGGCACTTTTCTTGTAAAGCGCTGGAAATTGAGAGACTACTTGCTGCCGCTCACCCGTGCGGCAAGCCAGTTCGTATAATCCACCAAAGCATTGGCTTCGAGAACCAAAAGGTGCTCATCGCCGTTGCTGATGTGTTTGCCGTGGAATTCCGCATCGGTGAGGCGGTCGAGCATCTTGGCAGCGAGGTCGTCGCGGAGATCGGTGATCAACTGCAAGCGGCCTTCGAGTTCGTTGTAGGTTGCTTCATCACCGGAGAGTGCGGCGGTGGAGATTTTCAAGCTGGCGAGTCCGAGTTCACCGACGGGAGCATTGATGCGCTTGAAGGCGCTGGCAAGCTCGACGAATTCGTCTCCGCTGTCCTGCACTCCTTCAGGCAATGCCCAGGGGTGCAGGTGTTCGGCGAGAACGCGGCCTTCGCTCTGATAGTCATCCTTCAAGCCGACCAGGCTCAGGATAGTGGGGCGGATGTCGGTGTGGTCGGACCAAACGGAGTCAGTAACCCTCTTATTTTTGATGCCGGGACCAGCAAACGCAAGGTAAGTATTGTTAATTTCGGGAGCTACGCCGCCGTGATTCCAAGCAAAGCCGGGATTGACGCCGACGTTGGGTGAACCCTTCGGGACGAAGGTCTGAAAGAAATAGTCGGGATCACCGAACATCACGAAGGTCGGAGTGCGGAGAGGGTCGCCGGTGATCATGTGCAGCAACTTCAGTTCGACAGGGTCGGCAAGATAGCGCGTCAGGGTGTCGGTGTTACCGGTTCTGGGATTGACGGCGGTGAGTGCGGCAGCGTCGTGTTCAAACTGGCGGACCACGGCGGAGTCGCGACCGGGTTGGCCACTGATGTAGAAGACCGGGGCCATGTCAAAGTGGATGTCGAATGGGGCCTTTGTGAAATCCAACGTGGGATCTTCCTGACCGAGGAGGAACTGAATATTGGTCAGGATTTCGCCGATGGTATTTGGACCCGATGAGCCAGCCGTGTAGTTGCACGCAATAGTGACGCCATCGCAATTGCCGTTAATTGGAGGCCCCCCTGCGTAATGATCATTCTCATCGGCCGTGAGGATGAAGAGGGTGTTGTTTGGGGTGATGCCGTCGCTAGCAAGGCGGTTGAAGAACGTGGCGAAGGCAGCGTCATAGGCAGCAAGCTGAGCGACATAGCCTGCTTGGCCGGGACCAAAAGCGCCGAAAGGGAATGAGTGGTTATCGTGGGCGTCGGAGATATAGGTATAGGTGACGGGCACGTTATGCTCCTGCATGGCCGCGGTGTAGGCGAGGGATTGTGCCGCGGAAATGCCGCCGAAGCCGGGGAAGCCGGTGAGCGGTTTGCCATTCAAGTCAGGCAGAGTCGTGGTGCCATCGGGACTGATGAGAGGAACAACGTGCTTGTGGCCAAAGAGACCATTGAAGCCGGTGTAGCCGCCGGGCTCTTGCGGGAGCACATCGGCATTGCCGGAGGCGCACAAGGAGTCACCGGCGGCGCAGTGGACGGCGATGCCCTCAAAATCAGCTACGGCGGGAGAATGGGGAGTAGCAGCCTCGATAGCCTCAGGCGAGCCGGCACCGAAGACCTTGATGATGTCGCTTCCCGTATTCTCAATTTCCATGTTGGCGATAGAGATGGCTCCGACGTTGCAACCTGCGCGCGTAAAGGGCACCCAAGGCGCAGGAGCGTTCTTGCCGTCAGCGGTCAAGAGGCTGAAGGTGGGATCGGCGCTAGGAGTACTGGAATCGACGGCGTCGGTCCAGTACGTGAACGAGCTGGTGAAGGTGGAGCCGAGTCCGTCGGAGGAATTGGGATTGAAATAGTTGTAGCTGTTGGCGACTGGTTGACCGTGGCGGTCGCCGTAGACACCGGTGAGGGAAGTAATGATGTCATCGGCGGTATGCGAAATGAGGGGCGTGTGGTGGTTGGAGGAGAAGCTGCCGTTGTTCACGAAAAAGTTGAGGAGATGGGGCATCTGCTCGAGGTCGGAAGGAACGTTGGGGTTATCGCGGGTGAAGTGCACGTTGTCGAACTGTATGTAAATAACGTGCTTAATATCGCGGTGTGCCGATTGCAAGGTGCACGTGCTGCTGGCACTTGCTTGAGCTTGGGGCGCGGGGGGAAGGGCCCTGGCTTCAGCGGCGGTGGGAAACAAGCCCGATGCAGCGGGTGCGAGCGCGAATGCAACGGACACGACGACGGCGGCAGCTTTTCGCATACCTGAAACTGTGCTGCGTGACTTTCTGTGCTTGAATTTGAGAATCTTGACGACTTTACGGTTCATGGACACACCTCCTCGGTTGAGACTGCGGCTCACTTTCTATTCCCGGGCACCGTAGGATAGGTTACTGGATGGGTAAAATTTGCTGAACAGTTCGCAACAATTCGAAGACACATTATCCCGATTTCATGCCGCTCTCTTTGGCTTGAGAGGACGAAAGTTACGCGTGCGGGTGTGACTTGTCGTAGATGTCCATGAGCTGGCGGATGGAGGCGTGGGTGTATTTTTGTGTGGTGGAGAGCGATTGATGGCCGAGGAGTTCCTGGATGGCGCGGAGGTCGGCGCCGTCGGCGAGGAGATGTGTAGCAAAGGCGTGGCGCAGGGAGTGCGGGTGGAGGTCCCAATTCACGTTGACGATGCGGACGTATTTTTTGACGATGCGGCCGACGGAACGTTGCGTGAGGCGGCGGCCGGCGTAATTGAGGAAGACGGCTTCGGTGTGAGGGGCGTCGCGGTGACGGCCGCGCCTGCCGGAGGATTCGAGGAACAACTGCTCGCGCAGAGGCCAGTACTTTTCGAGCGCTTCTTGCGCTTTGGAACCGTAGGGGACGATGCGCTCCTTGTCGCCCTTGCCGCGGACGCGCAGTACGCGCTCTTTTTGGTCGATATCGGCGAGGTTGAGGCCGGTAAGTTCGCTGACGCGAAGTCCCGCGGCGTAGAGCAATTCCAGGAGGGCGCGGTCGCGGCGCAGCATCAGGCCTTCCTCTAAGACTTTGGCAAGCTTGCCCGGAGAAGCATTGGCCTTGAGCCGCGTGCGTTTTTGGGGAGCTTCGCCGCCAGTGCCGGGAGCTGGCCCCATCTCCGCAAGTTGATTTAGAAAGCCGTTCATCTCCTCGGCCGAAAGCACGGAAGGGATCCGTTTGGGCAGCTTGGGAGTGGGCACCAGGCGCGCGGGATTTTCCGGCAAGCGGCCTTCGCGGACGCAGTATTTGAAGAAGGAGCGCAGCGCGGCAAGTTTCCGCGCAATCGAGCTTTTCTGCAGGCCATGGTCGTGCAAGTGTCCGACGAATTCGCGGATAGTGTTGTGCGTGACGGCATTTAGAGCCGGGGGCTCGAGACCGGGTGGGGATAGATAGGCGACGAATTGGCCGAGGTCCTTGCCGTAGTTGGAAATCGTGTGAGGAGAGGAATTCTTCACTGCGCGAAGATATTCCAAGTATTTGCCGATGGCTGTTTTCATTTTGTGCCGGGGACTCGGCCACGCTTCCGCGATAGATTATAGGACAGCATCTCGCGGCGAGGGTGGGCAATCAGCGCAAGTGCTATCCGACGGGTGCCGCCCGGAAGAGTCGCTTTGTTTATCTCTCGGTTGTTTACCCGTGGTTCGTTTGCCTGCTGAACCGCAGGGAGTGCTACTCTCGTTTCACTTAGTGGATATCTAGATGGCCGGCGGTCGGCGCCCCGTGGGGAAGATCCATGACTCAAACCCACTTTAGGGACAGAGAAACAGGAGGGTTTTATGCGACTCAGGAATTTGGCCGGCGGCGTTGTTCTCGCGCTGGGTTTCGGCGGAGCGCTTTTGGCACAAGAGCCCCAACCGCCGGTTCCCGATACCGGCAAGCTGGCTGCGCCCGCGGCGGCTCCGGAAAGGACTATTCTCAAGGAAGGGGCCGATGTGGATCTGAAATTCGCGCAGGATGTGAGTTCGAAAACCGCGAACGACGACGACCCTGTCAGTCTGGTGCTCGATCAGGACATTAAGGTTGGCGATGTCGTGGTGGTCAAAGCCGGGGCGAAAGCCGTGGGAACCATTACGCATGCGAAAAAGGCCGGAATGATGGGTAAGGCTGGCGAGTTGAACATGCGATTGGATTACCTGATCACGGATGGAGGCCGGCTAAGGCTCCGCGGAACAAAAGGGAAAGAGGGAGAAGGAAAAGTCGGCGCGACTGTCGCGCTAACGGTTTTGTTTGGGCCGATCGGATTGATCAAGCATGGAAAGAACGTGGAAATCAAACAAGGTACGCCCCTGCTTGTGTACACAGACGAGAATTACGACGTCCCCAGGCCCAAGTGAGCCGATCCAACAGACCGAAATTCTTTCAAAAAAAGTTGAGGCGAAGTCTACGCACAGCGGGGTTCGTGCGCGTAGAGAATTACGGCTTTGCGCCAACCGGAGCGGCTTCTTCCGGCTGAACCTGCGGCGGCGCGGGTTCGGGAGCAAGTTGCTCCCAGTCGCAGCCTTCTTTCAGGCAGGCGTGGACTGTGCCAATCTTGGTTTTCTTCTCGACGATAAATGGCGCGCCGCACTTGGGGCAAGGCTCGGACATCGGCATGTATGGCGTTGTCAAATCGCAATCGGGATAGCGCGAGCAGCCGTAGAAGATGCGCGGACGGCCGCGACCGCCTTTTCCGGCGCTGCCGCGGCGGACGAATTCGCCTTCCTTGCACTTGGGACACTTGATGCCCATGGTGATGGCGCGCGTGTACTTGCACTTCGGATAGCCGGTGCAGCCGATGAATTCGCCGAAGCGGCCGTGCTTTTTGACGAGACCATTGCCGCAGAGCGCGCACTTTTCATCGAGCAGCTCGTCCGGCTGGTGCGCTACGCGAGTGCCTGCGACTAAGCGCCGCGTGGTCTTGCAATCCGGATAGCCCTTGCAGGCCAGGAAAACACCGAAACGCCCGCGCTTGATGGCCATCTCCTTGCCGCAATTGTCGCAATACTCGATTTTGGGTTCGCCAGTGTCCGCGGGGAGCTCGGGCGAGAGGTCCTGAATGAAATCGCAATCGGGATAACGCGAGCAGCCCAGGAAAAAACCGTGGCGGCTGATGCGTTCGAGCAGTTCGCCTTCGCCGCACTTTTCGCACTTCTTGCCCGTGGGGATGCCCGCTTTGTAGGAGAGCATCTCATCGTCGGCGCGATCGAGATCGACGATGAATTTTTCCCAGAACTCTTTTACCGCTTCGCGCCAGGGGAGCTTGCCTTCTTCGATTTCATCGAGTTCTTCTTCGAGGCGCGCGGTGAAAGTGACATCGAAAATGTCTTCGAAACTTTTTACCAGCAGCACACTGACGCGTTCGCCGAGCATGGTGGGCGAGAAGCGGCCTTGGTCTTTTGTGACGTACTCGCGCTCGACGATGGTGGAGATGATCGAGGCGTAGGTCGAGGGGCGGCCGATGCCTTTTTCCTCGAGCTCCTTGACGAGCGTGGCGTCGTTGTAGCGCGGCGGCGGCTCGGTGAAATGTTGATCGGGACGGATTTTCTCAAGAAGAAGCGTCTGGCCCTCGGCGACTCGCGGAAGCGATTTGCCTTCGCCTTCGTCGTCCTTTTCGTCGTCTTCGCGGTCGGCATTGGCGACGGGCAGCTGGTAGACGCGCAGGTAGCCGTCGAATTTCTGCACGGAACCCGTGGCGCGGAAGGTGTAATCGCCTGCACGGATGTCAATCGTGGTTTGGTCGAAGATGGCAGGCAGCATTTGCGAAGCGACAAAGCGCTGCCAAATTAATTGATAAAGCTTGAAGAGATCGTCTTCCAGATATTTGCGGACGTCTTCCGGCGCACGCATGGCATCCGTTGGACGCACGGCTTCGTGGGCTTCCTGCGCGTCCTTCTTGGATTTGTAATAGTTGGGCTTTTCGGGAAGGTAGCTGGCGCCGAAACGGTCCGGGATTAGCTCGCGCACTTGGGCCAGCGCGTCGTTCGAGACGTGCACGGAATCGGTGCGCATGTAGGTGATGAGCGCAACGGAGCCTTCTTCGCCGAGTTCCACGCCTTCATAGAGTTTTTGCGCGAGAGACATAGTGCGCTTGGCGGTGTAACGAAGACGGTTGTAAGCGGCCTGCTGCAGCTTGGAAGTTGTGAACGGCGGCGGCGGATTGCGCTTCTTTTCTTTTTGCGTGACGGAGGCGACCTGCCACTTGGCTTTGCTGACGGCAGAAACAACTTTGTCCGCGGCTTCCTGGTTCGTTACTTCGATGTCTTCGCCCTTGTATTTGAATAGCTTGGCTTCAAAGAGCGGCGGCTGGCCGGCATCGAGCATGGCGTGAATCGTCCAATACTCCTGCGGCAGGAAAGCGCGGATTTCCTGTTCGCGTTCGACGATCAGGCGAAGAGCAACTGTCTGAACGCGCCCGGCCGAAAGACCGCGGCGGACTTTATTCCAGAGAAGCGGAGAGACTTTGTAGCCGACTATGCGATCGAGAACGCGGCGGGCTTGCTGCGCGTCGACAAGATTGGTGTCGACTTTCCTGGGATGCTCGAAGGCTGCGCGAATCGCCTTGGGCGTGATTTCGTTGAAGGTAACGCGGAAAATCTTCTTCGGGTCGATTGCTGGAATTTCTTTCTTGGGTTCTTCTTTTACTGGCTCTTCAACCGCTTCGGCCTTGGCGTCCTTTTTCTTAAAGCGCTGGAAGCTCGGCTCCTGCTCGGGATACTTGGACGGTTTGGCCAAAACCATGGCAAGGTGCGCCGAGATCGCTTCTCCTTCGCGGTCGGGGTCGCCTGCCAGATAGACGGCGTCCGCCGTGTTTGCAGCCTTGCGAAGGTCGTTAATGATCTTGCCTTTGCCAGCGATGATCTGAAGCGTGGGCTCGAAGATTTTTTCGTCGTCCAGCGATATCGGCGGACGGGCTGGCTTTTCTTTTGTTTTCTTTGCTCCCTTTTTGGCTCGCTTCTTTTTCTTACCCGTGCCTTCTTCTTCGCCGGGCAGACGGATGCCGATCGTTTTCCTGGGCAGATCCATCACGTGGCCAATGGAGGCCTTGACGAGGTAATTGCGCCCTAGGTACTTATTAATAGTCTTCGCCTTTGCGGGCGACTCAACAATCACAAGCGCACGTGCCATCTTGTCTTTGTAACCCCGTAATGTGCTGCTGGAAGGGCTGAGAGCGCGGCGTGTGTCCTTCTCGCTAACTTACATCTAGATGCTTCGATCAGCCTTTGGGATACTCCGAGGCTTTAGATGTCGGATCAGGGGCAAATGATTCGCGCCGTATGTGCCCTTATAACAACAGCTTACTGAATGGCTTCCCCGGAGACTGCCGCACCATACCTTTCCTCTCCAGATCAAAAGTAGCGAGAACCTCGGAAGAGTTCAAGCCGGATCGTTCGACGATGTCTCGATATAAATCCGACGGATTGTCATACGCCGGGTTGCGCGGCACCTTCGTGGAGGATTTCGTCCAAGGTTGCAACGAAAAGATCCGCGTCGGCTTGCGAGAAAATCAGCGGGGGACGAAGCTTAATCACGTTGTGATGCGGGCCATCGGTGCCCGTGAGTATTCCGCGGTCTCGCAGGCGGTTGACGACGTAAGAAGCTTGCTTGGGTGCGGGTTCGCGTGAATCGCGATCGAGCACCAAATCTACGCCCAAGAAGAGTCCAGCACCGCGGACGTCGCCGACGAGTGCGTGCCTCGCCTGCAGTGATTTCAGCCGCGCGATTAAGTAACTCCCAACACCTAACGCGTTTTCCTGGAGATGCTCGTCTTCGAGCACATCCAGAACCGCGATTCCCGCGGCGCATGCGACAGGATTGCCGCCGAAGGTGCTGAAGAACTCCATGCCATTGTTGAAACTTGCGGCGATTTCCAGAGTGGTGACGACGGCTGCGAGCGGGAACGCATTTCCGATTGGTTTGCCGAGGACCACAATGTCCGGAACAACGCCCTGCGTTTCGAATCCCCAGCGGTGCGTGCCGAGGCGGCCGAAACCGACTTGCACTTCATCGGCGATGCATACGCCGCCTGCAGCGCGGACGTGCTTGTAGGAATCGGTGAGATATCCGGGCGGAAAAACAATTTGGCCGGCGACACTTGGCAGCGTTTCAGCGATGTACGCTGCGACGTTACGGCCTTGGGCGCCCCCATTCTGCAAGATTTCTGCGACGTGTTGTGCGTATTTCGTTCCGGCGCTGGCGTCTCCGCGCCGGTAAGGTCCGCGATAGTCATCAGGAATGGGGGCGACGTGAACCCATGGTTTGCGGCCACCGCCGCCGGGGCCATTGAATTTGTATGGGCTGATGTCGATAAGCGTTGTCGTGTGGCCGTGGTAGGCGTGTTCGAGAACGATTACGTCTTCGCGGCCGGTGTGTGCTCGGGCCAGGCGCAACGCCAGTTCGTTCGCTTCGCTGCCGGAGTTCACGAAATAGCAGACGCGCAGTTGTTTCGGCAGAAGGCGCGTGAGCCGCTGCGCGTAACGGTTCACATTGTCATGGAGGTAGCGCGTGTTTGTATTGAGGAGTGCGAGCTGCTGTTGCACGGCACGCACCACGCGCGGATGGCTGTGCCCGACGAGGGGCACGTTGTTGTAGACGTCGAGAAAGGCACGGCCGGTGTCGTCGTAAAGATATTGCATCCATCCACGCACGATCTTCATCGGCTGCTCATACGAAATGCTGAGATTTTCTCCGAGCAGATCACGGCGAGCGGAAAGAGTTTCGGTGGAGCTGGGCTCCTGCTGCGGGAAACGCTCGGCCGGAATGCCGAGCAGCAAATTGGGGTCGGGCGAGAGAGAAGTCCACACGTTGCGCTGTGACGCAAAAGCAACGCCGGGAAAATCGGAGCGGTGGTCCAGCAAATCAACGATGACTTGGAAATGAAGGTGAGGCGCCCAGCCGCCGTTTTCGTGGACGTCGCCGATGCGTGCAAACTGCTGTGCGCGCGCAATGCGCTGGCCCACGTGGAGCGCGTCAAACGTTTCTCGGGCGAGGTGGCCGTAGAGAGTGAAAAACTCCACTCCGTCACCACTTGTGTGACGAAGAATCACGACCGGCCCGTAGTCCAGCGGCGCGGTATTGATCGCGACGCTGTGAACGACGCCGTCGAGCGGAGCGTGGATCGGAGTGCCGGGTGCCGTGAATGAATCTATCCCGAGATGAACGGTACGGCGTTCCTCGGTAGGGTTTTCGCTGACTCCAAAAAGCGGCGATGTGTAGAGCAGACGCGGTTCGTTGTAGCGGCCGATCCCCACGGAAGCGTTGGCGATCTTCATCTTGCGAAAGACCGCCTCGCTGAGGTTCTTGGTTTCCGATGCGTTTGGATCAGCGCCAAGAAATGTGCTGCCGACGCTCAAATCAAAGACAACGCTGGGAGCCGTGCGCAAGTCGACGTCGAGAATCGATGCCGCGCTACTCGCACTGGACGCTAGCCATCGCCGTACTTTTTCGCTTTGTGGCGCAGCGGCCAAACCGCAAGCGTCCCGGAAAGTGTAGCGCGCGAATCTCGGATGAACCGCAGCCAGCTTTTCGAGCGCTGCCCATGCCGGGGCCTCACTGATGGTCACATATGGGTCATCGGGGACCAGAGATTTGCGATGCGCGGAATTCGTTACGCTGACCGCGAGCCGCATCCCGATGAGTGTGTAGAGAAAGCTAATTTCGGCTTCGCGGAGCGGGAAAGCTTCGTGATAGCCGGTGACAACGGCACTCGCCGCGCACAGCGGGTCCTTCTGACTCAGCATCGCGTAGGCGGCGGCGATGGCAACCTCGGAAACCGTGAGCCCGTGGTGCATGTCTCCGAAATCGATCACGCTGACTACTTTTCGCGGCTGCGGCCACGGTGGGCTGACCAGGACGTTGTGATCGTTCGCATCGCCATAGACGACGCTGCGGCGCAGGGACTCCACTGCCGGAAGCACCTCTGCCTCATACAACCCGAGAAACCGCTCGACGAGCGCGCGGCGCGCAGGATCCCCGATGTGTTGCTGATAGTCTCGAATCCAGCCGGCGCCAGCGAGGTCCCACTTCAACTCGCGATATGCGGCCGGATGAGAAAAACCCGCCAGCGCAGCGTCCAGCTCGCCGAGGAATCGCCCGAGACTCCGCAACAACTCCGGGCTGTGCGGATTTACTTCTGCGAGAACCATGCCGGAGACATACGTGAGCAGCCAGAGGAGTCGCTTCGTTCCGTCGGCGAGAGTCGCAACCGTGAACGTGTCGCTGCTTGGCGTTTTGCAAACCCGCGGAAGCAAAAGCTGGGGGGCGCGTCGGGCCAAATGTTCGAGCGCTTCGCACTGCATCTCGACGAAGGACTCCTCCCTCGCAGGGTGCATGATTTTCAACACAAATTCGCGCCCGTCGATCGAGCCGAGATGAAAATTATCGTCGTATTCGCCGCGAAGCGACCGGGCGGAGACGTCGAGGCTGAAAATTTCGCGCGCCAGCCGCGCGGCTTCTGATGCGGTGACCGGCTGGGCCACGCGCGCTTCGGGAATCATGCGTGAATCTTATCCGCAACGGACGGAGTGCGTCCATTCTCCCAGGATGGGTAGTGCGAATCGTGCGGTGCGAGGATCGTGCCGCTAGTCATCCGTTCAACTGCGGCCACAGTAAACGCGGCAGGGCCGACGTTACATTTCCCCGCGCGAGGACTGCACGGAAACAGGGCCGTTGACGGTCGTGAGCCGAATCATCGCCGGCGAGCCGCCAAATTCGATACGGCGATTGTTGTCGTCCCAGGTTTTCCGCGCGTTCTCGCAAATGCTGGCGTGGCAGCTCATCGGAGAATAGTTACGCGATTCCACGCTGAAGCTGGACTTATAGTCAGACGGTACGGAAAGCGTCAGAGGGCCATTCTGCGCATCAGCGGTCAAGCCCGTTCCGCTCCACGACGTCCCTTTCAGGTTGATGGAGATTGGGCCATTCTCGGTGTGAATGCGCACGTTGCCGCTGCTTCCCGTGATGGTGATGGGGCCATTCGCCGCTCGGACTTCGGCATCACCGGAAAAATCGCGCAGGGTGATCGGGCCGTTTGTGGCGTGGGCGGTCAATTTGCCGTCCACGCTGTAAAGAGAAAGCGGGCCGTTGGCAGTCTCGAGGTCGATAACCGACGATTTCGGCGCGCGAATGAGGAGATAAATGGTCCAATCCCCGTCGTCGCTTGGTCCGCTTGTGGAGACCTCGCCGTTGCGAATGGAAAGTGTCATCTGGGCCAAAATTCGCTGCGCTCCTCCGTCTTCATTTGAGGCAAACTTGCAGGAGGTCACCGAATAAGTGTCTTTATCCCAGCCTTGCACCTGCACGCCGCCATTCTTGTGCGGGCGAACGCGAAGAGTGGGGGCATCGGCCTTTGTTACCGTGCGCTCTTCCGATTCCATCACGGCGTCGCGGTCGTCGAAACGAACATGCAGGTCAGAGCAATCCGATGCGGGCTCATGATGGCCGCCGGACATGCTCACCGAATGTCGATGATCCCCATCGAACCAACCGGGCTCTGCCGGACGGGCCGGAACAGCAGGAGCCGCCGGCATTGCGGGCATGGGGGGCATTGGCGTAGCTGCCGGTGCGGCAGGCTCGGTAGGTGCGGCAGCGTAGGACGGAACGCTCGGCGGCAGGGGTGGCGCTGGTGCGACAAGAACGGAAGAGGAAGGCGCGGGCGGCGTTGGAGGAGTGGGCCCCTGGGCGCCAGCCAGAGCAGTCAGAGCGTAGAATCCGCACGCGGCGGTCACCGGCAGCAGAACAAACCCAAAGCGCGATTTCATGGACAAACCCTCCCTGCTAGATAGACGAACCAGACCTCCATCGGTTTGACAAATTCCCGACAAATGCTGGCCCGAGGACCGCGCATCGGCGGTAGACAAACCGCCGCCTCCTACGCACCGCTTTCAAAAGGTAGGGGTTCTCTTTGATTTGAAAGGAGTTGCCTCCCTGCTGATGGCGCCGGGAGGTCCATTCCCGGAAGCGTCGAGGTTTCCATCAAGGAATGGCAAGGGGAATGGCAAGTGCCAACGGCTGGCTCTAGACCGCACGATCCTGCATTCGCTCCGGACGGCTCGGTCTGAAACACCGGGCAGATGGCCAACATTCTTGGGCGATTCGATCCCCAGACCAACCAGTTCAAGGAATATCGTTTGGCTAGTGAATTACGGCTCCCCATCGCAATCCAACGCGCCCATGCTCCCGATGGGTGGGCCGTCGGGCGGTTCGACAGGCGCGGTCAGGTCCATGTGCTTGGGATCTTTTTCAAAGAGCTCGATACGCTGCCTGGTGAAGAAGATGTGCGCCTTATCAGAGATGGCCATCCCTCCCGGCTTGGTAGCGAGCCAGTCGTGCAGTTCACGAAGTTTGAGCGAAGCGATGCCGCGGACTTCATCGGTGGCATGGTCGTTGGCGGAGAGGGTCATAAGGTCGTAGAGAACGACGTTGTCCACCGTCGAGGCGATCTGTTCGTTATAGCCGGATCCGTGCGGCGATTTCCAGGTGGCGGCTAGTACGGCTTCCAAGACGTCGTAAAAGCCGGGATTTTCTGGGTTGCGGGCGTGAAATTCCACGAGCCGCGCGGCGCGCTCGGCATTAAACAGGAAGAGCAGCGTGTGCTGGGCGGCGGACTCCGCGGGAGCTAGCGCGTCAAATGCCGGGCTGGTGTGAATCTTGAAGTCTTCACGATCGCGTGCGTATTCCGGCGGACGCGGCGGGATGATCTTTAGAAGCGATTCGGGCAGGGCCAGCGTTTCCGGTTTGAGCGTGGCGAGCACAGCGGCGAGAGCGCGCCGCTGTTCGGCGGCGGCGACGATTTGCGTGGGAACTTCTCCGTCGCCGCGCAGAGCAAACGTGTAGTCCATTCCTCCGACAAGCTTGCTCGCGGCTTCCACCTGGTAGCGATGGTACATGTAGATGGGCGCCAAAACGTCTTCGATAGTCGCGAGGGGCGTGCCCTCGCGAACATTGTTTTCGCCAAGGCGGCGCAACGCAGCGGCGCGAACCTGCATGATCCGGTTTAACTCGTCGACGGCGTTCGATCCGCTATCCCAAAGATGCGCTACGCTGCTGGAAGAGCCGGCGGGGCGGGCGTCTTGGTCCGTGAGATAGCGAAGTCCGCGGCCGAATGCATCGATCAGGATTTTGTCCAGCGTGGCATGCTCGTCGGTGCCCGACGCGAAATCGCTATAGCCCCAAGTGATGGACACTTTGTCCCACTCGCCGATGCCCGTGGCGTAAGCATCGGAGAGGTCGGGCGCGCCGTCGGCCGAAAGCTTCACGAGCGGCGGTGGGTAATCCATCACGGACGACCGATTGACCGTGCTGGCCGAATAGTTGTGCATCAGGCCGAGCGTGTGGCCGACTTCATGCGCGGCAAGTTGGCGGAGCCGCGCGAGGGCCATCTCCATCATTTTTGGTGAAACCGGTTTGCCCTTTTCATACGGGGCGAGCAAACCTTCGGCGATCAGATAGTCCTGGCGCGCGCGAAGCGAGCCGAGTGTGACGTGACCTTTTATGATCTCTCCGGTTCGCGGATCGATGACGGCCGCGCCATACGACCATCCGCGCGTGGCGCGGTGCACCCACTGAATGACGTTGTAGCGCAAATCCATCAGGTCCGCGCCTTCGGGCATGAGCTTGACGCTAAAGGCGTTCTTGTACCCGGCGGCTTCAAACGCCTGATTCCACCAGCGCGCACCTTCGAGCAGCGCGGAGCGAATCGGCTCCGGCGCGCCGCGATCGAGGTAATACGTGATGGGCTCGACCGGTTCGCTCACCGCAGCGTTGGGATCTTTTTTTTCCAGTCGGTGTCGCGCGGTAAAGCGTTTGACAACAGGTTCACTCACCGGCGTTGCATAATCCAAGTACGCGATTCCGAAAAAGCTGGAGCGAGGGTCATAAACGCGCGGCTTGTACCCTGGAGAGGGAAGCTTCACAAAGGAGTGATGCTCGCGAACGGTGATGGACTCGGGCGAGGGGGTGACCTCGCGCACCCAGGGACCCGGCTCGTCGCCGGCAAAAGTTAGCGTGGCTTCGACTTCGGTGTTGAGGGGAAAGTTTTTTGTGCGCGGAAGATAGATGGCGCACCGCGAGGCATCCAGCTTGTAGGCGCCCTGCTTCGTACGGCGAAGTGTCGCGGGAACGCCGTGAGCGTCGCGCAAGAAAAATTCCGTGGCGTCGACGAGGGCATGACCGTCTTCCTCGGCGGCAATCGTGAAGCCCCAAAGCGCCGACTCCGCGAAAGAGTCGCGCACGGCGCGCAGCTCGTCCGCGTCACTGGTCACCGCGCGATATCCGAGATTCTCTTCAATCAGCAAAACCTTCGGGCCGCTGCGTTCAAAACGGACGATGCCCGTTTTGCCAAGCTGGCCGCGATCGAGGCCGATGTCATTTGAACCGATGCCCGCCGGGAGGCCACTCTGGTAAAGGAATTCCGCGCTCCACTTGTCGATTTCGAGCCACAGCCTACCCTGCTTGGCGTCCCAAAAAAGATTGAAATAGCCGGGAAACTCCTCGGCGCCCGCGGTTTTCTCGCTGATGGATGGCGTCTGGGACGCCTCGGGATGCGCCGCTGCACAAATCGAGGGGAGAGCCACGAGACATAGAACCGACCAACAACGAAAAGCTTTCAGCATGTTCAGCGCCTCCGAAAGGAAGAAACGTTTTACAACAAAAGACGGTTGGCGCGGAGGAAAATCCTGTCTGCTATACTTGGACGAAATCGCGAGAATCTAGAAACGTGCAAAAACTTCGCATATCGATTGTGCAGTACTTAAACACCGCGCCGCTGGTCTGGGGCTTTACGAACGGGCCGCTTGCCGGGAAGTACGATTTGTCCTTCACCGTGCCCTCGCGATGCGCGGAAGCGATGCGCACCGGCGCTGCCGACATCGCTATCCTTCCGGCGATTGAATATCAGCGCATCCCCGGCTTGGTGGTTCTGCCAGACTTGGCGATCGCCTCCGAGAATCGCGTGCGAAGCCTGTTGATTGTCTCGCGGAAGCCCATCGAACAGGTGCACAGCATTGCGCTGGACAGTAGTTCGCGCAGCACGCAAGCGCTGACGCGAATTCTGGCCGCTCGACACTGGAAGATCGATCCTGAGTTTTTTGAAACGGATCCTGATTTGAGCGCGATGCTAGGGAAAGCGGACGCCGCGATGCTCATCGGCGATCCCGCGCTGCGCATTTCCATGGCTATCGAGCGCAAGGGCACGGTGAGCCCACAAGGACGTGCGATTTGCCAAGCAGCGGCGCTGGGAATCACCAGCTCCGAGATTTTTCATGTCTACGACGTGGTCGGCGAATGGCGTAAATTCTCAAGCCTTCCGGCGGTAATGGCCATCTGGGCTGCAAGGCCCGCGGTTGTTACTCCGGAGGTGCTCGCGGATTTCTCCGCATCCCGCAACTTCGGCCTAACCCAGTTCGCGGCCATCAGTCTTGAAGCTGCTGGCGAACTAGAGTTGCCGCAACAAGCCCTCGAATCCTACTTGCGCCACAACATCGACTTTTCTCTCGGGGAAGAAAACCGCCGCGGCCTCGAACGCTATTTCCAGGAAGCCGCAAAACTGGGGCTGATCCCGAGAAACAAAAAAATTACCTGGGCCTCGGCGACGACTGAAGCCGTCTCGGTCAAGTAGGGGCAGGACATGTGGTGTCCTTCTGGCGGTTGCCATTAGAGTCTAGGCAGCGCATCCGCTAGAATAAGAACGCCACGACGCGAAGGAAAAAAGTGGGACTGACCAAACAAGAAGCGCTCGAAATGCTCGAATCCGATGACCTGGTAGGCGTCGGCATGGCCGGGCATCAAATGCGCCTGAAGAAAAACGATCCGCGCGTCGTGACCTATCAGATCGACCGCAACATCAACTACACAAATTTCTGCACCGAGTACTGTTCGTTTTGCGCCTTCTACCGCCCGCTAGGCGCAAAAGACGGCTATATCCTCTCCTTCGAAACCATCTACGAAAAAATCGAAGAAATGCTCGAGCTCGGAGGCACCGGAATCCTGCTACAAGGGGGCCTGCACCCGGACCTGCAGATCGGCTATTACGAAAATCTTCTTCGCTCGCTCAAGGCGCGCTTTCCGCAAGTGCATCTGCACTGTTTTTCCGCGCCAGAAATCTTGTGCATCGCGGAGGTGAGTGAACTAAGCGTCCGCGAAACGATTCAGCGCTTGATGGACGCCGGACTGCAGTCTATCCCCGGCGGCGGCGCGGAAATTCTCGACGACGAAATCCGCGGCAAAATTGCCCGCTTGAAGTGCACCAGCGACGATTGGGAGGAAGTCCACCGCGTCGCGCATTCG